>Ga0315907_10009052_pt1 | contig 10133 bp, 5 predicted proteins | sample LakEriMetagenome_3_FD_203525 | JGI IMG/M metagenome (GOLD analysis project Ga0315907, IMG submission 203525) | Freshwater fungal communities from buoy surface, Lake Erie, Ohio, United States - Buoy 12 MA123 | ecosystem: Environmental > Aquatic > Freshwater > Lake > Lake biofilm | place: USA...
GGCGACATCGACCTGCGCCAGGGTACTGCAGGTGACCTGAATGGGCGTGCCGGGCATCGCGATCTGGCGGGCGCGGCTCACCGCCATGGCGATGTCGCCGCCGATGGCGGCGAGGTGATTGTGCTTGATCAGCACCCCGCTCCGCAGGTCGAGCCGATGATTGTGCCCTCCGCCGGCGCGCACCGCGTACTTCTCGAGCGTGCGCCACCCCGGCGTGGTCTTGCGGGTATCGAAGATCCCCGCGCGCGTGCCCGCGACGGCCTCGACGAAGCGGCGGGTGAGCGTGGCGATGCCGGAGAGCCGCTGCAGGTAATTGAGCGCGGTCCGCTCGGCGGAGAGCATGCCGCGTGCATGTCCGGTCAGAGCGAGCACCGGGTCCCCCGCCTTCACGCGCGTGCCGTCTTCCGCTTCGACGCGAATGGTGATGCCGCCATCGAGCAGGCGGAACGCCTCCACCGCGAGAGGGATGCCGGCGATCACGCCGTCGTGCCGCGCGACCACGGCGCTCCGCACATGCCGCGTGCTCACCACCGTGGCGAGGGTGGATACGTCGTTGAACGCCTCGTCCTCCTGCAGGGCCACCCGCACGCGGGCCGTCGTCTCCTCGGCCGAGAGCGGAAAGGCCAGCGCGGTCGACGGCACCGCCCGAACGTCGAGGGGCGTGATCGTGCGGGGCGCCACCGCCGGATGCGAGGTCGGCGGGGTGGGGCGGAGGGGCGGATGGAAAGAGGTCATGGACCGGGATCCTCTGGGCCGAAGGGGCTCGTTCCGGAGCAGCCACCGACTCCGGCGACCCGCTGAAGATCGCTCCCCGGGGCGCTTCCCGCGACTCCCTGACCCGGGGCCGAGGCCGCCACCCCCCGGCCGATCCACGATCAATTCATTGCCGGTCGCATGGAACCGGGTGCGGATCGGCTCGGTCATAGTAGTTTCCAGCAACGGACATCGGGTCCCCAACGGAACTCCCGGGCGGGTCGCCGCCCAATCTCCCCTCCCCTGCCTCTCTCGATTTCAGGAGACGTCATGCGTTTGACGTTCATGGCTGGTGCCGTGGCCGCCGCGTCGATCACGGCTGTAGTCCCCGCAACGGCGGTCGCCCAGCCGGGCGGCGTCGCGGCCTCGTGCAACATCGACGTGAACCAGCCGAAGGAACTGGCAATGCTGTCGCTGTCGTACCAGCAGGCCAAGGCCTCGCAGAACCCCGAGCAGCGCAAGAAGCTGCTCACCACGATGACGAAGGAGCTGGATACCAAGCCGGAGCGGTTCGCCAAGAACGCCACGGGGTACCAGTACATGCTCAGCGAAGTGCTGAAGATGTGGGCGCTCGAGCCCGGCACCACGGCGGCGCCCGTGCGCAGCTCGCTGGGGTTCGTGTCGACTCCGACGGAGTCGATCGACCTGCTGGTGGCCGTGGATGCCGCCTACAAGGCCATCGTGGCCGCTTCGCCGGCCTGTGAGGCCGACATCAAGGCACAGCGCCAGAACGAGCTGTGGCTCGCGCAGACGCAGGCCGCCCTGTCGGCCTCGAACGCCGGCCAGCTCGACTCGGCCGAGTACTACGCCAAGCGCTCGATGATGATGTCCGACGGCCCCTACGCCCACTACGTGCTGGCCAACGTCGCGAATCAGAAGAACGAGAAGAAGGCGGCCATGATGCACTGGCAGCACGTCATCGACCGCGCGGGTACGGATACGGTGTACCGCGACCTCAAGAATGGGTCGCTGTACTACCTCGCCCTCACGCAGCTCGAGCAGGCCAGCGGCCTGCAGGGTGACGAACAGGTCACGCTTGCCAAGAAGGCGGCCGAGTCGTTCAAGGCGCTCATCGCCGCGTCGCCGGACAGCCCGGACGTGCCGAACCACTACAACAACTGGGCGGAAGCGCTCACGATCGCGAAGGACACGGCGAACATGTCGCAGGTGTACGCCGACATGCTCGCGAACCCGGACAAGCAGAGCGACATCTCGCTGGCGGTGGGCGGCGTGGTCGCCACGCGCGCGAACAAGAGCGACGATGCGCTCAAGCTCTTCGAAGCATCGGTGAAGAAGAATCCCAACAGCCGGGACGGCCTGCGGAACGTGGCCGCGTCGTACTACGGCAAGGATCGCTTCAAGGACATGTGGGAGCCGAGCCGGAAGCTCACGGCGCTCGACCCGAACAACTACGATGCGTGGATGATGTTCGCCTACGCGTCACAGGGGCTGAGCAAGGCGGGCAAGACGCCGGCCGAGAAGAAGGCGTGGGCGGACTCGCTGGTGAAGTACCAGACGTTCGCCGACAACCTGCCGGTGAAGGTGGAAGTGGCGGGCTTCTCGCGCGGCGCGGAGAACGCGACGCTCACGCTGGCCCTCGAGCAGGTGGCGGCGACGGGTTCCTACACGGTAACGGCCGAGTTCCTCGACGAGGCCGGCAACGTGGTGACCACTGCGACGGCCGAGACGGGCGCGCTCAAGAAGGGGGAGCGCAAGAACGTCGAGATCAAGGCCACCGGGGCGAAGATCTACGCCTACCGGTACAAGCCGATCAAGTAACGCCACCGTCGTTGGGTAGATGGTGGCAGGTCGTCCACCGGCAACGGCCGCGGGATTATCCCGCGGCCGTTTTCCGTGTAAAGGGATGTCAGAGTGCGCTTGCCGGCTCCGCACCCTGCGGCTAGCGTTCCGCCCGCCACGGCGCGTTCCCCCGCCGATCGCAGGACGCCCCCTTTGCAGGACCCTCTGGTCGTGTCCGATCTCTCCGATCCGTCGCCCACCATGCCGGTCGGCGCCGTTCCGCCGGTCATCCGCCTGCGAGTACTGGGGGCCCCGCTCGTCTCCATGACGGGGCCGGAGCACGACGACACGCTCATGCTGACCCGTGGCTTCCGGCTGGCCGTGCTGGCGGTCCTCGCCTCCGGCGGAGAGCGGGGCATCACGCGCGACAAGCTGCAGGCCATCCTCTGGGCGGACAGCGATGCGAGTCGGGCCTCTGCCTCCCTCTCCCAGACGCTTTATGGACTGCGGCAGGACCTCGGCACCCCGGATGTGGTGCGGGCCGCGGGGCCCACGCTGATCCTCGACGCCGCTCTCGTGCAGAGCGATCTCCGCGCCTTCGAGACGGCCATCGCCGCCGGGGCGTGGGAGCGCGCGGTCGACGGGTACGGGGGGCCCTTCCTCGAGGGGTTCTTCCTCAAGGATGCAGCGGAGTTCGAGCGATGGATCGACGGGACCCGGACGCGTTTGGCCGACATGTACGCCATGGCACTCGAGCGGGCAGCCGAGTCGGCCGTCGGCCGTGGTGATCAGGCGCTGGCCGTGCAGCTCACCAAGCGCCGCGTGCTGCACGACCCGCTCGACGGACGGGTGGCGCGCCGGTACATGGAGCTGCTTGCCGAAGCGGGGGATCTTGCCGGTGCCATCCGGCACGCCAACGCGCACGCGGACACCGTGCGAGCGGAGCTCGGCGTCGATGCCGATCCGGCCGTTCGACGACTGGCGCAGCAGCTCCGCGAGCAGTCGATCCGGCAGAGCGGCCCGATCGCGTTGCCGGCTCAGGCGACCGGCACCGGGGACCGGCAGTCCCCGTCCAGCGTGATGGACGCCCTCGACGGGGCGCCCGCACCCTCCGCGTCACCTGCCATCTCACCAGAACCGGTATCGTCCGGTCGAGGGCGATGGTGGCAGTTCGCCGCCGCCATGGCGGCGGTGATCGGGCTGCTTGCCGTACGGCAGCAGGGCGCGCGGGCCGCGCCGGGCACCCCGGTAGCGGCGCCCGCAGGTCCCGAGCAACTCGCCGTGCTCCCCTTCGCCGTGTCCGATTCGGCCCTCGGGTTCCTGCAGCAGGGAATGGTGGATCTGCTCGGCCAGCAACTGCACGGGGGCGGGCGGCTGCGGGCGGTGTCCCCTGCCCTGACGTTGCAGGGCGGCACCAAGGGCGGGGCCGATTCGGACCAACAGGCGTTGCTGGCCGCCGCGCAACTGGGCGTACCGCTGGTCCTGCGTGGTACGGTGGTGGGCGACCGTCGCCATCTGGTGCTGACGGCCCGTCTGCTCGACCGACGTGCCCCCGATCAGCCGTTTCTCGCGTCGGCGGAGGGTCCGCTCGACAGCCTCGGCGCCATCGTCGACCGCCTCGCCGCGTCACTGCTGGTCGCGCGCTCCGGGGAACAGGCCAACCGCGTCGGGGATCTGTCGAAACGCGCGCTCGCGCCGTTGCAGGCATACCTGGCCGGTCAGGCGGCATACCGGAACGGACGTCTCGCGGATGCCGTGCGCCGATTCCGCGAGGCATTGGAGCGCGACCCCGACTTCGCGCTCGCGGCGCTCGGCCTCGCCCGCTCCGGCGGCTTCAATCCGCAAGGGAGCACCTGGCGCGCCGACGAAGCGGGGATCCGCGCCACCGAGCAGGCCGCACGTCTGTCGCCACGGGACCGGGTGCTGTTCGAAGCGTTCGTGGGCTCGGATCCACTCGCGCCCACCTCGGCGGCCAAGCGGCTCGCCGAGTGGCGGCGGGCAGCCGAACTCTTTCCCGATGATCACGAGGCGCTGTTCTGGTACGGCGACCAGTTCTTTCACACCGGGGATTACCTCACCCTGCCGCAGGCGCGCGCACGCGCGCGCGAGCTCTTCCAGCAGGCGCTGCAGCGCGATTCCCTCTTCGCCTTCCCGGTGGCCCATCTGCTCGAGCTCGCCGCCGCCGACGGCGATCGCGCGGCGGTGGAGCGACTGTACGCGCACTACCTGCGCCTCGATGCGGCAGAGGCGCCGGAAGCCCATGGCTACATCTCGTGGCGCACGGCGGTGGCACGAAACGACGCGCGCGAGTTGCGGACCCTCCGCGCGGCGTTCGATACCATGCCCACGCAGAGTCTCGAACGCATCGTGACCTACGCGCAGCTCGACGGCGGCATCCGATTGGAGGATGCGGAGATGGCCGCCACCGCGATGCTTGCGCGCAACGAAGGACTGATCCGACGGAAGGTCACGCTGTACGTGGCGCATACCCTGTACCTGAATCGCGGCCGGATCGCCGATTCCAAGCGCACGCTGGCCCTGCTGCGTGCGCAGGAGCCGATCACCCCGGGGCAGATCGAGCATCTCGTGAATACTCAGGTCCTCGCCATCACCGATGCGTTGTTCGGTGATGGCGATCCGGGTGAGGCGGCCACGGCTGCGGCCGCACTCGAGCCTGCGCGGAGCCCCTCCATCCCGACTGACGGCCGGGAGCGTGCCAGGTACTTCGCCGAGCGGTGCGCACTCGAACTGTGGAAGCTTCGCCGCGACGACCGCCGCACCGTCGCCGAGACGGTGCGCCTGTTGCGCGATGCGGCCTCGCACCCGGATCCGTCGGCATCCTTCGCCGGCAATCCGGGACTTTGCGCACAGATCCTCGACACGCAGCTCGCGTATGACGAGGGTCGTGCCGACCGGATTGAGCAGCTGCAGCGTCTCGATGCACTCATGGCGGACGGTCCGCAAAGCTTCGGTGGCCATTTCGGCAACATCGTGGTGGCACGGCTCGCGGAACGGTCGGGACAGGCCGCGCTCGCCCTGCGCGCGGTGCAGCGTCGCCGCTACTTCCCGGCCGACGGAGCCGTGTATCTCTCCACGCTGCTGGGCCTCGAAGCGCGGCTTGCCTCGGTGATCGGCCAGCGCGAGACGGCCGCACGGGCACAACGCATGCTCGATGCGTTACGCCCCCCTGTCACGAGCGCGCCCGGTCGCTGACCTCCCGGCGGCGGTCACGCATGGGGTCATGGCGATGCGAGCCCTCGATCCCACCGCAAGCCCTTCCCGAGCGGGCGGCGGACGGCGAACCTTCGGAGCCATGCGCCGCACCCTCCTCCTGATCGGGGCGCTCCTCCTCGCCCACGTCGTACTCCTGACCGTCCGCCCGTCCGGTGCCACCGTCGCTGATACCAGCGAGGGGCTCGACGTCGGCATCGTGTTCGATGTCGGCGGCCGTGGCGACAAGTCGTTCAACGACGGCGCCTATCTCGGCGGCGAGCGCGCCGAGCGGGAGCTCGGGGCGCGCGTCACGTACATCGAGCCTGGGGAAGGCTCCGACCGCGAGGCGGGGCTGCGGTTGCTTGCCGCGGAGGGGATGGACCTCGTCATCGGCGTGGGGTTCATCTTCACCGACGACGTGCTGGCGCTCGCGAAGGAATACCCGAACGTGCGCTTCGCGAACGTGGACATGTCGGTGCCGGTCGATTCCGTGGGCGCGCCGCTGCCGCTGCCGGCCAACCTGCGCGCCCTCAAGTTCCGCGAGGAGGAGGGCTCGTTTCTCGTGGGGGCGCTCGCCGCGCTCGTGGGGAAGAGCAAGAAGATCGGTTTCGTGGGGGGCATGGACATCTCGCTCATCCACAAGTTCGAGGCCGGCTACCGGGCCGGGGTGAAGCACGTCTGCGGCGACTGCGAGGTGATCGCGAACTACGCGGGGGTCACCCCGGAAGCGTTCCGCAATCCGGGTCGTGGCAAGGAGATGGCGCTCGCGATGTACAACCAGGGCGTGAACGTGATCTTCCACGCCTCCGGCTCCACGGGGCTGGGCGTGTTCGAAGCGGCGCGTACCACGGGCAAGCTGGCCATCGGCGTGGACGCCGATCAGTACGGCGAGGCGCCGGGGTTCATCCTCACCAGCATGGTGAAGGGGATCGACGCCTCGGTGGTGTCAGCCGTGCGGTCAGTGAAGGAGGGATCGTTCACCGGCGGCGTCCAGCAGTTCGGGCTTGCGGAGCAGGGGGTGGGCTACATCTACGACGCGAACAATCGCGCCCTCATCCCCGACACCGTACGCGCCCGACTCGACGCGCTGACCGCCGACATCGTGGCGGGGCGCATCCGCGTCCCGTCGACGCGCGAGGCGGCCCAGTGAGCCCCGAGCACATGGCGACGCCGGGCGGCCCGGCGATCCGCATCAGTGGCGTGGTGAAGACGTTCGGCGCGGTGGTGGCCAACCGCGATGCGTCGCTCGAGGTGTCGCGTGGGGAGATTCACGCGCTCGTGGGCGAGAACGGTGCCGGCAAGAGCACGCTGATGCGCGTCCTCGCCGGGCTGTACGCACCGGACGGCGGCACGGTGGAGGTAAACGGCCGCGACGTGACCGGCTGGAAGACCACCGAGGCGATCGCGGCCGGCGTCGGCATGGTGCACCAGCATTTCATGCTCGTGCCCACCCTCACCGTGGCGGAGAACGTGGTGCTGGGCACGGAGCCCATGAAGGGCGTGACGATCGACCGGCACCGCGCCGTGACCGAGGTGGAGGCGCTGTGCCGCACGTGCGGGCTGCACGTCGACCCACGCGCGAAGATCGCCGATCTGTCGGTGGGCGAAGCCCAGCGCGTGGAGATCCTCAAGGCGCTCTATCGCGGCGCACGGGTGCTCATCCTCGACGAACCCACGGCCGTGCTGTCGCCCCCCGAGGTGCAGGAGTTGTGGGGCGTGCTGCGCACGTTGCGTGATGGCGGCGGCACGGTGGTGCTGATCACGCACAAGCTCGACGAAGTGATCGCGGTGTCGGACCACATCACCGTGATGCGCGCCGGGGCCACGGTGTCCCGTTTCCCCACGCAGGGCGTGACGCCGCGCGACATCGCGCGCGCGATGGTGGGGCGCGACGTGTCGCTGCACCTCGATGCCGTGGGTGCGGAGCGCGAGGGGTATGCCCGCGAAGCGGTGGTCGAGGTGCGCGACCAGGAGCCGGTGCTCCGCGTGCAGGACCTCCGCGTGGGGTCGGATCGCGGCACCACGGCCGTGCATGACCTCTCGTTCGAGATCCGTCCCGGTGAGATCGTGGGCATCGCCGGGGTGGAGGGGAACGGCCAGACGGAGCTGCTCGAGGCGATCGCGGGGCTGCGGGCGGTGGAGCGCGGGCGGGTCCTGCTCGGCGCCGACGACCTCACCGGCCTGCCAGTGCGGGAGCGTGCGGATCGCGGGTTGTCGCACATTCCCGAGGACCGGCATCGCCGCGGACTCGTGCTCGACTATTCGATCGCCGACAATCTCATCCTCGGTCGGCAGCATCATTTCGCCGCGCGCGGCGGACTCGATCGTGCGCGCATCGCGGCGAACGCCGCCGAGCAGGTGCAGCGCTTCGACATCCGCCCACCGCTGCCGGAGCTTCCGGCGCGCGCGCTGTCCGGCGGCAACCAGCAGAAGATCGTGATCGCGCGCGAAATGGGGCGGGAGTTCCGCGTCCTGCTCGCCGCTCAGCCCACGCGCGGCGTGGACGTGGGGGCGATCGAATTCATTCATGCGCAGCTGCGGGCGGCGCGGGATGCCGGCAAGGGCATCCTGCTCGTGAGCGCGGACCTGCCGGAGGTGCTGGCATTGTCCGATCGCATCGCCGTGATGTACGGCGGCCGCTTCGTCACCGTGCTCCCCGCGGCGGCGTGCAGCGCCGAGTTGCTCGGTCCGTACATGACCGGAGCGGCGGCATGAGCACGACGACGGTGAACGGCACGCGGGTGTGGGAGGCGGTACTGCCGGCCGTCGTGGCGCTGGCGCTGGCCGCCGTGCTCGGCGACCTGCTGATCCTGTCGTTCGGCGAATCGCCGGCGGCGGTATGGACGCTGCTCGTGAAGGGCACGTGGGGGAACGCCTACGGCATCGGCCAGGTGCTCTACAAGGCGACGACGCTCACCTGCACCGGGCTCGCCTTCGCGCTGGCCGGTCGCGCCGGGCTCTTCAACGTGGGCGCCGAAGGGCAGCTCGCCGCCGGCGGCTTCGGGGCGGCCGTGGCCGGCCTGCTGCTCCCCTCGTCGTTGCCGGCGGTAGTGGCGGTCCCGCTCTGCGTGGCCTCGGCGATGGTCGTGGGCGGCCTCGTCGGCGCGCTCCCCGGCGCGCTGCGTGCGCGCTTCGGCGCCAGCGAAGTGATCGTGACCATCATGCTCAACTTCATCGTGCTCGCGCTGCTCAACTGGATCGTCTCGGCCAAGCTGCACCTTCCCGAGACGTTGCGCACGCCCGACATCGCGGTGGGGAATGTCCCGCGGCTGGCCGACGCCTTCGCGATGTTCCGCGGCAGTGCGGTCAATTTCACCCTGCTCTTCGCGGTGGCGGCGGCGGCGGCGAGCTGGTGGTACCTGTTCCGCACGCGGAGCGGCTACGAACTGCGCGCGGTGGGGCTGCAGCCCGACGCGGCCGAGTACGGCGGTGTGCGGGTGCCGCGCGTGCTCTTCGTGTCGATGGTGCTCGCGGGGGCCCTCGCCGGGCTGGGGGGCGTGAATTTCGTGCTCGGTTACAAGGGCTACTACGAGGACGGATACGCCGGCGGGGCCGGCTTCCTCGGGATCGCGGTGGCGCTCGTGGGGCGCAATCATCCGTTCGGCATCCTCGCGGCGGCGCTGCTGTTCGCCACGCTGTCGCAGGGCGGCCTCGCGGTGAACGCGGTGGTGCCCAAGCAGCTCACCGACATTCTCACCGCGGCGGTGATCCTGTCGGTGGCGACGGCCGTGCCCGAGGTACAGCGGCAGATCCGCGCCGCGGCGGCGAGCGTCACGGCGTCGCTCGCGCGCACAGGCGGCGCTGCCCGGGGGGCCGGCGCATGATGCTGCTGGCGTTCGTCCTGCAAGCCATCCGGATCGCGGTGCCGTACCTGCTCGCGGCGGCCGGGGGCGTGATGTCGGAGCGCGTGGGGATCATCGCGCTCGGCCTCGAAGGGCTCATGCTCTCCGGCGCCTTCGGCGCGGCGCTTGGCAGCTACTACGGCAACAGTGCGTGGGCCGGTCTGCTCGGGGCTCTCGTGGCCGGCGGGCTCATCACCAGCCTGCTGGCGGTGGCGACGATTCGCTTCCGCGCCAACCAGGTCGTCGTGGGCGTGGCGATCAACCTCATCGTCGCCGCGAGTACGCGCTATTTCCTGCGGCTCGTGTTCGACAGCTCGAGCAATTCGCCGCGCGTTCCGGGCTTCGGCGGGGAGAACGTGGGCAACGCCATGCTGGCGAGCTTCCTCAACCCGGTCGTCTGGATCGGGCTGGTGGCACTGCCCGCCCTCGCGTGGGTCCTGTATCGCACGCCGTTCGGTTTGCGCGCGCGCGCCGTGGGCGAGAAGCCGGAAGCGGCGGCCACCTTGGGTGTGGCGGTCAACCCGATGCGCCTCAAGGGGCTCTACATCGCCGGCGCGCTGGCGAGCCTCGGCGGCGCCTATCTGG
>Ga0315907_10009054_pt1 | contig 10131 bp, 6 predicted proteins | sample LakEriMetagenome_3_FD_203525 | JGI IMG/M metagenome (GOLD analysis project Ga0315907, IMG submission 203525) | Freshwater fungal communities from buoy surface, Lake Erie, Ohio, United States - Buoy 12 MA123 | ecosystem: Environmental > Aquatic > Freshwater > Lake > Lake biofilm | place: USA...
CCAAGACTGCTGGCCGAATGAGGCCGAAGGTGGCGCACAAGCGCGGCAAACCTCGGCGGCGGACCTGCTTCGGCCAGCGTGCCGAGGGAAACCGTTCCACTGCGACGACTATTTCAGCGGCCTGCTAAGCCGGTCGCGCGCCGCAGGCGGCCGCGGCGCGTGGCCGTCCTGTGCCGCGTCCCGCACTGTCAGCGCGGGGACCAGGGCCGGGCCGATCCGTCCCTGTCGACCACGTAGAACCCGTTCGCCGCTACCGGCTGCCAGGGCCCTTGGGTGCCATCCGGCCAGATCACCCGCATCGCGGGGGCCTTTTCTGCCCCGAGGCCCATATGCCACCAGCCAAGGCTGCCCCCGGCGTGACCGCCGCCCAAGGTCACTTCGCGGCGCTGCACGACATCGCCTGTGCGCACCTCGATCCAGGAGCCGATCGCATCCGGGTTCGGGCCGGGCTGGCGCAGCCGCAGCTGCAACCAGTTGCCCGCACCTGCGCCGGTATTGCGCCACAGCTGCGCCGGTTCCCAGCGGTTCACCACCACCAGATCAAGCAGGCCGTCCAGGTTGAAATCCACTAGGGCCGCGCCGCGCGCAATGCGGGTGCTGCCCACGCCGGACAGGCCGCCCGATTCAAGGAAGGTTCCGTCGCGCCTTTGCAGCAGCAGGTTGTTGGGGTCTTTTTCGGCAAAGTCGGGCATCTTGGCGACATTGCCCTTGGCCACGAACAGGTCCGCCAGACCGTCGTTGTTCACATCTTCGAACTGCGCATGCCAGGCGGTGCTGGGCCGCAGGTCGTCGCCCATATAGGGCCGCTGGGCAATCGCCCCCCTGGCAAAGGCGACATCCGCATAGGTTGCCTTCGGCGCGCCCGTTTCAGGCACTGTGGCCAGCGTTTGCAGCTTGTTGTCCGCCATGCTGGTCAGGAAATATTCCGGGTAGCCGTCGAAGTTCAGATCATGGCTGGCAATGCCCATGCCCCAGATCTTCAGCGTCTTCCAGCCGTCCGCCTCGCCGTAAAGCACCGGCTCTGCCCCCGGCTCAATGCGCCACATCTGCTCGGTGCCGCCCTTGTAATACTCGCGGTCGTTGGACACCCGCAGGCCGGGCGTGCCGGACCGGTTCCAGTCGGTGAACAGCATCGACAAGGCGCAATAGCTGGGCGTCAGCGGCAGGGGCGGGGCAAAGCCGGTGCCTGCCGTGCTGGGGCGGTGCAGCCAGTTGTCGGTGCAGGACCCCCAGGGAAAGGCTTCCTCTGTCCGGTCGACGTAATTGCCGATCGCCAGCGTCGGCCAGGCCGCGCCGCGTTCCCAGGTGGCGGCAAAGGCGGTTGACCAGGCATCGCCCCCGTCAAACCCCCAGGCGTCATTCGCGCGTTCGAACCGGCAGTTGCCCAGCCCCCGCATCACCAGGTTTTCGCCCACGCGCAGCAGAACCAGATCGGTGATCCCGTCGCTGTCGATGTCCAGCGGATAGGCCCCTGCGACCCGGTCAATCTCCAGCCCGCTTGTTTCGGCGGCAAAGCGCAGCGGGCCGCCCCGCGTGCCGGTGTTGCGGTAGAAGGCGGCGGGGGCAGTGCCGCCGGCCAGCAGCATGTCGGGAAAGCCGTCATCATTGCAGTCGAATGTCGCGGCCCCGCCGCCCACCATGTATTCCCAATCACCCTCGAAGATGCTCGTAATTCCGGCGCTGCCGGTTTCCTCGACGAAGGTCGGGATGACCGGTGTCTCCTGGGCCTGCGCCAGGGTAAGCCCGCCTGTCATCAGCAAAACTGCGGCGCGGAAAAACCCGGAGGCCTTCATCTGATCCTCGTTTGCAGGGCGGTCACATGACGCCCGATGCAGCGGCCCTGCTCCAGCCCCCGGTCAATGGCAGACCGGAAATGGATGCCGCCATAAAGACGCGACATCCCCGCCTCCTGCGCCGCTGCCCGGAAGCTGGGGAACCGGCGCGGTTCCAGCCCGTCGTCCAGATGGGTTGCATCCTCGAAGGCGAAATCCTCGCCGAAAAAGTCGGTCAGCACCTCGGCGGCGGCCCCGGACTGGGTGCTGTGGCCGCTGGGATATTCCGGGAAGGGCGGGGTGTTCAGCAGCGGTTCCCATTTGGGGTCCATGGTTGCGCGGATATAGGTGACCGGGCGCAGAAGATCATATTCGAACTTCGCATGCCAGCAGCCGATAAAGGCATCGGCCAGCGCGATGCCAAGCCGGGCCTGCAGATCGACCCGCTCGGCCAGCGGGGCACCGGTGGCATCCTGAATCTGCAGGGCTATGGAAATCCAGTGGCCGGGCGGGGTCGGCGACAGCATCGGGTCATCCGACCAGAACCGCGCGATCTGGCGCTGTTCCGGGGTCAGGGTCTTGACGGTATCGTAAACCTCTTTGGCCTCTGCGTAGAAGGCCGATCCCGGTTCCTCGCTGTAGGCGGGCGGCGGGGGCAGGCCGCAGGTGGCACCGTCCGGCATGGCAAAGGTGCGGTTGTTGCCCCACTGTGGCAGAAGCGGCTTTTGCTGCTGCACGATCTTGCTGGTCGGAACCCAGGCCCCCGGCGCTGTCCCCAGCGCGTGGTCATAGGGGAAGCCCATGTTTTCAATCACGGCACCGCCATCGGTCAGGGACCAGCTGATCACATGCTGCGCAATCGCCATCCCCAGCGCCGTGCTGCGCGCTGTGACATCGTCGGGAAGGCCGGCCGTGGTTTTTTCCGTCAGCACACGCGCCATCGCGGCCATGGCCCGCTGGCCGGTGGGCCCGGTGTTGGAAAAAAACGTCTTCACCGCCGTCGACAGCGCCGCCTGAAGGACCACCCCGTCATCATAGGCAAGGGCGGCGTCGCGGGCGGGAAGGGCCGTCAGCCCGTTGACCTGCCCGGCCAGCGTCCGAAGGTCATCGCTGCCGCCTGCGACGGCCTCGAACCCGGTGATGCCGACATAGGCGAAGGCCCGGCTTGCGACCGGGGGCGTATAGGTTGGCGTGTGGCGCACCAGTTCCAGCATCAGCCTGTACCAGTTCTGCAGGACCTGTTCCGGCGGCAGTGCCGCCTGCGCCACCCCGGCCCAGCCCCACAGCATCACGGCACAGACCCCAGCCGCCCGATGGATGATGTTCATGCCGGCCTTTCCCCGCCCCTCGCCGCCCTGACCGGGCGCTGACGCGGACACTAAGCACGCCGTCGCGTGACCATGCAAGTGGCCGCTGCCGGGGCAGGTACCGCCTGCCCCGGGCATGGCTTGCAGGGACGGGCGGCCTTGCCATTTCCGTGGCCCCGGCTAACCTGCGGCCCCTGGCGGGGGCACATGTGCCGCAGCCCGGCCATCCGCAAAGGTACCCTCATGTCCATGCCTGCCACGACCCCGGCCCCCGCGCCGAAACCCGGCCGCTGGCTGGCGATGACGGTCCTGCTGATTGCGGGATTCATGAACCTGATCGACGTGACCATTGTCAATGTCGCCCTTCCCGGCCTGCAAAGGGCGTTCAATGCCACCAGCAGCCAGATCGAATGGGTGGTTGCCGCCTATATCCTTGTCTTTGCCCTTGGTCTGCTGCCATCCGGGCGCCTGGGCGATATCCTGGGGCGGCGGCGCATGTTCGTCTGGGGTGTGGGGGTGTTCACGCTGGGATCGGCGCTTTGCGGGCTTGCCCCCACCATCGAAACCCTGGTGGCGGCACGGGTGCTGCAGGCGGTCGGCGGGGCGATGATGACGCCGCAGACGCTGGCCATCGTGCCCGCCCTGTTCGAGCCGAAGGAGCGTGGCGCGGCCTTTGCCCTGTTCGGACTGTCGGCGGGGCTTGCCGCCGTCACCGGCCCGGTGCTGGGCGGCTTTCTGATCGGGCAGGATATCTGGGGGCTGGGCTGGCGGCCGATCTTTCTGGTGAACATTCCGGTCGGCATCATCGCTGTTCTTGCCGCCCTGCGCTTTGTGCCCGAAGTCGCGGGATCGCGCGAGTTGCGCAATGACTATCCCGGCATCGCCATTGCCGGGACGGCGCTGCTTCTGGTGATCTTTCCGCTGATCGAGGGGCGGCAGGCCGGCTGGCCGTGGTGGTGCTTTGCGATGATGGCGGCCTCGGTCCCGGTGGCGGCGCTGTTCGTGGCCTGGCTGAAGCGCCAGCAGGTGCGCGGCGGGCCGCAGGTTCTGTCCGCCGCTCTGCTGGCGAACCGTCCCTATCTGCTGGGCACCGGTCTGACGGCGCTGCTGTTTTCGGGCATTCCGGGGTTTTTTCTGGTGCTGGCGCTTTATCTGCAGAACGGCTACGGCCTGACGCCGCTGCAATCGGGCCTGATGACGCTGCCGTTTCCGCTGGGGGTGCTGGCCGCGTCCATCCTGTCGGGGCGGCTCGGCGCGCGCTGGCAGGTCGGCCGCATCGCCACCGGGGCCGCGCTTTTGGGCCTGGCGATGATTTGGCTGCGGCTGACCATCCTGGCAACCGGCGACAGCATCGTCTGGGCGCGCTTTGCGCCGCCGCTGGCGCTGGGCGGGCTGGGTCTTGGAACCGCGATCTCGCCCCTGTTCCAGACTGTGCTGTCCACGATCAGCGGGCGCGATACCGGGTCCGCCTCGGGCGCGCTGCAGGCGGTGCAGCAGGTGGGCAGCGCCTTTGGTGTTGCGATCATGGGCGAGATCTTCTTTTCCCGCCTTGCCGCCTCTGATGCCGCTGCGGCGGCACCGCATATGCTTTATGCCTCGGCCCTCACCCGGGCGATCCTTTACAACACGCTCGCCTTCCTGACGATTGCCGTGCTTGTCCCCTGTCTTTTCCGGCCCGGCAGGATCGGCCCGGGCTGACCGGCAGACCCGCCGCGCCGCTTGCGGGATGCGGGCAAGGGTGCCCCTGCCAGCCGACCCGCGCGTGCTGGCGGCAGGACAGTGACAGCCAGCGTTGACCGCGCCCAAGGCGCAGGGCAGGGTCACGGGGTGCGCCGCGACTCTGCCGGCCTCTGTGCAACTTTCAGGGATATCATGAAACTCCGTTCGCAATCCTGGTTCGACAACCCCGACAACCCCGGCATGACCGCGCTTTATATCGAGCGCTATCTCAACTACGGCATCACGCGGGCCGAATTGCAGTCCGGCAAGCCGATCATCGGCATTGCCCAGACCGGATCGGACCTGTCGCCCTGCAACCGACATCATGTGGAACTGGCCAGGCGGGTGCGTGACGGCATCGTGTCTGCGGGCGGCATCTGCCTTGAGTTTCCCGTCCACCCCATCCAGGAAACCGGCAAGCGCCCCACGGCGGCGCTGGACCGCAACCTGGCGTATCTTGGTCTTGTTGAAACGCTGTACGGCTATCCGCTGGATGGGGTGGTCCTGACCATCGGCTGCGACAAGACCACGCCCGCGCTGCTCATGGCGGCGGCCACGGTGGATATTCCCGCCATTGCCCTGTCAGTCGGCCCGATGCTGAACGGCTGGCACAAGGGCCAGCGCGCCGGGTCCGGCACCATCATCTGGGCGGGTCGCCAGCAGCTTGCAGCGGGCGAGATCGATTACGAAGGCTTCATGGACATGGCCGCAGCTTCGGCCCCCTCGGTGGGGTACTGCAACACCATGGGCACGGCCACGACCATGAATTCCCTGGCCGAGGCGCTGGGCATGCAACTGCCCGGGTCCGCCGCCATTCCCGCCCCCTACCGCGAACGCGGGCAAATGGCCTATCTGACCGGGCGGCGCATCGTGGATATGGTCCGCGAGGATCTGAAGCCGTCCGGCATCATGACGCGGGCGTCCTTCGAGAATGCCATCGTGGTCAATTCCGCCATCGGCGGGTCCACCAACGCGCCAATTCACCTGAACGCCATCGCCCGCCATCTGGGGCTGGAGCTGACCAATGACGACTGGCAGCGCTTTGGCCTGCACATCCCGCTGCTGGTCGATCTGCAACCCGCAGGCCGCTTTCTGGGCGAGGATTTCCACCGCGCGGGCGGCGTGCCCGGCGTGATTGCCGAACTCATGGCGGCGGGCGCGCTGCCCAACCCGCAGGCAATGACCGTCAGTGGCCTGACCATTGCCGAAGCCTATGCCGGGGCGCAGGTGGACGACCCCGAGGTGATCCGCCCCTTCGCAACGCCGCTGAAGCCTGCCGCAGGTTTCGTGAACCTCAAGGGCAACCTCTTTGAGTCGGCCATCATGAAAACCTCGGTCATCGCGGCCGAGTTCCGCGACCGCTACCTGTCGAACCCCGATGACCCCGACGCGTTCGAAGGCCGCGCCATCGTCTTCGAAGGGCCCGAAGACTATCACGCCCGCATCGACGATCCCGCGCTGGGGATCGATGCCCGCTGCATCCTTGTCATTCGCGGCACCGGCCCCATCGGCTATCCCGGCAGCGCCGAGGTGGTGAACATGCAGCCCCCCGCCGCGCTGATCCGGCAGGGCATCACCATGCTGCCCTGCATCGGCGACGGCCGGCAGTCGGGCACATCGGGTTCTCCGTCCATCCTCAATGCCTCGCCCGAGGCGGCGGCCATGGGCGGGCTTGCGCTGGTCCGTACCGGTGACCGCATCCGGATCGACCTGCGGCAGGGCCGTGCCGATCTGCTGGTGCCTGAGGCCGAGCTTGTCGCGCGGCGCGCTGCGCTGGTGGCGCAGGGCGGCTTTCCCTATCCGGATCATCAGACGCCCTGGCAGGAGATTCAGCGCGGCATGGTCGATCAGCTTGCCGAAGGGATGGTCCTGAAGCCGGCCCTGAAGTACCGGCGCATTGCAGCCACACGGGGGTTGCCGCGTGACAACCACTGATCCCGCGCACCCCCCTGCCCGCCGGATCGTCGCCGTGACCGCCGCCGGGCGGGGAAACCGGACAGGATTGCAGGCAACCGCGCCTGTCCTGCGCCGGATGGTGCTGCGGTGATGGTGGCCCGGCGCGCCAGCCCGGACGGTTGCCGCAGCTTCTGACGGCCCTTCACCCTTGCATCCCCCCGCACCTGCATCGCAGACTGCGGGGCAACAGCAGGGGGCAGGGCATGGCACAGGGGATTGTCATCACCGGGGGCGGCAGCGGCATCGGGCGGGCCACGGCGCGCGCCTTTATCGCGGCGGGCTGGCGCGTGGCGCTGATCGGCCGCCGCGAGGTGCCGCTGATCGAGACGGCGGGCGGCAATCCGGCGCTGATCCTGCCCTGCGATGTGACGGACCCGGCAGCGGTTGATGCCGCCTTCACGCGCATCGCGCAGGACTGGGGTCATCTCGATGTGCTGTTCAACAACGCGGGCATGTCGCTCAAAGGTGCGCCGATCGACGAAATTCCCGTGGCCGACTGGCTGGCGCTGTCCGGCGTCAACATCACCGGCATGTTCGTGGTGGCGCGTGCCGCCTTTGGCATGATGCGCCGCCAGAACCCGCAAGGTGGCCGGATCATCAACAACGGGTCGATCTCGGCCGCCGTGCCACGTCCCGGAACGGCACCCTATACCATGTCAAAACATGCGGTAACCGGCCTGACCCGCTGCCTGGGACTGGACGGGCGGGCCTTCAACATCGCCTGCGGGCAGATCGACATCGGCAATGCCGCCACCGATATGGTGGCGGCCATGCCCAAGGGGGTGCCGCAGGCCGACGGCTCGATGAAGGCAGAGCCGGTCATGGATGTGCGGCTGGTTGCCGATGCCGTGTTGCAGATGGCGCGCCTTCCGCTGGATGTCAGCGTGCCCTTCATGACGATCATGGCCCGCGACATGCCGTTTCTTGGACGAGGCTAGGGGGTGCGCGATTCGGCGCGCTGAACCCGGTCCTGGCAGCAACATCATCTGTCCAAAGCGCGGGTCGCTGATCCGGCAGAGGATCGTCTTGCCGCAACGGCGGGGTGCCGCCAAACCATCAGACCTCGGGCGGGCCAGCTGCCGGCCGACGGCGGCCTGATGAAGACCGGGGTGCCGTTCCAATCCGCTGACCGGACGTTCCCCGTCTGAAAGCTGAAACAGGATCGTCAGCCTGCCGTCCTGTGACAGCGCCTTCACGAAGGCAAAGGCAGCATAGGATTGCACGTCCCTGTCCGTCGGGCGTCTTGCCGCAAGGGGGCGTCCCGGAAAAAAACCGCAGCATCCGTTTCTTCTTTGTTTGCGGTGACTTTGCCGCCCTTATTGCCCATGCGGCCCACCCTGCCGGCGGTCAGCCGCGCCTTCCGGCAACTGCGGGACTGTATTAGGCCATGAAAACGGGCGGACTGCACCCTGACCGGGATGATGTCACTGGCTGCTGAAAAGTGGTGCCCGCATGGATTTCCGGCTGGATGGCAGGAACCTCTTCGGCAGACCCCCTGCGGTCTGGCAGGGGCCATCGCCCCTGCCACAGCACTGCGCTGGGATCAGGACCGGCCGGGGGCCCAAAGCCCCCGGCCAGCGCCCGACCCGCCACCGGCGGGCGCTTCTCGCCCGCCGGGTCGGGCGCTGGCCTTTCGTGGTGCCCCTGGACCTGCCGGTCTACAGGGCAGCGTCGCGCGCGGGCGGGGAAACGCGGGTCGCGTTTCCTGATCCCGCCCGGAGTGGCGTTCCTGCGCACTTCGGGATGCCCGGTCTCTCTGGCAGGGGCCATCGCCCCTGCCACAGCGCCACGCTGGGATCAGGACCAGCCGGGGGCCACAGCCCCCGGCCAGCGCCCGACCCGCCCCCGGCGGGCGCTTCCCGCCCGCCGGGTCGGGCGCTGGCCTTCCGTGGTGCCTGAACCTGCCGGTCTACAGGGCACCGTGCCCCGCGGGCGGGGGAAACGCGGGTCGCGTTTCCCGATCCCGCCCGGACTGGCGAAAGCACTGTCACCGCTTCCATGGCAGGGGCCATCGCCCCTGCCACAGCGCTGCGCCGATCCTTGTCCAGCCGGGGGCCAAAGCCCCCGGCCAGCGCCCGACCCGCCCACGGCGGGCGCTTCCCGCCCGCCGGGTCGGGCGCTGGCCTGCGTTGTTCCAGGGCCTGCCGGTCTACAGGGCACCGTCCCGCACGGGCGGGGAAACGCGGGTCGCGTTTCCTGTTCCCGCCCGAACAGGCGAAGGCGCTGCCACCGCTCCAATGGCAGGGGCCATCGCCCAGGGCAATCGCTTGAACGCCTGTGGGATTCCCACGGGGCGGACTGCGTGAGTCATGTGATACCTCAATCGTGGAGGTTTTCGCATGTCCCGCCCGTCGCTTCCCGGTCATTTTTCGGCCCTTGATGATCCGCGCCAGCGGGGCAAGGTGGTGTGTCCGCTGCCGGAGATCATGCTTTTGGTGCTCTGCGCGACGCTTGCAGGGGCGGAGGATTTTGTGGAGATCCGCCAGTGGGGGCGACAGAAGCTGGACACTCTCGCGCAGCCTCTTGCCCTTCGCGCAAGGCATTCCCTCGCATGACACGCTGAACGATGTGATGAATGCGCTTGATGGCGGGCTGTTTTCCGGGGCTTTCACCGCCTGGGTGGAGGGCCTGCGCGAGGACGAACCCGATATCGTCGCCATCGACGGCAAGACCTCACGGCGCGCGAAGGGGGGCGAACGGCATCCTCTGCATGTCGTCTCAGCCTGGGCCCCGCGCCAGCGATTGGTTCCGGGGCAAGAGAAGACTGACGCAAAATCAAATGAAATCAGCGCTATACCTCTGCTTCTCGAACGGCTCCACCTGACCGGCGCGCTTGTCACCATCGACGCCATGGGGACGCAGACGAAGATCGCCGAAACCATCCTCGCGCGCGGGGCCGATGATCTTCTGGCGCTGAAGGACAACCAGCGCAGCATGGCCGAAGAGGTCGCGCTGTTTTTCGACACGCCCGAACAGCGCAGCCTCGCTCCCTTCGAGACCACCGACGCCGACCACGGGCGCGTTGAGACCCGCCGCCACCGGGTCAGTCATGACGTGGCCTGGCTCAACGGTGACCGTTGCGCCCCCGGAGAGCCGCGCTTCCCCGGCCTCAAGGCCATCGCCATGGCCGGGGCCTGCGTCGAACGCGGCGGCAAGACCACCGTCGCGCGCCGCTTCTTCCTCTCCTCCCTTCCCCTCGATGCCCCCCTCCTCGCCCGCGCCGTCCGGGCACACCGGGGGATCGAAAACCGGCTGCACTGGGTGCTTGACGTGGTGTTCCACGACGACCTGATGCGTCTGCGCACCGACAACGGGCCAAGAAACATGTCAACAATCAAACACATGGCCATGAACCTGATCCAAAACGCAGGCGGAAA
>Ga0315907_10009057_pt1 | contig 10129 bp, 13 predicted proteins | sample LakEriMetagenome_3_FD_203525 | JGI IMG/M metagenome (GOLD analysis project Ga0315907, IMG submission 203525) | Freshwater fungal communities from buoy surface, Lake Erie, Ohio, United States - Buoy 12 MA123 | ecosystem: Environmental > Aquatic > Freshwater > Lake > Lake biofilm | place: USA...
AATTTGAGGTAATCTTCACCCGCCGTAAAACGTTCGACCTTGGCGGGTTGCCCGAGCGGCCAATGGGAGGGGACTGTAAATCCCCCGGCTCTGCCTTCGAAGGTTCAAATCCTTCACCCGCCACCATTTTTAGCAATAGCTTCTGCAACTTACAAAATTGCATCGAGGCACTCAGTTAGGCTCAGCAAATGGACTCAATTAGCACTCAAAACCTTCAAAGACGGACTATCAAAGTATTGGCAACAACGCAGGTTCTAAGTGGTGTTGGTGTTGCAGGAACAGTCGCAACAGGATCGTTACTTGTTGCATCCATTTCCAATTCAGAAACTTTGGCAGGGTTAGCGCAGACAAGTTCCGTACTGGGTGCAGCGGCCATGGCAATTCCATTATCTAAATTAACTCAACGTGGTGGACGACGCCTCGGATTGTCTATTGGTTATTTTGTAGGGTTTATTGGTGCAGTATTTGCAATATTTGGTGGTTCGCAGAGAAATCTAATTGCAATGCTAATTGGAACATTCTTGGTTGGTGCCGCATCTGCATCTGGTTATCAAGCACGTTTTGCTGCGATTGACCTTGCGCAAGATGAGCACCGCTCCAAACAATTGTCTTATGTCGTGTGGGGATCAACAGTTGGCGCAGTCGCAGGACCAAATCTCATGGGCCCATCTGGCGCGTTAGCAACATCTCTGGGGCTTCCAAAGTTAGTGGGGCCATACATATTGGCCGTCATCACTCTTGGTCTAGGAACTCTAGTTGTTCGACTATTCCTCAATCCGGATCCATACCTCACTGCTCGAGGTATTCGGGATGCGAAGAATGAGTCTCAGGTACTTTTATCTGCACGTAGAACATTGAAGATAATTAGCAAGAACCCAAGGGCTCTATTTGCAATCGCATCTATTGCAATCGGGCATGTTGCAATGGTTTCAGTGATGGTAATGACGCCCGTTCATATGGCACATGTTGATGTGAGTCTTAACATTATTGGTCTGGTGATCAGTATTCATATTCTCGGCATGTATGCATTCTCGCCGATTATTGGAAGCTTTAGCGATCGATTCGGTCGAAGAACAATTATTCAAACCGGGATTGTAATTCTTCTTCTCTCATCTCTAATTTCAGGTACGGCCGATGCCCACGATTCATTTACTCTCGGAGTTGGTCTATTCCTTCTGGGGTTGGGATGGTCTTGCACCTTAATTGGTGGTTCAACTGCTCTCTCTGAATCTGTTTCAACCGAATTACGCCCTTCATCGCAAGGTGCAAGCGATCTCTTAATGAACCTCATGGGTGCCGGTGGAGGTGCAATCGCTGGAGTGATTATTGGGACCCTGGGATACGGTTGGCTATGTTTCGTTGCAGCCGTCCCTGTCGCTGCTCTAGGTCTATGGTCTTTCAGCAAGCCGCTTCGAGAAACGAGTAACTCAGTAGATTCCAGGCAATAAATCTCCATGCCTTCGAAGGTTCAAATCCTTCACCCGCCACCATACTTAAAGCCATTCTGAGAAGAGTGGCTTTTTGCATATCTCTCGCGTTTAGACATTCTTCTGGAGCCTTAATAGCCTTTGCGAGTAACAATCCACCTCAAAGGAGAATTTGTGAACAAGCGCTTTGGAATTTTTTCAGCAGTTGTTATTGCTGCAGCACTAACACTTACAGGATGTTCATCATCAGATTCAGAAACAACAGAATCAGCATCATGTGCAAAGGCTGATCTTGCAACAGTAACTGCAGGTAAGTTAACAATTGCAACTGGCGAACCTGCTTACTACCCATGGGTTATCGATGATAAGCCAGAGGCAGGCGCAGGCTTTGAAGCCGCAGTTGCTTATGCGGTTGCAACACAACTCGGATATTCAAATGACGAAGTTGTATGGGTTCGTACAACATTTGATTCTGCTGTAACACCTGGCGAAAAGAACTTTGACTTTAACTTGCAGCAATTCTCAATTACAGAAGAGCGCAAAACTGCTGTTGATTTCTCATCTCCTTACTACACAGCTCCACAGGCAATCGTTTCATTCAAGGGAAGCAAGATTGATGGCAAAACCACGCTTGCAGAGCTAAAGAGTGCAAAGCTTGGCGCAGCTGTTGGAACAACATCACTTGATGCTATTGAAAGCCAGATTGGTGCAAAGCCACAGGTATTCAATGACAACGCAGCTGGTGTATCTGCGCTAAAGAATAAGCAGATTGATGGTTTGGTTGTTGATCTTCCAACAGCGTTCTATCTTTCAGGTGTTGAAGTTCCTAACGGACTTATCGTCGGACAGCTCCCATCAACTGGAAGCGGTGACCAATTCGGTCTCTTGCTTACAAAGGGAAGCGCTCTGACTTCATGTGTTTCTGGAGCTGTTGATGCAATCACAGCCGATGGAACACTCGCAGCAATCACTGACAAGTGGCTTGCAACTGATGCTGGCGCGCCAGTATTAAAGCCATAAGCACAAACAATAAGTAAACACGGTAGTTTGGCGACCATGACAGAGAGAGATAACTCTGCGTGGTCGCCAAGCTCACGTGAAATAGAGCGCCAAGGATCGCGTCGTGCAGTTAACCGCAAGCAAGTACTTATTGCTGCGGTTTCTTCATTTTTAGTCTTAGGAACACTTGCTTTAGTTCTTGTTACATCCCCTGGTTGGGAAACCGTTAAATCAACATTTTTTGATATCGAATACGGCAAAGAAGTATTTCCAACGGTCATTAAAGGTTTGTGGATCAATCTTCAACTTACATTTATGGGTGGCGCTGCGATCGGAGTTATTGCACTTGGTCTTGCGCTGATGCGCACAACTAAATCTCCGGCACTTACGCCATTTCGATTCTTAGCTACTGCATACGTTGATATTTTCCGTGGGGCTCCGCTTATCTTGATTATTCTTCTAGTTGGTTTCGGTGTTCCTGCGCTCGGTCTTAAAGGTATTTCAAGTAACGTAATTTTTCTCGGAACCGTGGCAGTTGTTCTTACATATTCCGCATACGTGGCAGAAGTTATCCGAAGTGGAATTCTTTCTATTCACCCAAGCCAACGCGCTGCTGCTCGTTCACTTGGTTTAACCTCTGGGCAAACAATGCGCTTTGTTGTTCTGCCTCAAGCGATTAGACGAGTTGTTCCACCGCTTCTTAATGACTTTGTTTCTCTTCTAAAGGACACAGGTCTTGTCTCTATTCTTGGCGTCACCGATGCCGTGCGCGCCGCGCAAATCAACGCAAGCCGTACATTTAATTACACACCTTATGTAGTTGCCGCAGTTCTCTTCTTGCTCATAACGATTCCTATGACTCGTTATACAGACCGAGCAATTCGTCAACGTACGAATGCTCAGAGTTCAGAAGGTGCCATCTAATGAGCAATGTCCTAGAACTAAAAGATGTTCGAAAATCATTTGGCGACGAAGTTGTTCTCAATCATCTTTCACTAGTCGTTCCAGAGCACACAGCAACTGTTCTGATTGGCGCTTCTGGTTCTGGAAAGTCCACACTGCTTCGCTGCATCAATCTGCTTGAAACTATTGATGATGGACAGATTTTCTTAGACGGAAAAGAAATCACAGATCCCCTGATCAACGTCGATGACATCAGACGCAAGCTAGGAATGGTCTTTCAATCCTTCAATCTCTTTCCACACAAAACAGTTCTAGAAAACATCACACTTGCTCCCATTAAGGTTCAAGGCAAGACAAAAGAAGAAGCACGAGATGCCGCAAAAGCGCTGCTCTCTCGCTTTGATTTAGCCGATAAAGCAGATCAATACCCAGATCGCTTATCTGGTGGTCAACAACAGCGCGTTGCAATTATTCGCTCAATTGCAGTTAACCCACGTGTCTTATTGCTCGATGAAATTACATCAGCGCTGGATCCTGTTTTAGTAAATGAAGTTCTCAGCATCGTTCGTGATTTAAAGAGCGATGGAATGACAATGGTTCTCGCCACTCACGAAATGGGATTTGCTACTCAAGTAGCCGATGAAGTCTGTTTCTTAGAATCTGGAAATATTCTTGAGCGTGGAAGTGCTACAGCTGTACTGCAGAACCCAACTCATCCAAAGACTCAAGAGTTCTTAAAGCGCGTACATCAAGCTGGAAGATTGTAAAAAGATAACGCCCACCGTCTCCAGTCAGGGAAGACAATGGGCGTTCGCCCCAACAGCGATCTATCTTTGGAAAGCTGCTAAGTGGTTCTCAGAACCCTTTTTTAGGTTTGCTAAGACCAATTTAATGTCAGTCTTCTTAACAGTTTTTGACAGTGTTGCTAAATCAGCCAGGTCTTTCTTTTCAATCAAGATTCCTACAGAGATTGCATCCATCTCAGATAACTTACCTTTGGTAACGAGTGTCTTATATAGGGCTGTTAAAGATTTATCTGAGAATTCCCCTGCTGCTTTGCCTATTGTTGGATTCTTGATCCCATAGGTTTTAAGTAGCACTGCAACTGCATCCATGTGTGTCTGTTCTGATTGCGCTATGTTCTTGAATTTTGGACTGATAGAAACGGCATCCAGAGCCGTGTAAACGTCCCGAGCCAGCTTCTCTTCTTCAATTAGGTACAGAAGCTGAGCCTTGGTGTTGGCACTTACTGTAGGGGTTGCTGCTTGGGCAGGGATGACCGTAGCGATCACCGCTAACCCAACGAGTGATGCGAAGCTTCTAATTGTGGTTCTCATAATGACTCTATTCATTTATAGGCGACTGGATTGTCCAGTAGCTTGACTATACCCCTAGGGGTATATACTATCAAGGTATTATCAATCAAAACGATGGAGGTACCACTCATGTGTTCGCAAGTTATGTGTCAGACATGCAAGAAGCCAACGTGGTCAGGCTGCGGACAACATATTGAAGAAGCTTTGGCGCACGTTCCAGAACAAGATCGCTGTCAATGCTAGTTAATGAATTTCAAAGGAGCTTGTAATGGCTGCAAAAAAAGTTTCACATGTACTTAATGACCAAGACCAAATTGACGCAATTGTTAAGCGAATCAATAGAGCGCAAGGACAACTAGGTGCTGTTGCCCGCATGCTTGAAGAAGGTCGAAATTGCGATGAGATTGTTACGCAAATGTCCGCTGTTGCTAAAGCAGTAAATACTGCAGCCTTCACACTGATTTCAACTAGTTTAAAAGAGTGTTTAGTCGACAAAAAATCAAATTCTGAAGCGGTCACAGCACAACTTCAAAAACTATTCTTAAGTTTGGCCTAGGAGAATTATGAAAAAATTATTGTCAGCCCTATTTGCATCTACTTTGCTTCTCACTAGCTGTTCAAGCGGTGGATCAGCGACAGATCTTGGATCTCAAGAATTTGCCTCCAAAGTGGCCGAACCTGGAGTCATTGTTCTGGATGTACGTACAGCAGCAGAATTCGCAGAAGGACACCTAGAAAACGCAATCAATATTGATGTTGAAGGTGGCCAATTTGACGCAGGCATTGCGCAACTCGATAAGACAAAGACTTATGCAGTTTATTGCCGCAGCGGTCGCCGATCAGGAAATGCCGTTGAAAAAATGAGTAGCGCAGGCTTCACTTCTCTTTTCAATCTCAATGTAGGAATTATTGATTGGCAAAATCAGGGATTACCGGTCGTTCTCTAATGAAAAGAATTGTTGTAATTGGTGGAGTTGCAGGTGGAATGTCTGCTGCAACTAGATTGCGCAGACTTGATGCTGATGCAGAAATTATCGTGCTTGAAAAAAGTGGATATGTTTCATATGCCAATTGCGGACTTCCTTATTACGTCGGTGGAGTAATCGAAGAAGAAAAAGACTTACTCCTTCAAACACCAGCGAGCTTGCACGCACGCTTTCGCCTAGATGTACGCGTTCTTACAGAAGCACTCAGCATTGATCCAGCGAAAAAAGAAGTACAGGTTCAAAGTCTGGAAAGCGGAAACAAGTACTCACTTGCCTACGACAAGCTAGTTCTAAGTCCTGGTGCATCTCCTATCGTTCCGCCAATTCCAGGCGTTGAACGAGCACTTACATTACGCACTGTTGAAGATGTCGAAAGAATCGTTGCCCAAGTTATGGCAAAGCCACAGAACGCTGTTGTAATCGGTGGCGGTTTTATCGGTGTAGAAATCGCAGAGAATTTAATTCACAAAGGCATTACAACTTCAGTAATTGAAGCGTCAGATCAAGTTCTTGCTCCATTAGACCCAGAAATGGCAACTCTGGTCGCGAAAGAGATGCGCCTTCAAAAAGTTGATCTCCGTCTTGGAGTAAGTGTTACTGCAATTAATCCAAAGACAGTAACTCTTTCTGATGGAACAGAGTTGCCAGCGGAGTTAATCATTCTAGCTATCGGAGTGCGCCCGGATATTTCATTAGCAAAAAACGCTGGACTGGAAACCGGAACACGTAACGGAATTAAAGTCGATGAATTCAATCGCACTAGCGATAAAGATGTCTACGCAATCGGTGATGTTGCAGAAAAGACAGATGCTTTAGATGGCGAATCCACTCTTGTTCCACTAGCTAACATTGCAAACCGCCATGGACGAGTTGTTGCTGATCATATAAATGGACGCACTGTTCGCCCTGTTAAGACTATTGGCACCGCAATTGTTAAAGTCTTTGACTTAATGATTGCAACAACAGGGTGGAATGAAAAACGTTTAAAGGCAGCGGGACGTTCTTATACAACTATTCACTCACATCCAAATTCTCACGCTGGTTACTATCCAGATGCAAAACAAATGACTCTCAAGCTAATTTTTGAACCAAAGAGTGGAGAAATCCTTGGCGCACAAGGAGTTGGCATCGAGGGTGTTGATAAGCGCATTGATGTGATTGCTACAGCAATTCGTGGAGACATCACGGCACCAGAGTTAGCAGATCTTGAACTCGCTTATGCCCCACCATTTGGATCTGCAAAAGATCCTGTAAATATGTTGGGTTATATGGCAGAAAACGTTATCTCTGGATTAATAGAAACAGCGCAGTGGAGTCAAATAGAAGAGTTTCGTGACAAGGGTTACGAACTGATTGATGTTCGTACCGAAGCAGAGTTTGATCGCGGAACAATTCCAGGTGCAATAAATATGCCAGTGGATTCAATCCGTGAACGTAAATCTGAACTCACAAATAAAAACCTCCTGGTTACATGCCAGGTGGGACAACGTGGACACACAGCTTCCTTACTCTTAAAGGAGTTGGGATTTAATGCAGTAAATCTTGATGGTGGATACCTTCTTTGGAGTAACTCACCAGCTTCTAAATCACTCATTACAAAGTAAAGGAACGGTTATGTGCAGCAGAACTACATGTCGCAAGTGCGGTAAGCCAACCTGGTCTGGTTGTGGCAATCACGTCGAAACAGCCCTAAAAGGCGTTGCAAAGAAAGATCGTTGCCAAGGACATGCAAATGATCCAAAAGAACCAGGATTCATGAGCAAGTTATTTGGGCGCCGTGGAGCTTAGTTCCATTAAATCTCTTTTGTTGTGGAGTAAAAAACGCTGGCTCATAGCAAGTGTTACTGCATTGGCAACGGGAATATTCATTTCCCTGCCTACGGCAATTTTAAAGACTCCAATTTTTGGTCGTGAAATTCCTGTTACTTCCTGGTCGGTACCAGTTGTGATTGCAACATCAATTCTCTCTGGAATGCTATTTGCTAGCTATGTAAATAACGATAACTCTATGAAAGAGGAAAAATCATTAAAGGTTGGTGGCGCAGGTGCGCTCTTTTCTTTCTTGGCAGTCGGTTGCCCAGTTTGTAACAAACTTGTACTTGTTGCACTTGGGTATAGCGGTGCAATTCTATATTTTGCTCCTGTTCAACCGTATTTAGCAGGGGCAGGAATTCTCCTTTTGGCATATGCATTACAGAGACGCCTCACAGGTGAAGCAATGTGCCGAGTTGATTACGTTGAGAAAAAACAAGAGCAAAGATTGGATAATTAAATGGCAACTGTTGATGTAAAAAGTGAAGAGTTCGAAGCTTTAATCGCAAAAGGTGGAACTGTCCTTGTAGATTTTTGGGCTGCATGGTGTGGGCCATGTAGATCTTTTGCGCCAATTTATGAAGCCGCATCCGAAAAACATACAGAGATGACATTCGCAAAGATTGATACGGAAGCGGAGCGAGAGATTGCAGCTGCTGCTGGAATTACATCTATTCCGACGTTGATGATTTTTCGCGAAGGAATTCTTTTGTTCAGTCAGCCTGGTGCTTTACCAGCTGCCGCGCTTGAGGACGTTATTGGCAAAGTAGCTGCACTAGATATGGATGAAATTCGTAAGCAGATTGCTTTAGAAGAGAGTAAATCCAACTGACTCCAGCCACCAATGCATGGTGTGGGATAAGATTTGAAGCATGAACGATTGGATCGCAGCAGTACAGGCCGAACTTGGCTTAAACGTTTCATTTGATACAGATGCAATCTTGGATGCTGCGCGCGATGCCGCGCATGCAACAGAACGTAAAGCTGCGCCAATCACAACGTATTTAATGGGAGTTGCTGCTGCGCAAGGCGCGAACCCACAAGAGATTGCAGCAAAGATTGAGAAGTTAGCAAAAAGCTGGCCAAGCGATAAATGATTCAAGAAGCTCACTGGGAACAAGCCAGAAGCCAGGCGTATGAATCTTGGAAGAAGTTATCTTCTGAGAAAGTTTTAATCTCTTCCTGCCTTAATCGCACTCTTGCAACAGATGCTCTTGCCCTCGTAGAACTTCCAACGTATCCAACATCTGCAATGGATGGATATGCAGTATGTGGCAAAGGCCCATGGAAAATTGTTGGCGAAGTTAAAGCGGGCGCACCTATGAAGGGTTCCCTAAAAGAAAATACGGCTGTAAAGATCGCAACTGGCGCAGTTATTCCTGATAAAACTTTTGGAATCATTCGCTGGGAAGTTGCAACTGTGGAAGGCGAAAACTTAAGTGGCAATGTAAAAGAAGGACAAGATATTCGCCCGGCTGGACTTGAGAGTAGAAAAGGTGAAGTACTTGCACCTGCTGGAACAATTCTTAACCCAGGAGTTATTGGTTTATTGGCTGCAGCTGGACATGATTCTCTAGAAGTTGTTCGTGTACCGAAGGCCACAATTATTCTGCTCGGTGATGAAATCGTTTTAGATGGCTTGCCACACGATGGTTTAGTGCGAGATGCGTTAGGTCCACAGTTGCCAGGGTGGCTACAGAGATTCGGCGTTGAAGTAATTTCAACTGAATATATTTCGGATGAACTGAATTTAGTAGTGGATGCCTTTGCAAAGGCTGCAAAAAGTAGCGACATTATCTTTACAACTGGTGGAACAGCAGATGGTCCACGTGATCATGTGCACGCTGCGATTGCGGAGTTAAAGGGTGAATTAATAGTCGATCGCGTAAAAGTTCGCCCTGGACATCCGATGTTATTGGCACACATTAAAAATGTTCCACTCGTTGGTTTACCTGGGAATCCGCAATCAGCAATCGTTGCACTATTAACACTGGGACAACCAGTAATTGATGCACTGATGGGACGCAAAGAAGCAGAACTCAATCAAATCGTTACTGGTGATGACATAGATGTGCCAGAAGGATTTACGCGTTTAGTTTTAGGAAATGTTGTTGATGGTTGGTTTGAAATGGGTGAGTACTTAGGTTCTGCAATGTTGCGCGGACTTGCACACTCAACTGGATTTGCTGTCGCTGATAAATCTATGGAAGAAGGCGAGATGGTCGCCTGGTTACCGCTGCCTTAACGTTTAAATCGGCGATAGATAATTACGCCTGCAATGCCAAGAACAATCACGGCGCCCAAAATAGCGAACTGAAAGTCATCGCTATCTTTTCCTAGATGTTCGGGATTCTCTGGTCCTTCATTCTCTTCATCTTCAGTAACGATGGTAATTGAATGCTGATAAGCGTTTGCATGTGTAATTGGCATAAAATTTAAAGCAAGGGCAAGAGATAAACCAGCTAGAAATTTATGCATGCCTTTAATGTATTGCTTATGCAGCTGATTTACGAGATGGACGCGCTTTCGCCTTTTCATTAAAGAACATAAACCATCCGTATAGAGCGCTAATGATTAAAAATGGAGCAACGCTTGCAAGGCCTGCAACAAAGTCGATTCCAACTCTGCTGATTGAAATGCCGTGAGAGGTGATTGCATAGATAAAAACTGTTGCTGCAAAAGCAAG
>Ga0315907_10009059_pt1 | contig 10127 bp, 6 predicted proteins | sample LakEriMetagenome_3_FD_203525 | JGI IMG/M metagenome (GOLD analysis project Ga0315907, IMG submission 203525) | Freshwater fungal communities from buoy surface, Lake Erie, Ohio, United States - Buoy 12 MA123 | ecosystem: Environmental > Aquatic > Freshwater > Lake > Lake biofilm | place: USA...
TCTAAGAAATTGGAAGATTGTTCGGAAAGAGTTGAGGATTTGGAAAGGCAAATAGATAGCCTAAACCGCAGTCATAAGGAATATAGAGATAGTGTAGCATATGCTGACAGCTTGGAATTTGATGATATACAAGAAGAATTAGATAGCATTTCAACTGCCATATTTTTTGAAGGAAATACAGATAATATTATAGAATATTCAGAACAGCAATTGAATGAGATAGTGGAGAAATTAAATAGAATCAACGGTTGGAAACTAGAAGTAAGGGGATATTGTAGTTGTTGTACCTCACAAGGTGACCCTGAACTTGATAATAAAAGAGCTAATAAGGTAAAAGAACTTTTAATTGGAAAAGGGATTCCACCCGAGTCTATTCATGCCATTGGTTTGGGGGATTCAAACCTTGTCCCTTGTAATAGAGAATTAATTAAATGGATCGATGGGAGAAGAATTATTTGGAATGAAAATATGCGTGTAGAGATTAAAATTTCCAGGATATAATTAATCAAGGAATGAAATTCATATTTTTCTTCAGCGTATGTTTTTTATTGTTGAGTCAACTCATGGCTCGAGAAAGTGAAAGTTTAAGTGATTCTTCACAAACCAAGCCGGAAATAACGGTTGGGATGTGGATTGATCAATTGGGGAATTTAGATTATGAAAACAATACCTGTGAAATTATAGCCTATGTCTGGGTGACTTCTGAGGGCTCAAAGTACGATTTAGAAAATAGTGCGGATTTTACCAATTCCTGGGAAAATGAAATCTTATACTATGAAATTGATTCCGTAGTATCCAATGGAAAATTAATATTTAACGAACTGGCTAAAGTAAAAATTAATAACATTTCAGATTTTAAGTTAAATAGTTTCCCCTTTGATACCAATGAAATACTAATAAATGTAGAACTAACAGGCCACTTTACGGGAGATTTAAAAATTACCGTTGATCAAATTAATTCAACCATCAATCCAGATATAAATCCAGAATGGAAAATTAGCCAGTCACCCTTAAGCTATCAAAAGAATATATGGAATTCTGACTATGGAAATCTGAGGGAAATCAAAGAAGTGGATGCCATTCAAACCAAGCTCGTATTACAGAGAAACGCCTGGCCCATCTATTTTAAGCTATTTTCTATTTTATTTTTAGCTTTCATCTTAGCCTCCCTTTCCTTTTTCTTACCCAATCAAAAAAGTGAAGAGAAGGTGGCTATAGTAGTCGGTGCGCTTTTCACAGCTATTGGAAATAAATACATAACCGAATCCATCATCCCCATGTCCAATAATTTTGGATTATCGGATCAAATCCACTTTACTACTTTATTTTTTATCTTGTTAATCATCATGTTCGCTATTTACGAACAACGTAAGAAAATCAGAGATTCCATCTTTTTAGATATAACTATATTTACTACCTTTTTGATCTCCTATGTCGTTACGATATTTTTAATTACAAAAAGTTATATGACAGTATAAAAAACGAAGTAAGTCATTCAAATAGTCTGAAATTTTATTATTCCCACATCAAAATAAGAAAAGAAATTTACTTAAAATTTTTCCTTGAGATAAGATAAATCAGCATCTATATCTCCTTGTTTCTTTTGAATAATCTCAGAAATTATACTGGTCAGGTAGGGATACTCATTAAAGGTAAATTCATATTCATAAAAATAAATAGTGAGTTGATTGAGAATATCGGCAAACTTTCTATCCCTAAGGACATCATTTCCAGCTCCAAACGATTCAGAATCTAGACTGATTAAATTTACTAAAACATCTTTCAGAGCTTCATTTCTAATTGTATAATTATTTAAAAGTTCAATAGACTTTACAGTAGCACTGGTTTGCTCTAGTGCATTTAGTTGCTTTATCAGTTCTAACACCCGCCCTTCATCATATTTTTTTGCTAGAGCAAGTCTGGATTCATGATACACTTGAAGATTCTTTAATTTTTCTAAAACTTGGGGATTACTACCTAATAGTACTAAATCTCTTTGAATACTGCTTTTGGAGGTGATTTCTTGCAATTCATCGAATGGCTTATCATAAAAAGTTATCAGGTCGCTTATAATAACTTGCTTTCCCTCTTCTTTTTTTGCCACCAATTCTTTTGCATGTGCCGCTTTAATTTCTGTTAATTGGTTCTCCTTATCCAGAATAATTTTCTTGTTATCAGACAGTTGCTGGTTTCGCTCCTCTAAGTCATTATTCCGTTTATCAAGTTCTTTTTTTAAATTACTTTGCTCCAATTTCTCCTTCTCATTTTTTAATTTTAAGATTTCTTCTTCCTTCTTTATTGAATCTTTAGAATAAGTTGCTTTTTCCTTTTCAAAATCTTTTATTTCAGCTTTTAGTTTCTCTATTTCTGCATTTAAGGATAGAATTGAACTGGAATCTGAATTTATCCTTCCTTTAAGCTTATCATAATAGCTAAGAGGTATAGTGACTTGAGATTCCTGCCCATAAACTTGAATAGTACAGAGTAACAATAAAGCTAAGAATACCACATTTTTCATAATTGGTTCGTATTATATTTTACATGTAATCATCAGCTTTCACCTCATAATCCTTGATTAAATTGGTCAATTGTCGATGGTTTCCTAGAGGAAATCTTTGTTTAAATGAAGCAACTTCGTTTTTCAGTTTTCTAGTAATGGCATTTTGAAAGTCAGAAGTCTTACTAAATTCGGTATACCTACCACCATGATAATGTATTTTTTCAAGTAGGTAATTATAATTATTGTCTGATAGGTACTGACGAACATTCCTTAGGTCTTCTTTTAATCGAGTGCAATTGTTGACATATGCATTTTCTAAATTTGCCGAAAGGTACTGCTCGGATCGCTGAATTTTATCCGTCACATCAGGGAATTGATTGTCCAATTGTTGTACAGGAACTGAGAAATTTTTACAAGAAATTACAAAAGCTGAAATCTCGTCATACTTGGCCAAAATGGATCTTAATTCCGCAAATGAATTGGACATGTCACTTCGCGATTCCAAATAAGGAGAATTACTTAATTCCCTCATTTCAGCTCTAATTAGATTGAGCTCTTCCACTTTCCATTCAGATCGGCTAAACACATACTTCGCTTGTGCCACAAATTTGGGAGCATAGGTGGAATATAAAGTTTTATGTAAAGATTCACTGACCTGGTTATTCTCACTTTCAGTCTGACCAAAATGTTGTTGGTTTGCAAAGTCAGTAATCCGGTAATGAATATCCTCATAAATTTGATGACTAAAGGTACTTTCAGGTTGATTGGCCAAAGAGTCTATTTTTCTATCGATTTCTTCAATAAATTGGTTTTTTTCATCTCCTATTAGGCCTGGCCCACTAATTCCTCCTTCCCCTACCATAGAATAAATCAAAAATCCAATCAATGCTAAAAACCCAATTAGCAATATTACCTTAACAGCCTTCATAATTATTCTTATAAATTTTTCTTGATTGATTCCAAATCTTTTCTGTCTTTAGGATCTAGATCCTTTATGTTTTGCAGGTTATCAATTATATATTGAATTTTCTCTTTATTTTTCTGATCAATTGTTTCATTAAGGAAATTTTTCCAAACTATTAATTTTGGAAATTCAGCCATGCTCAAATATGAATTTAATTTATCGTTAAATTCCTTATTGAGAGTTGTTTGATCTTTACCATTCGAATCATTTTTACCAGTGGAAGTATTTTTTTGATCCTTTTGCTTATCTGTAGATGGATTTTTATTATCTGTATCCTCTTGCTGACCTTCATTTGATGAGGCTCCGTCTCCTGATGTAGTTTCAGAAGAATTTTTAATATCAGCAATACGTTTATCTAATTGTTTCCCTACATCATCAAGAGTTAAATCCTTAACCTCCCAAGAAATTTTACGAATAGAGCTAGTGTCATTGTCCTGTGCTAGAAGAAGAGAATCAATTTTAGTTTTTATTTCTTTTTGTTTAGGATAACTAATAAGACTACTTCCATGCTTAATAAGTGAGTCTAAATTACCGTTATCAAGGTACCTTCTAAAAGCGATGGCATTATCTAATTTGGAACATAAATCTTTATTTTTACTTAGAAATGTTGAATCTTTTGTTGAATCATTTTTGCAAATTTTCTTTAGACTATTCAAAGAATCTAATTTCATCTCGTTCCCAGCCAAATATTTTTCGATTTTTTCTCGATCTGTGAGGGGTTTCGGCTCCCAAAAATCTTTCAGTAGAAAGTATGCTCCTACTGCGATGAAAATGGGAAGTATTCCCCAGACTACTTTGGGAACTTTTCTATACCATAATTCTTCAAAAGAAGCTTGATAGTATTCGCAGTCCCCTCTTTTTCCCATCAATTCCCAACCGGAAAATTTATAGCCGTACTTTGCATCACAGCCTAAATCTTCTGGAAGTTGCCTTCCCGTAAGCTCCAGGGGCTCCCCTTTCCAGGTATTCTTCCCCTTACGCTCGTCGATCTTTAATTGGTAAGATCTTCTTTCAGAAAGAGACCCTCTTGCCGCTGCAGGCAATTCTTCTAATTCCACCATCAAATCTTTTTGATCCGTTGCGGGGGAAAAAGATAATGTTTTTGATTTATAGTCGGGATGGGAGACGGTAATTTGCCAAGTCCTAGTGACTTCATCTCCTCTAAACTCAATAAAATCATCAGTAGGCCGAACGCTCTTGTTACTCACTGTTATTCTAGCGTCACCTAGAAATTTGTTCCTATCTCTACTATCAAAAACCCTGATTTTTAATCTTACCGTTTCAAGGAGGGTAATCGTAATCTCCTGGTTTGCAGACAGCTTGGATAGCTCCTTGGCTTCGGATTCCAAATTGCCTTTGATTCCTTTAATAAAATAATTTTCATTTAGTTCTTCTTCTCTCAGGATAATGGAATTATCTACCAGGTTTCTTTTCCTTTTGGTAATCGAGGAGAAGGCAAAAAGTTCGGCGTCTAAGATCGGACGAGAAAATTTATCCTGTGCTTTGACCTGAAATTTGAAGGTTTTTTCATTAAGAGCAATATCCTTGATCGTTATGGTTTTACTGTCCTCATTAATGAGCAAGTAAGGGGATCCAATTTCTACACAGGTTCCCTTTTTGACCACTGCATCATGGTAAGTTTTGGACCAAGTGATTTCTAATGGATCATTTCTCCTTACCTTTTTATTCATGAGTGGCACCCCATTTACCTTTACCTCTAGCCTTACACCACCTTGAGTGAGCGTGGAATAAATCAGTTTATAGCTTTGGTTGTTTAGGTCAATTTTCCCTGTCAAATTCCCATTGGGATGATGGCGAATTGACTTCAATGGGTTTTCCAATCGATTTTCTAAGGACTTATCAATAAAAAATACCTGCTTAAATCTTGTGTATTCTTCTTGTGCTGGCGCGTCAAAATATCGCTCTAATTCTAAATTATCGGAATAATAGATGTGGGCTGGGTCTTCCCCACCTGTCGGGTAATTTTCTCCCGCATGGACTACATCTCTTAATTTGTGGCTGTAATTTTTAACTATATTTTCAAAAATGCTCCAATCTTCTTGTACAAAATCTAAGAAATAATCGGGGCAATACTTGGTAATGTAGGTTTGCACTAACTCATCCAACAATTCAATCACCTGAATTCCCGGTAATTTTTTATTGTTCGATATAAAAAGGGAAAAACCAATATTGCCTAGCCCTTGTCTTTGTACATCTTGGATAATAAGCTGCTTGGTGAAGATTTGACCCCCTGATGCAAAGGCTAACGTATAAAAAAATTTCCCTAGTAATAGATTATTGCTACTGCCATCCGGGCGTAAGTCCCCTGCAAATTGGAAAAATTCGGGGGGAGTAGGTTTGGGATACAGTACTTTGTAGCCATCTTTTCTTCCTTGAACAAATAATTTCATCTGCATCACTTGTTAAAAATATCAAAAAGACTTGTTTTGCTCCCTGGAATTCTTTGCATCAAAATTTCCAGCAAATTCTCTGCAGAACGACCGTCAAAATCACCAATTTTCTGGAAATATACCTTTCCTAAGGAAAAAGGTTCAATAGTTACCTTTCCACCATTTATTCCTTCTTTTTTACAAATATCCTTTAAGGTTTCAATAAATGCCTTGTAATTATTTTCATTTAGGTAATTCTTTGCATATTCCACCCATCTTTCTCTTTTTACCTCATTGCCTGATTCATCTCGTAGCAAATCACTTTTAGTCAGTACTACAAAAATGGCATCGGTGGACTTACCAAAAATTTTATGGTCTTTAAAATAGGTGGTCGCTGCCGCTAAGTAATCACTTTGGCAGAATCCATTGCCATCGGGTCTATTTTCCCTATTGTAATCGATAAAGAAAAAATGGATTTTTCTATTGTTATTTCTTAAAAATGATCTGAGGGTATTGAAAGTTTCCTCGTGAGAAACAGTTTCAAGAGGATGGCCAGAATTCAGGTCAAGAAAACATTTGAAAATTTCACCACTCAATTCAATCAAGGAAACAGAGCGTACGGCTTTTTCATTGGGTCTTTTAAGGGTAAAGGGCAAATACTGGGTACTTTCCAAGGCTGTGGGCGCAGGCAAGTAATCGTTGGCAAGTCCATCATCAGAAAAAATATTCGTCAATTGTGTAGCATATCGGTATCCCGGGCCTGTAGCAAGATTTATAAAACCTTTTTTTCTAGATACATTCAGCAAGGCTCCCAAAGCACAGGTTTTCCCAGAACCAGGTGCACCCCAGAAATATACTTCAGTGAAACCGGGAGGGATAGCGGTAGGTGTTTGACCAAGAAGTAGTTCAACATTTTCTATATTCTGCAAATTTTCAATGGCGGAAAGCGGAATACCACAGTTGATCAAATCATCTTCAGAAATTACGTGTTGTAAAAACTCAATAATTTTTGAAGGGGGGTAGGCATTTGGATTTCTTTGAAGGTTACTCAGTATGGTTTGTTTCTGAGCCTGGTAATTTTCTTTCTGCTTTTCCAAAAAAGAGATGATTTGTTGGGCTTCAGCCACATGCCTACCCGCAGGATATTTCCTAAGGTATTCTCTCAAGGAAACTTCATCTCCTCCACGCTGAGCAAGCTCCCAATCCTCTTCGTCTTTCCCCTCCAACTCTCTTTGCAAGGCAGTGATTTTATTTCGTTTTACGACACTCAAATCCCCCGTTTGCATCAATTCCTCCAAGGTTATATTTCCCTCCTTGATTTCTGTAAAGAGTTGTTCTGCAGTTAGGCTATCGATGTTTGCTAAAATTATAGATCTTTCTAATGGCATAATTTTTCTGTTAAAGCTTTTAAAGTTCTTTATCGTCTGTAGTGGAATCCCCAAAAAGTAGTTTCAATACATTGCCCCTAATTCTATCATGCCTTTTTGATATCAAATAAGAAAATAACATTAAAAGATATAAGCCCAAACCAATACCTATTCCCATTGGATTTGCTAAATTCTTAGTTTTAAAAATAGTTGAAATTTCATCAAAAGAAATAGGAGAGTCAAAATCAGTAGTTTCCTCCCCATCTTGACGATAGATGGAATTTTCGTTTAGCTTGGAATTCCATGATTTCACCCCGCTATTTAATTCATTTACAATTTTGACCACTTCAATTGGTGACCAATTTTCCACCTTACTTTTTGATTCAGAAAGCCAAGTCAAATTATCTTTCATTTCCTTATAATTTGATGGCATCAATTTGTATTCCAATGCATCTACCTTTGCCTTCAGTTGGGTTGTATCGGAAGTTCCTGGGATAAAACCAAAATCTTCGTACTGGGAAGGATTTACAATTTTAGCTTGAACGATACTTCTTAATTTGCGCTCGTATAAACTTATTCTATTTTCTGCATACGCATCGTAAGCTTCAAAAAGCCCCTCTGCCTCAGTAATATTGGAAATGATTTTATTTTGAATTTCTTCTTTTTGTTGACTTACTGCAAAGTAATGTACCAAAGGAGAAATCGAGAAATAAGCTACGACAGCGTAAGTAATAAATAAGAGCACCTCGGTAAGGATAGAGGTTTTAAAATTTCTAGACGCTCTTTTGAGGGTCTTTAACACATAGGCAATCATGCCAAGACCAAAGGCAAAGGCTGAGGCCATAATAATGCTCTTGGTTAAATCTCCGAGGGTTAAGAAATTATAACCTAGGAAAAAAAAGAATCCAAAGGTAATTGCCCCCATCAGGGTAAGTAAATCTGCTAATGAAAATTTAGATTGATTCATTTTATTTTTATCTAAAGTAAGTTTAGTCGTTAATATTTCTCAATTCACGTTCAAGCAACTCTAACTGTTTTCTTAATCTTTCCATTTCACGTAATAACTCATTTTTTCTCTCCGATCCAGAGGCAGGGGGCTGCCCAGGATTTGGACCAGTACCCAAGGTAAAAGATCCTATAAAAATTCGTCCATCTTCTGCCTTAATTACTCCAGTGAATTCTTCCGTTTTATCCCCATATTTAACTTTAATTTTATAAGGAGAATCATTGATATCGGTGTGTTTTTGGTAATATGTTAGGTACACGTTATAGGTACCACCAGGAGCTCCCCCCGTAGGCCAATAAATATTTTCAATGGGTGTTTCACTATCAGGATATCCTCTATTGGTATCTATTTCCAACATTCCCCCACTTGCAACCCTGGTATTTTGATAACTTACCGTACTTCCTGAGGGATCCATACAACTCAAATCCAAATCGTTGTAATTGTCCCAACTTAAAAGGACTTGTACATCTCCCGTTGAAGGAATTTGAGGTTGATTCTCTTGGCTTTCACAATTAGAAAAATCTCCCGATTTTACTTTTTCCAATACTTTATCAAGCTGAACCAAATTACCCACATTTCCTTCCACAGGCTTGCCAGTCCCTTGGAGTATGCATTTGATTTGTTCTGCCGTTAAATCATTTTTTAAACTTTTCATCAAAGCAATGGTGCCCGTGATAATGGGAGTAGCCATACTTGTTCCATCCATCATTTTATACCCATCGTCTCCTACAGAACTGTAGATAGAAACCCCCGGTGCCGAAATGGTGGAGTAATCCCCGTAATTACTAAACACGGCCTTATCTAGATTTTGACTGTCTTTATCCAAGGCAGAAACAACTACAAAATTCTTGGGTCTGTTCATGGGGTTGATCCCTGCCAGCATATCATTATTTCCGGCGGCCATAACCACAATGGCATTATGCTTTTCCGCAATTTCCATGACTTTTTGCCAAAGTCGCTCCTCTTCTTTAAATCGATTGTTTTGTAAATTTTCTTGTTCACTCTCAGGAAGTGAGCCCGAAAATTCTAGTCCTAGGGAAACATTGATTACATCAGCTCCTTGATACAAGGCATATAATATGCCATCTAAAATAGAAGTGGTAGTCATAATTTCCTGACTATCTGCTACTTGAATGGGCATAAACGCACAATTGGGTGCAATGCCGCTTAAGCCCTCCTGATTATCCATCAGGGCCAAGGCGGTACCCGCCACGTGGGTTCCATGGTCCACCTCTTGAGCAAAAATTTCGGAAGAATGTTCCCAAACATTATAGGGCATCACAACTTTACTTTCCAATTCGGGATGGTCTAAACTAAACCCATTATCAACAATGGCTATGGTCAGATTGGAGGAACCTTTTGTAATATCCCATGCCTTAGGTGCGTTTATCGCATTGAGGTACCAGGTATTATCCGATGAAGAAAATGCAGGATCGTTTGGTATATAACCTCCTTCAAATAAAGATTCATCAAAAACAAATAATTTGTATTCCGGAGCAAATTTTTCTGGAATTTCCGTCTTCAGGTTTAATCTTTCTGAGGCAGGAATCTCAATTTGCATTCGCTTTACTACATCGTCATAATATACTACCTTATAATTCTCGTCAGGATACTTGACTTTAAAATCTCGCGCTAAATCCATAATGGATTTATCCTCATTTTCCATTAAAATATTTAAGCGATTACCAAGAATAACAGGATTTCCGGGTTCTCGAATGATTTCAGTACTATCTACGGGAGGCAATTCACCTTGATATGGAGGCAAAATATCTTCGTATTCAGGAGGAGTGGGGACTCTTTCGTATGGATTACCCGGATCATAAATTCCACCACGATCACTTACTAAAGAATCCTCTCCTATCCAAGGTTTACTGTCTATAGGATCAGGAATTGGCCTTAC
>Ga0315907_10009061_pt1 | contig 10126 bp, 6 predicted proteins | sample LakEriMetagenome_3_FD_203525 | JGI IMG/M metagenome (GOLD analysis project Ga0315907, IMG submission 203525) | Freshwater fungal communities from buoy surface, Lake Erie, Ohio, United States - Buoy 12 MA123 | ecosystem: Environmental > Aquatic > Freshwater > Lake > Lake biofilm | place: USA...
TCGAGCCGCCGGAGAGCTCTTTCGCGACAATCGTGGCGATGGTGATGGCGGCGATGTAGCCGGTGCTGCCAAGGCCAACGCCCAGAACGAGTGAGGTTTGGAGGCGGCGCCGGGTTGCGGCGGCGGTCATGCCGAGGGTGCGGTGGCGAGCGCCTCGTAGATCAACTGGAAGATCTCGGCGGACTTTGGCTCATAGGCGACGAGGGCGTTCGGCTTCTCCTTCTTCGACTGCACGATTGGTCGCTCGTCGACCGCGGTCATGCCGCGCGTGAACTCGCCGTGGAGCTCAATATCGACACGCTTCTCGCGCAGGTCGAAGAGGTGCGGATGCGTGACGGCGAAGATTGCGCACGGGTCGTGCAGCGGACCACCGTAGATGCCGAGCTGCTCGCCATAGGTGGTCGAGAAAAAGTCGAGCAGCTCTGCAGCGAACTTCGCGCTCGGTGTACCGAGGGAGAGAACGCGCTGCACGAACTCTTTGGTGATGACCACCTGGTGCGTGGTGTTGAGGCCGACCATCTTGAGCGGCCCGCCGTAGTTGAAGACGGTTGAGGCGGCCTCGGGGTCGGCCCAGATGTTGAACTCGGCGTGTGGGGCGCGATTGCCGTGCAGCGTGCCGCCACCCATCAACGAGATTCCCGCGATGCGCTTGCCGAGGTCTGGAGCGGCGCGCAGGGCAAGGGCGATATTGGTGAGCGGGCCGAGCGGCGCAAGCCAGACTCCTTCACCTTCGTGCTTCCGCACGAGTTCGATGATGGCTTCGACGGCGCCCATCTTCTCGGCGGTTCGGCGCACGGGTGGCAGCTCTGGGCCACCGAGACCCGACTCGCCGTGAATATGTGGCGCGTTACGTGGTGGCGCCACGAGCGGACGATCTGCTCCGGCGAAGACGGGGGCGCTGATGCCAAAGACGTCGCAGGAGATCAGGGCATTTGGCAGCGTGCGCGAGAGGGGTGCGTTGCCGTGCACGGCGGTGATGCCGATCAGGTTCGCGTAATGATTGGCAACCACGAGCGCGAAGACATCATCGTGTCCTGGGTCGCAGTCGACGATCATCGTGGGGCGCTTCGCGGTGGTGCTCATGCGCGAACCTTAGCGCACCCGCGCCCACCCCTTTCGCACCAGGCGCATCGCCCCCGTCGACCAGAGTGCCCACAGCACCAGAACAGGCTGAAAGAGAAGGCGCACTCCCCGCGCCATGTCGGTATTGAGGCCAAAGGCATCGATTCCGTTCACGAACTGGTTGATGTTGCCCGGGAAGATCGCCACAAAGAAGAGCGCCGCCAGCGACCCAACATGGGCCTGATAGCGCCACAAGGCCAGGAGTGAGAGCCCGAGCAGAATCTCCACCACCCCCGACGCGAGCACCACAAAGTCGGGATCGAGTGGGAGCCAGGTGGGCACCTGCGCCTGGAACTCCAGGCGGTTCACCGTGAGGTGGCTGTAGCCCGCAGAGGTAAGGAAGAGGCCGAGGCCGATCTGGCTGATACCCCGAGCCCAAAGCAGAGCACTCGAACGCAACATCACCACTGCACCAGCCTCATGCCCCCACACTACCTGCCGTAGGCGGAGTGCTCAAGTACGGGCTACTTGCGATTCAGAACGAAGGTGTACGTCTCCACCGTGCCGTTGAGCTTGACCGTTACCTTGCAAGTTCGCGCGCCCGAGGTGGGGCGCGTGCACCTCGCAGCGCTGACCACGGCCTTCTTCGCCGCCTTTGTGAGCGTTACCGCGAAGGTCGCTGTTGACGAGGTGAACGCCCCGCTGTACCGCCTTGCCACAGCAGGGTTAAACCGCGAGCTGATCTTGGCCCCCTTCAGCGTGATGCTCGAGACCATCAGCGGAACCGAGATAGTGAATGGGGCGCTCGGGAAGAAGCTCCCGTCTGCCGAGACTATGCGCCACGATCCGGTAGCCCCCGGGCAGACCCTGAAGGCGAGGTCGCCTTCGGCATCGCTTTCCGAGGTGACCGCCTCCGAGGAACAGGCCTTCACCTGGCCGCTCAGTGGCACCAGGCGCGCCGCCAGACCGAAGGCGGGATCAAGGCCATCGACGCTGACCGAAGAGGCCACCTGCATTGAGCCCCCACGCGCCATCGTCATGCTGCTCGGCGTACTCGCAAAGATCAGCCCGGGGAAGACCCATGCATCTGGCGTCGCACCATCGTCTCGGAAGCTGACCCGTCGATCGCTCCACTGAATACCATCAGACGCTGTAGTGCTGATCTCATACTCAATATCGCTCTCCGTTGGCGAGTAGAGCGTGATCTCACCAGCGCTGTTAGTAACTGGGACTGCACCTGATCCCTCAAATGAGAAGAAAAAGCATGCTCTCAAAACTCCAAGCATAGTTGTTGAAACCTCGCATGTTGGAGTCGGCTCTCCGACTGCCCAAAGAGAGGCACCACGAATTCCTGTTGCCTCATCACCGAACTGCAAGCGCAAGGTTCGCTGCTCGCCAGGAAACGTTGGTAGAGTCAGGTCCATGCCACCAAGGGATCCGGTGAAATCTTTGGTGAACGCCACCGTGCTATAGCCAGTCGTGCACCCTGAGCTCCATGCGCCAGGCGTACCCATGGCCGGACACCCCGTTGCATTCCCATATTTTAGATACGACACAGAACCCGCACCAGTACGTGCGGGCAGCACGAATCGACCATCGGGAGCAATCTCAATAGAACTACGCAGCAGGCCATCGTTAGAGCGCCACTCCATCTGCCCCGCTGCGGGCTGGCCATCAGAGAGGCGCAGGATCCCACTCAGCGTGATCGAAGCGCGCGGCGTGCGTGTCAATGTGCCGGTCATGGTGAGTACACCTGTTTCTAAACTCATGGTATCCGGATCAAATGCGCACTGGAAACCAACGCCACATTCAAGCGGGACCTCGGTACCAACGGTGAGCTTTCCATCATGGTTAGCGTCTAGATACTCCATTGCACCAGATTGGGAGGTCTCGCGGGAGTCATACTGTGTTGGTGCGCATTCGACCATCGTTGATGCCTGAGCACACCACCATTGCGTGTCACCGACAAGTTTTTCGTATGACTCAGGGAACTGCGCCGCAGATGAAGGTGTAATTGACCAGAATGGCAGATTCCACTGGGCATAGATCTGGGCGTAAATACCACCTATGTTCGGCGCCCACTCATCACCAGTGAGATAGCTTGACCAGTACCAATCGTTTGCGCCAGGATCATTTCCGTACGCACATCTAAAATTTTCATCGATCTTCCCACACACATACGATTCGCCACTACTCATCAGCGCCGTTATTCCAGCAGGCACCAAAGCATCATCAACAGACAGATATTTGTCGCTTCCTAATTCGGCCCCGCTTGGATCCTTTAGCCCGAGCAGACCCAGCGAACGCAGCTCATCAGAAAAAGTCAGGTCGCCAATAGCCTCCCAGGGAGTATTAGGTACGATGAGTCCACATTTCGCAGGGCCAGCCTCAGTTACCAAGCATACCCCACCAAAGTTTCCTTCGTAACTTACAGAGTACCCACCCCCCGTATCAGCTATGGAAAGGTTGTCGCCTGTGGAGCTAAACGGCGGATTGGCAAAATACTGGTGAAGTAGTTTTATAGGAAGCCATACCACTTGATCACTCGCACTTGCAACATGACCAACAACTCCCATAGACACCTTGAGCAGTTGCTCATGAGAACTTGGTGACCGCAGGAACAGGTAAAGCGAGCCATCCTGGTGTACAGCGCCGGAAGAAGTGAGACTGACAAATCCCGTTCCCATGCCGATCGGTGAGGCCCCAATGTTTCCACCCCAACAAAGCACCTCACCAGAATCGATTGGGCTAGTCAGTCCACAGGTGCTGGTAGTCCCGCGAAGCTCATCCTCACTTAGGTAATCATTTGACCAATTCACGCGCAACGCAACTGATTGAAAGCTGCGATACACAACTCGCGCTAACTGTACATAACGGTGAGTGGCGCTGACCGGTAGTGGCCGCGCCCGGTTTGTCCCGTCCCCAGCAAAACCGGGCAAGCCATAGCATGAAGTTGTGCCAGAGCTCTTTGTGGCACAGCCGCCTTCTGTGAAGACCGAGGCCACGACATTGTTTGCACCGAAGCCGGGGAGGTAGAGCGCCTTCATGCACTTCAATCGGTAGGCGTCTGTTTCACAACCGCCACCCTCCCAAGGCGCTGAGGCGTTGTAGCTCAGCGGTAGCGCCACCACCGCGCCGCTAATGGTCTGCGTGGCGGCGACTGCTGGGGTTGGCGCCGAGAGGAGCCCAGCGGTCATCAGTGAGATGAGCAGGAGGGCGAAGGCCCGCTGGCGCAGTGACGATGCAGCATTCCTAGCGGGTAGATGAGTCATGTTCAGAATAGTCAGGGTTGCCAGCCCCGGAGTCAAGGGGTGCCACTGGGGACTGGCTCCGACCGCCAACACCAACCCTGGGCGGCAGCGCGGGCCTCACATGAAGATGGCCCCCGCCCGAAGGCGATGGCGGTTTCCGGTACCTCGTAATGAGGGTTTAGCCCGGATTGGCCAACAATCCGCTCATCTCTCAACGGCGCAGGTCGGAATCAGCTCAGCGCAATACCGATCGCGAGGCTGAATCCAAACGCGCCCTGGAGCACGATCGTGCCAACGTTTGCGCGTACGAGCTTGCGCGAGGCGTACTCGCGGAAGAGCGTGATAAGGGCACGTGCAGCGATGGGGAGCGTGAGCAGCGCCAACAGCGCGGTGGACTGCAGTGCGCCCGTGGCCACGAGGGCGATCAGGATTCCGTAGGCGCCAACAAGGAGCGCAGCGTAACCCCAGCGTGCGGCACTGGTGCCGATCGTCACGACGAGGTGATTCTTGCCGGCGAGCGCATCGCTCGGTGCATCGGGGAACTCGTTGATCCAGAGGATGGCGGTGGTCAGCAGCCCCACGGGGATGCCGAGGAGCGCCGCAACAGGATCAATCGTTCCCGTCATGGAGGCGACAGCGCCAACCGAGAGGAGCGGGCCGAAGGCGACGCCGATCAGCAGCTCACCAAGCCCGCGTCGTGCGATGAGTCGAAGTGGCGGCGCGGTGTATGCCCACGCGGCGAATGCCCCCAGCGCGCCGAGCGGGAGCACGATCGTCGAGCCGAGTGCGGCAATGCCAAGGCCACACGCGAGTGCCACGACGAGCGAGCCGATCGCAATGCGCATCAGGCCACCTTCGGTGATGAGGCCGAGCTCAATCGCGCGGCTGCCACCGGAGTACGGCAGGAAGTAGTCGTGGTTGATCTTGTCGGCACCACTCTGCCAGTCGTACATGTCGTTCCAGGTGTTAGCGGCAATGTGCACCGACGCGGCACCCACGAGTGCCAGCACGAAGGGCAGCCACGAGAATGCCGAAACCTGTGCGGCGTAGGCGCCCGCGATCAACACCGGAATGATGCTCGCCGAGAGGAATGGTGCGCGGGTCACCACCATCCAGCGGAAGATCTTCGTGAAGGTCTTGATCTTTGGCTCAACGCGCGCGAGCTCGCTCGCTGGGAGCGGCGTCGTGACGCCGCAGTAGCCAATCTGGACGCCATCGCGCTTGGTTGGGGTGATGCGGATTTTCGCTGGGAAGCGGCTGCCATCCTTCCGCACGAAGACGGTCTCTCCTTCGTACTTGCCGGTGGTGCTCGCGATCGCGAGCCAGTTCGGCACGTTCTGCAGCACCACCAGGCCTGGAGAGAACTGCGACACGCGCGCCTTACCGATCACCTCGGAAGCCTTGTAGCCGAACACCTGCTCAGCGCCTGCGTTGAAGGTCTCGAGGCGGCCCTCCATGTCGCAGGTAATCGTGCTCTTTACGGCTGCGTTGGTTGCCATGGTGGTTCTCCTTCTCTTCAGATGCACGGCATCAACTGTCGGAGTGATTTCATCGGGAATCCTACCAAAACTCCTTCCGCGAGGATTCGCGGCCGTGTGACTTCGAAACGGATTTTCCTTCTCGGTGCGGGCATGTTTCGAAGCCCAGAAACATCACCGCCCCCACCAGATGGTGGAGGCGGTACGTTCAGTGCGAGTATCCGAGAGCTAGGCGCGAAGCTCTTTACGTCGGGCGAACACGGCACTGGCCGCAAGTCCGCCCGAAAGTGCGAGCAGCGCAAACGTCAGCGCACTGCTGTTTGTGTTCGTTTCTGGAAGCCGATCGCCAATGAAGCCGAGCTCATAGCCAACCGTGCTGTCGTAATACGTGAAGAAGACGCCGATTGACGTAGACATTACTGGGTTGTCGTAGCAATCGCAGTTGAAGTAGTCGGTTGCAGTCGGAGCAGGGATGCGCATTGTTCCTGCCTCAGTGCCGTCACTGCGATACAACTCGTCGCCATATACTCCGTCGTCGTGGGCCCCAAAGTACAGCAGGCTGCCATGACGCGTGAGGCCCTCGATGCCCGCTCCGCCCGTCAGATTGATGTTCTTCACCATCACGGTTCCGGCCTCAGTGCCATTGCTCTTCCAGAGCTCATTACCGTCCGTGCCGTTGTCTGCCTCAAGGAAGAGTGTGCTGCCAAGCACGGTGAGTTCGTACGGATACGAGTCAGCGCTTGGATTAATGTTCTTCACCATCACGGTGCCGGTCTCAGTGCCGTCGCTCTTCCAGAGCTCATAACCGTCCGTGCCGTTGGATGCTGCGAAGTAGAGCGCGCTTCCGAGGGCAGTTAAACTTTCAGGGTATGAATCGCCACCCGGATTGATGTTCTTAACCATCACGGTGCCCGCCTCGGTGCCATCGCTCTTCCAGAGCTCATTACCGTCTGTGCCGTTGTCTGCGTCAAAGAAGAGTGTGCTGCCAAGGACGGTGAAGCTGCTCGGAGATGAGTCAGTGGTTGGATTGATGTTCTTCACCATCACGGTGCCCGCCTCGGTGCCATCGCTCTTCCAGAGTTCTTGGCCGTTCGTACCGTCGTCTGCTCCGAAGTAGAGCGTGCTACCAAGCACGGTGAGGTCGTACGGATACGAGTTAGCGCTTAGATTAATGTTCTTCACCATCACGGTGCCGGCCTCAGTGCCATCGCTCTTCCAGAGCTCGGCGCCGTTGGTGCCGTCGCTTGCTCGGAAGTAGAGTGTGCTACCGACGACAATCATTCTCCTTATGCCAGCGTCACCACTTGGATTGATGTTCTTCACCATCGCGGTGCCGGCCTCGGTGCCGTCAGACTTCCAGAGCTCGTAGCCGTTCGTGTCGTCTTCTGCTTGGAAGTAGGCGGTGTTGCCCATGGCAACCATGTACTCAACACCTGAGTCGCCGGTCAGATTGATGTCCTTCACCAACACGGTGCCAGCAACCGTGCCATCGCTCTTGTACAGCTCACGGCCATGGGTGGCATCCTCGGCTGCAAAGAGCAGGAGGTCGCCTACGGCAACCGCCTCGGTGTCGTCGTCGTCGAGGGCATAAGAGTCGCCAGATGGATGGATATCAAGCACGGTAATCGTCGGCGGCGTGATCGCCCGTGCGACGCTGGCGCTCGCGCCAAGCGCGGCGACGAGGCTGAGCGCGGCTCCTGCTGCCAAGAGGCGCTGAAGTAGGGTGGCGGTGGCGGGCATAGATATCTCCTCTACCAGCACGATGCGCTGGGCACGCGAGGTGCAACCGCGACGTTAAATCGCGTAGAGACGCCTGGGGGCAGAGCGTGAGGCTTACTCAGTCACTCGTCAAGAAAGCGGAGCTGGCGGAGAGAGAGGGATTCGAACCCTCGATGGGGTTGCCCCCAAACCGCATTTCCAATTCGCCCTTGAGGAGGGATCGGAGGGTCTCTTAGCGCCTACCGAGATCAGATGCAGGTGCCTGGAGGAATCTTGAGGGATCTGGAGGGACCTGAGATCCCACCCAAAGCTCCACCCATACGGTCACTGTCGATCTACATGTAGCAACGGTCGTCGCTCTTCCCGAGGTTGGAGTCAATGCAAAGCACGTGCAGGTTATTCATTTTTAGTTCTGGCGCGAATGACTAGCGCGGAGTGCCCCATACAGCTGATGACCAGGCGCTCGTGCCGGCGCTGTTTTTGGCGGCGATGCGGAACTCGTACGCCCGGCTCGAAGCAAGCCCCGTGACCGTAGTCTTCAGGCTGCTTGAGGTGCCATCTTTGAAGGTTACCCAGGTTGCGGTGCCGGCGCGGCGGTACTGGATCACATAGTCCAAGACCCTTCCAGCATTCGTCTCCGCTGGTGCCTTCCAGGTAAGTGCGATGCTCTTGGTCTTTCTCGTCGCAGCTGGCGTCCGAGGGGCACTGGGGGCAGTTCGAACAGAAATCGTAACTGTGGTTGATCCGATGATAGAGAGCCCGTCGACCCTATAGTCGGCAGTCTTGACTGGGCAGAAATAGAAGGTTGCTCGTCCATCCGCGTTTGTTATAGCGCTGAGCGTCGCCCTGCAGTTTGTCCCGATAGCCTTGTTCGAGTTTGGAATAAGCGTTAGGCGCTGGCCGGAGATAGGGTCACCGAGGCTGTCGAGGGCTACAGCTGTGATGGTTTGTCGTAGGCCGTACGCGGTGTTGGCATCAGAGGCTTCAAGATCTACCACTGGAAGCTGGTCCAGGGTAATCATGAACTCCTCGCTGTCTGCAGCGTCAAACGTGACGCTCTGGCTCTGGACGAGGTCGCCGTCGGCGAGTGAGACAGAGAGCTTGATCCGCTTGTCGCACGAGAAAGACACGCAGCCTATGGTGGCAGGATCGACCATCCGAATGGACACGTCCCCGTCCTCGTCAGGACTGTACGTGCTGTCCTGCATCCACCCACGGTCACCCGGGAAGCAGTCGTCATTCCCCAGCGTGTAAATTCCTGTGCCACATTGAAGCAACATGTTGTTCATCGTGACCTTGGCTTCCAAAACAGGACTCCCGTCAGGCATACGAATGTGGAAGGTCCGATCAATAACACCTGGAGGGTTCCACTGAACGACTACGATGGTTCGCGTTGGCGCTACCGACGAGTCAACGTAAAACTCTGTATCTCTGGTCCACTCACCGATCGTCAGACCTCCGATTGAGAAGCGCACAAGGCCGGCCGGAATGGAGGCAATCACTAGCTTGCCAGAAGCGTTGGTGTTGACGCTCCTTGCCGAACGGTAAATGCCGTCTGGCGTAGTCCACGCGATCGGAATGCCGTCAAGCACCTCGCCGTCGTCAGTCACAAAGGTCATCGTTACATTGCGGAGAAGAACCCGCGAGACAGTGAAGTTCCGATCTACAGGCGTCGCCGCAGCGTAGGTATCGTCTCCGTCCTGGCTGGCGCGGATCGTGCAGGTTCCGATGTCAATGACAACTACCATTCCCTCGTCGACTTCGCAGACGGTTTCCGTACGGGTCGTGAACGTGACTGGGAGGCCGGAAGACGCCGTTGCCGGGGGTGCAAACGGAGCGGCTGCAGTAGTCTTTGTCGCGATAGCGGGGAAGTCAATCGCCTGCGAGGTTCCACCATTGATGGCTTGGGCTGGTACTGCGTGCAGTTCAGCAAGTAAAGCGGCTGTTACGATCGCGACGAAGAGGCGAGACTTGGTCACCGGCACTTCCTCCTGACGGGGGTAGGCTTGACGACGCCCCCTTTATCTTCGGTCTTTAACTGCATTTTTACGTGCCATCTACTTGGCACGCCTTAACGCACAATACTCCATATGGCCGTAAAGACTCGAACCAGTCTCACGTCCCTCGAGCGCCTCGAACGGCAACTCCACCCGGATCACCACCCACAAGCCCCAACGGTGTGGATGAGGAGACCGTCCCGAACTACGGAATGGTGGCATTTCGTGCGGGGAGAGCTGGCGGAGAGAGAGGGATTCGAACCCTCGATGGGGTTGCCCCCAAACCGCATTTCCAATGCGGCGCCATAGACCACTAGGCGACCTCTCCGTGATGACCGTTCGCAGTGCGCCGATCAGCCGGTGGCGGAAAGGGTGGGATTCGAACCCACGAGGCTATTAACCTGCCGCTTTTCGAGAGCGGTGCCTTCAACCACTCGGCCACCTTTCCACGGCGGAGAATAGCCCATAGAAAGAAAGCATCACCCCCGGGGGTCGCCCGGGGGTGATGCGTTTTGCTTCGAGCGGTTAGGAACTGGAACTACGCGGTCTTGCGGCCTCGCAGCATCAGCCCGGCCCCTGCGGTCAGCAGTGCGCCGATCGAGAGCCAGTACGTGAAGGC
>Ga0315907_10009063_pt1 | contig 10125 bp, 11 predicted proteins | sample LakEriMetagenome_3_FD_203525 | JGI IMG/M metagenome (GOLD analysis project Ga0315907, IMG submission 203525) | Freshwater fungal communities from buoy surface, Lake Erie, Ohio, United States - Buoy 12 MA123 | ecosystem: Environmental > Aquatic > Freshwater > Lake > Lake biofilm | place: USA...
CGCCGCGATCGCCCGTCGCGAAGAACCTTGGGCGCATGGTGCGACCGTTGTGCTCAGCGGCGATTCCGGCTGGCGCAGTCTGTCCATCACCCCGGCGCGGGCCTGGAGCCTGTCCGCCTTGTGGCGGCGAACCGACTGCAGCGGCTGGCTCAATCCAATCGATCCCAAGCGGCCACCCGCATGAGCGCGCCGGTCATCCTGCAAAAACGTGCGGTCGATGTGGCCGCCCTGGCCCGCCTGTCTGCAGTCGGCCACTCCCCGTTGATGGCGCGCCTGTATGCCGCGCGGGGTATTCAGATGCCGGATGCGCTGTCGATCGAACTGACTCACCTGCATGCACCCGACCAGCTGGAAGGCACGCTGGCTGCCGGGGCACTGCTTGCGGATGCAATTGCCGCAGGGCGACGCATCCTCGTGGTGGGCGACTATGACTGCGACGGCGCGACGGGCGTTGCGGTCGGTGTGCTGGGCCTGCGCGCCATGGGCGCACAGGTCGACTACCTTGTGCCCAACCGTTTTGACCATGGCTATGGGCTGAGCCCGGAGATTGTCGATCTGGCCCGCGAACACCCGCGACTGGGATGTCCCGACCTGCTGGTGACTGTGGACAACGGCATCTCCAGTCTGGAGGGTGTCGCTCACGCCCGCGCTTGTGGGATCGAGGTGCTGGTCACCGACCATCATCTGCCTGGCAGCGAGCTGCCGCAGGCCACAGTCCTGGTCAATCCCAATGTGCGCGACAGCCGCTTTCCCAGTCGCCATCTGGCTGGCGTGGGCGTCATGTTCTATGTGCTGCTGGCGCTGCGTGCCGAGCTCAGACGACGGGGTCGATTTGCGGACCGCGCTGAACCCCAATTGGCGGAGCTGCTCGATCTGGTGGCGCTGGGCACGGTGGCTGATGTGGTGCGGCTCGATGCGAACAATCGCAGGCTGGTTGCAGCCGGGCTCAAACGGCTGCGCAATGGTCGCGCTCGCCCCGGAATCCTGGCCCTGCTGCAGGCCGCAGGACGTGACCCACGCCGCGCGGTCGCAAGCGATCTGGGCTTTGCCATCGGACCGCGCATCAATGCCGCAGGCCGTCTGTCCGATATCACCCTGGGCGTGGAGTGTCTGCTGGCCGATTCGCTTGAGGCGGCCGCACACATGGCCCAGACGCTGGACACCATGAACCGCGAGCGGCGCGAAATCGAGGCCGATATGAGCGAATCGGCGCTAGCTGAGGTCGGTCAACCCGATCCGCAGCAACGCACGCTGGTCGCCTTTGGCGAGGGCTGGCATCAGGGGGTGATCGGCCTGGTCGCCTCACGACTCAAGGAGCGCTTCGGGCGCCCGACTCTGGCGCTGGCGAGAGACGACCGGGAGCCAGACCTGCTCAAGGGCTCAGGCCGATCCATCGAAGGCGTGCACCTGCGCGATGCCATCGATCTGGCGGACCGTTACGCGCCAGGGGCGCTGGTGCGCTTTGGCGGGCATGCCATGGCGGCCGGACTGACGCTGCGTGCGGGGCATCTGGCCGCATTCACCGACGCATTGGAGACCGCAGTACGCACGCTGGCCGACCCGGCCTGCTTTGATCGCGCCGTGCTGACCGATGGCCCACTGGACCCAGGCGAGCTGAGCCTCAACACCCTCGCAGACATCGAGCAGCAGGTCTGGGGGTCAGGCTTTCCGGAGCCTCTGTTTGCAGACCACTTCGAGGTGCGCGCGCAGCGTCTGATCAAGGCGCGACATCTGAAGCTCGAGCTGCGCCTGGGCACACGCGCGGTCTCGGCCATCATGTTCGGCCGCACCGATCCGCTGCCACCGCGCGCACTGCTCGCCTATCAGCTGCAGCGCGACGACTGGCAAGGGCGCAACAGCATTTCGTTGCGCGTAGTCCATCAGGGTCAGGTGACCGCTCAGCCCTAGACCCTGCGCGCGCAGAGGCCCATCCGGATCGCCCTGGCTCGTCCTGGATCACCTCACCCTGCGACGGCGCTCCGCTACAATTGCGGGTTAGCCTGACGAGAACCGCTCACCATGGATGCAGAACGCCTCAACCAGACCGAGTCGCTGATCGACGACCTTCGCCGTCGCGTGGGTGAACTGCGGAGGTATCTTTGACTACGATCTGAAGCGCGAACGCCTCGAAGAGGTCAGTGCACAGCTCGAGTCCGCCGACATCTGGAGCGACCCAAAACGGGCGCAAGACCTCGGACGCGAAAAGAAGTCACTTGAAACGGTCGTGACCGGGCTCGCCGGTATTGATCAGGGCCTGACGGACAGTGGCGACCTGTTCAGCATGGCGCGTGAAGAGGCCGACGAATCCACGCTGCTGTCCATCGAGTCCGATGTGAGCAGTCTGCGCGAGCAAGTGGAGGGTCTGGAGTTTCGGCGGATGTTCTCCAACGAAGCCGACGGCAACCCCTGCTTCGTAGAGATTCAGAGCGGGGCTGGCGGCACCGAAGCGCAGGACTGGGCCCAGATGCTGCTGCGCCAGTACCTGCGCTACTGTGAACGCAAGGGGTTTTCCGCCGAGTTGCTCGAGGAGTCAGCCGGCGAGACCGCTGGCATCAAAGGCGCCACCCTGCGCGTCGAAGGCGAATACGCCTACGGTCATCTGCGCACCGAAACCGGTGTTCACCGTCTGGTGCGCAAATCACCTTTCGGCGCCGGCGATATCCGCCAGACCTCCTTCGCCTCGGTCTACGTCTATCCCGAGGTCGATGACTCCATTCAGATCGACATCAATCCGGCCGATCTGCGTATCGACGTCTTTCGTGCATCGGGCGCGGGCGGACAGCACGTCAACAAGACTGAATCGGCCGTGCGGATCACCCACCTGCCGACCAACATCGTGGTGCAGTGCCAGAACGACCGATCACAGCACCGCAACAAGGACGAGGCCATGACGATGTTGCGCTCGCGGCTGTATGAACATGAGCTGCGCAAACGCCAGGCCGAACAGGACAAGGTGGAAGCCTCCAAGACCGACATCGGTTGGGGCCATCAGATCCGCAACTACATCCTCGATCAGTCGATGATCAAGGATCTGCGCACCAACCTGACCATCAGCGATACCCGATCGGTCCTCGATGGCGACCTGGATCCCTTCATCACCGCCTCGCTCAAGCAGGGCGTCTGATCCTGAGCAGCGTCCCCGATCCAGATGGCCTGACACCCGGTTCGCCCGCCCTGCCCTTCAACCCGGACACCATGCAGTGAAGCCAGAATCCGCTACGTCACCCGCAGGCGCACCGCAGGCCGATACCGCTGCCGCCACAGTCATTGATGAAAACCATGTGATTGCCGAGCGGCGAGCCAAGCTCGCGCGACTGCGGTCCGAAGGCATCGCCTTTCCAAACGACTTTGTTCCGAAGCATCGCGCGGGCGATTTGCTGCTCGCACATGCCGAGCACACCCGCGAACAACTGGAGCAATTGCCGGTCACGGTATCGATCGCCGGTCGCATGATGCTCAAGCGGGTGCAAGGCAAAGCCAGCTTTGCAACGCTGCAGGACGGATCGGGCCGGCTGCAGCTGTGGCTCAACGATGAAGGGGTGGGCACCGCTACGCACGAAGCCTTCAAGCACTGGGATCTGGGCGATATCGTGGCCGCCGAGGGCACGCTGTTTCGCACCATGAAGGGCGAACTCTCAGTGCGCGCCTCGCATGTGCGCCTGCTCGCCAAATCGCTGCGGCCACTGCCCGACAAATTCCACGGCCTGGCCGATCAGGAGCAGCGCTACCGCCAGCGTTATGTCGATCTGATCGCCAACGAGGACGCGCGCCGCACCTTTGCGGCCCGCAGCACGGCGATTTCAGCTGTGCGCCGGCATATGACCGACCACGGCTTTCTTGAGGTCGAAACACCCATGCTGCAGCCCATTCCAGGGGGCGCCGCAGCCAAGCCATTCATCACCCATCACAATGCGCTCGACCAGGAAATGTTCCTGCGCATCGCACCCGAGCTCTATCTGAAGAGGCTGGTGGTGGGCGGGTTCGAGCGCGTCTTCGAGATCAACCGGAATTTTCGCAACGAAGGCATCAGCCCGCGCCACAACCCCGAATTCACCATGATGGAGTTCTATGCGGCCTATGCGGACTACCGCTGGGTCATGGACTTCACCGAAGCCGTGCTGCGTGCGGCAGCCCTTGCTGCGGTGGGCACCACCGCATTGACCTATCAGGGGCGCGCACTCGATCTGGGCCAGCCCTTTGCGCGCCTGTCGATCACCGAGGCCATTCTTCGGCACACACCGGCTTACATGGCCTCGCAACTTGCCGATGAACAATGGCTGCGCGCCGAACTCCGCCGGCTCGGCGTGAACATGGACGATCCGCGACACCGCCACGCGGGCCTGGGGGCCTTGCAGTTGGCCCTCTTCGAAGAGACCGCTGAGTCTGCCCTGTGGGAGCCGACCTTCATCATTGACTACCCGGTTGAAGTCTCGCCACTTGCGCGCGAGTCCGACAGCCGCCCCGGCATCACCGAGCGCTTTGAGCTCTTCATCACCGGTCGCGAAATTGCCAATGGCTTTTCCGAGCTCAATGATCCGGAAGATCAGGCGGCGCGCTTTCGCAGTCAGGTTGAAGCCAAAGAAGCCGGTGACGAGGAAGCGATGTACTACGACGCCGACTACATCCGTGCGCTCGAGTACGGAATGCCGCCCACCGGGGGCTGCGGCATTGGCATCGACCGTCTGATCATGCTGCTCACCGACAGTCCCAGCATTCGCGACGTGATCCTGTTTCCGGCGCTTAAACGGGAACTCTGACCCACCGGATGGACCCACCGGATGGACCCTCGGCCGATCGGGTGGGCTCAGTACTTTTGCGCGCGAAAGACCTGCGCGTCGGTCAAATAGAGGGAGACTGCATAGTGCGGCGCGTAATGCGCCAGCACATGCTCGGCGATGGTCTGTGCCACCTCATCGCTGCAGACGACCTGCATCTCGATCGAGCGGTCAGCCTCCCATTCCCCATCCCGGTGCCCGTGCAAACCGCCGCCACGCACGTCCAGAACGGTATAGCCCAGGGCGCCGAGCTTTTTGCAATCGGCAATCAGTGCCCGCTCAAGTGCCGCTTCGGTAATGACGGTCAGCAGCTTGCGCGGGTGGGTCGGCATGTGTGCGGTCATAGGCGCTTTAGCGTGTTAACCAGCGGGCGATCTCGATATACAGCGGAATCCCCAGGATCACGTTGAATGGAAAGGTCACGCCCAATGCAAGTCCGATCGACAGCGATGGATTGGCTTGCGGGACGGCCAGACGCAAGGCGGTGGGTGCAGCAATATACGAGGCACTCGCTGCAAGGGCAGCGAAAGTGGCCACTGCGGTCGCAGACAAGCCCAGCCCCGCGCCGAGCATCGCTCCAGCCACACCCAGAATGAGCGGTGCGATCAGCCCGAACGCCAGCAGCCGCCAGCCGGCTCGACGCAGGTCACCCAGCCGGCCTCCCACCACCAGCCCCAGCTCCAACAGGAAGAGCGCGAGCACCCCCTTGAACAGGCCCAGAAAAAACGGGTCAGTCGGTGCCAGGGCCTGAGGGCCGGCGACCCAGCCGATCGCCAGGCCACCCAGCAGCAACACCAGGGCTTTGCCGAAGACCACCTCGTGCAGCAAGGCCGCCCAGCCCTGCGTCGCTGACGGTGCAAGGGGAACAACAGTCCCTGTACGCGGACCCACAGACGCCGCACCCGGAGCCAGCCGCGCATCGTGTTGAGCATGACTGGCCGCAAGCGCATCGCGTCGCAAGACACGGCGCGCCAGCATCACTCCAACGATGATGCCGGGCGCCTCCATCAGCGCCACGAGCATCGCGAGCCAGGCCTCGGGCTCCAGACCTGCGCGGCTCATGGCGCTTTGCGCCACGGCGAAGGTCACCACCGAGACGGAACCGTAATGGGCCGCGATCGCCGCCGCGTTCACGCCATCCAGGCCCACCGGCCCGCGCAGCATCGGATAGAGCAGCAGCGGCGTCAGTGCCGACAGTGCCATGGCAGCCAGCGCAATCGGCCACAGTGCGTCGAGCGGCTGGACGGCGAGCTGTGCGCCCCCCTTGAGCCCAATCGCAATCAGCAGATAAATCGACAGGGCTTCGTAGAGCGCTTCGGGCAAGCGCAAGTCAGATCCTGCCACGCGGGCAGCAGCCCCCAGCAGAAAAAACAGGATGACCGGATCGAGCAGCACCGCGGTTTAGCTGCGTTCGTCGATCCAGGCCTGTTGGATGGCTTCGAGAATCTTCTCGCCTGACCGACCAGGGTCATCTGAAAATCCGTCCAACGCGCAGACCCAGCGATGCAGGTCCGTAAACCGGATCGCAGTGGGGTCGATCTCCGGGTGCGTTTCATCCAGAGCGATGGCAATGTCCAGCGTATCAGTCCACTTCATCGGTCACTCTCGCGCGTGATTGATCGTGTACTTGGGGAGTTCGATCGTGAGGTCCACATCGGCTGTGGTGATTTGACACGACAGACGCGAGGTCGGGCTCAGACCCCAGGCCTTGTCGAGCATATCGTCCTCGCGGTCGCTGGCCATTGGCAGCCGGTTGAATCCCTCGCGCACGATTACATGGCAGGTAGTGCATGCAGCGACCATCCCGCAGGAATGCTCAATGTCCACGCCGTGATCAATCAGCTGCTGACACAGGCTCTTGCCGGCCTCGGACTCAAACTGAGCGCCCTGCGGCGCCAGAACTTCATGAGGCAGCACTCGAATGATTGTCATGGTCAGCCGATCTCATCCAGGCGTCGGCCCGACAGGGCCTGTTGCACGGCACGATCCATGCGCTTTGCTGCAAAGTCCTCGGTCCCGCGTGCCAGCTGCGTGGTCGCAGACTCGATCGCGCCGGCATCGGCACCCTGAGCGCAGACCTTGAGCGCGCGCATCAGTCCCTGAATCGCATCGCGCTCCAGGCTATCCAGAAGGTCGCCGTCTGCGTCCAGCGCGACTTGCGTGGCGGCGAGCAATCGGTCTGCGTCAACCTGACGCTCCCGCAGCGCGCGGGCCTGCATGTCCACTTCGGCCGATCCGAATGAATCCTGCAGCATGCGGGCGATATCATCATCCGACAGCCCATACGAGGGCTTCACCGAAATCGACGCCTCGACACCCTGCGACTGCTCGCGGGCCGTGACCGAGAGCAGACCGTCCGCATCGACCTGAAAGGTCACGCGAATGCGCGCAGCCCCTGCGGCCATGGGAGGGATGCCACGCAATTCAAACCGGGCCAAGGATCGGCAGTCAGCGACCAGTTCACGCTCGCCTTGCACCACATGCACGGCCATCGCGGTCTGCCCGTCCTTGAAGGTGGTGAACTCCTGCGCGCGCGCCACAGGAATGGTGACGTTTCGGGCAATGATCCGCTCGACCAGTCCGCCCATGGTTTCAAGCCCGAGCGACAGCGGAATCACATCGAGCAACAGCCATTCGTCATCACCACCCGCGCGGTTCCCTGCGAGCAGATCGGCCTGAATGGCCGCGCCCAGGGCCACGACCTTATCGGGGTCCAGATCGGTGAGTACAGGCTTGCCGAATACTGCCGAGACTGCTTCACGCACCTGAGGCATGCGGGTGGCACCGCCCACCATGACCACCCCCGCGATCTCGGATGCGGTCACCCCGGCATCACGCAAGGCCCTGCGCGTGGCATCCAGCGTGCGGGCGAGCAGCGCCTGAGTCATCTCGTGAAAGGCTGTCGCAGTGACCGGTGTTGCGAGCGCGCCCAGATCCTTGAGACGCACATTAATCGTGGTGTCCGCATGGGTGCTGAGCGTTTCCTTGGCCAGTCGGCATGCCTTAAGGACCCTGCGCAAATCCTCAGGCGCAAGCTGCTCCAACCGATTGGCACTCAGAAAATAATCGGCCAGACATCGATCGAAGTCATCGCCGCCCAATGCAGTGTCACCGCCAGTGGCCATCACTTCAAACACACCGCGAGTCAGTCGAAGGATCGAGATATCGAAGGTGCCGCCCCCCAGGTCATAGACCGCGTAAAGACCTTCCGATCCGTGGTCCAGGCCATAGGCAATCGCAGCCGCTGTCGGTTCATTCAACAGACGCAGCACGTCAAGGCCTGCCAGGCGTGCAGCGTCCTTGGTCGCCTGACGTTGCGCATCATCAAAATACGCAGGCACCGTGATGACTGCACCGACCAGCTCGCCACCGAGCGCGGCTTCAGCGCGCCGTCGCAAGACCTTCAGGATTTCGGCCGAGACTTCCACCGGACTGCGCTCACCCCCCACCGTGCGCAATCGCACCATGCCGGGCGCATCAACAAATTCATAAGGCGAAGGGTGTCTGGATGCATCGGCCAAGCCGCGTCCCATATAGCGCTTGACCGAGACGATCGTATTGCGCGGATCTTCGGATGCACACTCCCAGGCTACATGGCCCACTTCAACCTCGCCGCCTTCCAGATAGCGCACGACCGAAGGCAGCAGAGGACGGCCCAACTCATCGGGCAGCACATCGGCTGCGCTGGAGCGCACGGAGGCCACCAGGGAATGCGTGGTGCCCAGATCAATGCCCACCGCCAGGCGCCGCTGATGCGGCTCGGGGGACATGCCGGGTTCGGAGATTTGCAACAGAGCCATCGGAATCCTAGAAACAGAGGGCGCTTCGCCCCAGTGCTCAGGCGCTGAGCGCGTCCTCAGCGGCCGTCACTTCCTCGCCGAATTTGTCGACGAACATCCAGCGACGCACCGCGTCTGCGGCCTGGGTGTAATCGTGACGCTCATCGAGCGCTTCGCCGATTTCACCAAGCAGCCGCGAGCGATGATCGCTCAGCATGCGGGCCAGGCCCGCAAGGGCTTCGCCATCGCGCGTATCCCGTGCTTCTTCAAGCGCTTCGCGCCACTGCATTTGCTGCATGAGAAAGTCACGCGCCATGGCCGTGTTTGTCTCAGCTCGAATCGGCGCACCATGCAATTCACACAGATACGCTGCCCGAAGTCCCGGATCAAGCAGCGTGCGATACGCCTCATTGACCTGGGTCGCCAACTGCATGGCGATGCGGTGCTCCGTGGCGCCCGCGTTAGCGTAACGGTCAGGGTGCACTGCAGCCTGCAGCCTGAGATAGACCTGCTGAAGTTGTACGGTATCGAGATCGAAACGCTCAGGCAGTCCGAGAAACTCGAAATGATTTTTCTTCGAACTCAAACCTTGAACGACTCACCGCAGCCGCATTCGCTCTTGACATTGGGATTGTTGAACTTGAAACCCTCGTTCAAACCCTCGCGGACAAAATCCAGCTCGGTGCCGTCTATGTAGACGAGACTCTTGGGGTCAACAAGCACGGTCACCCCGTGACTCTGAAACTGAACGTCTTCGGGCTGCAGTTCATCGGCATATTCGAGCTTGTAGGCCAACCCCGAGCAGCCCGTCGTCTTGACGCCCAGTCTGAGTCCGAGCCCTTTGCCGCGGCGCTCCATGTAGCGCGACACATGTCGTGCAGCCGCTTCAGTCAGCATGATCGCCATCTCAGACTCCTCAGGGTATCAAGCGGCTTTGGGCTGCGCGTCGGCGCCCTGGGCATGCTTGGTACGGTAGTCCTCAATCGCCGCCTTGATCGCATCTTCAGCCAGAATCGAGCAGTGGATCTTGACGGGCGGCAAGGCCAATTCTTCAGCAATTTGAGTGTTCTTGATCGACATTGCCTCATCCAGCGTCTTGCCCTTGACCCACTCGGTCACCAGAGAAGACGAGGCAATTGCAGACCCGCAGCCGTAGGTCTTGAAGCGTGCGTCCTCGATCACGCCAGACGCATTCACTCGAATTTGCAGCTTCATGACATCGCCACAGGCAGGCGCACCAACCATCCCGGTGCCTACAGATGGGTCCGCCTTATCCAGCGCGCCCACATTGCGCGGATTCTCGTAGTGGTCGATAACCTTTTCGCTATACGCCATGATTTCCCCCTGTCCTGGTCTTTTAGTGCGCTGCCCACTGCACGCTATTCAGATCGATGCCTTCTTTGACCATCTCCCATAAGGGCGACATGTCACGCAGGCGACTGACCTTGTCGCGCAACAGCTCTACGGCAAAGTCGATTTCTTGTTCGGTCGTGAAACGGCCGACCGAAAAGCGGATGGAGCTATGCGCCAGCTCATCGCTGCGACCCAGGGCACGCAGCACATACGAGGGC
>Ga0315907_10009064_pt1 | contig 10124 bp, 10 predicted proteins | sample LakEriMetagenome_3_FD_203525 | JGI IMG/M metagenome (GOLD analysis project Ga0315907, IMG submission 203525) | Freshwater fungal communities from buoy surface, Lake Erie, Ohio, United States - Buoy 12 MA123 | ecosystem: Environmental > Aquatic > Freshwater > Lake > Lake biofilm | place: USA...
CGGTCTTAACGGAAAGCGGGATTTATGTGGACTCTCTGAGTACCGCAGCTGGGTGTGATTCCTTAGTAACCCTTGAATTAGCGGTCACGACCTGTTCTGGAGATTTCGAAATCGCAAACATCCTTACTCCGAACGGTGACGGACAGAATGATACATGGAAAATTGACAACCCGAATCAAATTAGTGGATGTGAGGTTAAAATTTATAACCGTTGGGGACAGCCATTATATGAAACCAGTGATTATCAGAATGAATGGGACGGAACAAAAAACAATGAACCCCTACCGGATGGGGTGTACTTCTATTCGATTGAATGTGGTGAAAAAAGCTACAACGGAGCGATTAACTTATTGAGACTTAAAAAATAAGCCATGAAAAATAAACTCATCCTCGCTTTTGTGTTTGCTTTTACTGGGATGTTATCAGCACAACAAGTTCCGCAATCCTATTTGTACGGGTATAATTTATTTTTAATCAATCCGGCGCTTTCAGGTACAACCAATTGTACGGAAATCAGCATGTCGCATCACAACCAATGGGTAAAACTGGAAGGGGCACCGATTACGAATCACTTGACCGTTTCCACCCGCCTTGGAAACCATTGGGGTGTGGGAGGACAATTTATGCTGGATAAAATCGGGATGTTGCAACAAGTCTCTGCGCTTGGAAATGTTTCCTATGGATTCTATTCCGGACAGCAATCCTTGCGATTGGGCTTATCCCTGGGATACAACAATTATCGCGTAAATCCCACGAATGCGGTAGCATTCGATTTGCTTGACCCCATCGTTAATGGTGGAAACCAAAGTGCAGGGGCGATAAGTTCAGATATCGGTATCGCATATAAATTAGGTGGATTTTATGTATTTGGAAGTGTAAAACAACTCCTTAAAACCTATTCCAATTTTGGATATACGAACCTACCCGGATACGTGCAGCGGGCCCACTATATGATGGGCGCAGGGTATGACATCCCATTGAATAATACCTGGGAAATACGGCCAAATGTATTGTTAAGAAGCATCAACAACGTAATGCAAGCGGACTTGAATGTGGATGCCAATTACAAGCAATTTATATATTTTGGGGCTGGTTTTCGATCCCAGGTAGGGGTAGTTGCTCGCGCAGGAATCACTGTAAAAGAAAAGTTCTTTTTTGGGTATGCCTATGAAGCTCCTATCGCTAACATTGCATCATATAGCAGCGGTTCGCACGAAGTGATGTTGAAAATGACGCTTTGCCGTCCAGAACGCACGAAGGTGGCAAAAACAAAACTCGATACCATCATCAAAACCATTGAGCGAATTGACACCGTGTTCATTACCCAAACGGAGCGCTTCGTGGATACAATCTATGTAGATAAATCGATTGAACCATCGAAAACACCAGACAACCTGGGCGCTGTTTCTAAAACGATCTTGTTTGAATTTGACAAATCATTAGTTAAGAAAGAAAGTTTCGGAGAACTGGAAAGTATCGTCAATTTATTGGAGATGAATCCTACGTATAAACTCTCTTTGGAAGGCCACACGGATGCGGTAGGAACTGAAGCATATAACGTTGGCTTATCTAAAAACCGAGTGAATGCTGTGCGGGATTTCTTGGTAATGAATGGCATTGCAGCAGAACGCATAATTATCAAGCATCACGGTGAAGGAAAACCGGTAGCCACGAATGACAACGCGGATGGTCGAAAATCAAACCGACGCGTGGATGTTCAAATCATACGCCCTTAATTGAATTTAACAAGCGCATATGGAAAAGTTACGTCTTAGAAAGTAGAAAGCGAATTGAATTCACTAACTTTGAGTTAAATCATTAAAATCGATCACATGAAAAAATTGTTACTTAGTTTAGTTTTTGGAGCTTCAATCGCTTCAATGAATGCACAAGTCCTTACGAATGGGGATTTTGAACAAGCGGCTTCTCCGCTACTACCGGGCGTTGCCACAGATTGTCCAGGATGGGGAATCGGTTTATACACCATGGAGACTGCGAATGCTTATGCAGGAACGCAATCTGCGAAACTTATGACCATTGTGGATGCAGCTACAGCAGCCTTATTGCAGTGGCCATCGGATACAATCGCAGGCGTAATGCAGCAAGTTGTGACTGGTTCTTGGCCGAATGCAGGATCGTTAACCTTGAATTTTGCCTATAACCATATCGTTTCAGCAGGAGATACTGCCTTAGTAGCTTGTCAGTTTGCTGATACGATGGGTGCAGGTCCAAACGATGACGTATTACTTTTTCAAGCACTTGGCGCATTTGGAGGAAATTCAAACGGATGGCAAATGGCTTCTATTCCAATGGACCCGATTCCAGGAGCAATGGGTACAGCAAACAGCGTAATCGTGCTTGCGACCTCTTCTATTGGTGCAGCATTCGGAACTGGAAATGGGATTCCTAACAGTACCTTGTGGTTAGACAACGTTTCCATCACTGGTGGAGCAAGTGTAATTGAATTGGCTGCAACGGTTAATGTTTATCCAAATCCAACGAATGGCACCTTAACCTTTGATGCTTCTGAAGCGATTTCAGGTGTTGAAATCTACGGAATGGATGGGAAATTGGCTTTGAGTGCAACGAAAACAAACGTTGACATCACAAACCTACCAAACGGGATATATCATTACAGCGTAATGACTGTTTCTGGAAAAGTATTGAAAGGAAAAGTTTCTAAAATCTAAGGATTTATAGACATACGGATTAAAGCTCGCTTCGGCGGGCTTTTTTTATCTCCTACAAATCCTTACCAAAGGAATGAATGTCTCCGTGGTTTTCTTCAATTTTATCTTTGATGAACTGGATTGATTTAGCGAGCATAAATAAATCCGGGGTAGCATGCTTACCCAACCAATCCCAACTTTCTGCTTCGTGATCTACCGCACGACCGATGTGAAATAACAATTCCATCTTATGGGCCAGCAACCACTCTTGCGCTTGCACCAATCCTTCCGCTGCGTTTATCATTGCCATCAAATGGGCGTACCCATTTTCCATCAACCAATCCCTAGATTCTTGAATTAGATATATGGCATTCGTTGCATGAAATAAGGATTCATACCCGTTTTCACGCAACCAGAGTTGAATCACCTTATCTCCTTCTACCGCCTTTGCCCAAAGTAAAATCACCTGTGCAGGATAATTTATCGGTTTTAACGGTATAGCTTGTATCTGCGGCGCCTCTTCTTTCTTTTTCTTAAACCAACTAAACATCTTAAAAGAACCAACTTGCTACAAAGATCGCAGCGATTACACAAACTAAATCAACTAACAACATGGTAGACAAGGTATAGCGCGTGTTCTTAACCTTAATCGCACCAAAATATACGGCCACCACATAAAAGGTTGTTTCTGCACTGCATTGAAAAATGCAACTCAATCGACCCGTAAACGAATCCGGTCCATACACCCGCATGGCATCCAGCATGAACCCACGTGATCCACCACTACTAAACGGACGCAGCATGGCTACCGGTAAAGAATCCGTTATTTCTTTCGATAAGCCCGCCTGAGAAAACACCCAGGTGATTCCTTGACTCAGCAACTCGAACATTCCACTGTTTCGAAATACAGAAATCGCCACGAGCATGCCCAAGACATAAGGAAAAATGGTAACTGCGGTATTCATTCCATTTTTAGCTCCAACTACAAAGGAATCAAAGACGGTTGTATTCTTTTCCGAAAATCGCTTCTCTTTCCAAAAAGCAAACGCTAAGGTCAGTAAGATAATTCCAATGAGCAATACCCCTGAAAAATTCGAAGTGAAATGATTCTTTGCCATCAGGTCTAAGGAACCAATATAGAACAACAAGCCAAGCATGGCAGCAATGATGCTAAACACTACGGCGATTAGTATGCCACTTAACAAATTCACCCGTTGACGGATTCCAACAATGATTAAGGCCGCTATCGTTCCAATAAACGAGGTAATGATACATGGCAACATGACATCCGCAGGATTGGTTGCGTGTTCTGCCGCCCGATAGCCAATTATCGACGTAGGAATCAAGGTTAAGCCCGCCGCATGCAAGCAAAGAAACATAATCTGTGCATCACTTGCCTTGTCTTTATCTGGGTTAATCTCCTGTAAACTTTCCATCGCTTTTAGCCCAAAGGGCGTAGCCGCAGAATCGAGTCCAAGAAAATTAGCCGCGAAATTTAAGGTCATGTACGAAATACTCGGATGGTTCTTGGGTACCGATGGAAACACCTTAACAAAAAATGGACTTAACCATTTAGCTAAGCCTTCGGCAGCCCCCGAGTCTATAAGCAACTGCATTAAGCCCGCAAAAAATGCAAGATAGGCAAGTAAGGGGAGAATAATATCCAGGATAGTAGACTTGGCTGTTGGAAGCAATCCATCCGTTTTTTGGAGGCCGCTGTAAATTCGTACCTGCCCCTCTGAATTCACATAGGTGGTATCGGCATCGGTGTCATTTGCATTAAAAACGACCGTTCCTTCCGGACTACGTTTTAGTGTATCCTTGAGCGAATTAGGCAATTGAAACAGGTACTTTTCACCGATGAGGACTGGATCGTCTTTTTTTCCATTGATTACTGAATCAATGCTATATTGTTGATTGAATGAAATTCCTACCAAGATAAAAACCAGGGAAGAAATAAAAATAATGAGCCAAAATCTACTTAATACCATAAGAACGAAGTTCGTAGAAATATCCATTGCCTAGTAATGACACCAAAAATGATATTAACATACGTTATTGAAAAGCGAGCAATCGAATGAAAACGAACAATCTTGGTACTTTTGTGTTCAAAATAGCACTATGCAACAAGAATTTCACGCCGCATCTACACGAGGTTTTGCTGATCACGGATGGCTAAAAGCCAAGCATTCATTCAGCTTCGCATCTTGGTTTAATCGATACCGCATGCACTTCGGTGCCTTGCGTGTCCTGAACGACGACATCGTAGCTCCAGGAATGGGTTTTGGAAAGCACCCCCACGACAACATGGAAATCATCACAATCCCTTTAAAAGGTTCGTTAAAACACGAAGATAGCATGGGGTTTTCAGAGGTAATTCATGCCGGTGAAGTGCAGGTAATGAGTGCAGGAACCGGAATTTATCACAGTGAATTTAATGCAAGTCAAACCGAAGAAATCAACTTATTTCAACTTTGGATCTTTCCAAACCAACAAGAAGTTAAACCCCGATATCAGCAATTGGGTTATGAAAATTCGGACATGAAGGACGCGTTCCTACAACTCGTTTCTCCGAACCCAGCCGATGACGGCCTATGGATACACCAAACGGCATGGATTCATATGATAGACATGTCGCCTAACACCACGCAAACCTATTCGCTTAAGCATCCAGGAAATGGAATTTACTTCATGAACATCGAAGGAGAAAAGGTAATCGCTAAGCAAACGCTCGGTTCTCGCGATGCCCTTGGCGTTTGGGAAACACCCAACGTAGAAATTCAAGCAAATGAACAAGGTCGTTTGCTGCTCATTGAAGTACCCATGCAATTTTAATTATCAAGATGAATAAGCAATTAATAGAAGCACTCGAATGGCGTTATGCCTGCAAGAAGTTTGATGCTGACAAGCGCATATCCGATACAGACCTAGAAACCATTCTCGATTCCATTCAACTCACCCCGTCTTCCTATGGACTGCAACCCATCAAGGTATTGCTTATAGAAACGAAGGAGCTAAGGGAACAAATCAAACCGATTGCCTGGAACCAAGCGCAGGTCGTGGACGCATCTCATTTGTTGGTATTTTGTCATTACACCGCACTCTCAGAATCCTATATTGATCAGCACGTTTCTTTGATGGCAAACACTAGAAATTTACCCATAGAAAAACTACAAGGTTTTGGCACCCATGTTAAATCTTCGATTGCAACTATGGATGCTGACCACGTCAACCAATGGACCGGTAAACAAACGTATATCGCACTCGGACAGGTCTTATTGAGTTGCGCCCTCCTTAAAATAGATGCTACGCCCATGGAAGGATTCGACCGAAAAGCCCTCGATGAACTGTTAGATTTGTCCAAAGATGGATTAAGTACGTCCTTGCTTTGTCCGATTGGATATCGGCATGCAGAAGACCCATATATTTCATTGAAAAAGGTGCGAAAAACAAAAGACGCCTTGTTCGAAACCCGTTAATTCAACACGCACACGTTAATAATCTATGCGAAATCCATTACATTAAATCGCTTAGATTCAAATCAAATCCTTATTTTTGAGAGATGTTGAGAACTTGGTGCGTCGTCGTATTGCTTTCGTTTTGTTTATTCCCGATTCACGGGCAAAACACACTTTCCCTTGCGGACAAAAACGAACTAGGCATCATTTCAAGTGACTTCAAAGACGGAATACTGGATAGCACTACCCTATCTACCTACCCCATCAACTTAATTAATAATCAATACTACGTATCCTTTTTAGCTAAGATCAATCCTGAATTTGATAAGCTTACCTTAATTCGATCGCGCTACATAGTCGGGAATCCCATCCGAAATATTGTGAGCATCAAAGTTCCCATTGAAGCAAGCGAATACGTTTCGTCCTTGCAAGGTGTAGAATATCTTGAATTAGCTGGAAAAGTGAACCATCAATTGGATAAAGCGGTTCATGACGTTCGAGCCGACAGTGTGCAACAAGGCATTGGATTACCTCAAGGGTTCAAAGGAAAAAATGTATACATCGGAGTAACGGATTGGGGGTTCGATTACACACACCCGGCTTTTTACGACAGCACCTTAAGCCAAACACGCATCATTGCAGCTTGGGATCAATTTAAAACGAGCGGACCTCATCCGCAAGGATTTAATTATGGAACAGAACATGTGGGCGCTAGTGCGCTCTTAGCCGCAGGAAGTGATACAGCAAATATTTACAGTTACAGTACGCACGGTACGCACGTGGCCTCCATTGCAGGCGGATGTGGAGCAGGCACAATGTATCGAGGCGTTGCTTATGATGCAAATTTTCTCTTCGTTACATTTTTAGTAGATGAAGGAGCCGTGTTAGATGCGTGGGAATGGATGTATCAAAAAGCTCAAGCTGCCGGAAAACGACTGGTTATTAATATGAGTTGGGGCTTATATCACTTCGGTACCTTAGACGGGAATTCCTTGTTAAGTCAAGCCATTACTGCCTACTCTGACCTAGGCGTTGTGTTTGTTAATTCCGCTGGAAATAACGGCAACGTAAATTTTCACCTTAAAAAAACCTTTAATAACGACCAACTGAATTCAAAAGTTGACTTTTATTCCTATGCTGCCAATGCAAACATGTGGGGTCAAAGCATCCATGCCTGGGGTGAAGTGGGCCATTCCTTCTCGAATGGAATTGTAGTTAAGAACGCAAGCAATACAACCCTTGCTGAATCACCGTTCTATAGCACCAACGTTACCAATACGTACATTGATACCTTCTTAGTAGCAGGAACCGATACGATTTTTTACAACATTGCAGCAGATTCAGCCCATCCATTGAATCAAAAACCTCAGATGCGCTTACGTGTAAAATGCACGAACACTGGACTAAAAATCTTACTAAAATCTACCGCGATTGACGGCACCGTAAATTATTGGAATGTGACGGAATTAACTACCGATGTTGGAAACTGGGGTATGCCATTTTCTTATTCCGGAACGGGAACAACCCCAGGAGATGCAGACCACGGGATTTCTGAACCTTCATGTTCGGACGATGTAATTAGCGTTGCGGCCTATGCGCCGTCCTATCAAACACCCGGTGGCGCTACCGTGGGAGGAGGTCTGGCCAGTTTTTCCAGTCACGGTCCGCGCTATGATGGCGTCATGAAACCTGACATTGCAGCGCCAGGTGTATCCATTTGCAGTGCCATTTCTTCGTTTACGGACGCAGCGTACACCACGATTTCTTCTGTTACGTTCAACAATAAAACCTATGACTATGCAAAGTTCTCAGGAACTTCCATGTCTGGTCCAGTAGTTGCCGGGGTATGTGCCTTAATTTTAGAAGCCAATCCGTGGCTTTCTGCGGCTCAAGTTAAACAACTCATAAAAGAAACAGCTCGCACAGATAATTTCACGGGAGTTATTCCTGCCCTAGGTAGTCCACTGTGGGGAATGGGAAAATTGAATGCCTATGCAGCCGTTCAAGAAGCATTAGCCTTAGTTGAAGTCCCTGAGAATAGCATGGAAAATGCTTGGAATGTCTACCCAAATCCTGTTGTAGAAAGTTTACATTTTACCTTAGTGGATGAATTACCCAAAGAATGTATGATTGTAGATGCACAAGGTAAGTGTATGGCGCTTCCAATTCAGGATGAGCATGTGTCGGTAAAACACCTGAAACCCGGCCAATACACCTTACAACTGACCATTAATGGACAAGTGCAATCAGCATCCTTCATAAAAGCTAATTAATGTCCCTCACGATACGTACTATTGGATCATCAGAATTACATCTTGTAACGGAGCTTTCTGCTCAAATTTGGCCAATAGCATACAAAGAAATTATAACACAGGAACAAATTAAATACATGCTTAGCACCATGTATTCACAGGAAGCACTCGAAAAAAACCTAAGCGACGGACATGTTTTTTTAATTGCAGAACGCGACGGAAAAGCTATTGGATATGCAGGGTATCAGACGAACTTTCCTCAGTTAGAATTTAGTAAACTGCATAAGCTTTATGTGCTACCTGAAACACAACATACCGGAGTTGGCGGTGCATTATTTAATGCGGTAGTCACGGGCAGTACGAATGAACACTGCAAGCACCTCATCCTTCAAGTCAATAAAAATAATCCAGCCCTTCAATTTTACCATAAAAAAGGCATGTACATTCATGAGGAAGCAGTCTTCGATATTGGTAATGGCTTCGTGATGGACGACTACATCATGCGCCTAGATTGGTGAAAATTAGTACCTTCGCACCATGTTGAAAATAGACATGCACACGCATATTCTTCCGAAAACGATGCCCAATTGGACAGAGAAATTCGGATATGGAAAGTTCATTCACCTGGAACCTAATGCCGATGGATCGGCCAATATGATGCAGGGTGGAAATTTCTTTCGCCGGATCGTAGAAAATTGTTGGGATGAATCATTACGGATTAAGGAATACGAACAATTTAACACGCAAGTGCAAGTGGTTTGCACGATTCCAGTCATGTTCTCGTATTGGGCAAACCCAACGGATTGTGCAGAATTATCACGCTTCTTAAATGACCATATTGCTGAATTGGTTCAACAATATCCCAAACATTACATTGGTTTAGGAACCATCCCAATGCAAGATACCGAGGAGGCAATCAAAGAACTAGAACGCATTAAATCCATTGGTTTAGTCGGAATTCAAATCGGATCTAACATCAACGATAAGAACCTGAGTGAAGACGAATTTTTCCCCATATTTGAAGCGTGTAGTCGATTGGGCTTGGCCGTCATGATTCACCCATGGCAGATGATAGGATTTGACAGCATGAAAAAATATTGGCTGCCTTGGCTGGTTGGAATGCCCGCAGAAACCTCTAGAGCGGCATGTTCAATGATCTTTGGAGGGGTACTTGAGCGCTTACCCAAGTTACGGGTATGTTTTTCACACGCTGGCGGATCCTTTTTACCTACACTCGGACGCATTGAACATGGATTCAATTGCAGGCCAGATTTGGTCGCGATAGACAATCAAGTGAATCCAAGGGAATATGTAGGTAAATTTTGGGTTGATAGCATTACGCATGACATAGATGCCTTGAAATATATCCTGAACATGCAGGGATCAAAACGCGTGTGCTTGGGTTCGGATTATCCGTTTCCGCTGGGCGATTTAGAGATTGGTAAATTCATTGAAGAAAGCGACCTTTCAAAAACTCAGATTGAAGATATTTTTTGTAATGCCACCTTGGAATGGTTGGGGTTGGAAATTTCGCAATTTTCATGAGCAGAAGAAAGCTCATTTATCTCATAAACCATTCGCTTGCATTTTGCGTTATTTTTTTTATTTCAAGTTGCAACAAAGACAAAGTACCGCTGAGTAACTACCTCGAGCAGATAACATTCGAAGCAATACCAGGAAGTACTTACCACGATCAAAATGCTACATGGTGGGGGTACAATCAACAAAAAATTGTTCGCTTCGAG
>Ga0315907_10009065_pt1 | contig 10123 bp, 8 predicted proteins | sample LakEriMetagenome_3_FD_203525 | JGI IMG/M metagenome (GOLD analysis project Ga0315907, IMG submission 203525) | Freshwater fungal communities from buoy surface, Lake Erie, Ohio, United States - Buoy 12 MA123 | ecosystem: Environmental > Aquatic > Freshwater > Lake > Lake biofilm | place: USA...
GTTTGAGAGTGAAAATGAAGGCAGCAGTTCTAGATGGCATTGGTTCAAAATTTGAAGTCCGTGAAGTTGAACTAGATAAACCAAAATCTGGAGAACTCCTTGTAAAGATTGCGGCAAGTGGATTGTGTGCAAGTGATTTAAACGCTGTCGATGGAAAGCGCAAGCTAGTTCCATTTCCTGCAGTTATTGGCCATGAAGCCGCTGGTGTTGTTGTTGAGGTGGGTGCTGATGTAACAGGAGTTGTTGCTGGAGATCACGTGATTATGTCCATCGTTCCCAGCTGTGGAACTTGTGAATATTGTGCAAGTGGTCGACCAAACTATTGCGCAACTGCAGGTAATGCAATGTCAGTGGGTGGATTATTTGATGGCACATCACGCCTTTCACAAAATGGTGAAAAGCTCAATCACTTTTTAACTGTTGCCTCCTTTGCTGAATATGTAGTCGTCCCAGCATCTGGCGCAGTTGTGATTCCTAAAGAGATGCCACTTGATCGCGCCGCCCTTATAAGTTGCGCAGTTCTCACTGGCTACGGCGCAGTGATAAATACTGCCAAAGTAAAACCAGGTTCAACTGTGGCAATCTTTGGTTGCGGCGGCGTAGGACTAAATATTGTGCAGGGTGCTCGCATGGCCGGTGCAACAACAATTATTGCTATTGATGTAACACAGGAAAAACTTGATTTAGCTAAAAAGGTGGGTGCTACTCACGTCATTAATGGCGCTACTAGTGATCCAGTGGCAATGGTGAAGGAAATCTGTGGCGGCGTTGACTATGCCTTTGAGGCTTTGGGGCGTGAGAGCACCATCCAACAGGCTTGGGGCACCGTCGGTGTGGATGGAACCCTCATTTTGGTCGGATTAATGAAAAATGGTGCCACGATCACGCTCGATGCCGGCCCTTTTGTCAATGAACAGTCAATTAAGGGTTGCTACTTTGGCTCTGCAAACCTGAGAAAAGATGTACCAGCGTTAGTAAAAAGTTATCTAAATGGCGAACTTTTCCTAGACGAGCTCATATCTGAGCGGATAGGTTTAGAGGGCCTTAACTCAGCCTTTGATCGTTTAAGGGCTGGGGAGGGGGCGCGAAACGTATTGGTTTTCGACTAATTCGTTTTACGTAAGTACAAAATTCCAGACCGCTTGCGCTCAACACGTGTAGTGCAAGAGGTAAGGATGTATGACAAAACACATACCACTTACAACTAGGAGGAACGTAGTGAAGTTTACAAAACTCACGAGAGGATCAATGGCTGCAACTTTAGTTGTTGCACTAGCGATCCCTGTAATTCAAAGCGCGCCGGCCAATGCCAAGCGTGACTTCTCTAAGGTAACAAGTGCTTCTCAAGCTGGCGGACTTGCTGGTCTTGAAGCAGAGTGCCGTAAAGAAGGACAACTCAACGTAATCGCTTTGCCTCACTACTGGGCAAACTACGGCGAGATGATTGATGGCTTCAAGAAGCGTTACGGAGTCAAAATCGATGAGGCAAACCCAGAAGGTTCATCTCAAGAAGAAATTGATGCAGCTGTAACAAACAAGGGCACAAAGCGCTCACCAGATGTTTTCGATCTTGGTCTAGCTGTTGCAGGTAAGTACCTCAACACAGGAACTTATGCTCCATACAAGGTTAGAACTTGGAACAATCTCACAGGTGCAAAGACAGTTGATCCAACTGGACAAATCACACCTAACTACTCAGGAACAATGACTATTGGATACAGCGGAACTCTTCCAACAATCACAAAGCTTGATGATCTGCTACGTCCAGAGTTCAAGGGCAAGATTGCTCTTAACGGAGATCCACTAGGTTCTTCAGCTGCGATGAACGGTATCTACATGATTAATAAGGCACTTGGCGGAACATTTGACGATGTTACAAAGGGTGTTGCATTCTTCAAGAAGTTAAAAGATGCAGGTAACTTCATCAACGTAAACCCAACACAGGCAACAATTGCATCTGGTCAGACACCAGTTGTTATTGACAACGGCTACCTACAAGCTGGCGTTGTTAAGGAAATGGCCAAGATTGGCAAAGTCTGGAAGATGTACACACCTGCTTCAGTAGGTTCTACATACAACAGCGCAATTTCAGCATGGGCACCACATCCAGCATGTGCGCGTCTATGGATGGAATACACACTTGGCGAAGTTGGTGCTGACATTTGGGCACAAGGTGGAGCAACTCCAACTCTTTGGGTTCACCTACTAAAGACCAACCGTGCATCTGCAGCTGCTAAAGCAGCAATTGGTAAGAGCAAGATTGTTGCAGAAGCTGCAACTGCAGCTCAGACCGCTGCTGCTCGTGCATACCTAAAGACTGCATGGCCTGCAGCTGTAGGAACAAACTAAGTAGTCATATAAATTGACTCAGCTTCAATACAAGGGAACCGGTTCTGCCACTGGCAGGACCGGTTCTCGGTATTGGCGCAGTAAGAGCGCCTATCTAGGTGCTCTTCCCTTTCTACTTTTTTCAGGTGTCTTTCTTCTTTACCCAACATGGAATGTTATGTCGGGTGCATTCAAGGATAATTACGGTGTTTCAAGTACAGAAGAACTTAAAGCAGTTTTTAACTCCCCAATCGCCAGAGGCGCATTTGGTAACTCGCTTGAGATCTCAATAAAAACAGCGATTATCGGTGCGATTTTAGGTGGCCTCTTTGCTTGGGCGATCGCCTCAGGTAAACAAGGTGGTGTCTTCTACAAGGTTTCAGTAGCACTAAGCAGCGTGTTGGCCCAGTTCGGTGGCGTCATGCTTGTCTTTGCTTTTCTAGCAACCTTTGGTTTTAACGGTTTAGTTTTAACTTTTGCTACAAAATTCTTACCGACTTCTTTTCTAGCCGATGCCAGCTGGCTTTACAGCATGAATGGCTTGGCCGTTCTCTATACATTTTTCCAGATTCCTTTGATGGTTCTGGTATTTCTCCCTACTATCGAAAACTTACAACCCCAGTGGCGTGAAGCATCAGATGCACTTGGTGGCAAGTTCTACGAGTACTGGATTCGTGTTGGAATTCCTATTTTGACCCCTTCTTTTGCAGGAGCAGCGCTTCTTCTCTTTGTTAACTCTTTTTCAGCCTATGCCACTGCAAGTATTTTGATTAACCTCGCAGATTTCCTCACTCCCCTTCAGATCGCCACAGCGCTAACAAGTGAGACTGGTGGTTCCAACCCAGCTGAAGCTAAAGTTTTATCATTCTTTATGGTCATAGTCGTCATCATTGCAATGACTTTCTATGCACTACTTCGTCGCAACGTGAGTAAGTGGGAGCAACGTCGATGAAGCAGAAAATGGGTGTGAAAATCTGGCGCTGGTCAATCATCACAGTTGTCGGTTTTTATCTTTTAGTCCCTCTATATGCGATGTTGGATTTTTCAACTAAGCCTTATGGTTTTGAAAATACCGGCCGCTCACTGCGAGCTTGGAAAGTAATTGGGACTCAGGAGGCTTTGTTTGAGGCTGTGACACGCTCACTCATCACCGCTCTTATCGTTATGGCGATCATCCTCTTCCTGGTTGTACCAACAGCGATTTGGGTGCAGTTGAAGTTACCTCTTCTTCGCCGCCCATTTGAACTTCTCTGTCTGATACCTCTAGCCATTCCTGCCATTGTTATCGTTGTAGGAATTGCGCCGCTTTACCGTTGGATTTCTATCAATCTAAGTGAATCTCCGATCACCTTGGCAGGTGTGTATTCCATGCTTATTCTCCCTTACACATATCGCTCACTCTCAGCAGCTCTTGATGCCGTTGATATTCACACCTTGGCTGAAGCTGCAACTACTTTGGGTGCAGGAATTTCACGAGTGATCTTTGGAATCATCATGCCAACGATTAAAACTGGAATCATCAATGGCTCATTCATCGCTATCGCTTTAGTGCTTGGTGAGTTTACGATTTCAAACATTCTAAATTTCAAGACTTTCCAAGTAGTTATCGCTCAAATTGGACGCTCTGATGGACAAGTTGCAGTTGCGGTCTCTGTTGCCTCATTGCTATTCGTCCTCGTGCTTCTTTTACTCATCCCAAATAAGAAACGTCGAGGGGCTGTTCTCGATGTTGACGTCGCCTAATAGAGAAGGAGCCATACGTTGAGCTCATCAACATATGTACAACTAGTTGACCTTGCCAAGTACTTTGGAAAGGTCAAAGCACTTGATGGTCTGAGTTTGGACATCGCACAAGGTGAACTCGTCGCACTATTAGGCCCTTCAGGTTGTGGCAAGACCACTGCGCTACGAGCCCTTGCTGGCTTGCAGGAGTTAGATCGTGGTCAGCTCATGGTCGATGGCAAAGATGTAACTTTCCAGAGTGCAAGCAAGCGTGGAATGGGAATGGTTTTTCAGGCCTATTCACTCTTTCCACATATGACTGCTCGCGAAAATGTTGAGTATGGTTTAAAGCTACGAACACATAAAACTTCCAGCCAAAAGCGTAAAGAACGCTCAGCTGAACTTTTAGAGTTAGTTGGTCTATCAACTCACGCAAATCACTATCCATATCAGCTCTCTGGTGGACAGCAACAGCGTATTGCGCTGGCCCGCGCACTTGCGATTTCACCAAAGGTTCTACTACTAGATGAGCCTCTCTCAGCACTTGATGCAAAGGTTCGCACACAGTTACGCGAAGAAATCCGCCGCATTCAAATTGAACTTGGAACCACAACCCTCTTTGTTACCCACGATCAAGAAGAAGCTTTGAGTATCGCTGATCGCGTGGGAGTTATGCGCAATGGTCAGCTAGAACAAATCGCTGCCCCATCAGAGCTCTATGACCGCCCTAAAACATCATTTGTTGCTGAGTTCGTTGGATTAACTAATCCAATCCCAGGCAAGGTCTCTGGCGGCTCAATAGAAGTTCTAGGAAGCGTTGTTAAAACTCTCCCAGGCTCTGTAACTTCTGGAACTGGTATCGCACTCGTGCGCCCAGAGAGCGTTGATGTTGTTGCCAGCAAGTCAGGTAATGCAACTGTTGCAGCGGCAAGCTTCCTTGGTGCCTCTTGTCGCTTGAATATCACTATGAATGATGGAACAAAAGTCACAGCCCAGCTTCCAAGCTCTGATGCTGCTGGCATCGGTGCAGGTGCAACTGTCTCTGTTTCACTTCTAGATATGCCAGTCTTTGTGAAAGCTGCGGGATGATCTTTGGTTCAATTACAAAGCTAGAAACTTTTACTGATGAGTTTGTTTGCTTTGTAAAGGTAACAACATCTGATGGCCACATCGGTTGGGGACAAACCTCTAACTATCACTCAGATATCACTGCCCAGGTTTTTCATCGCCAAGTAGCACCATGGGTATTAGGTAAAGATGCATCTGATATTGGAGCACTGGTTACCTTGGTTGAAGCCCGTGAGCATAAATTTCCAGGAAGTTATCGATGCCGAGCCAATGCTGGTTTAGATACCGCGTTATGGGATCTGCGTGGGCGAGTGGAAGGCAAACCCGTTGTTGAACTATTGGGCGGAACAGCCAAGAAACTTCGAACCTACGCATCCTCAATGCGCCGTGACATCACACCAAAGGATGAAGCAGAGCGCTTAGTAAAGCTGCGTGATGAGTTTGGCTTTGATGCATTCAAATGGCGCGTTGGTGCAGAGTGCGGAAATGATATTGATGAGTGGCCAGGGCGCACAGAAGAAGTTGTTCCTGTTGTCTCTCGCGCACTTGGTGATGGAATCTCTAAATTAGTAGATGGCAACAGTGGGTTTTCATCTAAGCGCGCAATTGAAGTTGGTGCGCTTTTAGAGGCAGAGGGCATTGGCCACTTTGAAGAGCCATGTAAGTACTGGGAGCTCGAAGAAACCAAGCAAGTAACTGATGCACTAAATATTGACGTAACTGGTGGTGAGCAAGATTGGGATCTAACCACCTGGAAGCGCATGATTGATATGCATGCTGTTGATGTATTACAGCCTGACATTATGTATATGGGTGGAATCTGGAGAACATTAAAAGTTGTAGAAATGGCAAAGAAGGCAGGAATGCCAATTACCCCACATAGTGCCAACCTCTCTTTGGTAACCATCTGCACCATGCACCTTCTTGGAGCAATCCCGAACGCCGGTAAATATCTAGAGTTCTCAATTGAGGGCTTTGAGTACTACCCATGGCAAAAAGATCTATTTCTAGGAAATCCCTTTGCAATTGAAGATGGAAAAGTACAGATTCCACAGGGGCCAGGTTGGGGAGTTGAGATCAACCCAACATGGTTAGCACAAGCTAAGTATCAAGTCTCAGAGATTTAAGCTCTGGCTGTCTTTCTAATCATTCGCTGATAAAACTTTCCAGGTTGTCGCGTGCTCGCTTGGGGTCCACCCATTTCAACAAAGCCTAGTTTTTCATAAGCAGCAATTGCTGCATTGTTATCTGTCCACACACCAAGGCCTTGGACTAACCAATCTCGTTCTTTGCCTTGATTATCTAAGAATTCAAACATGGCTCGCATCAAGCCCGTTCCGCGAAAATCAGGATCACTCCAACATCCGCCTATCCAGCAGGTGGCACCAAAGTCACCTTCTAGATTTTCCACATACATCATTGCTGCATCAACACCATCTACTGAAGCAATAATATGAGTTTGCTTTGCAAAATCTAATCGCCATTGCTGCTCATCAAAGAGGTTTTCTTTTTCAAAGGTGCCACCAAAAGCATGTGGGCTATCAAGAAGAGCTCTTAAGCGAATATCTCGCAGCCGTGCCCAATCATCAGCGTCTAATTCAACGCAGGTGATGGTGTGAGGCATGTAGCAATTATGCCTTACTTATTTCTTATACTTCTTAGGCACAATCTTGTTCGCATGAACTTTAGCTTTTGCTAAAAACCTCTCGGCCCAAGCAAACTCAACGGCTAGAACAAATAACCCCGCAATTACTAGGGGCATTGTGAAAGGACCTGGAAGGACTATTAAAACCAAGCCGGCCAGAACTAAAAATGAACCCACAGAAAAAGCGATGATCTGCCTCAATCTCTTGGGCAAGAGCAACCATTTTTTCTTCACTTATCGTCCTCATCATTGTGGTCGGTAATGCGTCCAGCGGTAGCCTTCATGTCAGGATTTGCCTTACTCTTAATTAAGCTTGCGATAGTTGCAATCACCAAAATTGTGGCAATTACTGCAAGACTTACTGGGGTTGGAATCTTTGGAACATTATCAAAGATTTCATGGGCGTAAGTGAGCATGAGCTTAATTCCGATGAAAATCAAAATGAACGAAAGTCCTAGGGATAGGTAAATCAACTTATCGAGCAGGCCTTTTATTAGGAAATACAGGGCTCGCAGACCCAAGAGTGCAAAGGCGTTAGCTGTAAAGACTAGGAACGTCTGTGATGTCACACCGAATGTGGCTGGGATTGAATCCAGAGCAAAGAGTAGGTCTGTTGACCCAATTGCAATGATGACCAAGAACATGGGTGTTGCATAACGCTTGCCACCCTCTTTTATAAACAGTTTTGAGCCATAGTACTCATTGACCATGGACATACGTTTTCTCAAGGTTTTAACCAAGAAATTATCATTTGGTTCTGGGTCTTCATCCCAGTGCTTAAACAGTCCAATTCCAGTCCAAATGAGGATCGCTCCAAAAATTGCAAAGGTGAAGGAGAAGGCTGAAATCGCAACAGCTCCAATTGAGATAAAGATTGCTCTTAAGACAAGGGCGAGCAGCACACCAATGAGTAGAACTTTTTGGTGATGAATGCTGGGCACTGCAAACTGGGCCAAAATAATGACGAAAATAAACAAGTTATCAATGGAGAGTGAGTATTCAACTAAGTAGGCAGCGAAGAATTCTGTGCCATAGGTTGATCCAAAGTAGGACCAGACCCAAAGGCCAAAGCCAATTGAAATGCTGACATAGAACAATGTTGTGGCTACGGCCTCTTTAAATTTAACATCATGGGCTTTTCGGGATGCGGTGAGCAGATCCACTAAAATTAGGGCAAGAATTAGCCCCACGGTTATTGACCAGATGAGCGTTGAAACCTGCACAAAATTCTCCCTTGATAGCCATGGATAAAACATGGTCAAGGTCTCCCTAACCGTGTGAACGGCCAGCGCCCCGGGTTTTTACACCGTATTGACGAGGTAGCTGTAGTGAGGTACTCCCCTTAAACAAGTTAATCGTAAAGGCAATCCTACCTGACTGCAAATCAATCTCATATGAAGCACCACCTATGCATAACTACCTTATTCATCATAAGGTTCGGGGGTGAATAAAAACGTTGATGCAGATTTCCTAGCCCTTCCACTAGCAGCCGTTAGTGATGCCGCGATTAGCACCGCAAAAGATGCCGGTGCATCCCATGTTGATGTGCGAATAGAGCGCACGCGCAATGGTTTGCTCTCACTGCGTGATGCTCGTCCTGAGACACAAAGTGATGAGACCAATGCCGGTTTAGGTGTTCGAGTTATTGTCAACGGAGCGTGGGGCTTTGCTTCATCTCCTGAAATCTCTGTCGATGTTGCCAAGAAGCTGGCACAGACTGCAGTTGCTATGGCAAAGACATCAAAGCCACTCTCAACAGAGTTAGTTTCACTTGTAACAGAGCCCGTTTATGCAAACCAAACATGGGTATCTGATTATGAAATCGATCCATTCTCAGTCACTGACTCAGATAAGAAAGACCGTCTAGCAGATTTAAGTAATCGCTTACTCAAGAGTGCAAACGTTAATCACACATCTGCTCACACTATGTTTGTTAAAGAGCAAAAGCACTACGCCGATTCATATGGCACTAGCACCACACAGCAACGTGTTCGCATTCAAACTCAGATTGAGGCAATCTCCATTGGCGATCATGGTTTTGAATCCATGCGCACCTTGGCCCAACCTGCCGGCTTTGGTTGGGAGTGGATGGGTAACTCCCATTGGAAATGGGATGATGAGATTGCAGAACTTCCTTCTCTTTTGGCTGAGAAAGTTGCAGCTCCTTCAGTTGAACCCGGTCGCTATGACGTATTAGTACATCCATCAAATCTTTGGTTAACAATTCACGAGTCAATTGGCCATGCAACTGAACTAGATAGAGCAATTGGTTATGAAGCTAACTATGCAGGAACATCTTTTGCCACACCAGATAAGTTAAATACGCTCCAATATGGCTCAAAGCTGATGAATGTCACTGGCGATCGCGCCACACCTCATGGCCTGAGCACAGTGGGCTTTGATGATGAAGGCGTTGCAGCCCAGCGCTGGGACATCATTAAAGATGGAGTTCTTGTTGGCTATCAGTTAGATCGCCGCATCGCTGCCCGCGTTAACCGCGATCGCAGCAATGGCTGCGCCTTTGCAGATTCTCCAGCTCACGTTCCAATTCAGCGCATGCCTAACGTTTCTTTGCAACCAAATCCAACAGGTCCAACTTATGACGAGATGGTTGCTTCAATGGAAGATGGAATCATCATTAAGGGTGATAAATCCTGGTCCATTGATATGCAGCGCTATAACTTCCAATTTACTGGTCAACAGTTCCACCGTGTTAAGAACGGCAAAGTCGTTGGTCAACTTAAAGATGTTGCTTATCAAGCAACCACAACTGATTTCTGGGGATCTATGAAGGTTGTTGGTGGACCTTCAACCTATGTTTTAGGCGGTGCCTTTAACTGCGGTAAAGCCCAACCAGGTCAGATTGCAGCGGTAAGTCATGGTTGCCCAGCGGCAATCTTCGACAAAGTAAACATTCTCAATACTGTTGCGGAGGCTGGAAAATGATTTCTGCTCAAGATCTAATTGAAAAGATCACATCGGCTGCAACATGTGATGACTGCATTGTTGTTGTGCGCGATAAGACTCAAGCAAACCTACGTTGGGCTGGCAGCACATTAACTACTAATGGTGTTATCCAAGAGCGCAGCGTCACAGTAATTGCTTTCGTTGCCGTTGATGGCGGCATGGCATCTGGTGGCGTCTCTCGCACAGATGTCTCACTTTCAGATGTTCCAAAGCTTCTAGAAGAAGCCATTGCTGCAGCAAAAGCATCAGGTCCAGCCGATGATTACGCACCCCTTGCAACAAATGTATCTATCGGTGATTGGTCAGGCGCTCACGTTCCAACAGGACCAGAAGTATTTTCTACTTTTGCTCCAGCCTTAGGCGATATGTTCTCTCGCTCGGTTGCAGATAAAA
>Ga0315907_10009072_pt1 | contig 10115 bp, 9 predicted proteins | sample LakEriMetagenome_3_FD_203525 | JGI IMG/M metagenome (GOLD analysis project Ga0315907, IMG submission 203525) | Freshwater fungal communities from buoy surface, Lake Erie, Ohio, United States - Buoy 12 MA123 | ecosystem: Environmental > Aquatic > Freshwater > Lake > Lake biofilm | place: USA...
CCCTTACCTTGCAGGAAGCCTTGGAAGCCACCAAGATCCATTCCGTAGCTGGCAAACTCGGTAAGCATGCCTCCTTGCTTGCGCAAAGACCCTTCCGAAGTCCCCACCATACCATTTCCGATGTAGCTTTGGTCGGTGGAGGAGGCAATCCACAGCCTGGGGAAATTTCCCTGGCACACCATGGAGTCTTATTTTTGGATGAACTCCCTGAATTCAAGCGCTCCGTACTGGAGGTGATGCGGCAGCCCTTGGAGGAGCGAAAGGTGACCATCAGCCGGGCCAAGGTCTCGGTGGATTTTCCGGCCAACTTTATGTTGATCGCCAGCATGAACCCCTGTCCCTGTGGCTACTACAACCACCCCGAGAAGGAGTGCGTCTGTGGCCCGGGCATCGTGCAGCGCTACTTGAATAAGGTCAGCGGCCCCTTGCTGGATCGCATCGACTTGCATGTGGAAGTGACCCCCGTGCGCTTCGAGGAGATGACCTCCACCCGCAAAACCGAGTCCAGCAAAGACATCCGGGAGCGGGTGATCAAAGGGCGGGAGCGTCAAAAAATTCGATTTGAAAACAATCCAGAGGTATTCTGCAATGCGATGATGCCCTCCCACCAGGTCAAGCAGGTCTGTCAGATCTCTGAGGCTGGCAAAACCCTTCTAAAAACCGCCATGGAGCGCCTTGGCCTCTCCGCTCGGGCATATGACCGCATCTTAAAAGTAGCCCGCACCATTGCAGACATTGCGGAGAGCGAAGACATTCGCGTAGAGCACCTGGCTGAAGCCATCCAATACCGCAGCCTAGACCGAGAAGGCTGGGCAGGGTAGGAAAAGTCAACCCCATTATCCTTTATCAATTCAATCTATACAACCTTTACCCCATTGGATGCTTTGAGAGAACTTATAATCTCCGCGCACTTATTCAATAATTGATTTGACATGTGAACCTCCTTTTCTAGAAGTTTGAAGGCAGATTCAAAAAAGTAAAGGAGAGTTTAGAGGGAAAAACTATTCATTTGAGGATTTTTTCAATTGGTGAGAAAAGAATTACCTAACTATTATCCTAATGATATTCTTAATACTTAGCTAAGACATCAAGATTAATAAAGTCTAAGTTTTTTTCTATTCAGTCTTATCGATCTCTTTTCTCTAGGAGATTTTATTGCTAAATTGAGTAGCCTCGCGGGTTTAGTTTTACAGTAACTAAACGCTATGATTTTTGACAAGTGCTATGTATCAAAAGAGCATCATATTATCTAGGGAAACTGGCCTTTCGGGAGAAATTTTGGTGATCCAACTGGAAAAAGACGTGGAATTGATTGAGATTTTGAAAAAGAACTTTGCAGATGTCAAGTGGAATTCAGCACGTCTAAGATGGGAACTTCCTTATGATCCAACGTTGAAAGGTTTATTTTTTACTGCATTCAGAGGGAAAGCTTGGGTTGATTATAACCAACTCGTTGCGGAAGAAAAAAAAATAAATCAAAAGCAAGTTCAGTCCAGATTTGATCCTTTATCCCCTTATCACCAAGAGAAAATGAATTCCTTTTTGGTATTTCTTCAAAACCAGAGGTACAGTCCAAGTACCATCAAGACCTACACAGAGACTCTAGCCGTATTTTTCAAATTTCACGGCAAAAAAGAAACCCAAGAAATACGAAACGAAGACTTTGCCGAATTTATTAACACGTACGTCATCCAGCTCGGACACTCTTATTCCTATCAAAACCAATTTATAAACGCCATTAAGTTATTTTTTGGTAAAGTAGAGCAACGGCATATCGTCGTAGAGCAGATTCAAAGACCACGAACGGAGAATAAACTCCCAAATGTACTGAGCAAACAAGAAGTGAAAATGATTTTGGAAAGTTTGCAAAACACCAAGCACAAGACCATGCTTTGCATGATTTATGCCTGCGGTCTTCGTAGGGGAGAACTTTTGAAGCTCAAGCCGCAGGATATTTTATCAGATAGGTTGCTTTTGCATATCAAACAGGCCAAAGGGAAAAAGGATCGGATAGTCCCATTGAGTGAAAAATTATTGGAGATGCTTCGAGATTATTACAAGTCATACAAGCCACAAGTATGGTTATTTGAAGGACAGAAATCAGGCAATGCCTATTCGGAAAGAAGTTTGGAATTGGTTTTTAAGCATGCAATCAAACAAGCAGGTATTACGAAACCTGCTACATTGCATTGGTTGAGGCATAGCTATGCTACGCACCTACTGGAAAGTGGTACCGACCTTCGCTATATTCAAGAGCTGCTGGGGCATAAAAGCAGTAAGACCACAGAAATATACACCCATGTCAGTACATTATCCATCCAAAAAATAAAGAGTCCATTCGATGATTTATAAACCAAACCTCGAATCCAACCCTTCAATAACCAGAAATGGTTTTATCGCTTATTTCTTTAAATAGGGATTAATAAGCGATATAAAGTAGCGCATATAAGAGAGTTACCTGCCATTTTAAAAATCCTACTAGACGAGTTAGATAACGAAAATATAAAAATTAGAATATTTTGCAACCGAATGCAGAGTTGTTTGTCTAATAAGCAAATATGGGCAATGAAGACAATCATTTTTCTGACAAAGCTATAGTGGCTAAAATCTTGAGTGGAAACACACAGGATTTTGCTATGGTGGTTATAAACACAGAGAAATTGGTTGCTCAAATTGTACGAAAAATGACAACCAATGAAGATGACCAAAAAGACCTTGTGCAAGATATTTATTTAAAAGCCTATCAAAATTTGTCGTCTTTTCAATTCAAGTCAAAATTATCTACTTGGATTGCTAACATTGCCTATAATACAACTGTAAATTATCTTCAAAAAAAGAAAATTCCAATTATTGAGATTGAAGCAACAATTGAAAGAAAGTTTATAGTTTCGGAAAATCCAGAATCTGAAACTATCAAATCAGAAACAATAGAAATTCTTACCAAAGAAATAGGCAAACTTCCACCTTTATACAAAACTTTAATTACATTATACCATTTGGAGGAATTGTCTAACAAGGAAATTGTAGAAATCACTAATTTGCCCGAAGGTACAATTAAAAGTTACCTTTCCAGAGCAAGGAAAATTCTTAAAGACAATATCAATCAACATTATAAAAACAAGCCATTATGAAAAGCAATCATATACCTGACGAAATTTTGCAAGCATATCTATTAAATGAGATACAAGATGATAACATAGCCACTCACCTTTCTGAGTGTTCGTCTTGTCAGGAAAAACTTGAAGAGTATCAATTATTTATAGATAGTGTGCAGAAAATTAAACCAGAAACTTTTTCTTTTGACGTTACTTCAATTGTGATGACAAAAATAAACGAGGTTGAAAGACAGAAAGAAAAAAACACAAACATTATATTGTATTTGAGTCTGTCCTCCATTTCAATAGCGGCTTTGGTTTTACTATATCCTTATATAAAATCAATTTTTACTCAATTCAAATTGTTTACAGTAATGGGAAATTTATTTGTGCTGGTTTCTGCTTTGGGAGTTACTATTTTCTTACTGAATGATATAATCCGACAATACAAACAAAAAGAAATGTTGCTTTTACCATAAAAAATTGCAACTGAAATCCGTAATAGTTGTCTAATAAAATATAACATAAAAAGATTTAAAAATATGAAAAAATTATTGTTAAGTATCATCAGCTTCGTTTCAACAACAATTGTTTTTGCACAAGATTCTACTGCAAAAGCGACTTCACTTTCACAACAATCAATAGATGGTGATATTGATAACTCTCTAATTAGAGGCTCTATTGAAAGTGTATTACCTATTATTGCTATAACACTAGTTGTTATGCTGATAATTCAAGTAACCAAATATATTTTAGACCATAAACTTAAAAACAAAATAATTGACAGAACTATTTCTGAACAATTAGCAAATTCTATTTTACAAAAAAGTGCATCCGACAAAAAAGATGAAAGTATTAAATGGTCAATTTTGCTTTTATCCTTAAGCGGAGGACTTACAGTAGCTTATCATACTATGCCATTACATATTCATTCACTAGCTATAATGGCATTTAGTGCAGGAATAAGTTATTTAATTTACTTCTTCTACCTTCAAAAGAAAAGCAAATAATTCTCTATTCTTCAATAATAATCTTTGTGCAATTTTCTAACCACACTTTTTGTGACTGATACTTTATTGCCAAAAACCACTTAAACTTATTTATTTAATTAATTTTAAAACATAAAACAATGAAATATACAATCACATTTATTGCACTTTTTATTACTCAAATAATTTTTGGACAAAGTAACATAAAAACTATCGATAGTTTATTAAACTATTTGCACGAAAAAGGTCGAATAAATGGCAATGTGCTCATTGCTGAAAAAGGAATGATAACCTACAACAAAAGCTTTGGCTTAGCCAATGAAAGCAAAAAACAAAAATTAAATCCAAATTCCATTTTCGACTTAGCTTCGGTTACTAAGCAGTTTACAGCTATAGGTATTGTGATATTAAAAGAACAAGGAAAACTGAAATATGATGACCTTATCTCCAAATATATTCCCGAATTATCCTTTTATAAAGGGATTACAATCAAACATTTACTTCAACATACAGGAGGATTACCTGATTATATGGACTTACTTGAAACATCATTTGATAAAACTAAAATAGCAACTAATGATGACATTATAAAGTTCTATTCAAATAAAAAACCAAAAATAGTATTTGAGCCTGGTAAAGATTGGAGTTATAGTAACACTGGATATGTACTATTGGCAAGTATTATCGAGAAAGCATCAGGATTGAAATACGACGATTTTTTATCAAAATTTGTATTCAAACCTTTAAAAATGAAAAACACATTTGTGCAAACAAGTAAACAGCCAGTAAATAAAATTAAAAATCTAGCACATTCCTATACCTATTCTGATAGTTTAAAAAAATTAGTATTAACCGATGACTTGGAAAAATTTAATTTTGTAAAAATATTCAGCGGAGTTGTTGGTGATGGTGGAGTCTTTTCAAATGTTATGGATTTATTAAAATGGGACAGAGCTATTCAAAATAATAAATTAATTTCTTCGGAAATGAAAAAAGAAATGTTTACACCGTTGATTCTTTCTGACGGCTCTACTTTTGATTATGGGTTTGGGTGGCAACTTGAAAGCAATGAAATATTTGGTAAAGTAGTAACTCATACTGGCGGTTGGGCAGGATATCTCACTTTAAATGAGCAACATGTTGATAATGACAAAACAATTATTGTGCTTTTTAATCACGAAGGAGCAGAAATTGTGAACAAAACAATACGTTATGCATTGTACAACTTACCTATACCAAATCCGACTGGTAAAAAAGAAATAACTTTAACTTTAGAACAGCTTAACAAAGTCGTTGGAGTTTACAAAATTCAAGAAGAAATGGAGTTTTTTATAACTTTAAATAATGGTGAACCATACGCATCTATGACAAATCAAACTCCTTTAAGAATTTATCCCGAAAGTGAAACTTCGTTTTTCTTAAAAGAATTTAATGCTACCATCCTATTTGAAAAAGATGTAGATGGAAATGTTTACAAACTCACTTTTTCTCAAGGTGACCATAAAATGGAAGGAAAGAAAATAAAGTAGCAAAATGGACTTTGGAACAAAACGGCAGGTAACAGCAGTTTGGCAAAATGGCGGATTTAGTGCTAAACTCAACGGCAGTTCTTCGATTGAACTTTTGTGCAAAACTGAACATTTGTGCTTCGATTTCCGCCACTTCGCCAAGCTGCAAACCGTTACCTGCAAGCGTAAGAACGACCGTGCCAACAAAACCGAACGAACGAAAAAAATGTGTACTTTTGTAACATTAAACGTATGACAAGACAAATTTCCATATTGCTGATAGTGATGCTTGGTTTCTTTTTGACACCAACGCTGACTTATGCGTGTGGAAAATCAGCAGAAAAAACCGAAAAGTCTTGTTGCAAAAACGAAACTTCAAAATCAGACAAGAAAGATTGTTATAAAAGTCATTCACAGAAAGACAAAAACGATGATGGTTGCGGTGGGAAATGTAAAAATCCTTCTTGTCATTGCCCGACTGCACCTCTTACTATTGCACTTCCTTTTGTTACCGAAATGAAATATCATAACATCTTTCTCGAAAAGGTAACAATTGCATACACAGAAACCTACATTTCTTCAGGTTTCCGTTCTATTTGGCTACCGCCAAAAATAGGCTAATCTCTTGCTTTGATAGCCATAGGTTTGTCCAATTGAAAGCAAACAACTTGCTTTCACAATTAATTATTTTCAAAAATTTAAAATTTTCAAAAATGAACTCATTAAAATATTTAATGACCGCATTAGCAATGTTGTCATTCATAGCGAGTAACGCTCAAATTAAAAACGCTAAAACCGAAAGCGTAAAAATTTACGGTAATTGTGGTATGTGTGAAACTACCATAGAAAAAGCAGGAAACCTTAAAAAAACAGCCGAAGTGGATTGGAACAAAGACACAAAAATTGCGACCATTACATACGATGAAAAAAAGACCAATCAAGACGAAATCTTGAAACGCATTGCATTATCAGGTTACGACAGTGATAAATTTCTTGCCCCTGATGACGTGTATGCAAAACAGCCTGAATGTTGCCAATACGAACGAGTAAATAAAACAGTTACAAAGAAGGAAACGTCAAAAACCGATACTTCAAAAATGGAAATACACCACCATTCTGCAATGACGGAAACACCGCAAAATACTAACCAACTGAAAGCGGTATTTGACAATTATTTTTCCATAAAAGATGCGTTGGTAAAATCAGACGGCAATACTGCTTCTGCAAAAGCCAGAGATTTAAACGACGCTATTTCATCTGTAAAAATGGAAGCATTATCAACAGAAGAACATAGCGTTTTTATGCAGGTAATGAAAGACCTCGTTTTTGACGCAGAACATATTGCTGAAACGAAAGACGTAGGACATCAGCGAGACCACTTTACAACGCTTTCCAACAATATCTACAAACTGATAAAAGTTTCAAAACAGGAAACTTCTGTTTATTATCAGTATTGCCCAATGTTTAACGATGGAAAAGGTGCCAATTGGTTGAGTAAGGAAAATGTAATCAAAAACCCTTATTACGGTTCTTCTATGCTCTCTTGTGGCAAAACAACAGAAACAATTAAATAACAAAAATGGCATAGCCTTACGGGCTATGCCATTTTCTATATCAATAAAATGAAATTCTTAAAATGGATAATAAAAACAATATTTATAAAAAAATGTTGCCGATAGCCCTAATGCTATTAACAACAACTTCGCTCTTTGCCCAAAAAGTAGTTCGTTACGATTTGTACGTAAAAGACACACTTGTAAACTATGCAGGAAAAGAAAAAAGAGCTATTGCCGTAAACGGACAGATACCGATGCCTACCCTAACTTTTACGGAGGGCGATACTGCTGAAATTGTAGTACACAACCAATTAAAGGAAAGTACATCACTACATTGGCACGGTGTATTCCTACCCAATAAAGAAGATGGTGTGCCTTGGCTTACACAAAAACCCATTGAACCCGGAACAACATACACCTATCGTTTTCCTATTATCCAAACCGGAACGCATTGGTATCACTCACATTCTGGCTTGCAAGAGCAGATTGGTATGTATGGTAGTTTTATAATGAAGAAAAAGGATGATGATAGAACCTTTAGAAAAGGAATTGATGATTTACCTACCGTTCCTATTATTTTAAGTGAATGGACAAACTTAAATCCCGATAACATCAACCGAATGTTGCATAATGCCAATGATTGGTCTGCCATCAAAAAAAATGCAACGCAGTCTTACACAGAAGCAATTAGAGATGGACATTTCAAAACCAAACTAACCAACGAATGGAAACGTATGTTGGCAATGGATGTAAGCGATGTTTATTATGACAAAATTTTAATCAACGGAAATCATACGACCGATTTAAAAACGGTTGATAGTAAAACTCTAAAAGCAGGCGATAAAGTACGATTGCGAATTTCAAACGGTGGTGCTTCGTCCTATTTTTGGTTGCGGTATGCAGGCGGTAAAATTATCGTAGTTGCAAATGACGGCAACGATGTAGAACCTGTGGAAGTAGATAGATTAATTATTGCAGTTTCTGAAACTTATGATATTGTTATTACCATTCCTGAAGATGGTGTTGCTTATGAATTTTTGGCTACTACCGAAGACAGAACACAATCTGCAAGCTATTTTGTGGGTAATGGCATCAAACAACTCATTTCTCCACTTCCCAAATTGAAATATTTTGAAGGAATGAAGATGATGAACGATATGATGAAGATGGACGGTAACCTTGACGATATGGGAATGAAAATGAGCCTGAACCAAATGGATATGAATGTGGTAATGTATCCAGAAATTACAGGCGATTCTAAGCAGAAAGAAGACCATAGCCAACACAATATGAATATGGAAAATGACCCCAACCGTTACAATGCAAATGCTTTGGGAGAAATCAAAACGCTAAATTATGCAATGCTACAATCGCCATACAACACAACACTACCAAAAGATGCACCAGTAAGGGAACTCAAATTTACTCTTACAGGAAATATGAACCGTTATGTGTGGAGTATGGATAATAAAATACTTTCAGAAGTTGATAAAATACCAGTTAAGAAAGGCGAAATTCTACGAATTACCATTCATAATAACTCAATGATGCGACACCCAATGCACTTGCACGGTTTCGATTTTAGGGTAATCAATGGCAAAGGCGAAAATTCGCCCTTAAAAAATGTGTTGGATATAATGCCAATGGAAACTGATACCATTGAGTTTTTAGCAAACGAAGAAGGAGATTGGTTTTTTCATTGTCATATCTTATATCATATGATGGGCGGGATGAATAGAGTTTTTGCAGTTGATGACTACCAAAATCCATACTTACCCAACAAAAAACAAGCCTACAATAAATTGCAAAGAGAAAGCAATATGCCACATTTTATGGCTCAAAACGATTTTGCAACCAATGGAAATGATGGAGAAGCGATGGTTCAAAATGCAAGATGGTCTTTAGGAACAGAATGGCGTTTAGGTTACAATGATATGCACGGTTACGAGGTAGAAACTCACTTAGGAAGATATATAGGAAAAACGCAATGGCTTATGCCGTTTATTGGTTTTGATTGGCGTTATCGTAAAATGGGAATGGACGAACACGAAACGAATTTGTTTGGGCAGAAAAACGAGAAAGATACACGTAGAGCATTTAGTTTAGGTTTAATGTACACTCTACCGATGCTTGTAAACTTTCAGGCAGAAGTATATCACGATGGAATTGTCCGTTTATCGCTAATGCGTGAGGACATACCGATTTCTAAAAGAATAAGAGCAGGTTTTATGGTCAATACCGATTTTGAATATATGGCAGAGTTAAAGTACATTATCAACAAAAATATGGCTATAAGAACGCATTATGACAGTGATATGGGATTGGGTGTTGGACTATCATTGAATTATTAAACAACACCTAAATAGTGGGCGGACAAGAACGCCAGCAGGTAACATCGGTTTGGCAAAAGTGGCGGTTTAGTGCTTCGTATGGAACTTTTTCGTAAGTTTGAAGTTCCTACTTCGTATCAACATTTGTGGTGAAAATCGCCACCTTCGCCAAGCCGAAAACCGTTAGTGGCAAGGCTATGACGACACAAGCCGACAGACAAAATCGGGTTCTTTTTGGCATTCTGTATTTAAGTAGTTGCTTAAATAAACAAATTGACTATCTTTGTGCTATGGACAACATTTCTTGTATAAGACAACAGGCTGACATTAAGCAAATCAACCGTTGCAAAGACCGAGTTTCAGAACTGAACGGTTCGTTTGACTATTTATCGAACGGACTTGAATTGGCGGGTAACAACGTAAGACTGAAAATCCTGTTCCTACTTTACGAAGAGAAACAACTTTGCGTTTGCGACCTGAGCGACATTCTCGGAATGACCATTTCGGCAGTTTCACAACATCTCAGAAAACTCAAAGACAGAAAACTCATTGAAACGGAAAGGCAAGCACAAACCATTTTCTACTCATTGACAAAAGAGTATGAAAAAATGCTCAAACCGTTTTTCAAAATACTTCA
>Ga0315907_10009073_pt1 | contig 10112 bp, 10 predicted proteins | sample LakEriMetagenome_3_FD_203525 | JGI IMG/M metagenome (GOLD analysis project Ga0315907, IMG submission 203525) | Freshwater fungal communities from buoy surface, Lake Erie, Ohio, United States - Buoy 12 MA123 | ecosystem: Environmental > Aquatic > Freshwater > Lake > Lake biofilm | place: USA...
TCAAGAATCCCTCGCCAACCTAGGTCACGAAGATCGCCTCTTCCCACCTAGTGCAGAGTTTGCCGCACAAGCCAACGCACAAGCTTCTATGTATGACGAAGCAGAAAAAGATCGTTTAGCTTTCTGGAAAAAACAAGCACACGCATTGCAATGGGATGCACCATGGACAACAGTTTTAGATTGGCAACCACCATTTGCTAAGTGGTTTGTTGGCGGAAAAATCAACGCAAGTGTTAATGCGCTAGACCGTCACGTTAACGAAGGTCGCGGAGATCGCGTTGCATTCTTCTTCGAAGGTGAACCCGGTGACACTCGCACAATTACTTACTCACAGTTACTTACAGAAGTGAAGAAAACAGCGAACGCATTAACTGAACTTGGAATTAAAGATGGCGACCGCGTCGCTATTTATATGCCGATGATTCCTGAATCTGCAATTGCAATGCTTGCGTGCGCACGAATCGGTGCGCCTCACTCTGTTGTCTTTGGTGGTTTCTCTGCAGATGCGCTTTTATCTCGCATTCAAGATGCTGATGCAAAGCTTGTGATCACAGCAGATGGTGGCTATCGCAAAGGCGCAGCATTTGCGCTCAAGCCAGCAGTAGATGATGCGCTCAAAGGCAAAACAAATGTTAAGAATGTTTTGGTTGTAAAGCGCACAGGACAAGAAACTAATTGGGATGCCAGTAAAGATGTGTGGTGGCACGAGATCGTCGAACGCCAAAGCGCAGAACATGTTGCTCAATCTTTTGATAGCGAGCATCCTCTATTTATTTTGTACACATCCGGTACTACAGCAAAGCCAAAGGGAATCTCGCACACAACTGGTGGATACCTGACACAGGTTGCATACACACACAAGATGGTCTTTGACATCAAACCAGAGACAGATGTCTATTGGTCTACAGCAGATGTTGGTTGGATTACTGGTCACTCATACGTTGTCTACGGGCCACTTATTAATGGCGCCACACAAGTGATGTATGAAGGCACACCAGATACACCGCACAAAGGCCGCATCTTTGAAATCATCGAAAAATATAAAGTCTCTATTCTCTACACAGCTCCAACACTTATTCGCACATGGATGAAGTGGGGCGATGAGTTTCCTAAAGCGCACAACTTAAAATCACTTCGCTTACTTGGCTCTGTTGGTGAGCCAATTAATCCAGAGGCTTGGATGTGGTACCGCGAAATAGTTGGCGGAAATAAATGCCCAATTGTTGATACGTGGTGGCAGACTGAAACTGGCGCAATCATGATTTCACCACTGCCTGGTGTCACTGCAACAAAACCAGGATCTGCAATGCGTCCGCTGCCAGGCATCAGTGGGAAAGTTGTTGATGACAACGCTAAAGAAGTTGGTCTAGGTCACGGTGGTTATTTAATTCTGGATAAACCATGGCCATCAATGCTCCGTGGAATTTGGGGCGAAGACGAGAGATATAAAGAAACTTACTGGTCACGTTTTAGCGGAGTTTATTTCGCAGGTGATGGAGCAAAGATTGATACTGATGGTGCAATTTGGTTATTAGGCCGTGTCGATGACGTTATGAATGTTTCCGGTCACCGTATTTCAACAACAGAAGTTGAATCCGCGCTTGTTTCACATGAAGCAGTTGCAGAAGCTGCAGTCGTTGGTGCGGCCGATGAAATGACGGGGCAAGGCATTGTTGCCTTCGTTATTTTGCGTGGTGGAATTCCAAATGTGGGCGGCGAAGAGTTGATCAAAGAATTACGCGCACACGTAGCAAAAGAAATCGGTGCAATTGCAAAACCTCGACAAATTGTTGTTGTGCAAGAATTGCCAAAGACTCGAAGCGGCAAAATCATGCGTCGTTTACTTAAAGATGTAGCTGAAAACCGAGCAGTTGGTGATTCAACAACTCTTGCTGACCCAAATGTGATGGCACTGATTTCGCAGGGGTTAAATACTTCTAAAGACGAAGATTAAACTTTTATCCCTAAGTACTTCTCCGTCAGCATCTCTAGTTCTTGTGCTGATGTAATCACGCCAATTTTTTTATACACAGTCACGCCTTGCGCGTCTACAAAGTAAGTAATTGGCACACCCATTCCCAAAGCAGAAGCTGTTCTTCCGTCTGGGTCATAAAGATTTGGCCACGTAATCCCACGAGTTTCTACAAAGTGGCGACCATCTGCTACCTGTGCCTCTTCCACATCAATTCCAAGCAACACCACTTTGTCTTTTGCCTTGCTATAAAACTCAACAAATAATGGCATCTCTTCTTTGCACGGACCGCACCACGAACCCCAGACATTAACTATTGCTGGACCGCGCAGCGCCTCCAATGTGATTCCGGCACTTCCATCCAAACATTCAAGTTCTGTGCCAGTAACAGTTGGATCAACAACTAAAGAAGAACAATTCACTAACTCGCCTCGAGAAATAGCAGATGGCGTTGTTGTGCACCCCGCAAGCAAAAGCACGCAAACAACAATTACAGATAAACGTTTCATCTGAAATCCTTGTCGGTTTTCACAAGCGCCTTTGCTTTTTCTTTATCCATTTCACCAATTCCAACTGAAGGACAAATCTTTGCCACCGGGCACGCACCACACGTAGGTTTGCGTGAGTGACATATGCGCCTGCCATGCCAAATCATTCTCTGTGACAAGTTAGTCCACTCTTTTTCTGGAATTAACTCTTGTACATCTATTTCTACTTTCACAGGATCCTTCGATGACGTCCACTCAAACCGACGAGACAAGCGACCGAAGTGTGTATCAACTGTTATCCCTGGGATATCAAAGGCATGACCTAACACTACGTTTGCTGTCTTTCGACCCACACCTGGCAACGTAATTAGCTCCTCCAGTGTTGAAGGAACTTTGCCTTTAAAGTCACTCTGTAATTTAACTGCTAGCCCTTTTATATTTCGAGCTTTCGCATGATAAAAACCTGTTGAGAAAATAAGTTCTTCAATATCTTCTATCTTTGCTCGTGAATAATCTTTAGCACTCTTATACTTTTTAAAGAGCGCTGGAGTTACTTGATTAACTCTCTTGTCTGTGCACTGCGCTGACAACACAGTTGCAACCAATAATTGCAGAGGATTGTTGAAATCTAATTCGCAGCGAATATTTGGATACGTCTTACACAAAATGCGATAGACAGCCTTGGCTTGGCTTCGAGTTTCCCTATCCGCGCTCATGCGAGTAAAGTACCCTTCGTGGCCCTAGAAGAAGATGTCGTTCGTCGCGCACCACTATTTACTGCGCTAGATGAAGCCTCTGCCGTATCACTTCGCGCATCAATGGATAGCGTCAAGATCTCTAAAGGAAACATCCTCTTCGCTGAAGGCGATGAAGGCGATCACCTATACGTAATCCTCGAAGGCAAGTTAAAACTCGGTACTTCGAGTGGCGATGGTCGCGAAAACTTACTTTCTATTCTTGGACCTGGCGAAATGTTCGGTGAACTTTCACTCTTTGATCCAGGCCCACGCACATCAACTGCAACAGCAGTCACAGATGCGAAACTATTAACTCTTAGCCATGACAAGTTAATTCCTTGGCTTCGCCAAAATCCAGATGTTGCACTTCACTTACTTGCTCGTCTTTCACAACGCCTTCGCCGCACAAATGAAGCAGTTGGCGATTTAGTTTTCTCTGATGTTCCCGGCCGCGTTGCAAAAGCACTGCTTGATCTAGGAGAGCGCTTTGGCAAAACAACTGATGCAGGTTTGCTCGTTAATCACGACCTCACACAAGAAGAGCTCGCACAACTAGTTGGCGCATCCCGCGAAACAGTTAACAAAGCATTGGCGGATTTTGCTGGCCGCAACTGGCTAAAACTTGATGGACGTTCAGTCTTAATTACTGATTTAGAACGTCTTTCAAAGCGCGGTAAGTAAAACTACTTTCTTTCAATCTGGATTGTGTCATTCGATCCTGATTTAACTAGTGAAATCTTCACACCATTTGAGGTTAAAGACTCTCCTTGATACATCACGTAATTGAGATCCCAGCTGTTCTGCACAATTCCGACTCCATTTACTAAATGAATTCCGAAGTTTTCATATCCAGGCACAGGCTTTCCTTGAATAGAAACAACGCCGTGATTCACCCCAGATAACTTCACATACGTTGCAGGTGCTTCAAATAACTTATTTCGATTATCTACTGCAGTATCAACGATGTATGTCATTACGCCTTGTGCTTGTTTATTAAGCAGTGGAGACCATCTATCAACTCGATGAGACTCCACAACCAATACTCGATGCGCATCTAGTTTGATCATGACTGAACTAATGCCTTTTTGTTCTCGTTCAATTGGAACAAGAGTTATGAGCGTTTTCTTTAGTTTTTCCACTTCCACGCAATATGTATCACTTGGTTCAGTCCAATCTAAAGTCAACGCTTCCCAGGCATTTAAATAATGTGTGGGACTGTCATCAAAATTCATAATTCCACCCATCACTGGTGGCATAAATGGTGAGTGTCCGGCTAATCCTTGTGCGTGCAGGGTCTCATGCACCAAGTAAAGCCATGGTGTTCGCTTTGATTCATAAGTTTCTTTTCCGATTGCAAACATTGCTGGAGCAATTACTCCGTCCTTTGTTTGGATCGGATACCACTGTCTATTTTGTCCGACAGCAACAATTTTCTGAATGTCTTCGGGGTAGATAACCCAGAATGCAGCAGCTTTTTCAACGTTAACAACTTTTTGAATTTCAGAAACGTACTCTTCTTTGATCTCTCTGGTGATCTGAGCATCTGCTCCTACTTCAGCAACATCCAAAACTTGTGACTCTTTAGGTGCTCTTATCCACTTGTCATAGGTAACAAAATCCCATGTCAATTTCTTACGCGAATACCAATTGAGCCACTCAGTAGAGTTCTTAACAATTTCATCAATAGCAGCCTTTGGCGCTCCAATTCCCGGAGAATCCGAAAAATCCATTCCAACAACAACTATTTTCTCTCTTCCTGTATTAACGAAACCGGGTTCTGGTTCTGCTGGAAAAGCAATCGCACGATGTCGCATACTCAAAGGACGTTGATCTGAAATTTTGCACGCACTTAAATCACTTGGGGAAATAGGGATTGAAATCGGAATGATTACGCCGTTATTCCATTTTAGTTTTGAGCCAGATTTAACGCACGTATATTTCTTGCCGTTGAATTCAACACTCTGACCAGATTTCTTACATGCAGAACCAGCTTTGATTGCTGCAGAATTAGCCGAAACAGTTGGCAACGAAAAAATCAGAATTAACCCCGTGACAAGCGCGATGGACTTTCTTGTCATGGTTAAAAACTAATCCGCGATTTCTACCGTTAACTCAATTTCAACGGGTGAATCTAAAGGCAACTCAGCTACACCAATTGCAGAACGTGCATGCTTTCCTGCTTCGCCCCAGATATGTACAAAGAGTTCTGATGCGCCGTTAACAACTACTGGCTGCGACACATAACCAGGTGCACCATTCACATAACCGACTACGCGCACGACCTTTGAAATCTTGTTCACATCAGCGACTAAAGCGACTGCAGCCAAAGCATTTAGCGCACAAATCTGTGCAAGCTCTTTAGCGCGCTCAGGAGTAACACTGTCGCCAACTTTTCCAGTTCCAGCCATTTCACCATTTACTAGCGGCAATTGACCAGCTGTAAAAACAATGTTGCCAGTACGTACCGCAGGTACGTATGCAGCAACAGGTTTTGAAGCAACAGGAAGTTCTAGACCTAGTTCTGCAAGCTTTGCGCGAACATCAGTGCTCACTTAATTTCTCGCTTCATGTATGCAACTAGTTGCTCGCCGGTACCTGGCGCCGGAATAACTTGTACGAGTTCCCAACCATCTGAACCCCATGTATCAAGGATCTGCTTTGTTGCGTGGGATAACAATGGAACTGTTGCGTATTCAAATTTCATTTGTTGAGCGCTGCTTTCACTAGTCCGGATACGGTGCCACCATCTGCTTTTCCTGCTACTTGCGACTTAATAACACCCATTACTTTGCCCATATCCCCAGGCCCACTTGCACCAGTCTGAGCAATTGCATCGGCAATAAGTTTCTTAATTTCATCTTCACTCATTTGTTCAGGCAAATACTTAGCAATAACTTCACCCTCTGATTTTTCAAGAGCTGCTTTGTCGGCACGACCTGCATCAGCAAACGCTTCTGCTGCTTCGCGGCGCTTCTTAGCTTCACGAGAAAGCACAGTAATGATTTCAGCATCAGTAAGCACTCGTGCTTCTTTACCTGATACTTCTTCATTTGTAATCGCAGTTAAAACCATGCGAATGGTGCCCGATACAATTTCGTTACGGCTGCGAATAGCTTCGGTGAGATCTGCTTGCAGAGTTTCTTTAATGCTCATGGGGATAGCCTACTTAGTAAATTCAACGGCAAGTAATTCAGCGATCTGCGCTGTATTAAGCGCAGCGCCCTTACGTAAATTATCTCCGCACACGAATAGGTCTAAAGCCATTGGATCATCGATGCTCTTTCGAACTCGACCAACCCAAGTTGGGTCTGTACCAACAACATCTGCTGGTGTTGGGAACTTGTAATTCTCTGGATCATCGACCAACTTCACGCCAGCTGCGTTAGCAAGAATGTCTTGTGCTGCTTTGCGTGATGGTTCTTTCTCAAATACTGCGTGCACTGTAAGTGAGTGAGTAGTAATGACTGGAACACGAACACATGTTGCGGAAACCTTAAGGTCTGAAAGCCCAAGAATCTTTCGTGATTCGTTGCGAACTTTTAACTCTTCTGATGAATAACCATCAGCCTTTAGCGAACCAGCCCAAGGAATAACATTTAGCGCAAGTGGTGATGGGAATGGCCCTAAATCTGAAACTAGTTTGTGAACATCTCCCGCAGAGTCACCCGCATCTGTTCCAGCAACTTGTTTCATCTGTGCACGAAGCGCATCGATACCAGATTGACCAGCACCTGATGCTGCTTGATAAGAAGAGACAACTAATTCTTTTAAACCGTAAGTTTTGTGAAGTGCGCCCATTGCCACAATCATCGAAAGAGTTGTGCAATTTGGATTAGAGATAATTCCTCGTGGACGTTGCTTAACCATCTCTGGATTTACTTCTGGAACAACCAACGGAACGTCGGCATCCATGCGGAACGCTCCAGAGTTATCAACGACAACTGCACCGCGTGATGCTGCAATCGGTGCCCATTCGGCAGATACTTCATCCGGCACATCAAACATCGCAACATCAATTCCATCGAACGCCTCTGGTGAAAGTGCCACAACTGTTAGTTCTTCGCCGCGGCACTTAAGTTTCTTTCCTGCACTACGTGCGGATGCGATTAAACGAATCTCGCCCCACACATCAGTGCGTTCAGACAAAATACTGAGCATTACTGTGCCAACTGCGCCAGTAGCGCCAACAACTGCAAGTGATGGTTTATTACTCATCGTCCTGTGCCCCCGTGCACAACAGCTTCGATTTGATCAGCATCTAATTCGAAGGCTGTGTGTGCTGCCTTTACGCCGCGATCTAGATCTGATTCGCGGCAGATAATTGAGATACGAATTTCTGATGTAGAAATCATTTCAATGTTTACGCCAGCCTCTGACATCGCAGCAAAGAATGTTGCTGTAACACCAGGGTGTGAACGCATGCCAGCACCAACTAGAGAGAGCTTGCCGATTTGATCATCGTATTGAATTGAAGCAAAGCCAACTTCGCCTTGTATTGCCTTAAGAATCTTTGAAGCATTCGCACCCTCTGCCTTTGGCAGAGTAAATGAAATATCTGTTAAACCAGTGGCCGCGGCAGAAACGTTTTGAACAATCATGTCGATGTTGATGTCAGCATCAGCAATTGCTTGGAAGATGCGTGCAGCAACACCGGTGCGATCTGGCACACCAACGATGGTGATCTTTGCTTCGGATTTATCGTGTGCGATACCCGAGATGATTGCTTGCTCCATGTTGCCTCCTTCAGGATGATCTTTGACCACCCATGTTCCTTCGTTGGTTGTAAAAGATGAACGGACGTGAATTGGTAGGTCATATCTGCGTGCGTATTCAACACAACGCAGATGTAAAACTTTTGCACCAGATGCAGCTAGCTCGAGCATCTCGTCATATGTAACAGTTTTTAACTTTCTTGCAGCAGGAACAACTCGTGGGTCTGCACTAAAGACGCCATCAACATCTGTGTAAATCTCACAGACATCTGCTTCAAGCGCCGCCGCAAGTGCAACTGCAGTTGTATCTGAACCACCGCGACCAAGTGTTGTAACATCTTTTGTATCTTGAGAAATTCCTTGAAAACCAGCAACAATCGCAATTGCACCTTCTTCTAGTGCTTCTTGAATACGTCCTGGTGTCACATCAATAATGCGAGCGCGACCATGTGCGCTATCTGTAATAACTCCTGCTTGGCTTCCTGTAAAAGAACGTGCTTCGTGACCCAAATTAGAAATCGCCATTGCAAGAAGTGCCATTGAGATTCGTTCTCCTGCTGTCAGCAACATATCTAGTTCGCGACCAGTAGGAATAGGAGTGATCTGATTTGCTAGATCAATGAGTTCATCTGTTGTATCGCCCATCGCAGAGACCACAACAACAACCTTGTTGCCATCGCGCTTGGAGGCCACAATTCGAGCAGCCACCCGCTTCATGCCCTCGGCATCAGCGACGGATGAGCCGCCGTACTTTTGAACGATTAATCCCATGCGCAAAGCATGACAGGCTCAAACACTGATTTGTAATCGAATTACGGGATTTCTCAAATAATGATACGGACAGCATCTCAAATAACGAGATAATTAGTTTTCGACGTTCCTTCTGCCTTCAAACGCACGTCCAAGCGTAACTTCATCCGCATACTCCAAATCTCCGCCCACTGGCAGACCGCTCGCTAAGCGCGACACCTTTATATCTAGCGGCTTAATCAATCGAGCTAAGTACGTAGCCGTTGCCTCTCCTTCAAGGTTTGGATCCGTTGCCAAGATAACTTCAGTGATCGCTGAATCAGAAAGCCGCGTCATCAACTCTTTGATTCTTAATTGATCGGGACCGATTCCGTCAATAGGACTAATGGCGCCACCAAGTACGTGGTACTTGCCGCGAAACTCTCGTGTCCGCTCAATTGCAATGACATCTTTGCTCTCTTCAACCACGCAAATTTGCGAGACATCACGACGCGGATCACGACAGATGCGGCACTCAGTTTCTTCAGAAACGTTTCCGCACTGAGTACAAAACTTCACGCGTTTTTTAACAGTACGTATTGCATCTACCAACGCTGCAGCAATATCAGCATCTGATTGCAAGATATGAAAAGCAATTCGCTGCGCGCTCTTTGGACCCACACCAGGCAAACGCCCTAGTGCGTCAATTAGATCTTGTATCGCACCTTCAAACATTCCACTCATTATTACTTCTTATCCGTAATAACTTGTGCACCAAGCTCGCGAGCCAACAAAGCAGCACCGCTCAACTGTTCTGCATCACTCGGTGATTCATCCACGCGTACAGCACGAGAAGCTGGCGTATTTGGATTAACAGATGGATCCACCACACAATCAATCTTGCGGTCTAGTCCAACTACTTCAATAAATGCTTGGCGCAGAATCTCATCGCTTTCAGATCGCACAAAAGAGTCACGTGCACCAGCGTTAACGATTCCAATCGTTATGTTTGTGTTATCAACGCCAAGGATTTGCGCGCTCGCGGACAACAAAGACCACGTCAATCTACGACGCTTCTTAACATTTTCGATTACGTCGGGCCAGATTCGTCGAAGACCAGCAATATCCATTGTGCTTACTGAAACCTTCTGCGGTTTTACCTCCGCAGCCACGGGAAGTGCTTCTTTAGTGTCTGCTTTAGGTAAAACCTTTGAAGGATTAACAGCTTCCACCCTAGGAGCTGCCATAGGCATTGGAGCAATGTTTTCGACGCGCTCCAATCGTTCGATGCGCGCAAGTAATCCTGTCTCTGTTGCGTCGCTCACTGGTAACAAGATGCGGCCGCAGATGAGTTCGAGAATCAATCGCGGTGCGGTAGCACCGCGCATCTCTGTTAATCCTTGCGCGGCAATGTCTGCTGCGCGAGATAAGGATGCAGTGCCGATGCGCTGTGATTGATTGCGCATGCGTTCTA
>Ga0315907_10009081_pt1 | contig 10108 bp, 6 predicted proteins | sample LakEriMetagenome_3_FD_203525 | JGI IMG/M metagenome (GOLD analysis project Ga0315907, IMG submission 203525) | Freshwater fungal communities from buoy surface, Lake Erie, Ohio, United States - Buoy 12 MA123 | ecosystem: Environmental > Aquatic > Freshwater > Lake > Lake biofilm | place: USA...
TCGGAGTAAAACTATACGGCGGTCAAGTATGTATCGCTGGTAACATCCTCGTGCGTCAGCGCGGCACCCGTCACAATGCAGGTCTCAACGTAGGCATCGGAAAAGACCACACGCTGTTCGCGTTGGTTGCCGGTACTGTTGAATTCCGCAAGAGAAAAGACAACAAATCGTACGTTTCGGTTATCCCTGCGTAAGGCGTAGCCGGGCTCGATGATATTCCAACTCCCGCTCTCGCCACGCCGAGGTCGGGAGTTTTTTATTTTTAATTCGCCCCTAAGATTATATCCATGCTTCTCGTTCCAAACCTCCGTGAAAACCGCGAAAATATTCTCGCCGGCTTAGCCAAGCGTAATAAAGACTTCAGTCAGCCAATCGACGAAATCATTCGCCTCGATGAAGTCCGTCGTAAAACACAAAACGACCTCGACAACAACCTAGCTGAAGCCAACAAGATTTCAAAAGAAATCGGCGATCTTTTCAAAAGTGGTAAAAAGGAAGAAGCAGAAGCTGCGAAACCTCGTGTGGCTGCATTAAAGGAAGCCGCCAAAGAACTGGAGCAAACACTTCAGCAAACCGAAGAAGCACAAAAACAACTACTCTATACCATTCCCAACGTGCCGAACGAAATCGTTACCAACGGTAAGGCAGCTGAGGACAATGTTGAAGTGTATAGCTGGGGAAGTTTGCCACAATTAGGCGAACATAAAAAACCGCACTGGGAACTAATTGAGGAATACGATCTCATCGATTTTGAACTCGGCACCAAAATTACCGGCGCCGGATTCCCTGTATATAAAGGTGCTGGCGCCAAATTGCAACGCGCACTGATCAACTTCTTTCTTGATGAAGCCACCAAAGCAGGTTACCGCGAATTTCAGCCACCACTCATGGTCAACGAAGCGAGCGGATACGGCACAGGCCAGTTGCCCGATAAAGAAGGACAGATGTATCACGTGGGAGTCGACGATCTCTATCTCATTCCTACGGCCGAAGTTCCATTAACGAATTTGTATCGCGATGTCATTTTGAAAGAAGATCAATTGCCAATTAAAATGACGGGCTACACACCTTGCTTTCGTCGCGAGGCAGGAAGTTGGGGAGCGCACGTGCGCGGACTCAATCGCCTACACCAATTCGACAAGGTTGAAATCGTGCAATTGGTGCATCCCGATCACTCCTACCAAATTCTCGATGAAATGGTGGATCACGTGAAAGGCATTCTTCAAAAGCTAGAACTCCACTTCCGTGTTATACGTCTTTGCGGTGGCGACATGGGATTCACCTCGGCTCTCACATACGATTTCGAAGCATGGAGCGGAGCGCAAGAACGTTGGCTGGAGGTAAGCTCCACCTCCAACTTCGAAACATTCCAAGCCAATCGCTTGAAGTGCCGATTTAAAAACAGCGATGGAAAAACACAACTGGTTCATACACTCAACGGCAGTGCACTCGCACTTCCTCGTATTGTGGCATCCTTGCTAGAAAACAATCAGACACCTGAAGGCATCCGCATTCCGGCGGCACTCGTGCCCTACACGGGCTTCGATATGATTCGCAAGTAATCACGAGTTAAACTCGCTGATTTTACTTAACCATTGACCGACCGACATGGCGACGGTACCAACCCTTTCCCGAACGAACCGGTGCCCGAGCGAAGTCAAGGGCGTTTTTGATTTTTTGATAATTCTCCACCCCTGAGCACCAATGCTTCCTCTAACTTTACTGCCATGCGTTTCGAAAAGAAAATTCTCATTTGGTCAACCTTGATAGGAATGACTTTTCTTCATGCCTGCTCGGAACCTAGAAACTTCGATGATGAAATACACGCGGCAGACTCACTCAAGAATCAGCTGGATAAAACCCTTGCACTCATCGATACATCGGTGCTCAACATTACCGACTCAATCAATCAACAGCTCCGCTTCTTTCAAGCCAATTATCCTGCAGAAATAGAAAGTGTGATGGCTCAGACGCTTCTTCGTTACGATTATATCCGAAAAAGTGTAACACTGCTCGATCAGTGGAAAGATTCCCTGCATAACCGTCAAGACAAAATTGAAAACGAGCTGATAGCATTTCGTAATGCATTGGCAGATAAAGCAACACATGACGGCCTGAATCATGAAATTAATGAGCTCTATGCCGATACAGTTCTTCAAAATTTAATAGACAAACAACAACAGTGGCACTCCAAAATCAACGAGTGGAAGCAAAGGCAACAGTCCATTTACAACAATTGGAATGCGCTCAATGACACTCTCTTGATTTGGCGTCAATCCATTCCAAAACAAAATCAACCCTCATGAAGCACCTGATATTCTTGCTTGGGTTCATACTGTGTGGTTATGCCGCGGCCGCGCAGGAAACAGATATGGAGTTGGCCGACTATTACTACAATCAAGGCATGTTTGAGCAGGCCAGGCTCTATTACGAAAAAATCTATAAGACCAACAAAACATCCAAAGTGTTCAACAACTACCTGAACACTCTCATTGAACTGCGCGACTTTGAAGAGGCCGAAAAAATGGCCAAGAAGAAGATAAAGGAAGATACGAAAGACGGCGTTGGCTATGTAAAGCTTGGCGACCTCTACCGAAAATTCAACATGCCTGAAAAAGCGAATGAGCAATTTGACGAAGCAGTGAAGCGTGTAGATCCTACGCGCTCCAACATTCAACGGCTTGCCAACGAATTCGGCCTAATCAATGAATACGAATACGCGTTGAAGGTCTACGAGAAAGGCCGAGCTCAATCGAAAGACGGATACAACTTCACGTATGAAGTTGCCAATATGAAAGGAAATTTGGGCGATCAGGCAGGCATGACAGAAGCGTTTCTAGATCTCATTGGTGAAGAATCGCATTACATACAAACGGTGCAAAACTCGTTCAACCGACTCCTCAATTTAGAGGAGAATGCGGAAAATATGGAAATGCTGAAAACGGCCTTACTGAAGCGCGCACAGAAATTTCCGGATAAAACCATTTATGCTGAAATGCTTGCCTGGCTCTTCATGCAGAAAAAAGATTTCGCATCGGCCCTGATACAATCCGTTGCACTCGATAAACGTCAAAATGAGAACGGAAGCAGACTTATCAACCTGGCGCAACTCGCTCTAAACAACGGAGATTATGAAACCGCTCGAAAAGCATATCAAGCGGTCATCGAAAAAGGACCTGCTTCCGACTATTACATCGCAGCGCGCATTGAAAAATTACAAGTTTCGAAAGAAGAACTCGCTCAAAAACCCGGAAGCGACTCGAGTTTATACGCTCAACTTGAACAGGACTACATCGCTGCACTCAACGAAATAGGTCGTTCGCACGAAACGGCTATTCTCATGAAAGAGCTTGCACACGTTCAAGCATTTCATCTAAAAAAATCGAATGATGGCGTAGAACTGCTGCGAGAAACCATTGCTCTGCCGGGCGTTTACAACAAGACACAAGCTTTGTGCAAACTAGAGTTGGGCGATGTGCAAGTGTTCAACGGTGATATCTGGGACGCATCACTTCTATTCTCCCAGGTTGAACTCGACTTTAAAGATGACATGCTTGGTAACGAAGCAAAATTCCGTAACGCACGAATTTCCTATTACACCGGCGACTTCGAATGGGCGCAAGGTCAACTCGATGCTCTCAAAGCTTCGACATCCAAACTCATTTCGAACGACGCCATTGATTTATCTCTGCTCATTACAGACAACTTCAACATGGACACCACCACAGCACCCATGATGATGTTTGCTCGCGCCGACTTATTGGCTTATCAAAACAGATATACCGAGTGTATTGTCACACTCGATTCAATACTGACAGAATATCCTGCGCATACGCTTACGGATGAAATCAAAATGCTCAAGGCATCTATTTTCATGAGGCAGGCAAAGTTTGACCTCGCACGCGACTTGTACCAAAATGTGGTCGATCTTCATTTTGCCGATATCACAGCAGACGATGCTCTTTTCAAATTAGCACTCTTGCAAGAACAGGTCTACCTCGATAAAGAGAAAGCCATGACATTATTCGAAAAGCTCATCACAGAATTCCCGGCAAGTCTTTACGTGGTTGAGGCACGCAAGCATTTCCGTGCTTTGCGTGGTGATGCGTTGAATCAATGAAAATAGTTGCTGGCAACACCCTGCTGAAGAAGTAGCGAAGCTTCCTCAAACTCGAAATCCTCTAACGCCTTTTGAATACGAAGAAGGCAGTTTCTTTGGTCTTCACTGCTTGCCGCGCTCATGGCGCCATCGATGAAATCCCCTGCAGCAGCATCATTGCCTGCGAGCATAGAAGATAGTTGAGCAACGAATAAACTCCAATCGGTTACTTGTACCACCTCTTCAGACTCAGTTACCTTCTCACTGGGCACCTGCTCACGAATTTGTTGAACGAGCGTGTCCGTTTTGACCGTCAGCAACTGCATCTGTGAAATCAGATCAACACGAATCTTTGTTTCACCCGCATCCTTTGAACTCTTCAATTGAACCGATAGTTTGCGCGACAATTCAAATACCTCCATCGCACCCACGTTGCCACTCACACCGGCCATCGTATGCAAGTATTCCGAGAGGCCGGAGACATCCGAATTCATTACCATGGTTCGAATTTCAGTGGAGACGTTGACATACTTACTCGCATACTTCAACAGCAGGCGATGATATGATTGCGTTTTGGATCCCGAACGCTTCAATCCTTCTTCATAGGCAATACCTGATATGCGAATTTGACTTTCAGCCTTGACTGTTTTTGCATTTGCAGTGCCTTGAATATCCTCGCCTCGAATAAAACGAACCAATGCCCTGTACAAAATATCAGGATCAATTGGCTTCGTTATGTGATCGTTCATGCCCGCGGCAATACTTTTCTCATACTCACCTTTCACAGCATGAGCCGTCATTGCGAGTATGGGCAACTCCTCTGCAGTTTTTTGCTTTCGAATCTCACGTGTAGCAGTCAGACCATCCATTTCAGGCATCTGAATATCCATTAAAACTAAGTCATACACTTGATTGGTTGCCATCTCGACAGCCATCATTCCATTGGTTGCACAGTCAACCTTGGCACCCACGTCCTGCAGCAACTCGGTAGCCAAGTCCATATTGATCTCATTATCCTCAACCAACAACAAGTGCACACCTTGCAAGTGCTGTCGATAGGTGGCCATGTAATCAACCTCTTTGAGACTCCTTTGCATTCTCTTGTTTTCCTGACGAAGAACCTCTGCAATCGTATCATTCAATGTTGAAATTCCGATGGGCTTTATAAGCAGACCGTCAACCAGGTTTTTATTCAACGCATCTTTCACGGCCTCTGCACCATGTGAGGTAACCATCACAACCGAAGGAATCCTGCCGGTGCCACCATCCTTAATTTCTTTCACCAACTCCAATCCCGTCATGCCTGGCATTTTCCAATCTACCACAAGCAACGAGATTTCTTCGTCTCGTGCAATGGCCTCATCCCACAAGCGTTTCGCGTCCGGAGCATTCTCAGCAACCAGCACCTTGAAACCCAGAGAGCTCAGCATCTCAGTCAATACCATGCGTGCACTTTCTGAATCATCAGCCAGCAAAGCTGTTAGCCCGTAGTCGGGTAACGCTGCGGTTTCTACCGGCGCCTCTGCGTGCGAAAAAAATGCGTTGAATGTAAACTCCGATCCAACGCCGGCTTCACTCGTCGCGGTTAACTCACCATCCATCATCTCTACAATGCGACGGCAAATGGTCAAGCCCAATCCTGTTCCTCCGTATTTCCGTGTTGTCGATAAATCGGCTTGCTGAAACGGATTAAAGAGGTTCTTCAATTGACTATCGGTAATGCCGATACCGGAATCCTTAATGGTGAAGTTTACGATGCATCCGTAAGGAAGAGACTTCAGCAACTTGGCCATTACGCGTATTTCGCCGCGTTCGGTAAACTTGGCTGCGTTGTCGGTAAGATTCAGCAGCACTTGCCGTAAACGCAAACTATCGCCCAGCACATAACGTGGAATATTGACATCCACGTAGGTTACAAACTCAACTTCTGATTTACTCTGCAACTTTACATTCACTGCATCAGCCACTTCTGACACCACATCCGAAATAACCATCGTAGTATTTTCCAGCGTGAGCTTACCTGCTTCAATTTTCGAAAAGTCCAGAATGTCGTCGATAATACGCAAGAGGTTCTTTGCAGAGACATCAATTTTTTTGTGATAATCCGTTTGCTTATCGTTGAGCGAAGTCTTGCCCATCAAATAATTCATTCCAATGATTGCATTCATCGGCGTGCGAATCTCATGCGACATATTCGCCAAAAATTCACTCTTCGAACGACTTGAACTCTCTGCCATTTCGCGCAAAACGACCATCTGTTGATAGCGTTCATTGGCAATGGCAGCACTCTTATTTGCATTGTCAATTTTCCGACTGCCATACCAGGAATAGAATGCAATTGCAAACGGACTTAAATCGGCAATCCAACAGGCAGGTGTCGACAGATGCACTTGCCAAAGACCGAGAAGCGTTATTTCACTCAATGCCCATTCAGCCTCGATATACGTAATTAACACCGCGATTAAACAGCCCAACAAAAAACCGAGAGCGATATGAATCTCCTTCTCGGTTTTAAATGCTTTGCGCACCAGCGCACTGTCTTCGATAGCCATCAATCGCTATTCGATTAAACTTGCTTAATCATTTGCACGTTCATAAGAAGCTTCACCTCGTCAGACAATACGATGCTACCATCATCCGTACTGGCATTCCATTGCAAGCCAAAATCAGCCCGCATAACAGAACCACTCATTTCGAAACCGGCTCGTGTTAGTCCCCAGAGGTCTACAACGAGACCTTTATAGGCTACTTGCAGTGTTATCTGTTTCTTCACACCGCGAATCATGATTTCCCCATGTAACACATAATCCTTGTCTCCCACCTTTTCCATCTTCGAAGAATGGAAGGTCAGCTTAGGATAAGTGACGGCGTCAAAGAAATCATTAGTGCGTAAGTGTTCGTCACGCTGACTGTTCCGTGTATTCACCGAAGCTACTTCTGCTTCGAAGTTTATCTCAGCATCTGAAAAATCAGGCGAATCGGCGTGCATAGTCCCCGTGCTGTTTTCGAATGTTCCAGTCACGTTGGTAATCATCATATGGCGCACTTTGAAGGTAACTTCTGTATGCGCTGGGTCCATAACCCAAAGTTGTTTTGACATGTTTGGTGGTGGTTTTTATTACAATCACAAAGATGATGAAATTCGCTCGAATCAGGGACTAAAAAGAAAAAACCCCGGAGTTTCCTCCGGGGGCAGATCTATAAACCAATGGTTAGCTGCACTGGCGAGCTGCTGTGGATTCTAACCACTGCACATTTCGCATGCATCAGGATTGTCGAGTGAGCATGAGATGGCCGCTTGGTTGCGCGCTATCTCTTCTGCACTCATGCCCGCCGATGTTGACATATCAATTGTCATTTGCGCTGCTTGTGGCTCCACCATCGCCGGCTCTACAGCATAAGCAGCTGCTGTTGCCTGAGCCATAGTTGTTTCCGCTTGTGCCGGAATCGTTTCTGTTTTGTATTTCTTGTCAACAGTAAACTTGATGGCGTCGGTTGCTGCCTTCGTGCGCAGGTAGTACATACCGGTTTTCAAACCGCGTTCCCAGGCGTAGAAGTGCATCGACGAAAGCTTACCGAAATTCGGATTCTCCATGAACACATTCAACGACTGGCTCTGGCAGATGTAAGCACCACGATCGGCTGCCATTTCAATGATTGCCTTCTGCGACAATTCCCAGGCAGTTTTGTAGAGGGCCTTTAAATTGTCCGGTATTTCATCGATGCTTTGAACAGAACCATTGGCTGAAATCAACTTGTTCTTCAAATCTTCATTCCACAAACCAAGATTCACAAGGTCGCGCAACAAATGTTTGTTTACGATGATGTATTCACCTGCCAATACGCGACGTGTGTAGATGTTACTTGTATATGGCTCGAAACACTCGTTGTTGCCTAAAATCTGAGCGGTGCTTGCCGTTGGCATTGGCGCAAGCAACAATGAATTGCGCATACCATGTTCCTTGATTTCTTCTTTCAATACATCCCACTCCCAACGTGATGTTGGTGCCACATCCCACATATCGAACTGCAGTATTCCCTGGCTTGCAGGTGAACCTGCAAACGTTTCGTAAGGACCTTGTGCCTTAGCCAAATCTTTTGACGCAGTTGCTGCAGCATAGTAGATAGTCTCAAATACCTCTTTGTTCATCTGGCGTGCCTCGGCACTATCAAAAGGATAGCGCATCAAAATGAAGGCATCAGCCAACCCTTGCACACCAATACCAATCGGGCGATGGCGCATGTTGCTCTTCTTCGTTTCAGGAACGGGGTAGTAGTTACCGTCGATAATCTTGTTCAGATTAACCGTGAGCTGATACGCTACATCAAATAATTTATGGTGATCAAACTTGCCATCCTTCACAAACTTGGGTAAGGCAATCGAACCAAGGTTGCACACCGCAATTTCATCGGGAGCGGTGTACTCCATGATTTCCGTACAAAGGTTCGAGCTCTTGATGGTTCCGAGATTCTTTTGATTGCTCTTGCTGTTGGCAGCATCCTTATAGAGCATGTAAGGCGTTCCCGTCTCGATTTGAGACTCAAGAATCTTGAACCATAAGTCTTGCGCTTTGATGGTTTGACGACCCTTTCCTTCTGTCTCGTATTTAGTATAGAGCGCTTCGAATTCAGCACCCCACGTATCGGACAAACCAGGACATTCGTTCGGACACATCAATGTCCATTCGCCATCTTCCTTCACGCGCTTCATGAACAAATCGGGAATCCACAAAGCATAGAACAAATCGCGAGCGCGCGCTTCTTCTTTACCGTGATTCTTTTTCAGATCAAGAAAATCGTACACATCGGCATGCCATGGCTCGAGGTAAATAGCGAAAGAACCTTTACGCTTTCCACCGCCTTGATCTACGTAACGCGCTGTATCGTTGAACACCTTTAACATCGGAACAATTCCGTTGCTGGTGCCATTTGTACCCTTAATGTAAGATCCCTTCGCGCGCACATTGTGAATGCTCAATCCAATACCACCGGCGCTCTGAGAAATCAGTGCGGTTTGCTTCAGCGTATTGTAAATTCCTTCGATGCTATCGCTCTGCATCTGTAGCAAAAAGCATGAGCTCATTTGTGGCTTAGGAGTTCCTGCGTTGAACAAGGTTGGTGTCGCATGAGTAAACCAACCTTCGCTTAGCATGTTGTATGTCTTAATTGCTTCCGCAATGTCTTCCTTGTGAATTCCAACAGCCACGCGCATGAACAACTGTTGAGGACGCTCTGCCACTTTGCCGTTTATCTTCAACAAGTACGAACGCTCAAGCGTTTTAAATCCGAAGTAATCGAAATTAAAGTCACGATCGTAAATAATAGTGCTATCCAAAATAGGAGCGTTGTCGATAATCACTTTGTACACATCATCAGCAATCAAACCGGCATTAGCGCCTGTCTTTGGATCGACGTAATAGTACAAGTCAGTCATCACCTGACTGAAAGACTTCTTGGTGTTCTTGTGCAGATTGCTCACCGCAATACGCGATGCGAGCAGCGCGTAATCGGGATGGGTTGCTGTATTGGTAGCGGCTATTTCGGCAGCCAGATTGTCGAGCTCACTTGTGGTAACACCATCATAAACTCCTTCGATTACCTTCATGGCAACCTTCACGGAATCTACTATTGGGTTTAAGCCATAGCACAGCTTGGCAATGCGCGCGGTGATCTTGTCGAACTTCACCGTTTCCTTATGACCATCTCTTTTAACAACGAACATATAGTTAGTTTTTTTGAATTGTGGTTGGCCGGGACTTCCAATAATTGCCGAATAGATTCCCGTTCCTTTTCGGCACCCGACTTAAGCGGGCTTGGTTAACATCCTTTTCTATCGAAAAGAATCTTTCGCTTCTAACACAGCAGTTTGACTAAGCAATCAGCTGCTCCGAAACGAGAGTGCAATAAAAGTGTTTAGGTATTGAATTCTCAAAAAATCAACCGGGGTTGTTTTTAAGAATCCCGAGGTAATTATTCACATCGATAAAATGTGAAAACTTATTTTGTATG
>Ga0315907_10009082_pt1 | contig 10107 bp, 7 predicted proteins | sample LakEriMetagenome_3_FD_203525 | JGI IMG/M metagenome (GOLD analysis project Ga0315907, IMG submission 203525) | Freshwater fungal communities from buoy surface, Lake Erie, Ohio, United States - Buoy 12 MA123 | ecosystem: Environmental > Aquatic > Freshwater > Lake > Lake biofilm | place: USA...
TGGAGATGAAGTCGAAATCGGTCTCGTCGTACTGAACACAATAATCCAAGGCGGTATAGGTGCCGGATGTTTTATCTGAAAAAGTGATGCTGGCGTCACCCAAGACCGCTTTGACAATGTCCAAAATAGATTTCGTCTGGTAAATTTTTCGGTCTCTGCTCAGTGTCAGCAACCACAGCGATGGCACCAATTCAGCTTGGTAGGTTGCAAAGTCAACGTCGTACCCACTTTGTATGAAGCGTGAAACGATGCCATGGATGTATCGTTTTGAACCGCCCTCCACCTCCATGGTGATGGTGGCGGTTTTCCCAACAATGGTCGTTGCCGACAAGCTCGTGCTGCCCGAGCGCATGAATAAATTGAATTTGAACAGCTCTGAAATCCCTTCAGAGCCTTCCAGTCCGTCCAGCAGCAAATCATTGGCACCAAAAGGGGTGTCAATGGTCAAAAAACCACCGGATTGAACAAAATCTGTTTTCAATCAGAGACCCTCATGGGTTTGTCAGTGAATGCGTAATCAAATTGTCCAAGTCCGTTGACACGGATGTGCACAGCACTGAAAGGTGTAGCGGTAGACATGCGCTCCAAAACCAAGGATGAAAGCTCCGGCAACACGGATTGGGTGAGAATGAAATCAATATTTCTGGCACCACTGTCGACTTCGGTACAGCGCTGTGTGATCAAGCTGATCACCCCACTGTCCCAAGTTAATTTGGCAAGGTGATTGCTCGCAAAACGCTCGACCAGTTTTTGAAGCTTTAACTTCACGATGTTGGAAATTTGTTCATCGCCCAATGGGAAGTAAGGCACCAAGACCATTCGCCCCAAGAATGCTGGGCTGAACTCTTTGAGCAGGGCTGGTCGCAGCAGGTCTGTCAGTTCTGACATGCTGGGCCGACGACCACCGCGGCAGGCATGGGTGATCACATCCTGGGCCGCATTCGAGGTGAGCAAAATCAAGGTGTTTTTGAAGTCAATGGTGACGCCCTCGCCGTCCTCCATGGACCCTTTGTCAAACACTTGAAAAAACACCTCCAACACATCGGGATGTGCCTTCTCCATCTCATCGAGCAAAACCACGCTGTAAGGTCTGCGTCTGACGGCCTCTGTCAATACCCCGCCCTTGCCATATCCCACATACCCGGGGGGTGCGCCTTTCAGGCTAGACACAGAATGGGGTTCCTGGAACTCCGACATGTTGATGGTGATCATGTTGCGCTCACCGCCATACAACATATCAGCCAGGGCAAAAGCAGTTTCTGTTTTACCCACACCGCTGGGGCCGACCAACATAAAAACCCCAACCGGTTTTTCAGGATCGTCCAAATCAGCTCTGAATGTTCTGACCCGCCTGGCAATGGCATCCAAAGCCTCACCTTGACCCACCACGCGCTCCGACAAGCGGTCTTTCAGGTGCAACACCGTGTGGATTTCATCGGCCATCATTTTGCCCACAGGTATGCCCGTCCAGCCCGAAATCACTTCCGCCACTGTTCGAGAATCCACGCACACCGGAACCATGGGCTCATCGTCTTGAATGGCTTCTAAACCTTTTTCCAGGCGTTTGAGTTGCTCTGTGTGGCTGACACTGTCTTCGTTCTCTGTTCGGTCGATAACCGCGCCTTCCGCCGAAATCAAGCGGCGCAAAGCCAGAATTTCATTGACCGCATGTCGTTCATGGGAGAGTTTTTCACTCAACTGAGCGTGCTTGCTTTTAAGCACCAACAATTCATCTTGCAAGGGTTTTATTTCACCGCGGCGGTCCAGGCCCGTTGCAACACCATGTTGTATCAAGCGCAACTGGGCTTCGCAATGGGCAATTTTTTGCTCAACTTCCTCGATCACCTGTGGTTTGCCAGCCTGCCCCACAGACACCCGTGCGCAAGCTGTGTCCAAAACGCTGATCGCTTTGTCTGGCAACTGACGGCCGGTGATGTAGCGGTGTGAAAGACGAACAGCATCTTTGACGGCCTCGTCCAAAATTTCCACCGCATGGTGTTTTTCCAAAGTGGGAACGACGCCTCGAAGCATGTCCATCGCAGAATCAGGGGATGGCTCTTCCACCTTGACCACCTGGAATCGGCGCGCCAAAGCAGGATCGCGCTCAACATATTTTTTGTACTCAGCCCAAGTGGTGGCGGCAATGGTTCGCAACTCGCCCCTGGCCAAAGCAGGTTTCAGTAAATTCGCGGCATCCCCCTGCCCTTCGGCGCCCCCAGCACCGATCAATTGATGGGCCTCATCAATGAACAAAATCACCGGAACCGCAGATGCCTTGACCTCTGCAATCACGGATTTCAAACGATTCTCAAATTCACCCTTGATGCCTGCGCCGGCTTGTAACAAACCCAAATCCAGGGTGCGAACCACCACTTGCTGCAAATTGGGCGGAACTGCTTTTTGCACCACACGCTGCGCAAAGCCTTCAACGACGGCCGTTTTTCCCACACCCGCCTCACCCGTCAATATGGGGTTGTTTTGACGCCTGCGCAAAAGAATATCAATGATCTGCCGAATCTCCGCATCCCGCCCCCGCACGGGGTCAATCTTTCCTTGTCGGGCCAATGCCGTCAAATCAATCGTGAACTGATCCAAGTTGGGGGTCTTAGAGTTTCCGTCTGGCGCCAAGCTGGGCATTTTGGCCACTGCGGGTGAGCCCAAAGCGGCCGCTGCACCGCCAGAGGGTTCAGCCAGGTTTTGTCCCGCATCTTCGCTGGAATTTTTGAGGATTTCAGCCAAGCGCGTTCGCAATTGGTCACGGGGGATTTCCAAAAGCAAGGGGGCCACTTCAAAGGTCACACCCCTGACAGAATCTTCCTCCAACAGGGCCAATAAAACGGTGCCCGAACGAACTTGTTGTTGCCCGAGCAACACCGAGCTGGACAACCAGGCCTCTTGGAACAAGGGCGCGAAAACACCGGACATCGCGGGAGTGCCCTTGTTGCCGCGTTTGAGTTGGTCCAAACGTTGCTGCAATTGGGCCATGACCTTGGCGTAATCAACACCAAACTCCTCGAACAATATTTCTATGTCTGGGGCTTTGCCCTCCATCAACTTAAAAATAAAGTGCTCCAACTCCACGTTGAAGTGGGATTGACCACCACAAAGCTCTGCGGCCAAACGTATGGCCTGTTTGCATGTGGGATTGAGTTTGGTCAGCAGCGTTCTGAGATCAATTTTCATGGCATGTGTTGAATTTTTATTGCATCAAGCTTTGATGCCATGTGGGTCCATGGGCTGGTCGGTCAACCAAAAACGACTGGGACTCAACACTTTGGATGCACCCACTCTCTTGCCCTGTGTTGGTGAGGGATCGGTGAGCCAAGTGGTCAGGCCCAAACGGGGACCTTGAGGCCCCAACCCTGCCGACTTGAAATGCCTGTCTTTGAGATGAATTTCGACACACACCCGATAGTGTGCAGATTGATGCTGCTTGACCAACCATTTGAGTTTGCGATGTGATGATTCGCCTGGCAGTAGTTTTTGATAAGCCTGCGCAGTCAGGTTTTTGGCCTGCAGCAATACGGCAGCACCCTGATGCCATGCCCGGTGACCCAAGGTGGCGTTCACCCCCAGTTGCGCAGTTGAAGATGCCCCCGATCCACGACCCAGCACAGCCTGCTCTTGAGGATCAATGTGCAGCCATGTGCCGAAAAATTGATGTGCCTCAAAACGCACGCCCAATCGAGCGTGCAGCATCGTCAACAATGCACCCATGGACCTTGGTGCCGCGCCCATGAATGAAGCATGCTTGAGCCAAATGGCCTCGTCGTTGTCTTTTTTGTCCCTGAAACCCAAACTGGCCGATGCATCGACAAAACGCAACAAGGGCATATCCGCCAATTGGCGTGCCCCCAGTGAAAGGTGATATTTCTGTTTGGCCTGGTATAAAAGATGCAGCAACCGGTGGTTGAATACATCCATAAAGTCAACCGGGGCATGGTCTTTGTTGCGACGACTGGCCAACAGCATCTCAGTGAAGACCAGTGGCAATGGACCGCGAGATCCCGCCAAGCACATCAATGAGGTGTAGACCTGGTAGGCGTCAGAATCGTCAGATCGAATCGACTGGATATCACCCGCTGGAAAACCCAGCGTGATGTCAGACTTGAAACGCACAGGGTGGTCATGAGGTCCCCAACTGCGGTGATCTCCGCGCTCCTGTGCAATGCGCTCGAGCAAGCTCGCAGCTTGAAAAAGACCAAATTGAAATGGGTCTTGTTTGAGTTGGGTGATCAAATCAGACATTGCCAACCTGCCATCGGTGACCAGCGGCGACGCACTTCTCCGTTGCGCATCAAACCCAATCGGGTGTAGGAGTTGGCAGTTGTGTAAAGGGCAAAAAATCGAGCCAGTACGCCAGCGAAAACTAGCGTTGAACCGCCCACAAATGCCTCTTCGTCCAAGTCCAACCAAATGTCATTGCCGACGCAATGACCACGCCAAGTGTCACGGCCAATTCTTGCAATCGAAGATTTGGCGCGCAGGGATTTGATGCCTCTGACTTGAATTTGATTTTTGGAGGCTTCCCCGGCAAACAAAAACAGCAACTCGCGTAATTTTTCAGCGCCTCTATCGTCCTCAATCAACGAGTGATGGTTGAGCCTGAGAATTTCAATCAGTGAGAAAACAGATTTTGAGGACGTCAGCGCATCCCGCTGAGAAACAGGTTCATATAAATTATTGACTTGGACACTGGAGGAAATGGACTCACCAATCATGCGGGCACCAGTCGGCACCAACTCGGCCATTCTTCGATTGGTACACATCAGCTTGGCAAATAAAACAGGCTCGGAGGGTGTTTTTTTGATGTTGGTTCGGTCCACAAAACTGATGAACACATCGGAACCGCTCATTCCTGGTCTGAGCGACTGTTCGCGGCGGGTTGTCCAGTACATCTCCTGGCCGCCATCGGTGAAACGCTCTGCAGCAAATAAATTCGAAACCGTCTGCGGTTGCTCAGCCTCGGGGTCTGAGGCGATTACCGCTTCAATCGCATGGATCTCATGGGAGGTTTCTTTGTGATGGTCTGGAACCAGTAAATATTCGTGATCACGCCGCTCGAAGGTGATGGGTTCACTCGTTTTGGGGAACAAGTTGATGATTGGAACGCACCCCATCTTGAAGGTGTTTTTGTTCACCGAAGCCAGCACTTTGGCCGCAGATTTAAAAGCGAATTTGATCGTGAACCCACCGCCCTGCCCCAATCGACCCGCCAGTCCCTTGAGATCGAAGAATAAAAATTTAGCGGGAAAAGAGAAATACTCTTGCAGCAAGTTATAGGCTGGGTGGATATTGCCGATCGATGGCAAGACTTGATCCTCTGGTGCAAACCCCACTTCCACCAGTTGCTTCAACGGGATTTCTGACAAACGCTTTCCCTTGGGATCGGTGATTTCAATGCGCTCCAGATTGGCGGCCAACAAATCATGCAGGGGCATGGTGGTCATGAAGTCACCACTCAGGTGCAAGCGCAGTGATTCAATATGGAGCTCAGCCACATCCACGCCGGCATGGGTCGCGAAATTCAAGCAAAGAATTCGATTGTCCTCAAGGGCCGTATCCACGATGCTCAAGGGCCAGAGCTCGGCGTCCCAGGATGTTTGAAATCGACATGTGTGCCCCGAGGAAGCCGTGGCTTGCAGCATCGTCTCGCGGGGTACTTTTAAGCCCGCCATCACCTTGCCCTGTGTGGCATCGAGTTTCATATGAACCACGCCCATGGATGGGGTGGGTTGTGTCAGATTGGGGCAGATATTGTCCAAGACGGCCATGGCAGCCAATGGAAATTCACGATCAATTTCACGCTGAACACGCGCCGTCAAAAATGCAAAAGACTCCAAGAGTCTTTCAGTGTGCGGGTCCTTGGACTCCGAGCCGCTGAAAGACAAACGCTGTGCAACCTTCGGATAGCGTTGTGCAAAATGGTCACCACTTTCACGCAGGTAAGAAATTTCCCGGCGGTAATAGTCAACCAAATCGTCTTGCAGGTTCACCATAGAAAAGCCATTTCTCTAAACAGCTTCCGGCTGCACAACCAACTCAACCTGTCCTGGGTGAAGATGGAATGATGGAGCGAATCTCAAGATCTGTTCACCAAACACCACGGCTGCCTGAATTTCCACCATCACCGACTTGGTATCCAAGGGGTTGGACTGGGCCTTGACGCGCACTTGTTTGAGCCTTGGTTCAAAAAGCTTGATCACATGCTGAACCAGTTGCTCCATCTTGAGCAAATCCGTTTTGGAGTTGGGCGATAAGGTATTGGTCGCTGGCAAGCCGTAGTTCATGACATGGGCTTGGCAATTTAAAAATTCATCAATCGTCAAATCACATCTGGTGTTGAGCAATCGAAACAAGTCCAACAGCAACGAGGACTGAAACCCCTTGGCATCCAGATGAATCCCATTGCCAATCGTAAAGTCAACACCACAAAGACGGTCAAAGAAAGGGGCAATGGAAGATGGAGCTGTTCGAGTTGACATTTCAAAAATTTGTTACACCCAAGACCCCCCAAAATCCGCCCCTTTGAGGGCACAAATCAGTCAGATTTCATGGTCTCCAAATTCCAGTTCCATGTGGCTGTTCCTTTTTGCGTCGAATCGCTCTTCTGCTGTGTGTAGTCACACTGAATTTTGGTGAAATTGATCGCGAAAGAATCAGAAGGAATGCCACCACCCCCCGATGTGCTGATGTGCGAAATCATCCCATTGGTCATGGTGTAGGTGAAAAAGTTCATGTAGGTACCGTTTTCAACTCGACCCACATTCAATTTGATGGTGCCCAACTTGCTGCCTTGGGTACACGCCTTGTACAAGGCCGTGGTGGACAGGTCGGACATTTTGGTGAAATTCAATTCAGACAATATGGGTCGACCCGCAGTGCGCTCGGTTTTAGCGCTGTCTTGTTGCAGCGGGATGGACGCACTGTGCGAAAAAGAGCTGACCACAATTTTGTCGGTGTATCCGGTGATGGTGGAATTACCTGGAATGCTGTCAATGCATAAGATCAGAACGTCAGACATTTAAATCTCCAATTTAAAAAAGGGCAAACCCGCTGGGCGGGTTTGAAGTCCACATCAAGCAGCAGAAGCTGGCAACTCGGCGACCAATCGAATGGATGTGGTCAGCTCTTCCATCTGGAAGTGAGGGCGCAGGAAAACCGTGGCTTGGTAAGCGCCTGGGCGACCAGGCACTTCGACCACATCTACCCGGCCTTCGGCCAAGGGGAAACGGGCTTTTTCGCCTTGCGTGGCGTTGGCATCAAGCAACACATACTGCGACAACCACGTGTTGAGGTAACTCTCCACAGAGTCCTTGGTCTGGAAGCTGCCGATCTTGTCGCGCATGATCACCTTGAGGTAATGCGCAAAGCGTGAAGCAGCCAGCACGTAAGGCAGTCTAGAAGACAAAGCCGCATTGGCGTTGGCGGTGTCGAGGTTGTAAACGCGTGGCTTGTTGGTGGTTTGTCCGCCAAAGAATGCCGCAAAGTCTGAACCTTTGGAGTTGACGATCGAGATGAAGCCCAGATCATTGAGCTCTTTCTCACGCCGATCGGTGATGGTCACTTCGGTCGGGCACTTCAGCACCACATCGCCATCATCTGTCTTGAAGGTGTGCGCTGTCAGGCCAGAAACCTTACCGCCACCCTCCACGCCCCTGATGGCCGTGGTCCAGTTGTATTTGGCAAATGCATCGGTGATGCGCAAACCCAACTGGTAGCAGGAATTGCCCCAAAGGTACTTCGAATGGTCACGTCCGTCCACATCTTCTTCGAAGTTGAAGCTGTCCACCGGTTTTGTTTTAGAGCCATAAGGCAAACGCGCCGCATAACGGGGCAACACCATCGAGACATAACGCGAGTCTTCAGAATCGCGGAAGCTGCGCCAGGTGGTGAGTTCTGCACTCTCGAATATTTTCGACAAGTCACGGGGCACACCCAGATCTGTGAACGATGTCATGTCAAACATCGTTGGTGCGACAGCGGTGATGAAGGGCGTGTGCGCAGCGGCGGCAACCTTGGATATCCGTTGCAACAAAGCCATGTCCTGCGGATGGCGACCAAAGTAATAGTCGCCAATCAACAAAGAATAAGGATTGCCACCGAAGGTGCCGTACTCTTCCTCGTACACCTTCTTGAACAAAACGCTCATGTCGTGGTCAACAGCCGTCTCCAAGTCCTTGAGCAGCTCCTTCTTGGTCACGTTCATCAAACGCAATTTCAAGGTGGTGCTGGTTTCAGTGCCAAACACCATATCGCGCAGGCCAATCCAAGAGGACTCCAGCGCTTGAAAATCTGGGTGATGCATGATGGCGTTCAGCTGGTCGGTCAAAATTTGATCGATCTCCGCAATGCGCTCATTGATCATCGCGACCACGCCTTTGTCCGGCGCACTTTTCATGCCCTCATCCAAAATTTGGGTCGCAAACTGACCCAGAAGTTTCTTGGCATAGACACTTTGCGAGGGCTCGGCAGCCATTTTTCCCTCTTGGATGATTCGATCCAAGAGGCTCAATTCCTCGTTTTTTACCGCATCGGTGCTGACGTCAGATGAAGATTTTTTAGTAGCCATTGTTCATTCCGTTTTTTAAAACCGTTGAAGGGGTTATGTGGCTGCGGGTTAAGCAGTGGCTTCGGTGGTTTCCCCATCCGACGCTTCGGTTGAACCTTTCAACTGCTTGAGGTCTTCTGTGTTTTGCAGAATGTTTTCCAGCAAGGCATCCAACTCGTCATTGCCATCGAGCTTGCCCAGGAGGTCACGAAGTTGCTGACGGGCTTCAAGCAAACGAGCCAAACGGGGGATCTGATTCACAATTGACTCAGGCTCAAACTGGTCAATTTGGTTGAAATGCAACTCGACTTTCAGGTTGCCTTCGCCTTTAAGGGTATCTGGTACCGAAATGTCCAGACGCGGCGCAATTTTGGTCATCACATCGTTGAAATTGTCGCGGTCGATTTCAACGAACCGGCGCTCTTTGAACTTTGGCAAGGGGTTTTCAGGCTGGCCTGAAAGATCGGCCATCAAACCAACGACCAAGGGCAATTCCTTTTTCTCAAAGGCATTACCAATTTCCACGTCATAGGTAATTTGTACCCGCGGAGGACGATTACGACCCACCCATTTCTGCAGACTATCAGACATTTATGAACCTCATGAAAAGTGCTAAGGAAATCCTGACCAGGAAAAGATGTCAGCCCCAGGCCAACATCCCAGGCATGTCAGCAAACGATGACGCATACCACGGTTGGGCTGGCAGTTTAAGTGAGTTTTACGGTCATTACAATGATTTACTGCATTTTCTTAAAAAATAATTAAAGCTTTTAATAAATCTGCAAAAGCGATTTAAACAACTTTATTAATAAATAATAACTACAAAATGTATTGGATCATCCAAAACTCTATCAATTAAAAATCAAAGTCTTAAAAACTGTCTGAGCTTCTCCCAGAATGAGCGCTTGGTTTCCTGGGCGGCCTCCTTGGACATTGGCTCACTTGGCACAGGTTGACGCTGGCCCACTGACGATGGTTGATCCAAAGTTCGCGCCAAGGGATCGGGCAGTGGGTCACTGGGGCTTGCCTCAAGCGAAGACGCTTTGGGCATGAGCGGCGATGGCTGATCGAGCTCTGTTGCAGTCAGCATCGGCGTGGTCACAGAAGACGCCTTGACGTCACCCCCACGGGGCAATTGCTGGGGTGTCGCCACAGCAATTGGGCTCGCTTTGTCGACTGCATTTGGAATTTTGGGTGGCTCAGGAAGTTTGACTTCGGCAGCGGCAGCGGCAGCGGCAGCGGCGGCACCTGCCAACAAAGCACCCGGATTCGGCACCTGCAAAGCGACTTTGTCCAATGCCTTTGAAGGCGGCTCAGCGCCATCTTCGATCAAGCTGTTGTCTTGTACCAAGGCAAGCTCATCTTGGGCGGGTGCCTTATCCTCAAGGACTTGGCCTAGATCAACCTTGGGATCTGCATCGGATGAGGGCGGTTCATCGACAACCAGTTTGGCAGTGACGCCCTCCTCTGCTTCCTCTGCTTCCTCTGCTTCCTCTGCTTCCTCTGCTTCCTCTGCTTCCTCTGCTTCCTCTGCTTCCTCTGCTTCCTCTGCTTCC
>Ga0315907_10009086_pt1 | contig 10101 bp, 9 predicted proteins | sample LakEriMetagenome_3_FD_203525 | JGI IMG/M metagenome (GOLD analysis project Ga0315907, IMG submission 203525) | Freshwater fungal communities from buoy surface, Lake Erie, Ohio, United States - Buoy 12 MA123 | ecosystem: Environmental > Aquatic > Freshwater > Lake > Lake biofilm | place: USA...
GTCGCCATTGAGCATTGTCAGTTCTAAGTCTTTGATTGTCATAACCTGATTCTAAGTCGCATCAGGAGTAGATTTGTTTAGCTATCGACTCGCCGCCAAAGGAAAAAGGCCCTTTTTGCATATCGCACTATTCATGGATCAGCATCCGCATTCCCTGGGCGGAGTCCAAACCTCGGTAATGCTTCAAAAGAAGTACCTGAACCGCAATGGCGTCAAGGTCACCATCTTTGCCCCTAAGTCCAAGCGAATGGTCCAGGACCCAGATATCAAAGTCATACCCTCGAGCTACCCGACCATCGGTCGGGAGTATTCGGTGGTTTGGTCACTTAGAAAAGCTGCAAAGTTCTGTCAGGGCAAATATGAGTCAGAGCATTTTGACCTGGTGCATCTACAGGGAGACTTTGCTGCAGCAAGCCTCGCAATCGAGCTTGCTAAGTCCAGAAACTTACCTCTTGTCTACACCTCTCATACGAACATAGATGTGATGGCCAACAAGCTAATCGGCAAGCCGCTGAAGATTGTGCTTTTGAGATTCTTCACATGGCAGCATGCACATTTTCTGAAGATAGCCAATTACCCAAAGGTTTTTACAGCCTTTGAATACATGGCCTTTGTTCACCGAAACATGGATAAGGTTCTAGCCCCTTCATCGCACTACGCCCAGCTATTGAAAGACAAAGGTGTGGCGCGTGAAGTTGAAGTAGTAATCAACGGGGTCGACGATGAACTTCTAAACAATCTCAAGCGAAAAACTCCTGTTCCGCAAAAGCCAGTTCACTTTGTCTGGGCGGGTCGCATGCAACCCGAAAAGAGACTGCTTCAAACACTAGAAGCTTTCGCCAGAGCCAAGGGCAAAGCCACATTAGCCGTCTATGGTTTTGGTCCATTGGAACGGGCTGCCAAGAACTTAGCGAGAGCAAGAAGATTGTCCAAGCGAGTGAGGTTCCACGGAAAACTTCCCCACCGTGAAATTCTCCAGGTATTTGCTGACGCAGATGTTGTGATGCAAACCAGTATCGGCTTTGAAACACAGGGTCTGACTGTTTACGAGGCTGCAGCCACAGGCACACCGACAATTCTCTGCGATTCCAAGATTTCGGCAGAGATGCCTAAGGGAAGCAACTGGCTTGATGAGACCGGCACCATCAAAGGCTTGGCAAAGACCATCAAAAAAGCCAACAAGGAAATTTCAGAGGGTAATACCAGGCGTGAAACCCTGGCAGACAATAAGTGGTTGTATCAAAGTGAGATCAGCAAGAAAACAATTGCTCTTTACAAGCAAATGATTGAGCAGAAAGCTACTCCAGCGTCTCCACGAATTTGATTAGCGCCTGAGCCTTTACAACCGCGGTTTCAACCAGGGTCGGCACACTACTTAGCAATTCTGGCTTTTCTGATAGCACTTGCGGGCTCCACTGTTCAAAGTTCTGTCCCATTTCAACCAAAGTGTTTCCGAAGTCTTCCATAAGAAAAGCAAAAGTTGCGTCATCGCAACTCTTTCCGCTCAAGAACCTCTCGCCTAGTTCAAGGTAAGTTTCCCCAGACTGCTGGATAGTCAGAATTGCATTTGCCTGGTCAGCTTTATCCTCAGACACTGACGCATACCCAATTGCACCGGTGGTAGTGCCAATTAGTGCGTCGGCTTCGTTGATAACCGCAGTCGCGTTTTCTTTGTCAATTGTCGAAATAGAGCCGGTCAGGCAAAATGCATCTTTGGAGGTGTCTTTTTCAACCTGCAAAGACGCAATGGTGCTGTTGATGAAGTTCATGCCGGTTGTTATCCAGGTGTTGCCGCCGAATACAACGTTGCCAAGCAAGCTAACGATTGCGAACGTTCCAACAAACCAAGCCCAGGTTGGAAGGCCTTTGGACTTCTTCTTTGGTTCTTGCGGTGGCTGCTCAGACATAAAACATTCTCTTTCTTGATCTAGCCCCAAGTCTAATTCGCTGAGGGTTACTTAGACGCCTTAGCCTTCACATAAGCGACGATTGCGTTGGCGTGACCGTGCCCCATTGCATGTTCGGTTTTTAGGAACACAACTTGTTCCATGTGGGTTTTGGTCTTGACTTTGTTGAGCTGCTTGAACCAGTACTCCATCGGCTTGCCGTACTTTTCTTCGATAGATGGAAAGTAGCTTGCTGGTCCCTTTACTTTTTCGGCCATTAGTCTTCCTTGTTTGGTTGAACCGACCAGACCCAGGCGATCAATCCGGCAATCAAAATAATAGCGGCAGCAACTATGACCAAAAGGGTGCTTTCCTTAAAGCTGTCGTAGAAAGAAACCACGCCAAAAAACAGCGCCAGGTATCCAATCAAGATCCAGCGGTTGCGCATGAACAAACTTTACTGGTTTCATGCGTTTGTTTAGCGCTTGTTTTTCTTGGCTTTCTTTGTTGCTTTCGGCTTGACGTTAGTAGCTTTCGCTACCTTCACCTTGATTGTCTTGTTGCTGAAAGTGAACCCATAAGCAGCCATCTTTAGCCAGCCGTTTTTCTCACTTACAACTGTGGTTGCGATGGTTTTGTCTGAGCCGCCGGTCACAGAGATTGTGGCGCTAAGAGGCGCATTCGAGAATCCGTACAAACAACGTGCGGTGTCACTTCTCATCACGAGGTCGTAGCTTCCCTGAACCAGGGTGGCGCCGTCCGGCTGGTAATGCAGCCCTCCAACTTTGTAGTTTAGGAATCCGCCTTGAAATTGAGGCGATTCACCCGAGTAGCCAAGAGCGTTAGTCGTTACAATTCCAAGGACTTTTGACTTGTCTTCCAAACAGTAACTTCCGCCGCCGCTTCCGCGGGTGGACATGTTCCAGGCGGTGTCCGAGCCTGCCGATTTGTCGCTTACAAGCGGCCGGTAAAAGTCAATGTATTCAAAAACACCTTCTTGCCATGGGACAGCGCCGGTTGCCATGCCGCCATTGATTCCCCACCCCCCATTGTTGTTATTCCACATTTTCTCTTTCGAGGTAAACGAGCTCTTGTCCCTCACCAGTGTCATAGCTGCAACAGCAACGGGTTGAGCGGATATGGAAATGGTGTTGATTCCCGCTGCGAAGCTGGTGACGGATAGGTCTGGTGCCTTCATTCGACCGCTAAACCAACCGCCGATCGTGGTTGGCACCCTAAACTTCAACGCGACCCTGGTTCCTTCGGCAAAATCTACTCCAGCCGAACATGTATCACCGTCTCTGAAGGCACAATTGGTGCCATGCGGCCTATTGCTCAGATATGGGATTACGGATGCTGTCATATCCGTGGTCACGTACTTTCTCAAGTTGTAGTCGTAGTGCTGTGAAAGTCGGACCGCAACTGCGTAGTTCGCTGTACCGCCTGCGTGATTTATGCCAGTGGCTTCAAACAAAGATATGGTGCCGCCCTCTATGTAATTGCGGCGCTGGTCTGCGGGAATAGTTGTTCCATATCGTCCAGTCTTAGCCGAACCGAGGTATGTTGCTGGGGCCATGGGTACTTCAAGGGTTCCAAACTGAACGGACTCTAGGCAGAAGCTTGATGTCGCTATGGAGCAGTGAGGCAATACCGACCAGCCCAACAAATCTTTATTTGGGTCGTTTGTCGCACACACCGGGTCGTTGGTGTCCTTGCATTGAACCCACTGACCGCGTGTTTCACCTTCGCCAACGCCAGGTGGTTGTATTGAAAGTTGCGAATTTGTCTCCCCTGGGCGACCGCCTTCAGAAACCATGATCAGCAGCTGGTCCTCTGACACAATGATGCCATCGGTGTAATGGGCCGTCGCGGCAGTGGCAGGTGTGCCAATGGCAAGCACCGCAGCAATAACAATTGCTAGTGAGCGGATTAGAAACTTCATGATTTCCCCTATTCGACGGGGAAAAGACCCCAGCGTTTCACCCATCTTATCCCCAACTAAAGAGTCTTTGCCGGTTCACTTCAGCTAAAAGAGAGTCTCCGGGATAACCTCAATCGGTTCAATCAATTCAGGCCCGCTATTCCGAATGGAGTTCACAAGGTCCGCTACTGGCCAGAATCTCAAGTTTGCGTCCGGTTGGAAGTTATCAAACAGTGAGCGCACTTTATTCACATCTTGCAAAGCAGGATCCATCCACGCTTCAAAGCGCTCCTTGGGCAAAAACATGGGCATGCGGCTGTGCACGGTGGCTAATTCCCCAACGGCATCTCTTGTGATAATTGCAACGCTGCTTTTGATTTGACCATCTGGCGCGACCCACTGATCTTGGATTCCAGCAAACACCAGCATCTTCTCGTCATCACGAGAGATGTATACCGGCTGCCTTGGTTTGTATTTGCCAAGCTCTGTCGCCCACTCGTAGTATCCACTTGCTGGAACTAAACACCTTGACCGACGAAATGCGTTCTTGAAGGTTGGTTTCTCGTGCACTGTTTCTGATCTGGCGTTTATTGCAGCCGATTGGCTCTTTAGGGCTTCGGCTGCGTTCTTGCTCCACGGAGCTATTAGGCCCCAGGATGCGATTTCTAGATTTTCGTTTTTGACGATGTAAATGTCTTGGGTTGGCTTGATGTTCCAGTCAAAGGGAAGCTCTCGATTTGGTAAGCCCTTGAGCCCAAACTCCGCGACCATGTCGTTGAGCATTTCTTCCATCGCAAAGCGGCCGCACATGTTTCTAATCTACGCCCAAGGGGATTGAGCTTCGGAAGGGTCATAAAATTGATGTGTAAGTTTTCGACCAGGGGTAAGAGATGGGTAAGTTCAAGCAGGAGTTATCTGGCGGTACCAGGACATCGGTTGGCGATGCTGACAGCGTTATCAAGAAGCTTCTGAAATCCCCAGCGGGGCTTTCAGAGATCTATGCCCTGTTCTTAGATGAAGACCCTGTTGTGGCGATGCGGGCAAGCTATGTTGCTATGCGGGTTGCTGAGCAAAAGCCTGAGTCTGTAAATCCCTTCGCCAAGGAGCTTCTAAAGAATTTAGAGCTTTACACCCAACAAGAAGTTCGTTGGCACATCCCCCAGCTTCTGGTTCACCTCGATCTGACCAAAGCTCAGAAAAAGCGCGCCTACGACGTGATCATGAATTGGGCTGAGACTGACAAGAGCAAGATAGTTGGTTACTACGGCTTCCAAGCTGCAGCAGATTTTGCCGAGACAGACTCCGCTCTGCTTCAAGATTTCATACCCAGGATTAGAAAAGCCAATAAGTCTGGTGCTAAGTCCATTCAGAATCGTTGCAAGAAGATTGCTAAGCAGTTGGGTATTGAGCTCTGATTGTCTTGGAAAGAAGAACCCTGTCTTCGCCAATACCGTCAAAGTCTTTATGCCCCGACGCTTCAGTCGGCAAAACTAAACTCCCGCTGGTGTCTTTAGCCATAAAGCCAATAGCTTCGTGAAACCTTAGAGACGTTGTGTTCGCAGGTGACGTCACTGCTTCTATGTGATTGGCGCCCAGGTCAAGCACCTTAGTTTCAAAGGCTTTCCAAAGAGATTTGCCTAGCCCTTCGGACCTGTACTCGGGATCAACGCCGATGAAGTGGACATAGGCTTTGGTTTTGTCTGTTTGGGAGATGTATCCAACGAGAAATGCGATTGGTGTGAGGTTTTCGCCTCGAATCACAAAACTTGTATCTGAAAAATCTTTAAACCAAAGTTTTGGCAGCATTGGAGCCATGTTGCGTCCACCCCACCAGCAGTCCAGATTCTTTGAGATGTGGGGGAAGTCGCTTTCTTGGAGCTTCGAAATCTTGTGCACATTCCAACTTTATTCGGGCACTGTGGTGAGATTGTCTAATCCTAGGTAAATAGAAATCTCCCCCCGGTTTCCGGAGGGAGATTTTCTTTGTGGAGACTAGGGGGGTCGAACCCCTGACCCCCTGCTTGCAAAGCAGGTGCTCTACCAACTGAGCTAAGTCCCCATTTTGGAAAGCTCAAGTGGACTTGAGGCTTCCTGGTGGGCCTAGGAGGACTTGAACCTCCGACCTCTTCATTATCAGTGAAGCGCTCTAACCACCTGAGCTATAGGCCCAAAACAGCCTCCCTGAGTCTAATGCATCCAAAATCAATGCTCAAACCCAAGAAAAGCCCAGGGTATTTCTATTTAGTTGTTTGTGAAACGTATTGCGATACCGCCTGTGATCTTGCCGATCACGTTGAAGATCATCGCGTACAACCCAGTTAGGGCCGTTCCGAGAATCACATTCACAATCGCCAGCGTTGTGGCGAAAGACATAACTCGAGGCAGAGAAAGCTCTTGCTCGATATCAACTCCGCCATCTCCAAACACTCCAGAAAGCAGCGAGTTCAAAGAAGCGAAAAGACCAATTTGACCAACCACAAACCAAAGGGCAAAAAAGCCAACAACGGTTGCAATTCCAGCTGCGACAGTCACGAAGAAACCTGCCTTAATGGCAGACCAAACTTCGATCTTGACTAGCTTCAGGGCAACCTGTTTTTGCGCAGGAGCCGGACGGTATCCAAACCTAGATTTTCTTGCCGGGGCATCGCTCATTCTTCCGTTGCTCCTTCCAAGTTGCGCTCTGAATTCTTTGCTAGTCCAATAACTGAGTCAGCTTCATCGAATCTGGCAAAAACCACACCCATGGTGTCCCGGCCCTTGGCTGGAACCTCACTGACGGCTGACCTGACAACTTTACCGCTAGCAAGGACAACTAGCACCTCGTCGGATTCGCTACAGATAATAGCTCCCACTAAATCACCGCGTTTTTCTTCGAGTTTGGCCACCTTTATGCCCAAACCACCCCTATTTTGTGGTCGGTACTGATCCACGGCAGTTCGCTTGGCATAACCACCTTCGGTGGCAATAAAGACGTAAGAGTCAGCGATGTCGTTGATTACGGTTGCCGAAAGCAGGAAGTCTCCCTTGCGGAAATTCATACCGATGTTTCCGGATGTGTCACGACCCATTGCGCGAAGTGATTTCTCGGAAGCTGAGAATCTAATTGACATTCCCTTGCGCGAGACAAGTAGTAGGTCATCCGAATTAGAAACCAACATTGCCGCTACCACTTCATCGTCACCCTTTAGCTTGATGGCAATAATTCCGCCAGAACGTGGGGTGTCGTAAGCCTCCAGTGCGGTCTTCTTCACAAGACCGCTCTTGGTTGCAAGCACCAGGTATGGAGCCTTGCTGTAATCCTTGATGTCCAGTACCGATGCAATCTTTTCGTCCGGTTGCATCGAAAGTAGGTTGGCCACGTGCTGGCCCTTGGCGTCTCTTCCTGCTTCTTGAACTTCGTAAGCCTTCGCTCGATAGACGCGACCCTTATTGGTAAAGAACAACAGCCAGTGGTGAGTTGTTGTCACAAAGAAGTGCGAAACAACATCATCGGCTCGAAGAGAGGCACCTTTCACGCCCTTACCTCCGCGGTGTTGGCTGCGGTAGTTGGTGCTCTTGGTTCGCTTGATGTAGCCACCGCGGGTGACGGTGATAACCATCTCTTCTTCAGGGATTAAATCCTCGGTTGAAACATCGTCATCGCCGCCGACCTGAAGAGCTGTTCTTCTCTCGTCGCCGTGACGAGAAACAACTTCTTGTAATTCTGACTTGATGATTTCGCGCTGTTTCTTTGGGGAAGCAATGATCGACTTGTATTCCTTGATCTCAAGTTCAAGGGCTGCTGCCTCATCAATAATCTTCTGGCGCTCAAGAGCGGCAAGCTGTCTTAGCTGCATGTTCAAGATCGCACGAGCTTGCAACTCGTCAATCTTGAGCATTGTCATCAGGCCATCTTTGGCATCATCCGCTGTTGCACTCTTGCGGATAAGGGCGATGACCTTATCCAGTGCATCGAGAGCCTTTAGGTAGCCGCGAAGAATGTGCGCGCGCTCTTCGGCTTTTTTGAGTCTAAAGTTTGTTCGGCGAACAATGACGTTTACCTGGTGCTCAACCCAGTTGGAGATAAAGCCATCCAAAGAAAGTGTTCTTGGAACGCCGTCAACTAGCGCCAGCATATTCGCACTGAAGTTTTCACGAAGTTGGGTGTACTTATACAAGTTGTTTAGAACAACTCTTGCAACTGCGTCTTTCTTTAGAACCACGACAAGCCTTTGACCGGTGCGACCAGAGGTTTCATCTCTAATGTCAGCGATTCCAGTTAGCTTGCCTTCTTTGACAAGCTCTGCGATCTTCTGCGCCAAGTTGTCAGGGTTTACCTGGTAAGGAAGCTCGGTGACTACTAGACAGGTTCTGTTTTGTAATTCTTCGACGCTAACAATTGCTCGCATCGTGATTGAACCACGACCGGTTCGGTAAGCGTCTTCGATGCCGCGCTTGCCAATAATTTCTGCTCCGGTTGGAAAATCCGGTCCCTTGATGCGCTGCATCAACGCGGCAAGTAATTCCTCTTGGGTGGCTTCTGGGTTCTCCAGAGCCCAGATAGCGCCGTCGGCAACTTCACGAAGGTTGTGCGGTGGAATGTTAGTTGCCATACCAACGGCGATACCAATTGATCCGTTGATTAGAAGATTTGGAATTCTTGATGGAAGAATTGTCGGCTCTTGAGTTCTGCCGTCGTAGTTGTCTTGGAAATCAACGGTGTCTTCGTCGATGTCGCGAACCATTTCCATTGCAAGTGGTGCCATCTTGCATTCGGTATACCTTGGTGCAGCAGCTGGGTCGTTTCCTGGGGAACCAAAGTTTCCCTGACCAAGCACGAGTGGGTAGCGAAGGTTCCAAGACTGAACAAGTCTTACCAAGGTGTCATAAATTGCAGTGTCACCGTGTGGGTGGTACTGACCCATAACATCGCCAACTACACGCGAACACTTTGAGAACTGTTTGTCTGGGCGATAGCCGCCGTCATACATCGCATACAAAACCCTGCGGTGAACTGGCTTTAGTCCATCCCTAACATCAGGAAGCGCGCGGCCAACGATAACGCTCATCGCGTAATCCAAATAGCTGCGCTGCATTTCGACCTGTAGGTCGACCTGCTCTACGTGGTCCATCCGTTGCTCTGGTGTAGGTGTCTTATCTGCCATAAGTAGTTTCTCGCTCCTAGATATCTAGGAAGCGAACATCCTTTGCGTTCTTTTGAATAAATGATCTTCTTGCTTCAACGTCTTCGCCCATCAGGGTTGAGAAAACCTCATCGGCAAGAGCAGCGTCGTCAAGAGTTACCTGAAGTAGGGTTCTTCTGGCCGGGTCCATGGTGGTTGACCAAAGTTCGTCGTAGTCCATTTCTCCAAGACCCTTGTAGCGCTGGATGGAGTTTTCCTTAGGAATCTTTCTTCCGGCCTTGGCGCCTTCTTTGAGCTTTAGATCGCGCTCAGCGTCTGAGTAAACGTATTCGTGCTCAGCATTGGTCCACTTGATTCGGTAAAGCGGTGGCTGAGCAAGATACACGTAGCCGTGCTCAATAAGGGGTCTCATGTACCTAAACAGCAGCGTAAGTAGCAGCGTGCGGATGTGCTGGCCGTCGACATCAGCGTCGGCCATCAAGATGCACTTGTGGTACCTAATCTTCGAAACATCAAACTCTTCGCCGATTCCGGTACCAAAAGCCGCAATTAGCGCCTGGACTTCGGTGTTGGCAAGAGCCCTATCTAGCCTTGCCTTCTCAACGTTCAAAATCTTTCCGCGCAGCGGCAAGATCGCCTGGTGCTCAGGATCGCGACCGCTAACTGCTGAACCACCGGCAGAGTCACCCTCCACGATGTAAATCTCAGAAAGTGCCGGATCGCGGGAAGAGCAGTCGCGAAGCTTTCCTGGCATTCCGCCGGATTCCAAAAGACCTTTTCTTCTGGTTGCTTCGCGGGCTTTTCGAGCAGCCATTCTGGCAGCTGCTGCCTGAATTGCTTTTCGGACGATTTCTTTCGCCGCTGGTGGGTTGCGCTCTAGCCAATCGCCTAGTTTGTCGTTGACGATTTTCTGGGTGAAGGTCTTAGCTTCAGTGTTTCCAAGCTTGGTCTTGGTCTGGCCTTCAAATTGAGGCTCGGAAAGCTTGATTGAGACAACGGCGGTTAGGCCTTCGCGGACGTCGTCACCGGAGAGGTTTTCGTCCTTTTCTTTGAGCAGGTTATTGGCCCTGGCGTACTTATTTAGAAGCGAGGTAATTGCTGTTCTAAAGCCCTCTTCGTGGGTTCCACCTTCGTGGGTGTTGATGGTGTTGGCGTAGGTGTGGACAGACTC
>Ga0315907_10009091_pt1 | contig 10099 bp, 8 predicted proteins | sample LakEriMetagenome_3_FD_203525 | JGI IMG/M metagenome (GOLD analysis project Ga0315907, IMG submission 203525) | Freshwater fungal communities from buoy surface, Lake Erie, Ohio, United States - Buoy 12 MA123 | ecosystem: Environmental > Aquatic > Freshwater > Lake > Lake biofilm | place: USA...
CCCCCGATCCCGCCGACGCCCCCGCGGGCCCGTCGGCAACCCCGTCTCGTCCGTCACGTTTCCGATCCCCGATGCTCGCCCATGGCGTCCGTGCGAATTTCGGGGAAGGATTGACGCGCGCACGCTTGTGCGCAATGAGAATTTGTTGTGCGCGAAGCGAACACGCTGGCGGCAGGGATTCCGGGACGGGAGCGGTCGACGATGTCGGATCTGAACGGGCGGGTGGTGCTGGTCACGGGCGCGTCCAAGGGCATCGGCGCGGCCGTCGCCGCCGCCCTGGGTGCTGCGGGGGCGTCGGTGATTCTGCACTACCGGGGCGACCACGCGGGCGCCGAGGCCGCCGCCGCGGGCTTTCCCCGCGACCGCAGCCTGCTGGTTCCGGCCGACCAGGCCGACCCCGCGGCGATGGACGCGCTCTGGGCGACGGCGGTCGGCTGGAAGGGCAAGGTCGACGCCGTGGTGCTGAACGCCGCGATCATGCTCTGGGGCGGCGGGGTCGAGGATCCGATCGAGGCGTGGGACGACAACTGGGAGCGCCAGATGCGGGTGAACGTCCTGTCGCCCACGCGACTGATGCGGAACGCCGTCGGCCATTGGCTGGAGACCGGCCGCGGCCCGGGCCACCCCGACGGCGACGGGGTCCTCGTCACCATCTCCTCCTGGGCGGCGCAGCGCGGCGTGACCGACCCGTCGATGATCGCCTACGCGGCCAGCAAGGCCGCGGTGAAGGCGGCGGCGCAGACGGTGGCGCGCGGCTACGCCAAGCGCGGCGTCCTCAGCTACGTCGTGGCGCCTGGGGTCGTCCGCACCCGCATGTCGGAGGATTTCGCGGCGTTGCAGGGCGGCGAGGACAAGGTGACCGCGACCCTCCAGATGGGCGAATGGGTGCCGCCGGACGACATCGGCCACCTCGTGGCCTTCCTCGCCACCGGCAAGGCCCGCCACCTCACCGGCGCCACGCTCGACGTCAACGGCGCCAGCTACGTCCGTTGAACCGCCGGGCTTGACGCCGCCGGCCCGGGCGCGAAATACAGCACCGTCCGTTCGTGATGCGAACCGAAGCGTCTGGAGCCTCCATGACCGATCCCGTCACGGCCCGGTCCTCGCCCGTGGCCCTCGTCGGGGCCGGCAGCATGGGGATCGGCTGGGCGATCGTCTTCGCCCGCGCCGGTCATCCCGTGGCGCTGCACGACGCCGACCCGGCCGCGCTCGACCGGGTCCCGGCGGCGCTGGCCGCGCGGCTCGACGGCCTCGCCGCGTTCGGCCTGCTGGACGAGGCGCCCGCGGTCGTGGCGGCGCGGGTGCGCGTCGCGTCCGGCCTCGCCGACGCGCTCGACGGCGCCGTGCACGTGCAGGAGAACGTGCTCGAACGGCGCGAGGTGAAGGCGCCGCTGTTCGCCCAGATGGACCGTCTGGCCCGCCCGGACGCCGTGCTCGCCAGTTCGTCCTCGGCCATTCCGGTGTCCGAGATCGCGGGCGACCTGCCGGGCCGCGCGCGGTGCCTCGTCGCGCATCCGGCCAACCCGCCCTTCCTCCTGCCCGTGGTTGAACTCGTGCCTGCGCCCTTCACCGCCGCGGACGCGGTCGCGCGCACCCGCGCCCTGATGGAAGGGGCCGGGCAGTCCCCGGTCGTCCTGGGGCGGGAGATCGAGGGCTTCGTCTTCAACCGCCTCCAGGGCGCGGTCCTGCGCGAGGCCTATTGCCTCGTGCGCGACGGCGTCGCCTCCGTCGCCGACATCGACCGGGTGATGACCGACGGGCTCGGCCTGCGCTGGTCGGTGATCGGGCCGTTCGAGACCTCGGACCTCAACTATCGCGGCGGCCTCCGCGAGCACGCGCGCCGCATGGGCGCCGCCTATGCCCGGATGGGGGCGAGCCGCGGGCAGGACGATCCCTGGACCGACGATCTGGTCGCCGCCGCCGACGACCAGCGCCGCGCGCTGGTGCCGCTCGACCGGTGGGAGGCCCGGGTGGCGTGGCGGGACCGGGCGCTGATGGCCCTGGCGGCCCACCGCCGCCGGGCCCCCGGCCCCGCCGATCCGGGCTGACCCGCCGTGCGCGTTCCCGCCCCCGGCATCGTCGCCGCGACCGACCCGGTCGAGATCCGCTTCGACGGCGCCCCGTTGGAGGCCCGCCCCGGCGAGATGCTGGCCGCGGCCCTGACCGCGGCCGGTCACCTCGACGTCCGCGACACGCGGCGCGGCGGCCGGCGCGGCGTCTTCTGCGGGATGGGCGCCTGCCAGGACTGTCTCGTCACGGTCGACGGCGTCCCCGACCAGCGCGCCTGCATGACCCCGGTCGTGCCCGGCATGACCGTCCGCCGCCAGGGGGTGGGCGGGCCGCCGGGCCCCGCGGCGGCCCCCTCCGCATCGGACGAGACCGCCAGCCCGGACGTGCTGGTCGTCGGCGGCGGCCCGGCCGGCCTCTCGGCGGCGCTGGCCGCGCGCCGCGCCGGCGCCTCGGTCGTCCTGCTGGACGAGCGGCCGTCGCCGGGGGGCCAGTACTTCAAGCAGCCGGGCAAGTCGCTCGCCTTCCGCGACGGCCCGACCGACGCGCAGTTCGCCGCCGGCGTCGCGCTGATCGAGGCCGCCCGCGCGGCCGGCGTCGGCTTCGTCCACGGCGCGGCGGTGTGGGGCGCCTTCGCGCCGGACGAGATCGCGGCGACCGCCCCCGGCCGGTCCCTCGTCTACCGGCCCCGGCGGCTGGTGCTGGCACCCGGCGCCTACGAACGCGCGGTGCCGCTGCCGGGCTGGACCCTGCCCGGGTTCATGACCACGGGCGCCGCGCAGACGCTGCTGCGCGCCTATCGCGTGGCGCCGGGGCGCCGGGTCCTGCTGGGGGGGAACGGCCCGCTGAACCTGCAGGTCGCGGCGGAACTGCTGCGCGCGGGCGTCGAGGTGGTGGCGCTGGCCGAACTCGCGCCCTTTCCCGGCCCCGCCCGCTGGGCCGCGGTCGCCCGTGCCATGGCCGCCGCGCCGGGGCTGGTGCGCGACGGTGCGGCCGATCTCGCGCGGCTCGCGCGCGCCCGGGTTCCGGTGCTCTGGGGCCACTCGGTCGTCGCGGCGGAGGGGGAGGGGCGGGTCGCCGCCGTCACCGTCGCCCGGATCGGCGCCGACGGCCGGCCGGTGCCGGGCACCGCGCGGCGGTTCGAGGTCGACGCCGTCTGCGTCGGCTTCGGGTTCCAGCCGACCGCCGACCTGTCCCGCGCGCTCGGCTGCGACCACTGGTTCGACGCCGTGCGCGGCACGCTGGTGGCGGCGCGGGACGACGAGGGGCGGACCAGCGAACCGGCCGTGTTCGTCGCCGGCGACGCGGGCGGGCTGGGCGGGGCGCGGATCGCCCAGGCGCAGGGTTTCCTCGCCGGGGCCGCCGCCGCCCGCGACCTCGGCCTCGCGGGCGATGCGGACCTCGCGGCGGACGTCGCCCGCCGGCGCCGCGCGCTCGTCCGCGACCGGGCCTTCCAGGACGCGCTGTGGGCGATCTATGCCGCCCCGCGGCTCGGCCTGCATCTGGCCGACGCCGACACGATCGTCTGCCGGTGCGAGGAGCTGACCCGGGCCGAGGTCGAGGCCGGGATCGTCGAGGATGTTCGGCACGCCGGCAGCGTGAAGCGGGCGACCCGGGTGGGCATGGGCCGCTGCCAGGGGCGCTACTGCGGCCCGCTGGTGGTGGAGGCCGCCGCGCGGGCGACGGGTCTCCCGGTGACAGAGGACGCCTTCTTCGCCCCGCGCGCCCCGCTCAAGCCGGTTCCGATCGGCGCCATCGCGCAGTGGCCGCCGGCGTAGGGGCCGCCGACGGGGGGGGCCGCCGATGGACGGCGCCTGACGCCGGCCGGCCCTCACGCCTCCTGCGCGTCGGCGCGGACGGCGCGGCGGCCGGCCGCGGGGGCGCCCTCCGGCCCGCGCAGGCCCGCCCCGATCCGGGCGCTGGCGTCGAGCAGGATCGGCAGCATGGCGTCGCGCAGCTCGCCCATGCTGGTGCGGCCCGCGTGGGTGCTCACGTTCATCGCCGCGACGACCTGGCCGCCCGCGTCGCGGATCGGCACCGCGATCGAGCGCAGCCCCTCCTCGAGTTCCTGGTCGACGGCCGCCCAGCCCTGGCGGTGCGCCGTCCCGATCGCGTCCGCCAGCGCCGCCCGGTCGCCCACGGAAAAGGGCGTCAGCGGTCGGATCGGGGTCCGCGCCACGAAGGCGGCGCGTTCGTCGGCCGGCAGCCCGGCGACGAGCACCCGGCCCATCGCGGTGCAGAAGGCCGGAAGGCGGCTGCCGACCGAGAGGCCGATGGCGAGCACCCGCGCGCTGGACACGCGGGTGACGTAGACGATGTCGTCGCCGTCGAGGACCGCGGCTGAGCAGGATTCCCGGGTGCGCGCCACCACGTCGCGCATCACCGGCTGCGCGGTCTCGGCGATCCGGTTGGAGCCGAGGTAGGCGAACCCGAGGTCGAGGATCTTCGAGCAGAGGGAGAAGTACTTGCCGTCCGTCTCCGCGTAGCCCTCCCGCACAAGGGTGAGGAGGAAGCGGCGGGCGGCGGCGCGGGTCATGTCGGTCTGCTGCGCGACCTCCGACAGGGTCATGCGCGGCTTCAGCCGTCCGAACGCCCGGATGACCTCCAGCCCGCGGACGAGGGACTGGACGTACTCGCGATCGTCGGGGTCGTTCCGGTCCATCCCATCGCCCCCATCCGACATGCGCCGGTCCAGAGATACGCGGCGGGACGGCCCGGCACAACCGGTGCCGCGCCCGCCCGCCCCTCAGGCCGCGGCCGTCGCCGGCCGGTACCGCTCGGCCGAGAAGGGCGCGATGTCGAACCCGGGGTCCCGCCCCTGGACGAGGTCGGCGGTGACCCGGGCGCAGACCGGCCCGGCGGTGAAGCCCATCCAGGGAAAGACGTTCACGAAGAAGCCCGGGACGCCCGGCACCTCGCCCAGGATCGGCTTCCAGTCGGCGGTGCCGTTCACGATCGCGGGCCAGGTGCGCACGAGGCGCAGCCCCGCGACCGCGGGGACGACGGTGCAGGCGATGCCGAGGTTGGCGACGATCGACGCCCGGTCGAGGCGGGGCCGTCCGTCCGCCCCCATCCGCGCCGGCCAGCCGCCGCCGATCAGAAGCGTCCCGTTCTTCGCCTGCTTCAGGCTCAGCTTCTCGCCGGCGTAGTAGAGGAGGGTGGGGATCAGCGGCGCGCAGGGCTCGGTCACGTTCACCTGGAGGGGGTATCCCTCGATCTCCAGCGGCACGCCCACCATCGCGGCCACGGCCGCCGCGCGGGCGCCGGCCGCGTTCACCACCCGGCGCGCGCGGATGGTCCCCCGGTCGGTGTGCGCGAGGAAGCCGCCGGCCGCCGTCTCCAGATGATGCAGGGCGCAGCCGGTCAGGATCGTCGCCCCCCTGGCCCTGGCCGCCCGCGCGAAGGCGGGGGTGGCCCGCAGCGGGTTCGCCTTGCCCTCGGTCGGGCAGAGCGCGCCGCCGATCATCCGGTCCGACACGTAGGGCGCGAAGGCGCGCAGCGCGGCCTGGTCGAGCAGGCGGACGTCGAGGCCGAAGGCGCGCTCGACCGCCGCCTTGCGTTCGATGTCGCGCATCTGCGCCTCGGTGTCCGCGACCAGCAGGCCGCCGGTCACCGCGACGTCGAGGACGGCGTCGAGTTCCGCCTCCAGCCCGCCCCACATCTCCACCGACGCCAGCATCAGCCGGAGCGTCGGGGCGAAGGTGCGCGCCCAGCCCTCGCCATTCAGCACGAAGGGCTCGTGCGGGATCTGGGCGTGCAGGCTGCCGGCGTTGGAGCCCGACGCCTGGGTGTTCAGGTCGAAGGCGTCGATCGCCGTCACCTCGACCCTGTCGCGGGCGAGGTAGTAGGCCGTGGCGCAGCCGGCGATGCCGCCGCCGACGACCAGCACGTCCGTCGCGCCGGGTCCGTCCCCCGTCGATCGCACGGCCATGGTTCCCATCCCGTCCGCTCCCGTTCCGGCGGTTTACAGCATTCTGTACGCCATGATAACAATTGTGCGGCATACGAAAACGCCGCGCCGCCCGTCCCGGTGCCGTCCGCGGCGCACATCCTGGGAGGATCAGAGGCGATGACCGGCTTGCCCGTGGCTGCCAGCACGTTCCCCTTCATGTACTCGGACGGCGGCCTGGACGCCCTCAAGCATCTGGCCGGCCTCGGCTACTCCCGCTTCGAGATGATGATCTTCCCGCCGCACTGCTGGCCCTCGCAGATGCCGAAGGCGGAGCGCGACGGCTACCGCTCGTGGCTGGACGGGACCGGCGGGCGCATCACCTCGTTCTGCTATCCGCTGCTCGACAACAACCCCAATTCGCCGTGCCCGATCATGCGGCGCTACACGCTCGACCGCTACCGGGAGGCGATCGACCTCGCGGCCGAGTGGTCTTGCCCCTACGTCGTGGCGATTCCGGGGCCGGTGAACAGCCTGATCAACCCGCCCTACCGCTGGATGTACGACTGGTTCGTGGAGGGGGCGAAGGAACTGGTGGCCCACGCCAAGGGAACCGGCGTCGAGATCCTGGTGGAGAACGTGCCCTTCACCTTCCTGCCCAGCGCCGAGGACATGGCGAAGGTCTGCGCCGACATCGGCCCCGAGGTCGGGGTGAACTTCGACGTCTGCAACTCCGCCTACATCAAGGAGGATCCGGCCGCGGCGATCCGCCGGCTGGGGGCGCTGGTCAAGAACGTCCACATCTCCGACAGCGGCTACGGCGACTTCAAGCACGACAAGCTCGGCACCGGAATGGTCCAGCCCGCGCCCGCCGCGGCGGCGCTGCGGGACATCGGCTACGCCGGCCAGACCGTGCTGGAGATCATCGCCGACAAGAACGTGCCGGGCACCACGCCCGACGCCGACATCATCGAGAGCCACGCCATCCTGGCGACGTCCGGCTGGGCGGCGCTGAAGGGCTAACGCCCGGCCGCCCTCCCGTCCCCTCGCCAGCCCGCCTTCCACCGGAGACCCGTCCGATGTCCACCCAGTACCGCGGCAGCCATTCCGTGATCGTCACCCCGTTCCGCGAGGACGGTCCCGGCATCGACGTGCCGGCGCTGAACCGCTTCCTCGAATGGCAGATCGCCGAGGGCGCGCCCGGGTTCATCATTCTGGGCACGACGGGCGAGTTCCTGACGGTGAGCGACGAGGAGCGCACGCAGCTCGTCGAGGAGACGGTGCGGATCTGCCGCGGCCGGGCGGTCGTGTGGGTCGGCGCGGCCAACGCCTACACCGCCAACGCGGTGCGCTACGCCCGCGAGGCGGAGAGGCTGGGCGCCAACGGGCTGATGGTGATCCCGCCCTACTACTACACCCCGACCGAGGACGAGATCTTCGGCTACTACAAGGCCATCTCCGAGGCCGTCTCGATCCCGATCATGCTCTACAACAACCCGTTCACCTCCAACGTCGACATGTCGGCGAAGCTGGTGGCGCGGATGACCAAGGCGTTCGCGAACGTCCGCTACATCAAGGAAGCGAGCCAGGACGTGGCCCGCGTCTACGACATCATCGAGGCGACGGACGGGATGATGAACGTCTTCGCGGGCGAGCGGATCGTCGAGAGCTACGCGCTCGGCGCGGTCGGCTACGTCAACCCGTTCGGCAACTACATGCCCGCCCCCTCCACCCGCATCTGCGACCTGCTGGCCGCCGGCCGGGTCGAGGAGGCGCGGCGCATCCAGCGCTGCATCACCCAGATCGAGCACATCATCGCCGAGGGCCACCCGACCTACGGCCACCAGTGCTATTCCAAGGCGCTGGCCGCGGCCCGCGGCTGCCCGGTGGGCGACGTGCGCCCGCCGCTGACGCGCTTCGCCGCGCTGGGGCAGGAGGGGCACGACCGGGTCGCCCGCCTGATGCCGATCATCGAGGAGGCGGAGCGGATCACGCGCGAGGTCTGGACCGCGCAACGGCAGGCGGCGCAGTAGGGCCGGTCGCCATGGCGGAGCCACGGGGGCCGCAGCCGCACCTGTTCACGCCACTCACCCTGCGCGGCCTGACGCTGCGCAACCGGGTGGTCGTGTCGCCCATGTGCCAGTACGCGGCGGTCGACGGCCGCATGACGGACTGGCACGTCCACCATCACGCCCGCTTCGCCATGGGCGGTGCCGCGCTCGGCATCGTCGAGGCGACGGCGGTCGTGCCCGAGGGCCGCATCACCCACGGCTGCACCGGCCTGTGGGAGGACGGCCAGATCGAGGGCATGCGCCGCATCGCCGAGGTCTATGCCGCCTATGGCGCGGTCGCGGGCGTGCAGATCGGCCATGCCGGCCGCAAGGCCAGCACCCGGCGGCCGTGGGACGGCGCCGCCCCGATCGAGGCCGGCGACGCCGAGCCGCCGTGGCGCACCGTCGGCCCGTCGGCGATCCCCGCGCGGCCGGGCTGGCCGGTGCCGGACGCGTTGAGCGCCGGCGAGATCGTATCCCTGATCGCCGCCTTCGCCGCCGCCACCGCCCGCGCGCGGGCGGCCGGGATGAAGGTGGTGGAGATCCACGGGGCGCACGGCTACCTGATCCACGCCTTCCTGTCGCCGCTGTCGAACCGACGGACCGACGGATGGGGCGGCGACGCGAACCGCCGGATGCGCTTCGCGCTGGAGGTGGCCGAGGCGATCCGCGCCGAGTGGCCGGACGACCTGCCGCTGTTCCACCGGGCGTCGGTGGTCGACGGCGAGGCGGAGGGGATCACGATCGAGGACACCATCGCCCTGTCGCGGGCGCTGGCGGCCCGCGGCGTCGACCTGATCGACTGTTCGTCGGGCGGCATCTCCGGCAGCGTCTCGCTGGTCCCCCGCCACCCGGGCGACGGGTTCCAGATCCCGCTCGCCCGCGCGGTGCGGGCGGGCGCCGGGATGCCGACGATGGCGGTCGGGTTCATCAACACGCCCGACCTCGCCGAGCGCACCCTGGCGGAGGGCAGCGCCGACCTGATCGCCATCGCGCGCGAACTTCTGGCCGATCCCAACTGGCCCTACCACGCGGCGAAGGCGCTGGGTGCCGACCGGGCCCACTGGGTCCTGCCGCAGCCCTACGCCTGGTATCTCGAGCGGCGCGACCGGCTGGAGCCGCCCGCCGCCCCCGCGGCGGACTGACGCCCGTGCGCATCGAGGGACGTGGCACGGCGCCCGCCGGCCCGCCGGTGACCATCCGCTTCGACGGGACGCCGGTGTCCGCCTTCGAGGGGGAGGCCGTGATGGCCGCCCTGGTCGCGGCGGGGCGGATGGCGCAGCGGCGCACGCGCTCGGGTGCGCCGCGCGGCGTCTTCTGCGGCATGGGCGTCTGCCAGGACTGCCTCGTCACGGTCGACGGGGTTCCGAACCGGCGCGCCTGCATGACGCCGGTGGTCGACGGGCTGCGGGTGGAGACCCAGGGCGAACTGGCGGCGACGGCGCCGCCCGACGCACCGCTGGTCGACGCGCCGCGGGAGGTGGCGACGCCCGACCTGCTGATCGTCGGGGGCGGGCCGGCCGGCATGACGGCGGCGCTCGCCGCCGCCGCCCGGGGCCTCGTCGTGACGCTGGTGGACGAACGCCCGGCGCTGGGCGGCCAGTACTTCAAGCAGCTGTCGAAGGCCCACCGGTTCGAGGGCGACGGCGCCCGCGACGCCCAGTTCGACGAGGGCGGCACGCTCGTCGGCCGGGTCGAGGCGGCGGGCGTCCGGATCCTGCGCGACGCCGAGGTCTGGGGCGCCTTTCCCCCGGACGAGGTCGCGGTCGCGGCCGGCGGGCGGACGCTGCTGTTCCGTCCGCGCCGCATCCTTCTGGCGACCGGGTCCTACGAGCGCGCGGTCCCCTTCCCCGGCTGGACGCTGCCCGGCGTTATGACCACCGGGGCGGCGCAGACGCTGCTGCGCGCCTATCGCGTGGCGCCGGGCCGCCGGGTGCTGGTCGGCGGGAACGGGCCGCTGAACCTGCAGGTGGCGGTCGAACTGCTGAAGGCCGGCGCCGCGGTCGTGGCGCTCGCCGAGGCCGCGGCGGCGCCCGGCCCGGCCGTGGCCGGCGCGCTGGCGGCGGCGGCCGCGGCCTCGCCCGGGCTGATGCTTCGCGGTGCGCGCGACCTGGGCACGGTGCGCACCCACGGTGTGCCCGCGTTCCACCGC
>Ga0315907_10009092_pt1 | contig 10098 bp, 6 predicted proteins | sample LakEriMetagenome_3_FD_203525 | JGI IMG/M metagenome (GOLD analysis project Ga0315907, IMG submission 203525) | Freshwater fungal communities from buoy surface, Lake Erie, Ohio, United States - Buoy 12 MA123 | ecosystem: Environmental > Aquatic > Freshwater > Lake > Lake biofilm | place: USA...
GTATGGCATTATCGCACCTGTTGAAGTTTATATACAATAGCGGAACGGATGAAGTGATCCGCAGAGGCAAAAAGATCCATGCTATTGGTTATGTTGAGTTCATTGAACACGATGAACTATTACATACAGTTACGTTCAGGGTTAAAGACGATAATTATAATACATACTACAAAGTATTTATACAGAAATATAAGGATCCTAAAACGTTATCTCTTCGCTGTACTTGTCCCTACAACCTGGGAGATATTTGCAGACATGAAGCTGCAGCACTTCTTCAACTTCAGGAGCTACTCGATCGTAATATTTTAGGTGAAAAGGGTATTGTGTATCACCAGCGTCATACGGTTATCAAAATGAAACATATCGATCTAAAAACGATCCGTATGTTATCTTCTCCGGAAGCGTATGATATGGCAGAAAAATATCTTCGTACCCATAAGGCTAATATTCTAAAAGCCAAGGATGAGCGTGTTGAAGCTTCTTTGGATCTGGATGGAGAAAATTATCCTATCGCCATCCAAAAAAATGAAGAACGTAATTTCGATACTTCCTGTAAATGTACGGAGGACAATCATCCGCTTTGTGCACATAAAGTGATCATTTTTGTTCAATTACTGAATGCATACGGAGCAAATTATTTTGATACGATTCGAAATTGGGAAAAAGAAAAGGATAAACTGCTTCAGATATATGGGTATAGCACAAAAGATGCTAACTGGGAAGAAAAATTTGAATTTACCTATAAAGATGGGAAACCCTTTTTAAGAGTTCTTGATCCAACCATTAAACGTGTTACGCCAACTTCTGCTCAGGCGAAACCTCGATTTGAGAAACCTCAAATGGTGCACGAGGATCCTGCACCTAAAGAAAAAGCTGCAGCTCCTGGTAGGCAACTTGGAATGGTATTCAACAATAATTATAAACAATTCCCTGGTTTCAGTATTGACCTGTTCATAGGTGAATACAATGAAGAATCTGGATTTACAGGGCTTGTAGAAAAGCTTGATCTTTCCAAATTTGTATCTATTGATAGTTTATCAACTGAAGACGCAGGGCTTTTACAGCAGATAAGAAAACTTCAACAAACGGAGATCAATAAATACATCAGTCGCAATTCTCCGTTCTCTGAAATATGGGATAATATCATTCATCATGAAGACGACGACCTTACTCCAGATACAAAAACATTGATTGTAGAATATCTTCAGCCAAAACTGAAAAAAATCTTTATTGATCTGGAAACTTCAAATCGGTTTTATGTTTTACCCAAAGGAAAAGGGTTTAAAACGGCAAATCTCCAGCCAATCAAATGTTCTTCATCTGCATTGCGACCATCATTTAAAGTATATCCTGCAGCTGATCAAATTCATGTAGAGTGTATTGCCAGAGTAAACGAACTTGAAATTGACATAAAGGATAATGAGTGGGAAAGTCAGTGGCTGATGCTATACAATCAGGTAATATATACCTGGGAGAAGGAAGATGATTTTGAAGTAGTACAGGATTTTCTTCCAAAAGGAATAAAAGAAATTGACCCAGCAGCATTTCCTTCATACCTTGAAAAAAAGCTAACCACACTATCCCGAAATTATCAAGTAGAATTTGATCGTTCATTCATTATTGAAGTTCGAGATGGCGATCCGGATATATTTATTCAACTCCAGGAAAAGGGTGATTTTCTTCTATTCCAGCCTGTATTTTCTTACAAGGGTTATGAGGTAAGACAACAGGATAAGCATACGATCAATGTTCCGGTGAATGGGAAGGTTATGGTGGTGAACAGGAATATTGAAGCAGAGTATCGTTTTGTCAAAAAGCTGGAAGGACTTCATAGCAATTTCATGCGTCCAGATAACGGGGCATTAGTATTGAAAGGGGCGGATGTATTGAAAAATAATTGGTTTTTTCTTTTTGTGGATGCGATGCGGGAAATGAATATTCCGGTTATTGGTTTTGATGTGCTGAAAAATTTTAAGTTCAATACAGCAAAGCCTTCTACCATGATCCGTATCTCCAGTGGTGTAGATTGGTTTGATGCCAAAGTAGATGTAGTATTTGGTGATCAGCATGTGAGTATTGCAGAGATCAAAAGAGCTTTAGCTAGTAAGCAACAATTCGTTCAACTGAATGATGGAACACTGGGTATTCTTCCAGAGGAATGGTTGAAAAAATATGGTTTACTATTTAAAGTAGGGGAAGGGAAGAATAAAGATCTCCGATTATCAAAATATCATCTTAGTATCATTGATGAGTTGTATGATAAACGTAATGAAGAAGAAGTGATGATTGAGTTGGAGGGAAAATATGAGCGATTGAGGTCACATAATCGTATTCAGGAGGTAGATCCCCCAAAGGAATTGGCACATATCCTTCGGCCATATCAAGTGGCTGGTTACCATTGGTTGAACTATCTGAGTGAAGTAGGATGGGGCGGGATATTGGCAGATGATATGGGTTTGGGTAAAACTGTACAGGCTTTATCCTTTATCAAATTATTGAAAGATAAGCTTGGGAAGATGCGTGGACTTGTGGTTTGCCCGACAACCCTTATGTTCAACTGGGAAAATGAGATAAAAAAATTTACTCCTAATCTCAGTTATTTAATCCATCACGGTGGAGATCGATTGAAAGAAAAGAAAGCATTCGATCATGTAGATGTGATCATCACTACCTATGGAACATTGCGTAGTGATATCAAGATATTGACAGAGATGGAATATGATTTCATGATCTTGGATGAATCACAGGCTATAAAAAATCCGCAGAGTAAGGTTACGAAAGCGGCTAGTTTGATTAAAGCGAATAATCGGCTTTGCTTAAGTGGTACACCATTGCAGAACAATACATTTGATATATATTCTCAGATGAACTTCCTCAATCCAGGAATGCTAGGAAGTGTAGAGTTTTTCAGAAATGAATTTGCTACGCCTATAGATAAATTTGGTGAAGCTGAACAAAAAGACCATCTGCGTAAATTATTATATCCATTCATCTTACGAAGAACGAAAGAGCAGGTGGCTAAAGATCTTCCCGAAAAAACCGAAACTATATTATTCTGTGAAATGGAAGATGAGCAACGTAAAATTTACGATGCATTCAGAAATGAATACCGAAGTAAGATCTTGGGTGTGATTAGTGATCAGGGTATTGAGAAATCACAGTTAACTATTCTTCAAGGCTTGATGAAGTTGAGGCAAATTTGTGATTCACCTTACATTATGAATGAGGTTGATAAATATCCTAATGTCTCCATCAAACTAGATGAATTAGGAAGGGAGATCACAGAAAATATCAGTAATCATAAAGCATTGGTTTTCTCTCAGTTCTTAGGAATGTTGGGATTAATCCGACAGAAATTGGACGCTCTTGGAGTAAAGTATGAATACTTTGATGGAAGTACAACGGCCCTTGAACGGGAGCGCGCCATTCAGCGTTTCCAAAATGATAATGAAGTTCGTGTATTTTTAATTTCGCTAAAAGCCGGTGGTGTAGGGCTTAATTTGACTGCTGCCGATTATGTTTATATTGTTGATCCATGGTGGAATCCTGCAGTGGAACAACAAGCTATTGATCGTACCCATCGCATCGGCCAGACTAAAAATATTTTTGCCTACAGAATGATCTGTAAGGATACCATTGAAGATAAGATTCTTCAATTGCAAGATCGTAAGCGTGTATTGGCACGAGATCTTGTTGCCGATGATACCAGCTTTGTCAAATCACTTTCGCGGGAAGATGTAGAGTATCTATTTAGTTAAACTGTATCTTCATAATATGTATGGTCCTGAAGTGCAACGTATTGCTGAAGGGGCTGTCCAGATTAGCTGGCCGGCAGTTATTGATGTTTCTATTCATGCATTGGTCATGGAATTGGATCAACATATCCAACACAACCCATTTCCTGGTTGGATAGAAAATGTACCTGCTTATCATTCTCTCACCATTTATTTTGATCCATTACAGGCTCCACCAAACATTGACTTAATCCTACGATCAACGAGAGAGCCTAATCAACCAATTAAAAGCAGAATAGTTAGAATCCCGGTTTGTTATGATGGGATATTAGCTCCAGATCTTCATCAAGTTACTAAGCAATTGAACTTGACAACAGAAGAACTCATTGACCTTCATACATCTGAATACTATCATGTATTCATGATTGGGTTTTTACCAGGTTTTCCTTACTTGGGCATTCTACCTGAGAAGTTAGTATTGCCAAGAAAAAAAGCGCCGTCATTATCTGTTCCACAAGGTGCAGTCGCCATTGCAGGTATGCAAACAGGTATATATCCGGTAAGTTCTCCAGGAGGTTGGCATGTAGTCGGTTTAACACCCTATCCTATGTTCAGGGAAGGTAGTACGTTGCTTCAACCTGGTGATCAGGTTCAATTTTATTCTATTGGTATGGATACATTTCATCAATTAAAAAAACAATTCTTAGTGGAATGGCCATCCATATAATCAAAACGGGGTTGCAGATGATGGTTCAGGATATGGGCCGTAAGGGGTATCGGAAATATGGAGTCCCTATTAGTGGGTGTATGGATAGGACAGCAGCTCAAGTTGCTAATATTTTATGTGGGAACGCGCTAAGTGATGCTGTACTGGAGATCGTGATGTATGGTGCAAAGGTTTGTACGGATCGTATTCATCTGCTGGCCTTCACGGGCTCTGGAGCCACTGTTTTTATAAACGATACCGAAGTACCTTTATATCGTCCTATACTCGTTCCTGCTGGTGCAGTGATTGATCTGCGCTATGCGTCAAAAGGATGCCGTATTTATATAGCCGTGGCTGGGGGTTTTGATACGCCAATGTTTATGGGAAGCCGAAGTTTTACTTCTGTGCTATCCATGCCTGAATTAATTTCTGGTACAATACTCCCTACAGGTGATTGCACTATTTTATCCACTAAAATAATAGCTTCACTTGGATCGGGATTATCCATTGCATCTTGGTGGGCAAACCCACCTATATGTAAACGGACCATTCGTTGTTTACCTGGAATGGAATGGGATTTATTGGATGATCTTTCGAAGCGCTTATGGGAAGAGGTACGATATATGGTTTCAAATAGATCTAACCGAATGGGTTATATATTGATGGGTGCAAAACTAAACATGCAATCACCAGCAACGATGATCTCATCGGCAGTGATGCCTGGTACGATTCAACTCACACCTAATGGATCACTCATCATCTTAATGTCTGATGCACAAACTACAGGTGGATATCCGCGTATAGCACAAGTAATTGAAGCGGATTTACCTGTTTTAGCGCAATGCCGACGGGATACGGTCATAAAATTTCAGATGATCGGCATAGAGGAAGCCGTAGAGGCTTATCGTTTTATGGATCAATATATTTCCGAACTTCAGCAGGCCATTCGACTTCAATTTACTATATGAATAGGATCGATCTTAATTGTGATATGGGAGAGAGTTGGCCAGACAAAATCGTAGGCGATGATCCTGCAGTAATGCCGTACATCAGTTCTGCGAATATTGCCTGTGGGTATCATGGTGGGGGCGGATCGATCATGAAAGAAACGATTCTTCTTGCTCATAAGTATCAGGTAGCAATTGGCGCTCATCCTTCTTTTAACGATAGGGAAGGATTTGGTAGAAGAGAATATGAATTAAACTACAATGAGATCTATGACCTCGTCTATAAACAGGTATGTCTTATAAATGCCGTAATGCATTCATTAGATTTAACACTGCATCATGTAAAACCACATGGTGCATTATATAATATGGCTGCCAAACGGAATGATTATGCGGAAGCAATTGTGGATGCGGTCAAGACAATTGATGAACGTCTAATCTTATATGGATTGGCAGGAAGTGAATTAATACAAGTTGCCGCAAAAAGGGGATTGAAAACTTGTAGTGAAGTGTTTGCAGATAGAAGGTATTTAGATGATGGATCTTTAACACCCAGATCGATGAACGGTGCAGTGATTGAGGATATAGAGGAATCGATCCAGCAGGTTCTATCCATGATACAAAAAGGGAGGGTTCGATCCATTACGGGTGAGTGGGTGCCGATCAAAGCAGAAACGATTTGCATACATGGTGATCATAAAGAAGCAGCTGAATTTGCGCGCACACTAAAAGAAATTTTAAGTGCTGAAGGTTATACGATCCAATCGTATTAAATGAAAAATAGATATTCAACGATATTACTGAGTGCAGCATTTTTAATGGCAACATCTGCTATTGGCCCTGGTTTTTTGACACAGACCGCTTTTTTTACAAAAGAACTTGGTGCTTCATTTGGATTTGTAATACTCATATCTATTTTACTCGATCTTGGGGCGCAATTGAATATCTGGGCCATATTATCGGTCAGTGGGAAAAAAGCGCAGGACCTTTCTAATGATATTTTACCTGGATTAGGATTTTTGTTAGCGTTGCTGATCGTATTGGGTGGATTAGCTTTTAATATCGGCAATCTTGCTGGATGTGGATTAGGATTAGAGGTGTTGTTTGGCATACCGGATAAATGGGGTGCATTGATCAGTGCAATATTATCTATTACGTTGTTTTGGTCAGATCGCTCTTCGTCATGGATAGATCTGTTCACCAAAGTATTAGGTATATTGATGATTGGGTTAACCATCTATGTTTGTTTTGAAGCTAGGCCACCTATTGGAGAAGCGATATATCGTTCCATCATTCCGGAGAAAATAGATGCCAAAGCGATCATCACATTAGTAGGTGGTACGGTAGGAGGGTATATCAGTTTTGCTGGAGCGCATCGGTTAATGGAAGATGGATTAATTGGTGCCTCATCATTGCCTAAAGTAAAGCAATCTGCTGCTACGGGTATTTTACTGGCTTCTGGGATGCGAATATTATTATTTCTGGCGGCATGGGGAGTAGTAGCAAGTGGCTTGGAGCTACAAGAAAACAATCCGGCGGCATCAGTTTTCAAATTGGCTTCAGGGCCATTAGGATATACATTATTTGGGGTGGTAATGTGGAGTGCAGCCATTACATCTGTAGTAGGGTCTGCATATACATCGTATAGTTTTATGTTGGGTTTTCATTCTTCAATTGCAGAAAATAAAAAATGGATAATAACTGTTTTTGTTATGCTTTCAGCAATGATTTATTTTTTCATAGGAAAGCCAGTGAAGATCCTGGTAATGGCAGGAATGTTAAATGGATTTATTTTACCTATCGCATTACTGATCATTTTGATTGCAGCATGGCGTATGCGTAAACAGGGATATCAACATCCAGTATGGTTTTACATAATGGGCGGCTTAGTTATTATTGCAACCGGCTGGTTGAGTATTCATGCCGTGATAGGAAGTTAATTATTTATCATTAGTCTGATCGTGATGAACGTTTTGCTAAGTACTTAATAATTGATCACTTGTTCTTCTATGGATGCCGGGATATCGCGCCATTCATATTGCTGATTGCGTAATTGCGGAATGAATCCCGCTTCTTTGATTGCTTCCTGTATGGTTTTATACGTAAATCGATGTGGAGCTCCAGCGGCACTTACCACATTTTCTTCGATCATAATCGAACCAAAATCATTAGCTCCTGCATGCAAACAAGTCTGTGCGATCTGTTTGCCTACCGTTAGCCAGCTCGCTTGTATGTTGATGATATTTGGTAGCATGATGCGGCTCAATGCGACCATACGAATATATTCTTCCGATGTAGTTAAATTTTGTACGCCACGAATCTTGGTTAGCAACGTGTCCACATCCTGAAATGTCCAGGCAATGAAGGCTAAGAATCCTTTAGCATGATCAGGTTTGCGGCTTTGAACTTCTCTTAATTTAACCAGATGCTCAAATCGCTCATCGATCGTTTCCACATGACCGAACATCATCGTGCCCGAAGTAGTTATATCTAACTTATGTGCTTCATGCATAATATCCAACCATTCTTGCGCACCACATTTGCCTTTAGAGATCAGCCGTCGAACTCGATCAATTAAAATCTCTGCACCTGCTCCGGGTAATGAATCCAACCCTGCTTCTTTCAATGCTTTTAATACTTCATGGTGCGACGATTTTTCTAATTTGGTGATATGTGCCACTTCAGGCGGTCCAAGTGCATGAAGTTTGATATCAGGAAACTCGTTTTTAAGTTGGCGAAATAGCGTAGTGTAAAAATCCAATCCCAAATCAGGGTGATGCCCACCTTGAAGAAGAAGTTGGTCTCCACCATATTTTAATGTCTCTTCAATCTTCCTCCGATAAGTAGGCATATCCGTGATATAGGCCTCCTCATGTCCAGGAATTCGATAGAAATTACAAAACTTACAATTGGCGATGCACACATTGGTTGTATTCACGTTGCGATCAATCTGCCAGGTAACTCGTCCATGGGGCACAGCTTTTTTACGCAATTCGTCAGCGATGAACATCAGATCGGTCAGAGGGGCATGATTATAAAGGAAAACACCTTCTTCTACCGAAAGAAATTCTCTATTTATAGCTTTTTGGAATAGATCGGTCAACTGCTGTGCGTTATTTTCTACCATAAGTATGCAAATTTACTAATGGATTCCAAAGGCGGACAAGAATATTGATAAATTGTAGGCTGATTCTATCCTTACCCCTCATTGGAAAGCATTTCATCATGTATAACGTCCCAAACTCTATTAAGTTGTTTCTAATCTGTATGCTAACAGCCATTAGCAGTTTTGGACAGGATACTGCCATAGCCAAATATTTGGGTACCGAGCCCATTCATGTGCTTACAGGTGGGGTAGTCATTGTACGGGCGCAAATAAACGATGCAACCGATACGCTCCATTTTATTTTAGATACAGGAAGTGGTGGAATTTCTTTGGATTCGGCTACTTGTGACAGGTTACAAATTGTACCTATATCATCCGAGAAAACGATCAAAGGCATTGGTGGTATTCGTCAGGCGAGAATTGTTTATAACACAAGGCTTACTCTTTTGCATGGGCTGGTCACCGATAGTCTTAATTTTCATGTAAATGATTATGAAATATTGAGTAGTGTTTATGGTTTAAAAATAGATGGAATAATAGGGTATAATTTTTTAAGTCGATATATCATAAAGCTGGATTATGACAGCTCTAAAATGCATATTTACTCTCAGGGTAAAATTACCTATCCTAAAGGAGGATTTCTGCTTAAGCCATTTATTGGGATCATCCCAATTTTACAGACTGATTTTACAGATGCACGACCTGTAACCAGTCGATTTTATTTTGACACAGGGGCTGGTTTGAGCTTTTTATTATCCAAAGCATATGTCAATGATTCGCTGGTGATGAGAAGAAGAAAGGCTCCCATAGTACTTACTCAGGCAGAAGGCGTGGGGGGTAAGACTCAAATGGGTTTAACTACGGTAAGAAAAGTTAAAATAGGTCCCTATCGCTTTCAACATGTGCCTACTTTTATTTTCGAGGATCCCTATAACATCATATCCTATCCGAATCTTGCCGGACTGATCGGTAATGATTTGTTGCGTCGCTTTAACACCATTCTCAACTATCGAAAGCGGGAATTCTATCTCACGCCCAATCAACATTTGCGTGATGTATTCGATTATTCTTACACAGGGCTGGGTATTTATTTTATAGATGGTAAAGTAGTAGTGGAAGATGTAATCCCTGGTTCGCCTGGCGATCAGGCCGGATTTAAAAATGGCGATATCATTTTTGGCATTGGGAAGAATTTTTCGAATAATATCCAGGAGTATAAAAACTTACTTCAAAACACTGGATCCAAGATAAAACTCATCATTATTCGCGATGGAGAGTACGCAGAAATAATTCTTCGTCCGAAAAACATAATGAAACGCCGTTAAGCGGTGGATTTACGGATATTTGCAGTATGATTCAATTTGATCGTTTTGAGCTAAAAAATGGGTTGAAGGTGCTGGTGCACAAGGATACCAGCACGCCAATGGTAGTAATGGATATTTTATATGATGTAGGCGCAAGAGATGAAAATCCTACAAGAACTGGATTTGCACATTTATTTGAACACCTGATGTTTGGTGGATCAATTAATATCCCAGATTATGATGAGCCATTGCAGTTGGCAGGAGGGGAGAATAATGCCTATACCACAAATGATCTCACCAA
>Ga0315907_10009098_pt1 | contig 10096 bp, 9 predicted proteins | sample LakEriMetagenome_3_FD_203525 | JGI IMG/M metagenome (GOLD analysis project Ga0315907, IMG submission 203525) | Freshwater fungal communities from buoy surface, Lake Erie, Ohio, United States - Buoy 12 MA123 | ecosystem: Environmental > Aquatic > Freshwater > Lake > Lake biofilm | place: USA...
TTTAGCAGCCAACTCTGGATCACCCTTTATCATCCAACCTGGACGCATATTATGTTCTGGTTTTAATCCTTCCTTTACTTCTTCTTTGTCATCTTCTTTTTCTGAATTCTTAAAACGCAATGTATGGGCACGGATTTTTCTACCACGCTTGTCTAATTTTGTGTCAGAAGTTTCAATCTCATCGTATCCTTCTTCAATCTTTCCTGGAACAAGTTTCTCATCATAGTTGATGCCTGCTTCTCTTGCTGTTTGTAGCATATTTTTAAGAACAGACATATATTCTGGACGCATAGGTTTATTGCGTATTTTCCTTAGCGCATTATTAACAAGTTGATCTGCTGATGACGATTTTTCAACATCAGGAACACCAAGAGCATCAGCAATGATTCTTGCCACTTTTATTTTGTCTGATGAACTGAACTTCATCTCTATTAGTTCTTTAAAAGTTTTCATAGATTCTTCCATGCCCTCTTCTTTTTCCATATGGTACTGCGCACGCACTTGATCAATATCGTGAATTGCGTGGTTAATGTAATCTGCGTGGTGGTGTAACTCTCCAAGTTTCATCAGATATTCTTGAGCCATCTGAACAGACGAATTAAATTGGTCAACTTCTTCTTCGCTAATCTCATCGTATTCAACTGCTTTATTTAAAATAGAATGATACTCGTCAGTTGATTTTAATGCGTTAAGAACTGCAACTGGATCAACATCATCTCTAGATGTTAGTCTAGAAAATGCTGCAATAACTTGTGGATGTTTAATGTTTTGTGGTTTATAATTCTTATATGAGAAATCGCTTGTGTCTTCGGTTTCTTGGTAATCTTCAACAACTGTTACATTGTGCAACCACTTACGATGTGTATTACCAGAAGTATCAACCACAGTAAGATAATTGGAGCCTCTATCAAGAATTTCATATCTCTCTCCGTTTGATTCAACTATCTGACCAACTTTGAAAATTTCGCCTCTGTGGTATGACTCTCGTAACCAATCAGTAACTGTAACTTGTTCCTTAACAACATCAAGACCCATTGCTTGACGGATTTCGTTCATCAAACGACGACCATCCATTGTGGTAAGAGTTGTTGGTAATCCCTTTTTGAATGTATCAAAATCGCCTTTTTTAGCAGCTTCTCTCATTTTGGTACCAGACATTCCAGTTGCATCATCGCTATCTGGATCACGCTCACCAGCAGACACTACTTGTATTGTGTTAAAGTTAAATTCTTTGCCGTTGTACTGATTTAACAGTTTGGTGTACTCTACAACACGATCGCTTCCTGCGACCATAATAATATCTTTGTATTTTTTATTAAGTTCTTTAGCAACTTCGATGAATGTTCTTGTTGATGGACCAGCAGCCATAAATTTTGCTGTTGGAAACATTCTTTTGAGATAGTAAACCTTACGATCTACTGGGAGTGGGTTTTTAGTTTTGTCCTGAGTTCTGGACGCATAGATTACATGAGAAGCATTATGAGTAGATGCAAGACGCTCTACTGCACGAACCAATAATTCGTGACCTGTCGTTGGTGGCTGGAAGCGACCAAACGCAAAAACAATCTTTTTAGAAGGTAATTCCTTCAGGAATTGGCTATATGCTTTCATTTAATCCATCTATATGAGTAATAATCAATTATTTAGTCATCTTTTATCTTTGCTCGATCCAAGTAAGCGATGCTACTACATCCTTGTTTCCTACAGAACTAGCAGCAGCAATAGTAAGAGTGTCGCTGACTGTGCCTAAATTGCTGCGTCCAAGTTGATAAACTGTATCTGTATCTACTCTGATGCCAGTTCCTCCGCCACCAGCTGAAATAATACCTGATTGTAGATCATTTCCATTCGTAATAGCACCAGTGCTGGTATAGTTGTACTGTGTAAAGGCATCAGAATCAGGGTGATCTACCCAAGTTCCGTTTATCGTAGCATTTCGAATAAGTTTAAAATATATGGTGGTATTATCAATAGTAGCTGCTTGGAAAAATGTTGGTAGTACTATTCCTGTTAGAGCTGTGCTTTTTAATCTAATACTTACTACAGGATAAAAAGTTCTAGCAGCAGGTAAATTAATACCAGTTAGGGGAGTCAATATACTTTCAGCGATTCCCAACTTCTCAACCGATCCTTCTGCCAATAAACTATTACTGCCCTGCCACAAGTAGTGAGTGCCAGCTACACCTGTAAGATTTTCTATTTCAAGTCTAATAGGTAAAAATGGAGTTTTACACCATGGAGTTTGTAGTCTATTACCATTGTTAACAACATGTATAAGTCTTGGCGTACCATCAATTAAAAACGAAAACCTTATCTGGCCAGCACCATACCACTCATAATCCATTACCACTAACTGTTGCGCTTGGGGATCTGCTGTAATACCACTAGGACCATTGCCATCTAATTTATCGTAGTTCCAATCTTTGCGATATATTCTTTCTACTGTAGGTACAGCACCATCGCTATTGATTACTACACAAGCATACTGTGGCTCTCCTGTCAATGCATCGACTGTACCACAGTCCTCAAAGAAAAATCCATCAGTACCATCAAACATACCAAATCTACGACGTATACCAGTAACTGGAGTTTGCAACCTAACAGCAAATGCTATGGTTTGTGTACGACCTGGAGTATAACGCTGCACATTGCGAGTTTGTCGTATGACTTTAGATCCTACTTGATTGGTTACTTGCATACGAACTTGACTTAATGAAGCGTCAAATACAGCAGAACCACCATTGTATGTAGCTTCATCCCATACATCTGTCTCTTTACCATACTGAAATGTGTTAAAGAAAATGGTTTGCTGTGTCTGTACTTTAACACGACCCTTACTGTCTAATTCTGTTTCTTGAAATAAATACGTCATACTATTTTCCACCCATCTCTATAGATCATTTGAATACCACCATTGTCAACCCTTAATATAAATCCATCAGGATCATTGTCAACATTGCCTTGAACAATAATTGGAAATCTAGAGCAACGACCTGACTCGTCTTTGATTATAATATATCTACCATTTTTTACATTTGTTGGTAGTGTTATTGTTACTGTTCCTGCATAGTTAATTCCAACATAGTAGTCTTTTCTTCCAACTGTATAAGTTGCTGCTGTTACTAGTGTTGTTTGGTGGTCGAGATTAACAACATCTCCAGCGCCACCACCTGGACCATAAGCAGCAATTCGACCAATCGCTTGTTCAAGAAACTGCATCTTCTTGATAATACCAGCGATGTTTGGATCAACAGGTTGTGGAGCAGGTTGCTGAAAAGAATCTTTGTTCGTTACTTCTTTTTCAACAATAACTTCTTTCTCAACGATAACTTCTTTTATAATTTCTTTTGGTTGCGCTTTCTTCTCAACAAATATTCCAAGCAATTCACCAATCTCATTATTTTTTTTGAGTCTTTCCTGAACACCCTTTAGTGCTTGACCAGCAGGAGTGCTTTCCTGTGCTTTTTTTGATTCTGCTTTGGCTTTAGCAAGTTCAGCAAACAACTCTTTTAGTTCACTCATACTACTGCCAATATTCCTTGCGCTGCAGCTACAATCCAACGACAGGCTACTTCGTCATTAGCCAATTCTTGTTGCGCTCTAATTTCAGCAACCTCTTTAACAAGAAACTCGTATTCTTCTTTAGTAAGTTGACCACTTGTGTATTGCTCATAAAATGAAATTAAATCACTAGCAAGAGTACCTGCTGCACCACCCATTCCTGCTTGCTGCTGTAATTGTTCTATTAAATTCATCTTCCTCTCCATGCGTTAGTAATTACTTCTACTCTTGTCTTTTGTAATTTAACAACACCTTCGCAGAATTTCTCATTGCTTGATGCTTGCGCTTTCTTTAGAGCATCTTCCATATTACCTAATGCTTCAGCTTGTGGATCTTTGCGTAAAGTAGCGTAGGTTTTTAATCTCTCAACTTTATCAAAAGTTGTTTTCCAATTTCTATCTGCGCAAGATAACTTGTTAACAGATATCTTTAAATCAACAAGATCGCCAAACATAACTGGATCGTGCGGAATTGGCATAATAAAAGAGCATCCTGTTAAAACAACTAATGCTATACCTGCTATTAGTTTCTTCATACTTACCTCGGTCTATTTAAGAAGTTGTTTCTAGAAAATTCAAGACGATCAACCAACTTAACAACACGATCTCCCTGAACAGCCACGAATCCTTCTGGTGTTGTTGGAACAAGAGAGTTTCCACGCTCAACAAAACCAGCGACTCCTGTTTCTAATTTATTCAGTTTATTTACAATGATCATTTTACATGTAACAATCAAAGAAAACGCTTCATACGCTTTCTCAAGAACAACTCTGTTCTTATCAAGGAAATCTACAATTTGTTGTCTCTCGTCAGATTTCTTTTGTTTTGTTGTTGATGTTTTTACTTTATCGATATCTTTTTGCAACTCATCATGAACATATTGAGCAAACCCATGCGCATGCGTGAGACCAGTATAATTACCTGCACGAACATTGGCGTTGTTGTATTTTGCCATTAGCACAGATACCTGTTTATGTGTAGAAAGATATGATAAAAAAGAATTGGGGATTGCAACTTTAAGTTTTTCTAATTGAGCATGCGCTTTTAACACAGTTGCTTGCTCGTCAGCATTCAAAGACAAGTCTTTTGTTTTATCTTTTAAAATCGCATCATCAACAAAAACATTCTTTGATTTTTTAAGACTAGCGATTGAATAACCGAAGTTTGCTTTCATAGTAGCTGGGTCAGAGCCAGTATAGAAAGTATGGAAAATAATCCCCATTTTGCTTGCGAGGATTCTTCTACCAAGATCACTATCAGCAGCGACAGCATAAACAATAGTATTGGGTTTGAAAGTAACATGTTTTACTCCATCAATAACTAATGGTTTCAAATCATTGTCAGTATAAAGGAAATCTCCCTGCACTGTTCCATTTATTCCAAGTTCTTTACAATATTTTAATGCGAATTTTAGTTTTTCTACAAGACCAGCAGAATGTCCATGGTTCTCTTCAATATCTTTATCTGTACGATTTAATTTAGGAGAAGCATTAAACGCTGACTTTGAAGCAACCCAAAAATCTGTTCCTGAATCATGAATGATAATTGATGGCGATCCATCCCATTTCGTAGTAATTAATGTTCCTGGCGCTTTATTGTACAGAGCATTAACATATATTTGAATGCTCTCAACAGCAAAATTCAATCCTGATCTACCTTCTTCAAACATCAAATCTTCTAAATGTGAAAGGTGCTTGAGGCGAGTGGTGTCGTTTGCTGTTTCTGTTAAGTAATCAGAGAATCTCATTTTGTGTATATTCCTTTTCCTACTTCCAAATAAAATTTTGCTTCATTCGCAGGTGGTGGTCTAAGTTTTGTTCTTATTTGAAAGATTGGCGCTTTAGATTCTTTGTCCAAAAATACTAGATTGTTACCCTTTGCTTCTGCAATTAATTTTGTAGTTTTTTCAAGATTATCAAAATAATCTACAGTAATTTCTTTTACTGCGCCACGCTGTACGTCAACAACATTAGCAAGATCAGAACCAAAAATGCTTTTCTTTAAAAATGAATATGCAGTTTTTGAAAAGTTTGCCTCGGTTGATTTTTTAAGTATTTCTTTTTTTAGATCATTATACATTGAACTGATTAATTCAAATTTTGATTTCTGTTCTTCTGGTCCATTAAACGATTTACTCAATCTTACATATTTCTCTCTAGCATCCCACTTAATATTCATAGCATTAGCAAAATCTAGCATACCATTATATGGCGATAAGTTGGCAACTGTAACACTTTCTGATTTTAATGAGAAAGGTAAAGAATCTGACATAATTTTTTTAGTAGAACCTTTTGCTGTTGCATAAATCTCTAGAGTAACATCACCCTTTATTTCGCCACCACTAGATTCTCCTGCGATTCCATCTGCAATAACTGTAAATGTTGCAACCTCACCTTTATTATTATCTAGAAAATAATCTACTGCCTTGTTTGTCTTTTTTGCAAAATCTGCTCTATCGAAAGATTTAATTAATTGTTCAACTTTCTGATCAATCTTACCGATGTCCTTGGAAGATTTATAAAGCACATCATAATCTTTACCAAACGCTCCGATGACAGACTCAGGTTTTAATCTCATTTCAAACCCGACATTAAAAAAGTCAGGTGCGTTCTTTCCCTTTTGTCTCTTTAGATTTTTTGCGACAGAATATTTGAATCTTCCTGTAGAAAACATTTTAGTATCAACTTCTGATCTAATTTTGTTTAATACATTTTTTTCAACTTTGCCGTACGCTAGATGCAGTGATAAAGCAATGGTAAAAATGCCTTCGATCACATCGCCTTCGTTTAGTTTAGCCATATTTTTGTAAAATTATCTCTGTTTTTTTCTTTGTTTATAAGCAACTCTCTCATATTTATTGCTCCACTTAATAACCTGTTTGAACAACTTTGGTATTGCTTGGTTGTTGTGGGCATCATAATTAAATGTTTTGAGATAATATCGAAGAGTTTTAGAATCTCTTCCTTTTCTGGCTCTAGAAAGTAGTTGAGTTACTGGAATATTTGGTCGATTTCTTTTAAAGTCCAAATATATGCAATGAGCATATGCTTGTATTTCATCAAACTCCGAAAGATATTTTCTTTCTTCATTCCTTTTAAGTTGTTTTACTTTTTTATAGGGAAGGACATAATTTGACCACTCATCGCATCTTCTGTCAAACTGCATAAAGTGCACTAGTTCATGCATTGAAATTTGTATAAGTCTAAACTTAAATCTTTTCCAAGTAGTGTCTGTAAATGGAAACTTATTGAAATAATCTGTGTAGATATGAATTGTGCAACGTCTTTCTTGTGGGTCATACTCACCACCCATTGCGACATTTGTTTCATAAAATTTAGACTTCAGTTTCTCTGGGCGATACTCTATTCTTGTTCGCCATTTTTTGAAGTAGTTGGAAAGACCCTTTGAATCATTGCGATAATGATCTAGATCGTCCCAAATTTTGGATGGTATGAACTTCGCTCTGAACGGACGTTCAGAGAAAGGAAGGAATTCTACGAAATCGATATTGACTTGATTGAGATGTTCCATAGCAACCTCATAAGGTTAGGAATATTTATCCTTTATTATACCTTATGGGTTGTTCGTTGTCAAGCAGTTTATCCGAAGAATTCGTCTAAACTCAGAGTTTCTTTCTTTTCGAAGTGTTCATCGAACATATTTCGCGAATTTTTAGGTAAATTCGGATCAAAATTCGACTTTGTAAGAAGTTCGTTTAGATAACCAGTTGGCTTCCCAGCGGAGAGATCAATATAGTGCTGGGCAATACGCTTTCGGTCAAACTGTTGAATCAACTCATAGTTGTTCTGAACGATTCTCATATATTCTGCCTCAGACATATCGCAGTACTCAGCGATCTTCTCACCATATTCTTTTGGCGTATATGACTTCTTGAGCATGCAGTAGTTTACGCCTGCTTTTAACAAAACACCATTACCTTCTTCATTGTTGGAAACCCCAAAATTTACAGCAATGGGCACAGCCCCGATCCGCATAGCGTCAACCACAACACGATTAAAATGCTCACCAAAAGTATTACTCCAGCTAGGATCAACCAGAAACTTGGAGGTTGACAGTATTTCGTCGCGTTTTTCTCCAGAAATAAAACCAAGATAGTCAAAGTTGCCAGAATTCTCAGCATTTTCCCAAATACGTTTTCCCTCTCGATCAGGTGTTACATCTGGATCGTATTGTCTAGTGGCAAAATATTCTTCTTTACATTTGTCTTTCGACATCATATATGCTGCTTCAATACCATAACCACCAACAAGTGTCTTAACATTTTTCATGTAAGGCACTGCACGGATAAGGTCGTCCACACGCTTCCAGCGCTTAAAGGTCTGTATAGACAGGATTTTGTTCTCGCGACCAGCAAACTGCGGAGTAGGTGGTACGCCAGCGATATCCTGAGGGTTCAAAATTAACGCTCGAGGTGTGGACATAAAATCAGCCGACTCGTACGCAGCAGGATGCACGCATGCGAGACCAGCAAAATGTTTTTCAAACAAACTAATCCAAGGATAGAGTTTCTTCAGATTTGCGTCGTGGATAATTACGACTTGTTTTGCTTTGACATTTTCAATCATCGGCAACCAATCTTTATACTTTTCAGTGTCTTTATTTTTAAAACCGAAAATAGATTGCCAAATAACAATATCATGTTTGTTCGCATCATCAACAAACTTGTCGATAGATTCTTTTACTTTATAAGAATAGTAGGGAGCCATCCATCCATCACCTTGGTGGACAGGATAACCAGAACCAATACCAATCTCCCACCCTTCTTTCAATACAGAAGGAATCTCAACAGGGCGAACTGTTTTTGTTCCTTTGAGATATGCAAAATTTACTTCATGACCAAGTTCTTTCAATCCTGCCATCAAATGTTCACAGTGATTAATAATTCCACCAAAGTTGTTAAAGGTATGCATTACCATTAAAATTTTCATGTCCAAAGTCCTTGTCTAATTTTAATCAAACGAATCATCATGTCTTCGTCTTCTTGCTCATAGCGTTGCTCAATTTCAGTGCACAAGTCAAGTGCCTTTTTAGTTTCTTCTCTTTCTTCTTCGGTACGATCCTCGTAGTCAAAGAATCCTTTGTCAGCCTCGCGACGCTTATTGCAGATAGCAGTCCAACCAGAAATCTCGTGTGGGTCAGGACGCTTTGGTCTCTCAACAGTCCACCATGTATATAGATCTAGTATTTCTTGCGCTTTGATGGCTTGACTAGTGGGTTTACCATACCTTGGGTCATCCTTGTCTAGCATCTCGTCTTCATTCCAAACAAGGTTACGTTGCCATTCTAGATTAGCAAGTCCGCACTCTGGATTACGCCAAGTGCGCCAACGGAACCAACCTGTAGCATACCAAGGCGATTTAAACTTCTTGCGTGACTCTTCATCCCAAACAACATGCCACCACGCAAGTTCTATTTCCACAAAATCGACAAGTTCATTGAAGAGGCATGGTAGGAAGCGATTTCCGACATCACACCAGTTTCCTGGCTTAATGTCACGAGGATGGGCAGTAAGAGAATGAGTGCGAGTAACCCAGCGATTATTGACGTAGTATTTAACAGAGTAAATCGCATCAGGGATGTATAGAATTGCGCCCTGAATGGCATCAAGACCTTCTTCTGCAAGCCAGTAACGAAATTTGTGTGCTTCTTTTGCAGCTGCATTCCAGTTTCTCCATCCCTTTGATGTTTCTGCGTATGGCTTCGGTGTTCCACGAAGCCAATCAGCGAATTTTGTACATGACCAATAATTATTACGCATTGTTTATTTCCTAAAACTATATTATACTATAATCGTCTATAAATGTCAAGAGAAGAATTCTTCTATGTCCGCTTTCATTGCGTTCGAATGATATTTGGCAAGAACTTCTTCGCCAAGTTTATTACGAAGATAGTCATACCACTCCTGCTCTTCCCACATTCCTGGAGAAACACCATTCCACAGTTTTTTCCATAGAGGGTGTTCTTTATTCAATCTACGAGATTCAACATATTCATATCTAGTATTTTCATATTCGTATGAACCAAGTTCTAACATATTTTCGCGAAGATACACAACAAGAGAAACACGCTCAGAACCTTCTTCACAAACAATTGGTGTGTTACCATGAATAACCTCATGATTATTTACCAGCAACAAATCTCCTGGGCGAACATTTACTGCGATGCGAATTTCAGGAAAAATCAAATATCCACCTGTATATCTACCATCATTAGATAATGTCAATAGATTAGAAAGACCATCAGAAAAATCACCTGCGTCGCGATGAGCAGCTGTTCTAAATGTTTTATTTACTGTTACTGTAGTAAAGGGTGTTTCGGGAATAACAAATCTTGGATCAATCTTATCAGTTGCTGCTTTCTGAGCAGAATATCTTGTTGGGAGAAGTGTCTCAAATCCTCTAGACAAGTGTTGAAGGAAAGGATATGCCATCTTAAACTTCTCAAAGTTATCACGAGTATATGTAGTCGCACGACCAAACGGAATACGAGGATAACGATCGAACCAACCTGCGATA
>Ga0315907_10009100_pt1 | contig 10094 bp, 9 predicted proteins | sample LakEriMetagenome_3_FD_203525 | JGI IMG/M metagenome (GOLD analysis project Ga0315907, IMG submission 203525) | Freshwater fungal communities from buoy surface, Lake Erie, Ohio, United States - Buoy 12 MA123 | ecosystem: Environmental > Aquatic > Freshwater > Lake > Lake biofilm | place: USA...
GTCCAGAAACGGCTTTTCACCCCCTGGCTATGGCATAATCGCGGGCTGTTTTCCTCGATCAGGCGCGCCCTGCGCGCGATCCCGCCATGGCCCAAACTCTCTACGATAAACTCTGGCAGTCCCATGTGGTGCATACCGCGGAGGACGGCACGACCATTCTTTATATTGACCGGCATCTGGTGCACGAAGTCACCAGTCCTCAGGCCTTCGAAGGCCTTAAGCTGGCAGGGCGCAAGCTCTGGCGAACCGCGGCCAATCTGGCGGTGGCCGATCATAACGTACCAACCACGCACCGGGCAGAGGGCATCGCTGATCCGATATCGCGTCTTCAGGTCGAAACGCTGGATGACAATGCGCGCGAATACGGTCTCACCTATTTCAACATGCGCGACAAGCGCCAGGGCATCGTCCATGTGATTGGGCCGGAGCAGGGCGCGACGCTGCCCGGCATGACCGTTGTGTGCGGCGATTCACATACCTCGACGCACGGCGCATTCGCTTGCCTTGCCCACGGCATCGGCACCTCCGAAGTCGAACACGTACTTGCCACACAAACCCTGCTCGCCAAAAAATCCAAAGCCATGTTGGTGCAGGTAGAGGGCCGCCTGGGTGCAGGTGTTACCGCCAAAGACATTGTGTTGGCTGTGATCGGCAAGATAGGGACGGCGGGCGGTACCGGTTATGCGATCGAATTTGCTGGCTCTGCAATCCGGGCGCTGTCCATGGAGGGTCGCATGACCGTTTGCAATATGGCGATCGAGGCAGGTGCGCGCGCTGGGATGATCGCTGTCGATGACACGACGATCCATTACGTCAAGGGTAGGCCTTTTGCGCCGGTGGGCCCGCACTGGGATCAGGCAGTTGCTTACTGGCGTACGCTGCACTCCGATCCGGAAGCAAAATTCGATGCCGTGGTTTTGATTGACGCTGCCGACATTCGTCCCCAGGTGACTTGGGGTACCTCGCCGGAGATGGTGGTTGCTGTGGATGATCGCGTGCCCGACCCCGATAAAGAAAAAGACCCCGTCAAGCGCGATGCGATCGAGAAGGCGCTGGTTTATATGGGCCTCAAGCCCAACACGGCGATCAACGACATTCGGATCGACAAGGTATTCATCGGTTCCTGCACGAATTCACGGATTGAAGATTTGCGTGCTGCGGCCGCTGTGGTCCGCGGTAAATTCCGCGCCTCGAATGTGAAGCTTGCCATGGTCGTGCCGGGCTCTGGTCTGGTTAAGGAGCAGGCCGAGCGCGAGGGACTAGACCAGATTTTTCGTGATGCAGGGTTTGAATGGCGCGAGCCCGGTTGCTCGATGTGCCTGGCGATGAACGCCGATCGTCTCGAGCCCGGTGAGCGCTGCGCCTCCACATCCAATCGTAATTTTGAAGGACGTCAGGGCGCCGGTGGAAGAACGCATCTGGTTAGCCCTGCCATGGCGGCGGCGGCCGGTGTGGCAGGTCATTTCGTCGATGTACGTCAGCTGTAAATCAATCGCCACAGGAGGAAAGTCATGAAGAAATTTGCGCTGATGATCATCATACTGGCCTTTGGTATTTCAGGATGCAACACACTCAATGGTATCGGCAAGGATGTCGAAAAATTGGGTGAAAAAGTTCAAGACGCGAGTAAAAAATAATCTCTCATGAATAAATTCACTTTACTGGATGGGTTGGTCGCGCCGCTGGATCGCGCCAATGTGGATACCGATGCCATCATTCCCAAGCAATTTCTGAAATCGATCAAGCGTACCGGATTCGGGCCGAATCTCTTCGACGAGTGGCGCTACCTCGATCAGGGCGAGCCCGGTATGGATAACAGCAAGCGACCGCTCAACCCAGACTTCGTGCTGAATCAGCCGCGCTATCAGGGCGCATCGATTCTGCTGGCACGTAAAAATTTCGGCTGCGGCTCTTCACGCGAACATGCTCCATGGGCGCTAGACCAGTACGGATTTCGTGCCGTGATCGCGCCAAGTTTTGCGGATATCTTTTTCAACAACTGCTTCAAGAATGGTTTGCTGCCCATCGTACTGACCGAAGCGCAGGTCGATCAGTTGTTCAATGAAGTCAAGGCATTCCCGGGTTATCGTCTATTGATTGATTTGGAGAAGCAGACCGTTGCGACCAGTAATTCGAGCTCAGTTTTTCATTTCGAAGTGGACGCTTTCCGTCGTCATTGTTTACTCAATGGGCTCGACGATATCGGTCTGACACTTCAGCAAGCCGATGCCATTCGCGCGTTCGAAGAGCGCCATATCCATCGCTTTCCGTGGCTAGCCAACACTATCTGAAGTACAGACAACCATCATGAAAATCGCAATCCTGCCGGGTGACGGCATCGGTACTGAAATCGTTGAACAGGCTGTCAAGGTGTTGAACGCGCTTGGCCAACAATTTGAAATGGAATCCGCGCCTGTGGGTGGTGCGGGTTATGAGGCGCACGGACATCCGCTGCCGGATGAAACGCTCAAACTCGCGAAAGAGGCAGACGCGATTTTGTTTGGCGCCGTCGGCGACTGGAAATACGACACACTCGAGCGTTCGCTCCGTCCAGAGCAGGCTATTCTCGGTTTGCGCAAACACCTGACCTTGTTCGCAAATTTCCGCCCTGCGATACTGTATCCGGAGCTGGTGGGTGCATCAACGCTCAAGCCTGAAGTAGTGTCCGGTCTCGACATCTTGATCGTGCGCGAGCTTAATGGTGATATCTATTTCGGTCAGCCGCGTGGGGTACGCGAAGCGCCCGATGGCCCCTTCAAAGGCGCACGCGAAGGATTCGACACCATGCGCTATTCAGAGCCCGAGATTAGGCGCATCGCGCATGTGGCATTCAAAGCGGCGCAAAAGCGCAGCAAGCGCCTGACCAGTGTGGACAAGGCCAATGTGCTGGAGACCTTCCAATTCTGGAAAGACATCGTCACCGATGTTCATCAGGAATACCCGGATGTCGAGCTTGATCACATGTATGTGGATAATGCCGCCATGCAGCTGGTACGCGCGCCTAAAAAATTCGACGTCATCGTCACTGGCAATATGTTCGGTGACATTCTCTCGGATGCGGCCGCCATGCTCACCGGCTCGATCGGCATGCTGCCTTCGGCTTCCCTGGACGCCAACAGCAAAGGCTTGTATGAGCCTTCGCATGGCTCGGCACCTGATATCGCGGGCAAGGGCATTGCCAATCCGCTGGCCACCATTTTGTCGGCGGCGATGATGCTGCGCTTCTCGCTGAATCTGCCTGCAGAGGCAGATCGTATCGAATCTGCAGTCAAGAAGGTACTTGCGCTTGGTCTGCGTACACCGGATATCCATGAGGCAGGTACGACGCGTGTGGGTACGGCCGAGATGGGTGATGCCGTGGTGAGGGCGCTTGTGTAAAACGCTCGCCGCCATCACTTGCATGTGATGACGGCTACGTGAGCGGGTCGCATGCGACCCGAATGCCCCACTGGCTCCCAGCGAAAGCCGGGATCCAGTGGCGGTCGTGAACGTGATTCGGTGATTCTGAAGGAATGGCAATGAAAATCGTAGGTCTGGTGGGTTGGCGCGGTATGGTCGGTTCGGTGCTCATGCAACGCATGCAGCAGGAGAATGATTTTGCTCACATTGAGCCGGTATTTTTTTCGACATCGAATTCGGGCGGTGAAGCACCTTCGATGGCAAAAAATGAAACGACGCTCAAAGACGCTAACGATATCGAATCACTGAAACAATGCGACATCATCCTCACCTGCCAGGGTGGTGACTACACCAGCGACATTTTCCCCAAGCTGCGCGCCGCAGGCTGGCATGGTTACTGGATCGACGCAGCGTCTTCGCTGCGCATGAAGGATGATGCAATCATCGTGTTGGATCCGGTGAATTTGAATGTCATCAAAAATGCGCTTGCATCCGGCGTAAAAAACTACATCGGTGGCAATTGCACAGTCTCGTGCATGCTGATGGGACTCGGCGGCTTGTTCCAGCATGATCTGGTCGAGTGGATGACGTCGATGACGTATCAGGCAGCTTCCGGCGGCGGCGCGCAGCATATGCGCGAGCTGCTGACACAGTTCGGCACGATAAATGCTGAAGTCAAAGCGCTGCTCGATGATCCTGCATCGGCTATTTTGGAAATCGATCGCAAAGTACTCGCCAAGCAGCACGCGCTCGACGAAAAAGAAACGCAGCACTTTGGCGTGCCTCTCGGCGGTAACTTGATTCCCTGGATCGACAAAGACCTGGGCAATGGCCAGTCGCGCGAGGAGTGGAAGGGTGGTGCAGAAACTAACAAGATTCTGGGCCGGGGTGATGCATTTGGTTCGGGGGCCAAACCAGCGATTGCCGTGGATGGTTTGTGCGTGCGCATTGGCGCGATGCGCTGCCACTCTCAGGCGCTGACGATCAAACTCAAAAAAGATGTACCACTCGACGAGATCAGCGATATTCTTGCCAATCACAACCCGTGGGCTAAAGTCATCCCCAACACCCGCGAGGCTTCGATGCATGATCTCACGCCTGCCGCAACCACAGGCAGCCTGAACATACCTGTTGGTCGGCTGCGCAAGATGCAAATGGGGAATGACTATCTGTCAGCCTTCACGGTGGGTGATCAGTTACTCTGGGGTGCTGCAGAGCCATTGCGTCGCATGCTGCGTATTTTGCTAGATGACTGATTCCCTACAGTACAGGAAGTTAGCAGGACGCTTGTATTTCATTTCTAACGTATCTGCAGCGTAGTCAGGAAGTGCCAGACGTGCTGAAGTCGTATCGACTTTCGTAGAAAATGACGAACTGAGACTAAAAATCCGGCAATTCCAGCCTGCCGAAATCGAGTGGATCAAATAAAACGCTCAAGGCCTCGCCAAGCAGCAAGGTGTTTGTGAAGAAGAAGTAGAAAATCGCCTGGATCACCAAGCCAATCGGCAAAGATAAGCCGGTGCTGCTACGTCGGAGGATAACTCAGCGTTTGACTTCCTCAAACAAGCGGGCAGACGGTGATTGCCGCCTGATCCCATAACACCCGGGCTGGGACTGGGCTAGTTGTTCTTTGCGACACCTGAGCAGACAAACAATCCCTTGACGAATGTCGATAGCCGGATAGGCTACGGTGACGCTTGCAGAAAAATGTTAAAAAAAAGCGGGCGCGACATTAAAAACCTAAAGGCTACCCAGAGGGTCATGCGGGCGATTTAACAGTCTGGAATCGGAGAAATCAGCATGAATAGCAGAAGCCGCTCATACGATGAATGTTATTTGACATCTCTCTTTACGTCGGCACAAAGCAAGTTGTAGACCGCATTTTTTACGTCACCGTCATTCACTGTCATCCATTCCATGTAAGGTTCCACCACACCATGGATGAGATCTTGGCCCATCTGCGTTAAATCTACGGAGGCCAGCAATCGAACTTTTTTAACGGTGCAGTTCGCTTCCCATAAAAACTTGATGGCGCGCCAGGAGAACTGTGGTTTTGATTTAGAAAAAATCACCATGATCGAGACTTTGGGCTTGTCTAGTTTGTGTGGGCTTTTGGGCTCGTATCTGGTAGCTCCCATAATCAGACTATCGGGCTCGTAATACAAGACCGTACTCAGATCATTGTCGCTTCGCTCGGCGAATTGGTGCCACTCTGAAAAAGCTGCGGGGCTCATCACAAGCAAGGCCATTAAAAGTAGAGAACGCATAGTGCTCCGACGGAGGATGGGTATTTTTTATATTTTCCAAAAGGTAGTTTAATCCTTCATGGAAAAAGTGTCTGAATCAGCTGTGTGGCGCTCATCGCTATTTTTTTGGGTCGCAATCAGCGGTTACGGCACTATGCCAGCATTTAGGTGGACTTACTTTGCCGCGAGGATGGTCCAACCAGCCTGAAAAGTAGTTGGCCCCCTGCGACTCTCTATAATTCGCGTTGGGTAGAACCCGCAGCGTATTTCGAGTTTTCATTTTTGCAAAACAATGATGCGAACTCGTGAATGCGCAACATCACACAGAGATGAACATCATGCTGCTGAAAGATAAAGTCGCCATCATTACGGGTGGTGCTGGTATAAACGGGTTGGGTTTTGCCACTGCCCGCCAGATGGCCGCCCAGGGGGCGCGCGTCGTGATTCTGGATCTGGAGCCTGCCGATCCGGGTGCTGCCGCTGCACGTTTGGGTGAGTGGCACCTGGGCCTGGTCACCAATGTGACCGACAAATCGCAATGCGAGGCTGCGGTGGCAGCTGCCGTCAAAGCATTTGGCCGAGTCGATATCCTCGTCAACAATGCTGGCATCACGCAGCCGGTGAAAACCCTCGACATTACCGGTACCGATTACGAGCGCATATTGGATGTCAGCCTGCGCGGTACCTTATATATGTCTCAGGCTGTATTGCCAACCATGCGAATGCAGAGATCGGGTTCCATCATTTGCATTTCCTCGGTGTCAGCGCAGCGCGGCGGCGGTATCTTTGGCGGTCCGCACTACTCGGCTGCCAAGGCGGGTGTGCTGGGTCTGGCGCGTGCGATGGCGCGTGAATTTGGCGCCGAGGGCGTTCGCGTTAATTGCATCACGCCGGGTCTGATTGAAACCGATATCACCAAAGGCAAGCTCAGTCCCGAACGCAAGAAGGAGATCGAAGACACGATCCCGCTTGCTCGATTGGGGCGCGCTGATGACGTGGCGGGTGCCTGCGTATTTCTCGCGAGTGAGCTCTCTGCGTACTGCACCGGTATCACGCTGGATGTGAACGGGGGCATGCTGATTCACTGACTCTGCCGTCACTCCTTTGAACAAATAATAGAAAAAAATGACCCAATCCCAGTCTCGCATGACGCGCCGGCAGATATTGACCGGCGCTTTGGCTTTGCCGCTGTTTTCAATGGCGCATCGGCCGGTGCGCGCTGCCGAGTTCGAACTCAAGTATGCGACGGGGCAGGATCCTTCGCATCCGGTCAACGTGCGAGCCAAGCAGGCGCATGACCGGATTCGCGAGGCGACCTCGGGGCGCGTGGATATCAAGCTGTTTCCGGCGAACCAGCTGGGCAGCGATACGGATTTGCTGTCTCAAGTGCGTAATGGCTCAGTAGATTTTCTGAATCTGTCGTCGCTGATTCTTGCTACTTTTGTGCCGATCTCGGGGATTTCCAGTGTGGGATTTGCGTTCAAAAGCTATGACGATGTCTGGAAGGCGATGGACGGCGAGCTCGGCGGCTTTATTCGTACGGAGATTGCCAAGACATCGCTTTTCACGGTATCGAAGATCTGGGATAACGGATTCCGACATATTACTTCGTCAGGGCGGGAGATCAAGTCAGCAGGTGATTTGAAAGGTTTCAAGATTCGTGTACCACCCGCACCACCGCTGACATCGTTGTTCAAAGCACTCGAGGCTGCGCCTTCACCAATCAATTTCAATGAGGTGTACACGGCACTGCAGACCAAGGTGGTTGAAGGTCAGGAAAATCCGCTCGCGATCATCTCCACGGCGCGTCTGTACGAAGTCCAAAAAAGCTGCAGTCTGACCAGTCACGTCTGGGATGGTTATTGGGTGCTCGGTAACAAGCGATCTTTTCAGCGATTACCCGTGGATATTCAGCAAATCATTCAGCGTGAGTTGGATAAAGCAGCGAGCGATCAGCGTGCCGATGTGGCACGGCTCAATGGTACGTTAGCGACAGATCTGAAAGCGAAGGGTATCAATGTGGTGAATGTGCGGTTGGAGGATTTCAGGAACAAACTGCGCGCTACCACTTTTTACGCCGAGTGGAAAGCGAGATACGGTGTGGCAGCGTGGGATTTGCTGGAGAAGGTGTCTGGCAAGCTAGGTTAATGGTGTCTTGTTCAAAAAGATCAATCTGAATGTCCATTCCCTCTCCATCAGATCTGATGTCCGATTCAGCACGCGGCGTCTGGTACGGTCCAGACAACTTGCAGCGGATGCTGGCGTTGCTGGTCGAAATTCCTGCGGCCGCTTTGGTGGTAGCCGAAGTGTTGATCTTGCTGACAGGTGTGGTGTATCGCTATTGGCTGCATGATCCGCTGGTTTGGTCTGATGAGTTGGCGTCGATTTTATTTTTGTGGTTGGCGATGCTGGGATCCATTATTGCGTTTCAGCGCGACGAGCATATGCGCATGACAGCGATGGTGGTGAAGCTTGCACCACGAACGCGCGTCATGGTTGATGTGATGACCGCGGCAGGGGTAGTGACGTTTTTGGTGTTTGTGATTCAGCCAGCCTTCGAGTTTGCGCAGGAAGAGATGATGGTTACCACGCCGGCGATGGGGCTGGTGAATGCCTGGCGTGCGGCGGCACTCCCTGTAGGTTTGGGTTTGATGCTGATCATTGGCGTGCTCAAGATTTTGCGGCTGAGTCATCGTAAAGACGCACTGCTGGCAACCACTGCTGTTAGTCTCGTTATTTTAGTTCTGTGTTTCGCTGGGCCGGCGCTGAAAGCCCTCGGCCATTGGAATTTGCTGGTGTTCTTTGTGTTGGGTGTGGGTGCGCTGGTGGTGTCGGGCATGCCGATTGCATTTGCGTTCGGACTGGCGACGCTGGCTTATATAGCGCTGACGACGAGTACACCAACGATTGTGATCGTCGGCCGCATGGACGAGGGCATGAGTCACTTGATTTTGTTGGCGGTGCCGCTGTTTGTGCTCCTGGGTCTGCTGATGGAGATGACAGGCATTGCCCGAGCGATGGTGAGTTTTTTAGCCAATCTACTGGGGCATGTGCGAGGCGGCCTTTCGTATGTGTTGATCGGCGCGATGTATCTGGTGTCGGGTATTTCAGGATCAAAAGCGGCGGATATGGCGGCGGTAGCGCCGGCCTTGTTTCCGGAGATGCAGCGGCGCGGTGCCAAGCCGGGCGATCTGGTGGCGCTGCTGTCGGCGACGGGTGCGCAGACTGAGACGATCCCGCCTTCGCTGGTGTTGATCACGATTGGGTCGGTCACCGGTGTTTCGATTGCAGCGCTGTTTACGGGTGGTCTCTTGCCCGGCGTGGTGGTGGGTATTGCACTGGCGGCCGTGGTCTGGTGGCGCTATCGCGGCGAAAGTGTTGCAGGCGTTGAGCGCGCGAGTGCGTCGGATATTGCCCGCTCGTTTGTGATTGCGCTACCTGCGCTGGCCTTGCCTCTGGTGATTCGCGCTGCGGTGGTGGAGGGTGTGGCAACCGCGACCGAGGTTTCGACAATAGGCATCGCTTACGCGGTGCTGATGGGACTGTTGGTATACCGGAGGTTCAACTGGCGTCGTTTGTATCCGATGCTGCTGAGCGCAGCATCGCTCTCAGGTGCGATTCTGTTCATTATCGGCGCCGCCACTGGCATGGCGTGGGCACTGACACAGTCGGGTTTTTCGGGCGCCTTGGCGGAGACAATGAAGGCTCTACCGGGAGGTGCGTTCACCTTTATGGTGGTATCGATTGTCGCTTTCGTTATTTTGGGTTCGGTTCTGGAAGGCATTCCGGCGATTGTGCTGCTCGCACCGCTGCTGTTTCCTATCGCGCGACAAGTGGGCATTCATGAAGTGCATTATGCGATGGTAGTGACGTTTTCGATGGGCATAGGATTGTTTGCGCCCCCGTTTGGTGTGGGTTACTACGCCGCCTGTGCGATCAGCCGCATTGCACCGAGCGAGGGGATGCAGCCTATTGTCGGCTATCTGATTGCTTTGATTATCGGGGTAATGGTGGTGGCTGCTGTCCCCTGGATTTCGATTGGATTTCTTTGAACCAGAAAGAATGTGTCGCCATTATTGAATAACGGAGAATGTCATGTCTGATCTCTCGGCACTCGAGAAGCATGCGTATCGCATACGGCGCTTCGCGCTGCGTATGGGCGAGGTGCAAGGCCAGGGTTATATTGGTCAAGCGCTAGGTTACGCTGATGTACTTGCGGTCGCTTATTGTCATGCGATGAATTTGCGCGCCAAAGAACCTGAGTGGGAAGGTCGCGACAGATTTTTGCTTTCGCACGGTCATTACGCTATTGCGCATTATGCAGCCCTCATCGAGGCCGGCATTATTGAAGAAAGCGAACTCGACACCTATGGCGGCGATGACAGTCATCTGCCGATGTCGGGCATGGCGACCTATACGGCGGGTATGGAGATGTCTGGTGGCTCACTG
>Ga0315907_10009101_pt1 | contig 10092 bp, 5 predicted proteins | sample LakEriMetagenome_3_FD_203525 | JGI IMG/M metagenome (GOLD analysis project Ga0315907, IMG submission 203525) | Freshwater fungal communities from buoy surface, Lake Erie, Ohio, United States - Buoy 12 MA123 | ecosystem: Environmental > Aquatic > Freshwater > Lake > Lake biofilm | place: USA...
TGCGGCGGATGGCCGCGGCGCCCTCGGCGCCCTCGAAGGTGAGGTTGAGCAGGTCCTCGTGGTAGGCGCCGTGGCTGAGATGCAGCACATCGAGCGCGTCGAGCAAGGTCCGGCCGCGCGACCGCAGCAGCGCCGCGAACTCGCAGAGCAGCACGACCGTGGCGTTGGCGTCCTTGTCGCGGACCGCGTCGTCCGCGAGGTAGCCGTAGCTCTCCTCGGCGCCGAGGACGAAGAGGCTGGCGTGGCGGAGCGCCAGCGGCGCGCGCCGGCGCAGCGGCAGGTTGGGCGCGTCGGCGCCGGCGCCCTCGGCGAGCTGGCGGGACCAGCGCTCGAGCTTGCGGGCGATCCACTTGAAGCCGACCAACGTCTCGACGCAGCGCACGCCGTGCCGGGCGCAGATCGCCGCGACGAGCGGCGTGGTGACCAAGGATTTGAGGACGACCGCCTGCGGGGAGCCGGCGGCGGGAATCAAAGCGGCGTCCTTCAGGGCGGAGAGGCGGAACTCGGTGAGCAACGCCGCGACCTCGTTACCGGTGAGCAGGCGGTAGGCGCCGTCGGCCTGGGGGCAGGCCACGCCCACGCGGTCAGAATCGGGGTCGGTCGCCAGCACGAGGTCGGCCCCGACCTCCCCGGCGAGCTTGAGCGCGAGCGCGAAGGCCGCGGGGCTCTCGGGATTCGGGGAGGGCACGGTCGGGAAGCGGCCATCATGCTCCAGCTGCTCGTGGACGAGGTGCGGATCCAGGCCGAGGCGGCGGAGCGCCGGGACCACGGTCACGTCGCCGGTGCCGTGCAGGTTGGTGTAGACGACCTTGGGCGCATGCCGCGCCATCAGTTCGGGTTCGAGGACGATGCCGGCCACGCGGGCGAGGTAGGCCTCCTCGGCGGCGGCGTCGACGGTCCGCACGCGCGCCAGGTCCTTCTCGAGGTAGGGGGCGACGTCCGCCGGCCCGAGTTTGCCGACCTCCGCGACGATGGCGACGTCGTCGGGCGGCGTCACCTGGCCGCCGTGCCCGAGGCAGCACTTGAAGCCGTTGTCGTGCGACGGGTTGTGGCTGGCCGTGATGACGACGCCGGCCTGCGCCCCCAGATGCCGCACCGTGAAGCTGAGCTGCGGCGTGGAACGCGCGCCGGCGAAGAGGTAGGCCTCGCCGCCGAGCTGCGACCAGGCGGAGGCCACGAGCTCGGCGAAGTGCCGGGAGAAATGGCGGACGTCGTGGGCGACCACGATCCGCGGGGACGGGTGCGCGGCGGCGACGTGGCGCCAGAGACCGAGCACCGCGCGGAGCACGTTGATATCGTTCAGGCAGGCGGACCCGACGGCCGCCCGGACCGGGGTGCCGTCGGCGGCCAGCTCGTTGGCGGCGGACACCCGGCCGACCGTCCGGCCGCGCATGCCGCCGGTCCCGAAGGCGATGCCCTTGTAGAAACGGTCCTCGAGCTCGGCCCACGCCCCTCGGGCGATGAGGTCGGCCAGCGACTCCAAGGCGGCGGCGGGCAAGGCGCCCGACTGGAGCCACCCGCTCGCCTGACCGACGGCGGCGGCGGACAACTGCCCCTGGGCTTGGGCGGTCCGGAGGGCGGAGAGGAGGGCGGCGGCAGCGCTCATGGTGGCCCCCATACTTACCCGCCGGGAGGCGGGGACAAGCCCGGAGGCGGGGGGAGGCGGGGGTTGACACCTCGCTTCCCATGGCAAGGGTTTAGCCCCCATGCCTGACGATAGTCACAAGAAAAAGCCCCCGGGCGGCGACGACCGTAACCTCGTGATCGTCGACGATGATTTCAAGAACGCGGACGCCGAGGATCGCCTCTGGCTCTTCTGGGAACGGAACAAGACCGTCCTCGTGCGCGGGACCACCGCCGTCGTGCTCGCCGTCCTCGGCCTCCTGCTGTATGAGTTCGTCTGGAAAGCCGGCCGCCGGGAAGCCCTGCACCAGGACTATAACGCCTGCCTGGACGAACCCGCGCGCCGCGCCTTCGCCGCCAAGCACGCCGGCGAGGCCCTCGCCGTCGTCGCCATGACCGAGGTCGCCGACGACCTGAAGGCCGCCGCCAAGCTCGCCGAGGCCGCCAAGGCCTTCGACGAAGCGGCCCGCCTGGCCGGCCTGGCCGGTGATACCGCCGTGGTGAAGGCGCTCGGCGCCCGGGCCCGCCTCGAGGCGGCCCTCGCCCGCGTGGACGGCGGCGACGCCACCGGCGAATCCGCGCTGACGACCCTCGCCAACGACGAGAGCGTGGCCGAGACCTGGCGCGGCTACGCGATGCTGACCTTGGCCAACCTGGCCGTCGCGAAGGGCGACCTGCCCGCCGCGACCAAGTGGCTCAACCTGATGGACAAGCGCCTGCGCAAGGACCACGTCTGGCGCGAATACAAGGACAGCCTGATCCGCTCCGAGCCCGGCCTGCTCAACCCGGTGGCCGCGCCCGCGGCCCTGCCGACGGGTAAGTAATCGCCGATGGCCGACGCCTCGCCGCTGCCGGAAGCCGCCGTGGCGGCCGAACGCCTGACGAAGCGCTACGGCTCCCTCACGGCCGTCGAGGACCTCACCTTCTCCGTCGCGCCCGGCGAGATCGTCGGCTTCCTCGGCCCCAACGGCGCGGGCAAGTCGAGCACCATGCGCATCCTCGCGGGCACGATGGCCGGCACGTCGGGCCGCGCGGCGATCTGGGGCGTCTCCGTGGCGCTCGAGCCCGCCGAGGCCAAGCGGCACATGGCGTACATGCCGGAGAACAACCCGCTGCCGGAGGACCTCAAGGTGGAGGAGTACCTCCTGCTGCGCGCCCGCCTGAAGGACGTCCCCGCCGACCGCGTGGCCGCGCGGGTGGCGAAGGTCATGGAGGACTGCGACCTCGCGCGCCGCGCCGCGCGCCAGCTCATCGGGCAGCTCTCGAAGGGGTTCCGCCAGCGCGTCGGTATCGCGGACGCGCTGCTCGCCGAGCCCAAGGTCGTCATCCTCGACGAACCGACCATCGGCCTCGACCCGCACCAGATCGTCGGTATCCGCGACCTGATCCGCTCCCTGCGCGGCAAGATGGCGGTCCTGATCTCGAGCCACATCCTCCATGAGGTCGAGCAGGTCTGCGACAAGGTCGTGATCATCAACCGCGGCCGGCTCGTCGCGCAAGGCCGCCCGGCGGACCTCCGCCGCGAACTGATCCCCACCGCCAACTTCACCGTCGTCACGCGCGCGACGCTCGCCGACGTCACAAGCGCGACGCTCGCCGCCGAACCCGCCGCGCTCATCGAGGCGCTCGGCGAGACCGAGGGGTGGACGCGCTACCGCCTCGCCCTCCCCGCCGCGTCACCCGCCCGCGAGACGCTCGCCACCGCCCTCATCGCGGCCGGCCTGCCGTTGCGCGAGATCGCGGAGGAACGCATCGGGCTCGAGGATATCTTCATCGCGGCCACGCGCCGCGCCCCCGCGGAGCTCCGCCGCCCCTGATCATGCGCCACTTCCGCACCCTCCTCGCGCACGAGCTCCGCGCCGCCGCCCTCGCCGGCGGCACCTGGGTCTCCGCGGCCCTGTTCCTCGCGCTGATGGGCGCGGTCCATTGGTTCGCGGTGCTCGACGGGGCCGAGGCCCCGCAGACGGCCACCCCGCTGGAGGCGACCTTCCAGCTCTTCTGGATCCCGCTGCTGTGCGTCCTGCCGCTGCTGACGATGCGCAGTTTCGCGGAGGAGCGCCGGCAGGGCACGTTGGCGGCGCTGCTCACGACCCCGGCGAGCCCGGCCGCGGTCGTCTGGGCGAAGTTCACGGCCGTCTGGCTCACGTGGCTGGCGTTCTGGGTGGCGTTCGCCGCCTTCCCCGCGCTCGTCGCGCAACGCCTCGGCACGGCGGGCGACTTCCGCCTGGGCGATCCCGTCGTGCTCGGGGGCGGCCTGGCCTTCATCGCCGTGAGCGGCCTGCTGCACGTCGCCCTCGGCGTCTTCTGCAGCTGCCTGACCCGCAGCTCGGCGCTGGCCGCGCTGCTCACGTTCGTCGGCCTGCTCGCCTTCACCGCCGCGGGCGGCGCCCTCGAGAAACTGCCGATCGAAAGCTGGGAGTGGCTCGGCTGGCTGCGGGAACCGGCGGCGCACCTGCGCACCTTCTCGCACATGGAGGACTTCACCCGCGGCATCCTCGACGCCCGGCCCTTCGTGCTCTACGCCAGCGGGATGCTGCTCTGCCTCGGTCTCGCCGTGCTCACCGTGGAGGGCCAGGAATAACATGGCTCCGCCCCGGGACGACTTCGCCGCCGTGCGGCCGGTCCGCCGGCTGAACCGGCTGACGCAGGCCTTGCTCGCCGTCGCCCTGGCCCTGGCCGCGAACTACCTCGCGTCGTTGCCGGACTTCCGCTTCCGGGAGGACATGACGCCGGATCGCCGGCACTCGCTGGCGGCGGAGACCGCGGCGACCCTGCGCGCCGCCGGCGCCCTCGCCCGCGCGGCCAAGGACGACGGGCAGCCGTGGGTGCGCGCGCTGGTGCTGACGAACTCGGGCCAGCCCGCGGACCCGCGACGGGCCCGCCTGGTGGGCCTGCTGGAGGCGTACGAGGCGGAGACCGCCCGCGACGGCCGACCCTGGCTCGTGAAGCAGGACATCGGGGACTCGGTGAACGCCGCCCTGTACAGCGCGATCGCGGCCCGCCACGGCGCACCGGAGGCCGGCACCGCGCTGATCCTCCTGCGCGGCACCAAGGCGAAGTACCTCTCGTACGCCGAGCTGTTTCCCCGCGCGACCGACCAACCCGAACTCTTCCGCGGCGAGGAAGCCGTCACCGGCGCGCTCCTGGAGATCACCGAGGAGAAGGCGGCCGTCTGCTACGTGACGCAGGGTCACGGCGAACTGGGGATCGACGACGCGTCGGCGCTCCGCGGGCTCTCGCTGCTGGCCCGCCAGCTGCGCAACCGCAATTTCGAGGTCCGCCCGCTCGACCTCGCCACCGCGGGCGCGGTGCCCCGGGACGCCTCGCTCGTCCTGGTCGCCGGACCCCGCGCGCCCTTCTCGGCGACGGAGGACGAGCGCCTGCGCAACTACCTGGGCGAGCGCAACGGGCGCGTGCTGCTGCTGCTGGACCCGGGACAACGTCACGGGCTCGACAACCTGCTCGCGGAATGGGCGATCTTCTCCCCCGACGCCGAGCTCCAGGAGCCCGACCCGGGCTGCCGCACCGTCCAGGGCGACATCGCCTTGCGGTCCTTCTACGAGGGCCACCCGCTGACGAAGCCGTTGACGGCGCTGCCCCTGCTCGCCGCCCGGCTGCGCCCGGTGCGCTTCGACCTCGGCAGCTCGCCGGATAGCACGTTGAGCGTGCGCGAACTGGTGCGTTCCTCGGCGACGGCCTGGGGCGAGTCCGACCCGGCGCAGCGTCCGGCCCGCTTCGACGCGGAACGCGACCATCCGGGACCGGTCTACGTCGTCGCCGCCGCCACGCGCACGACGGGCCTCCGCAAGGGCGCCGGCGCCGGCGGTCGCCTCGTGGTCGTCGGCACGTCCGAACTCGCGGCCAACGCCCGGCTCGAACGAGGCGGCAACGGCGCTTTCCTGACGCAATGCGCCGCCTGGCTCGGCGACCGCGAGCGCGCGGTGGCCGTCCCGGTCCGGGCGGGCGGACTCTACCGGCTCAACGCGACGGCGGACGACCTGTGGACGCTGGCCTGGCGTTTCTCCCTCATTCCTCTGCTGGTCCTAGCGGTCGGGCTTGCGGTTTCCTTCTGGCGACGCAGAAGTTGACGGTCCCATGCGGATCTCCCGCACCACCGTCCTCCTCCTCGTAGCCAACCTCGTCGCCTTCGGCCTCGTGTGGCGGGCCACGTCCTCGCACCGGGCCGCGGCGGAGACCCCGGACCTCGTCTTCACGGCGGCGGGGGACAAGGTCGAACTCACGGACGAGGGCCGGACGCTCACCTTGGAACGCCGGAATTCCATCTGGCGCGTGACCGCCCCGTTCGACTGGGCCGCCAACATCTGGACCGTCCAACGCCTGCAGGACGAACTGCGCTTCATCAGCCTGGACCAGGGTTTCCCGGTCGAGAACGGCGGCGAAGGGCTCGCGACCTACGGGTTGGCGAAGCCGCGCTGGACGCTGAAGGTCACGGGCGAGGCGGGCAGCGTGACCGAGGCCAAGGTGGGCCTGATGCCCAACACCCGGAAAGGCTTCCTGCTGACCGAGGATCGCCGTCGCATCATCCCGCTCTCCGAGGCGATGGTCGCGGCCCTCGAGGCCAAGCCCGAGGACTACCGCGTGGACAAGGTCTTCGAGATCTCCGATTTCGAGGCCCGCGCCGTGTCCGTCCGCCGCGGACCGGACGACGAGGTGTTCGCCCTCGTCAGCGAGACGCGCGCCCGCGTCGGGGTGGCCGCCGCCGGCCCCGAATGGCGCTTCGAGTCCCCCTTCGACACGCTGGCCGACGCCGAGGCCACGCCGAAGGCCGTCGCCGCGCTGACCAACCTGCGCGTCGCCCGCTTCCTGGAAGCGGCGGAGACGGACACCGGCCTGGCCGCGCCCGGCCTGCGGATCGCGCTCGAGGGGAGCGCCCGGCGGCAGGCCCTGCTCATCGGTCGTCCGATCGACGCGAAGGGCGACCTCCGTTACGCGAAGCTCGAGGACAACCCGACGACCTTCGCGGTGGACGGCGCCGCCCTGGCGGTCTGGTCCCGCGCGGTGCCCCAGTTCCTTTCCACCCGCCCGGCGGGCTTCGATCCGGCGCTCGTGACCGGGCTGACGCTCGCGCACCAAGGTCGGTCGCTGACGTTGCGGCGCCTCGATGCCGCCGCCGGCGGCACGCGCTGGGAGATCCCCGTCGTGCCCGGCTCGACCGCGACCAAGCGACGCGAGGCCGACCGCGCCCAGGTGACGCGCTTCCTGCAGGACCTCGCCGCGCTCCGGGCCGGACAGCGCCGCACGGAAGCGACCGGGCCCGCGACCATCCCGGCCTTGGTGCCCGTCACGCCGGCGCCGGAACCGCGGACGAAGATCGAGCTCGAATTCGGCAACGATCGCCTGACGCTCCTCGTGGCCGACGCGCCGGCGCCGGCCGGTCCCGGCCAGCGGCTGGTCTTCGCCAAGGACGCCAAGTTCGGCGCCCTTTGCGACGTCGGCCTGCTCGGCGGACTGCTGGCGCAGGTCGAGCCGCAAGGCTGGCGCGACCGCGCCGTCATGCAGTTGCCGCAAGGAGCGAAGGTGACCGGCCTGCGCCTGGCCGATCGCGCCGACGGCAAGGTGCTCGGCGAGGCGCGCCTCGCGCCGAACGGCAGCTGGACCGGCAGCGGGCGGCTGGACGCGGCGACGGCCCGGCGCGTGGCCGAGACGATGGCGGAAGTGACGGCGGCCGAATTCCCGACGCGCGACCTCGGGGCGGGCGACTGGAAATACGAATTGCGCGTGACCGATCAGGCGGCCGCGGGCGCCGGCGGCGCCGCGGAAACCTTGCGCACCTACCTGCTCGCGAGCCCGAGCGGCGCCCATAACTTGCTGATGCGGGACGAGGCCGACACCGACGCTTTCCTGCTCGCCCCGAACCGGGCCGACATCCTGATTCCCCTGCTCGACGCCGGGAAATGAAACCGCGCCCGGCCACCTCGCCGGTCCGCCGGTTCCTGCGGGGGCTCGCGAACACGGCTCTCTACCTGCTGCTCCCCTGCCAGCTCCTGCTGCTTTGGGTGGTGACCCGGGATGGGCCGATCGAGCTGCCCGGGGTGGTCGCGCGGCTCCTGGAGGACGAGGTCGCCGCCGCGGGCGGACGCCTGCATGCGAGCCGCTACCTGCTGACCCCGCGACGCACGTTGGTCGCGCAGGACGTGGCGCTGGAGGTCGCGGGTATGTCGGGCGAAATCCTCACGGCCACCCGCCTCGAGGTCGGCCTCCGGCTCACCGGGAAGAATCGCGGACTTACTTCGCTGCGGATCACCGGAGGGAGGCTTTGGTGCCCGGCGACGGCCTCCACCCGCGGACAACGCACCCTGCTGCTCGACCAGGTCCACGCGGACCTGCGGCACGAAGGCCGCTGGTGGCAGGCGCAACTCCAAGGGCGCGCGGGTAAGTTCACCTTCGCGTTCGCCGGCACGCTGCCAGGCGGGATGCTGGCCGCACCGAAAACGCACACCGAGGCCGGCGCCGAAAGCGGCGGCGACATCGGTGCCGTGCTGCGGACCGCCGAGACCTACCTGAACTGGGCGGACCGGACGGGCGGCGGCAGCCTCCGCCTGACCGGTGCCGGCCGCGCCGACGGAGGCGTCGACCTCGCCGGCGAGGCCCAGCTCGGCGACCACTGGATCGATGAGCAACTAGGCATCGCGCGGTTCACCCGCCCGCGCTTCGAGGCCCAGGCCCGGCTGGACGCGCAGGGCCGCCCGGGCGCCTGGCGCTTCGCGGCGGCGGCGCAGGACCTCGAGTCGCAAGGCCGACGGGCCCGCGCCGTGAGCATCACCGCCACCGGCGAAGGGCTCGACCCGCGCGCCTGGCGGGCCGAGGGGCGCGTGACGGAGGCGCAGGCCTTCGGCTTCACCGGCGTGGAACTCGACGTGGCCGCGAGCGGCGCCGAACAGGGCGGCCGCGGCCGGGTGCGAACCGCGACTTCCGCGGCCGACGTCTCCTGGCGCCGGCTCGCCGACGGTTCTTCGCAGCTGCTTTGCCCGTCGGCGACGCTTTCGGCGGAGGATCTTGGTCGAATCCCCGCAGTCCGCACCGCGCTCACCGAAGGAGGGGTCGGCTTGGAGGGCGCGATCTTGCTCGCCGATCTGGACGTGCGCTTCGCGCCGGAGGCGTGGACGGTGCGCGGCGCCACCGGCCGGGTTTCATTCGGCGGTCTGCGCGCCCTCGGGCTGGGCGCGGAGGCCATCGCCCCGGGAGCGGGTTCCGGATTGAACGCTGACGTTCGCTTCGACGACGCCGCGCCCGACTTCCCGCTGGTGCTCGGACGACTCGACCTCGCCGGAGTCCGCGGCGAGGCCCATTGCTCGCTCCGGGCCGGCGGCCCGTTCCGACTTAATCTGCGCGGCGAGCTCGCCCCGCCCTGCCTCGACCGGCTGCTCGGCGATTGGTGGATCCAGCTCTGGGGCCTGTTCCGGCTGACGGCCAAGCCTCACGCGATCATCGAGGTCGAGGGCGCCTGGGGCCAGCCGCTGAGCACCAAGACGCGCGGGATCACCACGCTCGCGGGCTTCCGCTTCATGCAGGCGCCGTTCCGCTCGGTCGCGGTCCGGATCGACGCCGACGCCCGCCGCACCCGGATCGGGCTGGAACGGCTCGCCGGCGGCGACCAGGAAGCGGATGGAGCTGTCGACGGTCTCGTCACCTGGGATTGGTCCAAGCCGCTCGCCGAGGCCGGACCCCGCGTCCATGTGGAAGGCAACCTGCAGCCTTGGATCGCGGCGACGATCGCCGGCCCCGCGCTGGGCGCCTCGCTCAAGGCCCTGGAACTTCCGCCCACGCGACAGCTCGTCGTCGATGTCGCGCCCGGGAGCGGCGCCCAACCCGATGTCACGGCCAAGGTGCGGTGCGCCGAACCTTTCCGCGCATGGGGCCTCGACTCGGCCCATCTGGAAGTGACCGTGCGTTCCAGCGGCCCCAAACTCGGGGTCGCCGCAGACCTTGACCTCGCCGCCGGCCGGGCTCACCTGGACCTTTCCGGGGACCTTTCCGGCGACCTGCTCCGGGCGCCCCAGGTGAACCTGAACCTCCAGGGATGCGATTTCGCGAAAGTCGGGGCCTTGGTCAGCCAACTGACGCGGAGCCCGCCCACCGACCCCGGGGCAGCCCCGACCGCCCGCAACAGCATCGCCCGGCTCGACCTTCGCTTCTCCGGGATCGTCGACCTCGAGCAGCCCACCCAGCTGCGTGGACGCGGGGATTTCCTCCTGAACGACCCCGAGTTGAAGAAAGTGCGCGTCCTCGGAGGGCTTTCCTCGGCCCTGGAAGCCATCGGGGTCGACGCCACCTCCTATGAGCTGCTGACGGCCCAAGGGAGCTTCGGGTGCCTGGGGGGAAAGGCCTACTTCCCGGACCTCGTCCTGGCCGGGAAGGACGCCCAGCTGAAACTGGCCGGGGAGGTCGACCTCACGGGACCCACCCTGAACTTCCTCGGGGACTTTTCCCTAGCCTCCCGGGGGTCCT
>Ga0315907_10009104_pt1 | contig 10089 bp, 9 predicted proteins | sample LakEriMetagenome_3_FD_203525 | JGI IMG/M metagenome (GOLD analysis project Ga0315907, IMG submission 203525) | Freshwater fungal communities from buoy surface, Lake Erie, Ohio, United States - Buoy 12 MA123 | ecosystem: Environmental > Aquatic > Freshwater > Lake > Lake biofilm | place: USA...
GCTGGGTGTCCTTCCACCACGGTGGCGGCGTCGGCATCGGCCGCTCGCTGCACGCCGGACAGGTGAGCGTGGCCGATGGCACGGCCCTCGCGGAGGAGAAACTTCGCCGCGTACTCACCAACGACCCCGGCATGGGGATCATCCGTCACGTGGATGCCGGCTACGACCTGGCCGAGGAGGTCGCCGAGGAGCGCGGCGTGCGCGTGCCCATGCGCGAGGACGCGTGAGCGTCACCGGGCATCTCTCGGACATCGCGGCCATCGGCCGCGACGCGACCTCGGGCGGCTACCGGCGCCTGGCATGGACCGATGCCGACCTGACGCTGCGCGAGTGGTTCATCGGGCAGGCATCCGGACTCGGGCTCGACGTCGAGACCGATCGCAACGGCAACATCTGGGCATGGTGGGGAGATTTCAGCGCGGGTGACGCGCTCGTCACGGGATCGCACCTCGATTCGGTCCCCGACGGCGGCAACTACGACGGTCCTCTTGGCGTCGCGAGCGCGCTGGCTGCTGTTGTTGAGCTGAAGCGCCGGGGAGTGCAACCGCGCCGTCCCCTCGCTGTGGCCTGCTTCACCGATGAGGAAGGCGGGCGCTTCGGGGTCGCGTGCATCGGATCGCGCTTGGCCGCAGGGGTGCTCACTCCTGACAAAGCGCGCGCGCTGCGCGACGCCGATGGCATCACGATGGACGAGGCACTTCGTAGGGTGGGGCGCGACCCGGAGGCACTCGGCGCAGAGCCGGAGCGCCTCGCACGCATCGGCGCCTTCGTCGAGCTCCATGTCGAGCAGGGACGCGGGCTGATCGACATGGATGCACCCATCGCCGTAGGCACGACGATCCTGCCCCACGGGCGCTGGCGCATTGACATCACGGGCGAGCCCAATCACGCAGGCACGACGCGCATGTCCGATCGCCGCGATCCCATGCTCGGCCTCGCTCGACTCATCGACGCCGCACATCGTGAGGCGACCGAGCGCGACAGCGTCCGTGCGGCCCGGGCGACGGTCGGCAAGGTGCGCTGCGTGCCGAATGCCGTCAATGCCATCCCCGCCGAAGTCACCGGCTGGCTGGACGCTCGCGCCGAGGACGAGGCTACGCTCGATGCCATGCTCGAGGCCATTGGCCGCGACTTGCTCGATCTCCCCGGCCTGCACGCGACCATCGCGATGGAGTCGCGCACACCGGCCCAGCACTTCGATCCGACCCTGTCGGCGACTCTTGCGGCACGGCTGGGCGGTGCTCCGCTGCTCGCGACGGGCGCCGGTCACGACGCCGGCGTACTCGCCGAGGTGGGAGTCCCGACCGCCATGCTCTTCGTCCGCAATCCCACCGGCATCTCGCACTCGCCCGAGGAGCATGCCGAGGACGCGGACTGCGAGGCCGGGGGCGTGGCCCTCGCTGATGTGCTTGCTGAGCTCCTCACCGCGGATACTCTGCCGCGATGACGTCCTGGTGGGCTGCGCGCGCTGTCGTCGACGGCAGCGTGCGCGACCGTGTCGTCATCGAGGAGCGCGACGGCATCATCACGACGATCACCGTGGATGACGATGTGCCGTGGCATGCACGTGTCCTCAATGGTGTCGTCATCCCTGGGGCGGTCAATGCCCACTCCCATGCCTTCCACCGGGTGCTGCGCTCACGCACGCATCGGGGTCGCGACTCTTTCTGGTCGTGGCGCGAGCAGATGTACGCCGCCGCCGCGCGACTCGACCCGGAGGGCTACCACGCACTTGCCCGGGCGGTCTTCGCGGAGATGCTGCTCGCCGGCTACACGGCCGTCGGTGAGTTCCACTACCTGCACCATGCGCCCGGGGGCACGGCGTACACCGACGCGAACGAGATGTCGCATGCCCTGGCATCCGCGGCGGAGGACGCGGGCATCCGGCTTGTCCTGCTCGACACGCTCTACCTCGCCGGTGGGCCTGGCGTGGAACTCGATGTCACTCAGCTCCGTTTCAGCGACGGTCCCGTCGAGGCATGGTCGGAGCGCACCTCGTCGCTGGCCTCCGAGGGCCTGGTCACCCACGGCCTCGCCGTCCACTCGGTCCGGGCGGTAGCTCCGGATGCCATCGCGGTCGCCGCGCAGGTTGCCCGCGATCGCGGCGTGCCCCTGCACGCGCATGTCTCCGAGCAGCCACGCGAGAACGTCGAAGCGGTCGCTGCCTATGGCCGCACCCCCGTCGAGATCCTTCGCGACGCGGGTGCCCTCGGGGCGGACTTCACCGCCGTGCACGCGACCCACCTCACCGAGGGCGACGTCCGAGATCTTGGCGGCAGCCACGTCTGCGTGTGTGCGACCACGGAGCGCGACCTCGCCGATGGCATCGGCCCGATCCCGGCGCTGCGCGAGGCCGGAGCCATGCTGTGCTTGGGCAGTGACAGTCACGCAGTCATCGATCCCTTCGAGGAAGCGCGCGCGATCGAGCTCGACGAGCGCCTCGGCAGTCGGCGACGCGGCACCTTCACCGGCGAGGACCTCCTCGCGGTCATGACCACGGGTGGAGCGTCCGCCCTCGGGCTTCCAGACACGGGACTCGCGGTGGGTGCGCCCGCCGACTTCATCGAGGTCGGCACTTCGAGCGTGCGCATGGCCGGCTATGAACCAGGCGCGCTTGTCGACGCACTCGTCTACGCCGCCGCGCCAGCGGATGTGCGCACCGTCGTGGTCGCGGGCGTGGAGCGCGTGCGTGACGGCGCTCACGCCTCGATCGACACGGCCGCTGAGCTCGATCGGGCCATCCGGCAGGTGATGGGTTCATGACCGTCGTCGGCTGGACCAATATCGGGGAGCTCGCCACCGCCGACCCGACCGCGGGCGAGGGTCCGCTCGGGATCGTGCGCGATGCCGCGGTCGTCGCGGTCGATGGACGCATCGCCTGGATCGGCCCTGCATCGGAATTCCCCGACGTCGATGTCTCCCACGACATGGCCGGCGCTGCGATGCTTCCCGGATTCGTCGATGCCCATATGCATCCCGTCTTCGCGGGCGATCGGGCCGCGGAGTTCGACGCCCGCATGACCGGTACGCCGTACTCCGCCGGGGGTATCCGCACCACCGTGGCCGCCACGCGCGCCGCCAGTGACGAGCAGTTGATGGCAAATGCCGCGCGCTTGTCGAGCGAGGCCCTGCGGCAGGGGACGACGACGATCGAGGCGAAGTCCGGCTATGGGCTGACCGTCCACGATGAGGCACGCTCCCTCGTCGCCGCGCGCTCCGTGACCGACGAGACCACCTTCCTGGGCGCGCACGTCGTGCCGGCGGAGTACGCCGATCGTCCCGACGACTACGTCGACCTCGTCTGCGGTGAGATGCTCGACGCCTGCGCGCCGCACGCGCGATGGGCGGATGTCTTCATCGAGCGGGGAGCCTTCGATGCCGACCAGGCGCGGCGGATCCTCGAGGCGGCTAAGGCCAAGGGGTTGGGCCTGCGCGTGCATGCCAACCAACTCACACAGGGTGACGGCGTGCGACTGGCCGTCGAGCTCGGTGCTGCCTCGGTCGACCATTGCACGCACCTGGGTGACGACGACATCGAGGCACTCGCGGGCTCGGGCACCGTGGCGACCCTGGTCCCGGGCGCCGAATTCTCGACACGATCGACTTACGCGCCGGCGCGGCGTCTGTGGGACGCGGGAGTGACGGTCGCGATCGCCTCGGACTGCAATCCCGGGTCGTCGTACACCACCTCGATGCCGCTCATGGTTGCGCTCGCCGTGCGCGAGATGGGGCTGTCACCCGCGCAGGCCGTGTGGGCGGCGACCGCCGGAGGAGCCGCCTCGCTGCGGCGCGATGACGTCGGGGTGGTCGCCCCCGGGCGGCGCGCGGATCTCATCGCGCTCGATGCCCCCTCGCACGTGCACCTGGCCTATCGCCCGGGCGTGCCGCTCGTGAGCGGTGTGTGGCGCGCGGCCGACCGCGTCGGCTAGGAGCCGATAGCGGCGAGCGCGGTGACGAGGCGGGATTCGCGGTCGCCGGAGATCGCCGTGAGCTCGAGCCGGGGAGCGACGTACTCGCCGATGACCTGATCGGCGCGATCGCGGAAGTCAGCACCGTCGCGCATGCCCGTTTCGGCCGTCCATGGGATGTCGGGCGCGCACCACAGCAGCACGTCGTAGGACGATGCGTCCGCGATGCCGGCGTCGATGAGTGAGTGATCGTCGAAGTAGACAACGCTGTAGACCGCCGTCATGAGGGGCAGTGGATCGGCGATCACCCAGGGCGTTTCGGAGTAATCAGCCGCGCGCTCCACGGTGCGCACGGTCATCTGCTGCGTGAGGTAGATCCCCTCCTGGTCGACAGCGGCGGGCACGCGGCCGAAATCTCGCACGAAGTCGCGGAGGTACTCCTCGGCCACGAAGCCGGGCAGGGTCCGCGCGAGGTCCTCGGCGAGGGTGGTCTTGCCGGTGCACTCCCCACCCAGGAGGCCGATCCGCCGAGGTTCCACCCGCCCATGATGGCCGACCCCCTTGCGAGCCGGGTTACCGGCGAGTAGCGTTGTTGACGGTTGCTCAACTAGCCCGGCTCACCACCCAGGAGGCCCCCATGACCGAGGCATTCATCTACGAGGCGATTCGCACCCCGCGCGGGCGCGGCAAGGCCAACGGCTCACTGCACGGGGTCAAGCCCGTGTCGCTCGTGACCGGCCTCATCGACGAGATGCGGACGCGCCACCCCGACCTCGACACCGACCAGGTCGATGACCTGATCCTCGGGTGTCTCACTCCGCTGGGCGACCAGGGCGCCAACATCGCCAAGACCGCGGCCATCGCCGCGGGACTGCCCGACACGGTCGCTGGCATGCAGATCAACCGCTACTGCTCATCGGGCCTCGAGGCGATCAACATCGCGGCGGCCAAGGTGCGCTCGGGCTGGGACCAGATGCTCTTCGCCGGTGGTGTGGAGTCGATGAGCCGCGTGCCGATGGGCAGCGACGGCGGGCCGTGGGCCATGGACCCGGAGACGGCGTACAACACCTACTTCGTGCCGCAGGGCATCAGCGCCGACCTCATCGCCACCATCAATGGCTTCTCGCGCGATGACGTCGACACCTACGCCGCCCGCTCCCAGGAGCGCGCCGCCGCCGCGTGGAGCTCGGGCCGTTTCGCCAAGTCGGTGGTGCCGGTCAAGGACATCAACGGCGTGACGATCCTCGACTATGACGAGTTCATGCGCCCCGACACCACGGTCGAGTCACTCTCCAAGCTCAATCCGTCCTTCGCGGCGATGGGCGACATGGGTGGCTTCGACGCTGTGGCCCTGCAGAAGTACCACTGGATCGAGCGCATCGACCATGTCCACACGCCCGGCAACTCCTCGGGCATCGTCGATGGCGCGGCGCTCACGCTCGTCGGCAGCGAGGCGGCGGGCAAGGCTTCGGGTCTCACTCCGCGTGCGCGCGTCGTCGCGACCGCGGTGACCGGCGCGGATCCGACGATCATGCTCACCGGTCCCACGCCCGCCACGCACAAGGTGCTTGCTGCAGCCGGTCTCAAGCCTTCGGACATCGACGTGTGGGAGCTCAATGAGGCCTTCGCCTCGGTCGTGCTCAATTGGATGAAGGACTTCAACCTCGACATCGAGCAGGTCAACGTCAACGGCGGCGCCATCGCCATGGGCCATCCGATCGGCGCCACGGGCGCGATGATCACGGGCACGGTCATGGACGAGTTGGAGCGCACCGGCGGTCGTTACGGCCTCGTCACGCTGTGCATCGGCGGCGGCATGGGCATCGCGACCATCATCGAGCGGGTCTGAGGAGAATCATGAGCGACAACATGTTCCGCTGGGAGAAGGACTCCGACAACGTCGTCACCCTCACCATGGACGACCCGGGCGGCAGTGCCAACACCCTCAACGACACCTTCATCACCTCGCTCGAGGCCACGCTCGATCGCCTCGAGCAGGAGAAGGACGACATCTCCGGCGTCATCGTGACGAGCGCGAAGAAGACCTTCTTCGCCGGTGCCGATCTCAACATGATCATCCAGGCGACCCCCGCCGACGCGGAGCGCCTCGAGAAGGAGATCGCGCGCGTCAAGGCGGCCTTCCGCCGCCTCGAGACCATGGGCAAGCCCGTCGCCGCGGCGATCAACGGCGCCGCACTCGGCGGTGGCCTCGAGATCGCACTGGCCTGCCACTTCCGGGTCGCCCTCGACGCCAAGGGCAGCGAGATCGGCCTGCCTGAGGTCTCCCTCGGCATGCTGCCCGGCGCCGGTGGCGTCGTGCGCACCACGCGCATGTTCGGTCTGCAGAAGGCGCTCATGGAGGTGCTCCTGCAGGGCCAGCGGCGCAAGCCTGGTGCTGCCAAGGACGTCGGCCTTGTCGACGAGGTCGTCGCGACGCCCGAGGAGATGCTCGCGTCCGCGAAGGCCTGGGTGCTGGCCCATCCCGACGCCGTGCAGCCGTGGGATGCACCCGGCTACAAGATGCCCGGAGGCACACCGTCCAATCCCAAGCTCGCGATGATGCTGCCTGCCTTCCCTGCCAATCTGCGCAAGCAGGTCAAGGGTGCGCCGATGCCCGCACCCCTCGCGATCATGGCCGCCTCCGTCGAGGGTGCCCAGGTCGACTTCGCCAACGCGGAGAAGATCGAGGCTCGCTACTTCGCAAGCCTGGCCACCGGCCAGGTCGCCAAGAACATGACGCAGGCGTTTTTCTTCGACCTGCAGCACATCACCAAGGGCGGGGCACGCCCCGAGGGCTACCCGCAGTACAAGCCGACCAAGGGCCTCATCATGGGCGCCGGGATGATGGGCGCCGGCATCGCCTACGTCTGTGCCCGCAACGGCATCGAGGTCGTCCTCGTGGACACGACGATGGAGGCCGCGGAGAAGGGCAAGGCCTACTCGCAGGGAATCCTGGACAAGGCGGTGTCGCGCGGCAAGATGACCGAGTCCGCGCGTGACGAGGTGCTCGCTCGCATCACACCGAGCGATTCCCTCGACCTCGCCAAGGGTGCGGATTTTGTCATCGAGGCGGTCTTCGAGAACCAGGCGCTCAAGAACGAGACCTTCGGTCGTATCGAGCCGGTACTCGCCGCTGACGCCCTCCTGGCCTCTAACACCTCGACGCTACCGATCACCGGTCTCGCCCAGGGGGTCACGCGGCCAGAAGACTTCATCGGCCTGCACTTCTTCTCACCGGTCGACAAGATGCCGCTCCTGGAGATCGTCGTCGGCGAGAAGACCTCTGACGCGACGATCGCCAAGGCACTCGATGTCGCCGCGGCGATCAAGAAGACGCCGATCGTCGTCAACGACAGCCGCGGCTTCTTCACCAGCCGCGTGATCGGCACGTTCATGGGCGAGGCCGTCGCGATGCTCGCTGAGGGCGTGCCCGCGCCGTCCATCGAGCAGGCTGCACTGCAGTCCGGCTACCCCACCGGGCCGCTGGCACTCTTCGACGAGGTGAGTCTCACGCTCGGCCGCCGCATCCGCGAGGAGGGGCGCGTCGCTATGGAGGCCGCGGGGCAGTCCTTCCCCGATCACCCGTCCTACCCTGCGATCGACCGCATGGTCGTGGAGTTCGAGCGCGGCGGGCGCGCTGCCGGTGCGGGCTTCTACGAGTACGCCGACGGCAAGCGTCTCGGTCTGTGGGATGGCCTGGTGGACAACTTCGGCGGCACCAATCTCGACATGCCCTTTGAGGACATGAAGGAGCGCATGCTCTTCGCCGAGGCCATCGAGTCGGTCAAGTGCTACGACGAGGGCGTGCTGCGCTCGGTGCCGGAGGCCAACATCGGATCGATCTTCGGCATTGGCTTCCCACCGTGGACCGGTGGCGTGCTGCAGTACATCAACGGCTACCCGGGTGGGCCCGCCGGATTCGTCGCGCGTGCTCGCGAGCTCGCGGCAGCGTACGGCGATCGCTTCACCCCGCCGGCCTCGCTCGTCGCTCTGGCCGATTCGGGTGGGCGCTACTCCTGAGCCGGTGCGCGTGACCGGGCCTGTCGGCTCGGTCACGCCGCCTGCTCGCCTCCCCGCTGACGAGCGGCGTCGACAGCTCGTGGAAATCGGGTGGCGACTGCTGCAGTCGCGGCCCATCCATGAGATGGCGCTGGACGAGGTGGCGGCTGAAGCCGGCATCTCCCGGACCCTCGTCTTCCACTACTTCCCCACCAAGGGCGACTTCTACGCCGCGGTCGTGCAATCTGCGGGCGAGCACCTCTTGCGACCCGTGGTTGCGCCGGAAGGCGCCTCCGCCGAGGAGCGGGTCCGCACGCTGGTGGAAGGCTTCGTGCGCCTGGTCGAGCGGAATCGGTCGTCCTACACCGCACTCGTGCGCGCCGCGGGAGGCGGGGACCAGCGCGTCGTAGATCTCATCGGCGAGATTCGCGATTCGCTCGTGCCCAAGTGGCTGGCGGCCGCGGAGTGGGCAGATATGCCTGACAGCGGCGGCTCCGCCGAAGTGCAGGGCCGCGGTGCGCTCGCGCGACTCGTGGTGCGCGGTTGGCTCGTCGGCATGGAAGAGACGGTGCTGGCGTGGGATTCTCGGACCGTGTCGCGAGAGGATCTCGTTGATCACCTGACCCGATCGTTCTTCGCCGAGCTTGAGCTCACCAGGAGGTGACCGTGACCGACCCCGTTGTCATCATCGTGCGCCACGCCGAGAAGCCCGCGCCTGAGGGCCCGCACGGCGTAGACCACCACGGGCATCCGTCGGGCCACGCGCTGACCCCGCGCGGTTGGTCGCGCGCGGGCGCGCTTGCCGCGCGCATGGCCTACGCGGGGCGCGCCGGCGATGACATCGTCAAGCCGGAGCGGGTCTACGCGACCGCGACAGACCCCCACCACGCGAGCGATCGCCCCAGGATGACGGCGCACGGCATCGCCAAGCGCCTCGACCTGGACATGCTCGATCACCTGGGCCGCGGCGACGAGACCGCGCTGGTCACCGAGGTGGTCTCCGCGGGCCAGCCGACGCTTATCGTCTGGGACCACGGACACATCCCTACGCTGACGCGCGCCTTCCCGCTCGCCCCCGGCACTGAAGTCCCCGACGCCTGGCCTGAGGATCGCTTCGATCTTTACTGGGTGCTCACTCCGGGGGAGTCCGGCTACTCGCTCACCATCGCCCCGCAGCAACTACTGGCGGGAGACGCGCCCACGGCGTAGCGGGGGTTCTGGCTGTCACGGCATTACTGTCGGCACATGACGGAGGCCGATCTCCGCGACATCAGCGGTGTTGCCGCATCTGCGCGCCTTATCCGCATGATCCTGTCCGTCGGCTCGTCGTTCTTCCTCATCGCAGGGGCGTTGCTCTTCGTCGTCCCCGACTCCTTCGCGGCATGGATCGGGCTGGAGGCTTCCGATGCCGTGGCCTGGACCCTGCGCATGCTCGGCGTCGTCCTCATGGCTCTCGCCGGGCAGATGTGGTTGGTCCGGAGGGCCCGGGATCACCCCGTGCTCGGCGCCGGCGCGGTGATGATGGTCGCGTCGGCACTACTCACGGCACTCACGATCACTCTCCCGGGTGAGTGGACGCCTCTGCGCTGGGCACTCCTGGGTGCGGGCGCGGTTTTCGCCCTCGCCTACCTCGCCCTCCTCATGGCGAGCCGCCGCTCCTAATCGGCCGATTGGCGAGCAACGCGTGAGCCAGGTGACTAACCTCACGACATGAGTCTCTTCGTCAGGTCTCTAGCCGCGACTGTGGGCGCAGGGGCCTTGGTCCTCAGCCTCGCTCCGGCGGCCCAATCCGTTGCGGTCCTGCCGGCCGACCCCGATCGCCGGTGCGCATGGCCGGTGGTCTACCCCAAGGACGCCAACTACGCGTGGCCCGATACCCACGCCGCTTACATTAATCAGGCGGTGGTGCTCGGACCTAATGAAAAGATCGTCATCACCGGCAAGGATCCCAAGGCGCGCTACTGGTCGATCACGACGTACAACTACGAAGACCGTGAAGTCATCGACCGAGTCAACGACGTGACCGTAAAGCGCGCGAAGAACGGCACCTGGACGGTCACGGTAAGCCCGCGTCAGAATCCGAAGGACCCCAATTCCCTCCAGGCTGCGCCGCTGACCAAGGCAGGTGAGTCCCCAAGTTTCCGCAACGTCACCGTCATCATGTATCGCGTCTACCTGTCCG
>Ga0315907_10009105_pt1 | contig 10089 bp, 9 predicted proteins | sample LakEriMetagenome_3_FD_203525 | JGI IMG/M metagenome (GOLD analysis project Ga0315907, IMG submission 203525) | Freshwater fungal communities from buoy surface, Lake Erie, Ohio, United States - Buoy 12 MA123 | ecosystem: Environmental > Aquatic > Freshwater > Lake > Lake biofilm | place: USA...
CGAAATTCGAACGGTGGATTCTCTTCATGTAACATTGGACAGCGTTATCAAAACAGCCCAAACGCTTTCTCTGGATTCAATTCTCATTGCTCAGGATAGCGTGATGTCACATACAACGTTCATTCAATTTGCTTTTCAAGGTGAGATGAAGAAAGACATGGCAGAAACCATTTCACATTATCGGTATGCGGTTTCTGTTTTAAATAATCCAGAAAAACAATATCTCGATATGCTTGCCGCTTGTATGACCAGCAAAGTACAACTCGAGAATTTAAAAGCGGCTTTAACTTCAAAAGCGACAACAGATTCACTGGGCAATGAAATCAATGAGGTCTATGTTCAGCAAGCGTTGAATGCGGAACTCAAAGGATCTGCAATGGCGCAGAAATTGTTTAACACGTATCAAGAAGCATATCATAAATCAATGAATGCTTACAATGAAAATAAACTGCCTATTCAAACATGGGTAGATTCACTTCGAAATATTTAAAATGAAAAAGAAGTTCTCTCTTAGCAGCGTCGTGAGACTCATTACAGTGAGCCTTCTATTCCTTTTTGCAGGCTCGGCCATAGCACAACAAGATCTAGAATTGGCGGAGTATTACTACGAAAATGGCCGTTTTGAGGAAGCTCGACTCTATTACGATAAAATTTACAAGACCAATAAAACCAATAAGGTTTACACCAATTATCTCAACACACTTATTGCTCTCAATGATTTTGAAGAGGCCGAAAAATTGGTGAAGAAAAAAATTAAAACAGAGAATGAAGATGGAGTCGCATACGTTCAGATGGGCGATCTCTATAATAAATTCAATAAAAAAGAAGAAGCACGTGGTCAGTTTAATAAAGCTGTTGACGCATGCGTCCCTACTCGAAACAATGTGCTCAGATTAGCTAGTGAGTTCACAAAAATCAATGAATACGAATACGCACTAAAGGTCTATGAGAAGGGCAAGAAAGACGGAAAGGACGGCTATTCATACTCCTACGAGATTTCCAATATGCAAGGAAGTCTTGGACAATATGATCTGATGATTGAAAGCATGCTGGACTTACTGTTGGAGTCTCCCAACTATATGCAAACAGTGCAAAATACTTTTGACCGCACGCTACAGATTCAAGAGAATGAGGCTAATATGGACTTGCTCAAAGGCAAGCTCCTTAAACGTGTACAGAAGTATCCTGAAAATATTGAGTATGCTGAAATGCTTACTTGGATTTATTTACAGAAAAAAGAATTTGGAATGGCTTTCATTCAAGCTTCTGCCCTTGACAAACGATTGAATGAAACAGGTTTTAGAATTCTCAATCTTGGTGACCTTGCAGCTAATAGCAAAGATTACACTGCCGCTGCTAAAGCCTATCAATACATCATCGACAAAGGGCCTGCAAATGAATATTACTTCGTAGCGCGCACAGAAAAATTGCGCGTTGTCTCCCAACAACTTGCAGAGAAGCCAGGAATAGATGTAGCTGCATACACCGCTCTAGCTGCAGATTATCAAACCACGATTGATCAATTGGGAAAAAATGTAGAGACAGCGACGATGATCAAAGATCTTGCACACATCTACGCTTTTTACACCAATGAGTCGGACAAAGCTATTTCTCTTTTAAGAGAGGCTATTGAATTGCCTGGTGTTTATGGAAAAGTGCAAGCAATATGCAAACTAGAACTTGGAGATGTGTTAGTTTTCAAAGGAGAAATTTGGGACGCATCACTTCTTTACTCTCAAGTTGAATTAGATTTTAAAGAGGATCCACTTGGAGCTGAAGCGAAATATCGCAATGCGAGAATTTCATATTATGTCGGAGATTTTGAATGGGCACAAGGACAATTGGATGCTCTGAAAGCCTCTACTACCAAGCTTATTAGTAATGATGCTATTGATCTTTCGCTATTGATCACAGACAACTTCAACATGGATACGATCACCGCACCGATGCAGATGTACGCTCGTGCTGATTTACTTTTTTTCCAAAATAAATTTGACCAATCTCTACTTACACTCGATTCACTTTTCAAAGAATATCCTGATCATTCATTGACGGATGAGATGTACATGTTGAAGGCTGGAATTTTTATGAAACAAGGAAATCATACAGAAGCCCTTGCATTGTATGATAAAGTGCTTCAGTTTCACACCACTGATATCACTGCTGACGACGCATTATTTAAGAGCGCAGAAATCCAAGAACGTGTAATTCTCGATACATCAAAGGCGATGCAGCTTTATGAAAAGCTAATCACAGAATATCCCGGCAGTCTCTATGTCATTGAAGCGCGTAAGCGATTCCGAGCTTTGCGAGGAGATAGCATTGAATAAAAAAGGCCAGCTTTCCGTTGAGAGCTGACCCATTTTATTTACTTGCTTGTAACCTGTTTAAGTTATAATCGCAGATCTATATTTCCAAAACTGCAATCTACATCTATAGATACAGCGGCATTTCCCGAAGTCCCCTTCGTAGCAATACTGAAATCATCTTTTGAGTTGTAGCTTGTTTTATGCTCACCTTTCACATCTAGCTTACCGAATGAACATTCGGTATCAAATGTGACTCCTGTGCCTTCGGCATTAATATAGGCATTGCCGTATTCGCACTCTACCTCCAGGCTCTTACATGTGCCGCCTAATTTATTAATATCTACATTTCCGAATAGCTCATTAACTCTTGAGCTACCATTAACTTTTCGCAATTTCAAATTTCCATATTGACATAAGAATTTCCCGCCTCCAAAAACATCGATAGTACTATTTCCAAAGGAAACCTCAACATCGTTATCCTCCGATAACAGCTCGGTTACATTTAAATTTCCATAGGAAACTTGCATTTCCATTCGCCCTTTTAAGCTTGAAACATTTACGTTACCAAAAGCTACATTGCCAAGCACGGCGCCTGTTGCAGGCATTTTTACCTCAACAGTAAAATTTACATTCTCTCTGCCTTTCCAACCCTTGGGCTGAATTTGAATACCCACTTTTGCAGAGCCTTCTTGAATCAAAACACAATCAAAAAGTTCTTGTGCGCGTTTTTCCGATTTTACATCAGCGTTTACTTTGATCAATATTTCCATCTGATTTTGATCCCACGTAGTAATCGTCACTTGTGCAAAACTGATATCGCAACCTAATTCCACATTAGGATAAACTGTAAGACTTTTTCTAAACTCTTTGTAGAACACTTCTGCAGAAGACTGGGCTTGCAGCACTACTAGCAAAAGCAGAGTGGTGGCTATTTTATGCATTCTTTTTATCATGGCTTTCGATATTTTTTTGAATTTCCAAATACTTATTTAGTTGTTGAATAATTCGAAGTCGAACTTCGAAATTGTCTATCATTCCGCGGATGATATTCTCATTATTCTGTTGTTCCTGATATAACTTTGATAAACGGTCAAACTCTTCATTCAAATAAGCGAGTTGTCCCTTTAACTCTTTTACATTATCATCTTCAAATCCTTCGTTGATCAGCTTTGAAGTAGTCGTTGAGTAGAAATCCGCTACACGCTGAACCTCCATAGGGAGAGACTCTTCATCATCAGTAATTGCAACTTCTTGCTTTGTGTTCTGAAGGCCAAAAAAGGCCGTTACTGCCAATGCAATCACAATTAACGCTGCCCACCAACGAACGTCCATTTTCCAACTGTTCTTTTTTTCAAGCGATCTTTGAACACGTTGCTCAAAACGTGATTCATGTCCTTCATGAATGGGTGAATCATTTGCTAATTCATCCATCCAATCATTCATACTATTTTTCAATTCTTCCTTCATCTCTTTACATTCATTTCTTGCTTCAACTTCATTATTGCTCTGCTGTATTGCGACCGTGATGTAGAAGCTGCGATCCCGAGTTGATTTCCAATTTCCTCATGTGATATCCCCTCCATCGCATGCAACTGAATCACCACTTGATAACCGTGCGGCAGTTTTTTCAACTCACCCAACATTTCATCCACTGGCCAATCATCTAACACTGCCTCGTCATTCAAACTATTCACCACTCTCTCTTCTTTCTCCCACTCCAAGTGCTTTTTATCTTTCTTATATCGATTCAATGCTTCTCTGATACAAATCGACTTTTGCCAAGACAGATAACGCTCCGGTTGTCGCAATTCCTCTAATTTTCCAAAACCTTTGATATAACCCTCTTGCATCGCATCCTCTGCATCGGCCTTATTTCTTAAGATAAAGTAGACAGAAGGATAAATCATCGACCATGACTGCTTGTACAACGCAGTCATTGATGAAGCATCTTGCCTCCTACACTTCTCTATCAAAATGGTCCAGTCGATCACTATAGTAATAAGGTGTTTCGATTATATGACACGCAAGATGCAAAAACGCTGCATGGAGTTAGAGACAAATGACAAATGACAAGTGATCTCGCCTCTTGCGAGATTAATGAGAATTGTAGATTCGGCAATGTAGACAGATCATATTTTTAAAACGATAGATTTGTAAACTCCCATTTTTACTTCGTACCTTTTTACCCTTGTCATTTGTCATTTGTCATTTGTCATTTGTCATTTGTCATTTGTCATTTGTCCCTTGTCTATTGACGCTATCAATGACCTATAGATAATATTGATATCATTTTATTTTTAATATAAATCGCTACATTCGCTCCAATAAAACCATTAAAAACAAACAACATGGAACAACACTCTAGCAATGGCGCAGGGAAATGCCCATTCAATCACGGAGCCATGGCCAAGGCAGCTGGAAACGGAACTGGAAACAGAGACTGGTGGCCAAATCAACTTAAAATAAATATTCTTCGCCAAAACTCGAAGCTCTCTAATCCAATGGATGAGGGTTTTAACTATTCAGAAGAGTTCAAAAAATTAGATCTCGACGCAGTTAAAAAAGACATACTCGAATTGATGACCAATTCGCAAGAATGGTGGCCGGCAGATTATGGTCACTACGGTCCTTTCTTTATCAGAATGGCTTGGCACAGCGCTGGAACATATCGTATTCACGATGGACGCGGCGGTGCTGGCTCAGGAACACAGCGTTTTGCCCCTCTAAACAGTTGGCCAGACAATGTTAACCTCGACAAGGCTAGATTGCTCCTATGGCCTGTAAAACAGAAATACGGCAAAAAGCTATCATGGGCAGATCTTATGATCCTCGCTGGTAACTGTGCCCTGGAATCAATGGGATTAAAACCATTCGGTTTCGGTGGCGGTCGCGAAGATGTTTGGGAACCAGAACAAGATATCTACTGGGGATCAGAATCAAAATGGCTCGATGATAAAAGATATTCTGGCGACCGTGAACTAGAAAACCCACTTGCTGCAGTGCAAATGGGGCTAATCTATGTGAATCCAGAAGGTCCTAACGGAAATCCAGATCCACTTGCAGCAGCGCGTGATATTAGAGAAACCTTTGCTCGCATGGCAATGGATGACTATGAAACTGTAGCACTCATTGCAGGAGGTCACACTTTCGGAAAGACACACGGTGCAGCTGATCCAGGCAAATATGTTGCAGCAGAGCCAGCAGGTGCAACGATCGAAGAACAAGGTATGGGTTGGAAAAACTCATTCGGTTCAGGTGCGGGAGCGGATACCATTTCTAGCGGTCTCGAAGGTGCTTGGACTACTACTCCAACAAAATGGAGCAATAACTATTTCGAAAATCTATTCGGTTTTGAATGGGAGTTGACCAAAAGTCCTGCAGGTGCTCACCAATGGAAACCAAAAGATGGCGCGGGTGAAGGAACAGTGCCTGATGCCCACGATGCTTCTAAGAAGCACGCACCATTCATGTTGACTACCGATTTATCATTGCGCTTCGATCCAGCATATGAAAAGATCTCTAGAAGATTCTTTGAAAATCCAAATGAATTTGCAGATGCGTTTGCACGTGCTTGGTTCAAACTAACTCACCGCGATATGGGGCCACGTGCACGCTATCTCGGAAAAGATGTTCCTGCGGAAGAATTAATTTGGCAAGACCCAGTTCCAGCAGTGAATCACACATTGATTGATGCTGCTGACATTGCGTCATTAAAAACAACAATTCTTTCTTCTGGATTAACCGTTTCAGAATTAGTTTCAACAGCATGGGCTTCTGCATCAACATTCCGAGGATCTGACAAACGAGGCGGTGCAAATGGCGCCAGAGTAAGACTCGCTCCTCAGCGTGATTGGGAAGTAAACAATCCTGCACAACTAACTAAGGTGCTTTCGGCTCTCGAAAAAATCCAAGGTGACTTCAATGCAAGTGCAATTGGAGGTAAAAAAGTTTCTATTGCAGATCTTATCGTTCTCGGTGGATGCGCTGCAATTGAAAAAGCAACGAAAGCTGCTGGTTACGATGTGCAGGTGCCATTCACTCCTGGAAGAACTGATGCCACTGCAGAACAAACGGATGTGGATTCATTCCGCGTATTGGAGCCGATTGCTGATGGTTTCAGAAACTTCAACAGTAAATACAACCCAACAAAAGCAGAAGAAATTCTTATTGACAAAGCTCAACTCCTCACACTGACTGCTCCTGAAATGACAGCATTAGTAGGTGGTATGCGTGTACTCAATACAAACTACAACAACTCGAAGCACGGCGTATTCACAAATACTCCAGAAGTGTTGACCAATGATTTCTTCGTAAACCTTCTTGATTTCAGTGTAACCTGGAAAGCTACCTCTGAATCACAAGATGCATTTGAAGGTCGTGATAGAAAATCAGGTGCAATCAAATGGACGGCGACGCGTGCTGATTTGATTTTCGGATCAAACTCGGAGTTACGTGCTATAGCCGAGGTCTATGGTTGCAACGATGGTAAAGAAAAATTCGTTCACGATTTTGTTGCTGCTTGGAATAAAGTGATGAATCTAGATCGCTTTGATATTTGATATTGATTTTTTGAAATAAAAAAGGTGATCAGTTTGATCACCTTTTTTTATTTCAAGCGCTCTAGTACGCCCTTTCTTTTTACGATATTTTTATAATCCCATTGAATGGCCTCACCTTTCATTAGCCAATTCACAAGAATTTTTTGATCCACTTTTTCTAAGGAATCATAGGTAATTCCCGCTGCTTTAAACGAGCCTGAGGCTGCGAGTAAAGGTTCATCAAAAGACTGACCGCTCCAAAACATAAGGTGTATTCCAGCCTTCTGTTTGCTATAGCCAACAATTGGATTACCATCCATAAACCAAACAGGATGACGGTGCCACACTTTACAAGTTGCACTCTTCAAATTTGTATCAATCACTTTTGCAAGTGTTTCACAAATCGCAGTGTCCCCAAAGGCTTGTGATTGATTATACTCTTGGATATCTGGTGAAATCATTTTAGGCCGGATATTTTTCCTTTAAAAAAGCAATGGTGTTAAGTGATATTTTCTTGAAAACATCCAGATTGATACCTGACACTTTTTTCACATAGATACATGCCTTTCCCATTTTGAATTTACCTAGTTCCTTGAGCAATTCATCATTCTCTGGAGTTGGCATGTAGATGTAAAGCGAGATTGCCGCTTTTCTTGGCGAAAAACCTAGCAATGGCCAATCACCTTTTTGCGCGCTTCGATCAGATTTGTAGAAGTATTCTCCATATCCGATGATAGAGCCGCCCCACATTTTTGGCGGGTGTCCAGAAATGTCTTCCAGATATTTTAATAAATGAAAAGCATCTTGTTTCTTTTGATCTGTGTCTGCGAATTCTAAGATAAAATCGTTGACATCCTTGTCATTGACTTTTGTTTTTAATTCTGCCATGGTGATTATGATTTTTTATTGGAATCCCACATTGGCTTTGCTTTCAGTGCTTTTTTATAAATGTGACACGACTCTTCATGTGCTCCGTTTAAATAGCCAATGCTCATTAAAAATTCATTTACTATTTCTCCTCCCGTGAATCGGAACGTCTTTTTAAAAAGCTTTACCCACTCTTCTTTTTTCTTAGGATGGTGATGGGTCAACCAATTTTCAAACGAGCCGAATTCATTTTGCAATTGAATAATGGTCTTGGCATTTTCTATTGCAGCATTAATCTTCAAGCGATTTCGAATGATACCAGGATCATTCATCAACCTTTCAAAATCCTTATCTCCGTAAGCCGATATTTTTTTTATATTAAAATTGGAATAGGCCTTCCGAAACGAATCTTCTTTCTTCAAGATGGTCTCCCAGCTTAAACCCGCTTGATTAATTTCCATAATCAAACGGCCAAATAATTCGTTGTCATCATGAATTGGAAATCCATAATGATCATCATGATAGCGTGCGTGTAAAGCCTTACGGTCTGCGGGCGCCATCGTTTCTATTGCTTTACAGTATGACAATTTGAATTAGATTTTTTCAAAAATTAAACACGACAAACCCCGCGGAATCCGCGCGCTGCATAATAAGACTGAACACCGTTGTGATAAATAAAAACACGACCGTAGCGGCAATCTCCGAAGATAGCACCATCCAATTTCCGCATCTCATCGTCCGTCTTCAACCAACTAGATGTTTTCAAATCAAACTTACCCAATTTCTGAAGCGCTACATATTCGCTTTCATTCATCATGTCAATGCCCATATCATTCGCCATTTGCATTGCACTACCTTTTGGTTTGTTCTCTTTTCTCGCGTCCAATGCCGCTTGATCATAGCACAAGCTTCGGCGATCTTTGGGTGTTTCAGCGCAACAATCAAAAAACAAATATGCTCCTGATTTTGAATCCACACCCACTACGTCTGGCTCACCTCCTGTCCTTTCCATTTCAAAAAGCGACCACATTTTATCGGCTTGTTTGGAAACCTTCTTTTCCACATCATCCCATTTCAGAGACTTATGACGTTGCATGTTTTTTTCGAAGCGCGATCTAAGAACATCCAACAGTTCTTTTTGCTGCGCAGCTGTGAGTGACTTTTTCATATAGTGATGATTGAACGTGGAAAGATAAATATTCTATTTCTTGAGTAAAAAAAAACCTCGCTTTTAACAGCGAGGTTTTTTGTTATCAGGAATAAATAAAATCAACCGCTACACATTTCGCATCCATCAGGATTGTCGAGTGAGCACGCAATCGCTGCCTGCTGTTTTGCGATCTCCTCTGCTGTTAGACCAGCACGATCCATCATACTTGGAGGAGTCTGAAGTTCGAATTGTGGCTGAGCTACTTCTGCTGTTGCTGCTACAGTTTCTGATGTTTCAGGAATAGTGTTCTCCTGATATTTCTTTTCTACTGTAAACTTGATAGCGTCAGTTGCTGCTTTTGTACGGAGGTAATACATACCAGTCTTTAAGCCTTTCTCCCATGCATAGAAGTGCATAGAAGTCAACTTACCGAAGTTTGGATTCTCCATAAATACATTGAGTGATTGGCTTTGACAGATGTATGCACCTCTTTCTGCCGACATTTCAATGATTGCCTTTTGTGAAAGCTCCCATGCAGTTTTGTAAAGTGCTTTCAAATTATCTGGAATCTCCGCGATATTTTGAACAGAACCGTTACCTGCGATGAGTTTATTCTTCAAATCTTCATTCCAAAGTCCTAGGCTAACTAGGTCCTTGAGCAAATGCTTGTTAACGATGATGTACTCACCCGCCAGTACGCGTCTCGTGTAGATGTTACTGGTATAGGGTTCAAAACACTCATTGTTTCCAAGGATCTGTGCAGTTGATGCAGTTGGCATTGGTGCCAAAAGCAATGAGTTGCGCATTCCGTGGATCTTAATTTCTTCTTTCAAAACATCCCACTCCCAACGATCGGTTGGAGTTGCATTCCACATATCATATTGTAGAATACCATGTGATGCTGGTGAGCCTGGGAAGGTTTCGTATGCACCATCACGCTTTGCTAAATCTTTAGAAGCTGTAGCTGCTGCATAGTAAATTGTCTCGAAAATTTCTTTGTTCAATTGACGCGCTTCTGGGCCGTCAAATGGGAAACGCATAAGGATGAAAGCATCCGCCAAACCTTGCACACCAATTCCGATTGGACGGTGACGCATGTTTGATTTACGTGTTTCTGGCACTGGATAATAGTTACCATCGATGATTACGTTCAAGTTGATGGTCAACTGATACGCTACATCAAATAGGCGGTTATGATCGAACTGTCCGTCTTTTACAAACTTTG
>Ga0315907_10009110_pt1 | contig 10086 bp, 7 predicted proteins | sample LakEriMetagenome_3_FD_203525 | JGI IMG/M metagenome (GOLD analysis project Ga0315907, IMG submission 203525) | Freshwater fungal communities from buoy surface, Lake Erie, Ohio, United States - Buoy 12 MA123 | ecosystem: Environmental > Aquatic > Freshwater > Lake > Lake biofilm | place: USA...
CAGGCGGTAAGGTTGAGTTTGGATATGCTGGAAAGGCTCGTAAAGGCAAGAAGGCTTAGTGTTATTAGAGAGGATAGAGCGTGGACGAAGATAGAGACTACGTACCACGCTCTGTCACTCTTGCAGATTTCTTAGTAGTTGTATCAGGTTTCTTTGTAAATATAGTGCGAGCCGTAGAGATGCTTGCATCAGAACTTTTAGATTTAGCAGTGTATAACGCAAATAGAACAACAAAAGTTTCCAGAGTATGGGAACAGTTCACATCAGATTTAGAGAAGATGGAGGATCCAAATGGCTAAGCAACCAATGAACCCGTTGGCTGGAGCCGCAGGTCCTGGACCATATTCCACACGTACAGACGATTTAAGATTCCAGTCAGACACTTATGGCGCAGGAACAGAGAACGCTGCAATCAAAGGCGCAGTTCCATTATCTCAATCTCCAGAGTTTAGAGGAGAAGCGCCATCTACATTCCGTCGTAATGTAGAACGTAATGCTCGTTTGTTTGATGATAGTGCATATCCAGAACAAGATGTTATGGCAGGAACAGATACTGGTCCTGATGTAGGCTCCAGCGCTCTTGGTATGAATCAGATTAAAGAATCTGATAATGAAGTTTTAGCAAAGTATTTACCTGCTATGGACGCTATGGCTGCTGCCCCAGATACTCCAGAATCATTCCGTATCTTCGTTCGTAGCATACAAGCGAACATATTCCCTGCCTAATGAATCAATTCGTCAAGGATGTCACCGCATTTGTAGACGCTCTGGGTTATGACCAGCCAGCGATTATTATTTCGCTTGCCAAGATTCCTTGGGAGTCTGAAGCAGATCGCGACCAGTTTATAGGTTTTCTAACGCAAGAGGTGCCAAGTGGCTGAAGAAAAGAAAATCAATTACTGGCAATCTATAAAAAAAGAAATTGGTAAGGTAATAGGTAGCGCCGCTGGCGCACTTCCTAAGGCTGCTCTTAATCTTGCTGGAGGAATGACACAAGCACGTGTTGCACCTATAACACCAGGCGTTGTGCCAGATTTTGCCGCTAGTGAAAAGGCTTTAGCAGATAGAGTAACACAAGATTTTGGTCAAAGATATGTCAATACTTTACTAAAGCCAGCAGAAGTTGTACGTGCTGACGTTGTATTTAATCTTGCAGCAGAAGAAATTGACGAACTGTACACAAAAGTACGTCCTATTGTTACACGCCCAATTTCTACAGCACTCCTTGCAGAAGCAGATAATATCTCAGGCGAAGGATTTAACTTCATTGAGAACTGGAAACTTGCTAAGAATGTATCTCCAGGTCAAGCACTTGGTGGGTTAATTGGAACTGCTGGAGAAGTATCAGGTATAACTCCAGAATTAGAAGAACGTGGTGTTCCACTTCCAACATTCTTGGATCCAACTTTTAACATTGCAGACCCAGACCAACGCAAGCAGGCTTTCCAAGATGAAATTTTTGGTAAGTTTTTTTCTGGTGGAGTAGATGGATTACTTGCGTGGTATACAGATCCATTAGTTCTTGCAGGTAAAGGACTGGCTGTAGGTAGAACCCTTGGCCTAGATCAACCAATTAGAACTGTAGATGACATTGTACGTCTACGTTCTGAACTAGATGCACATAGTGCCTGGTTAAAATCAGGTGGAACAATCGGTCGCGAAACACCAATGGGTGTTATCGCACAGCGCCTAACTGAAGGTGATGCAGTAAAGAACTTTGATGATGTATTCGTCAGAAGGACTACTGCTCGTAATCTAGTTGCAGATGTTACTGGAGAACTAAAGACCTTTGATGAGGTAGCAGACTTTCTTGCTGCAGCATCAGGCGATATGGCCTCCCTCAAGAAACTTGAGAAAACTAGAGCCTCTATTGCTGATGAAATTGTCACTGCAAAAGAATTATTAGACCCTATTCAAAAGAGAATGAATGACATTCCTTGGGGTTCAGCAACTGCGCCAGAGCAACATCTTCCTACAATCGAAGAATATAACAGACTTACTAAGGTCTTAGAAGATCTTCGGGTACGAGATGCTTCCTTAGATAAGGCTTTATCTGAAAACATTGGCGATTACCGCGTTATCAATGAGTTCACATCGGCTGCAGATGTAACATTGTTTGACAAGAATCTCGGCGTTGCTATTGAAAAGACTCGCGCTAAGGCTAGTGAAGCACGTCATAATCTTACTTTTTACACTGAGCAGTATCAGAAGAACCCATATACACGCCCAGTTGTCAACATCGTAGCACCATTCTTCAATAAACTACCACGTGGAGTTGTCCGTGTAGACGGTGGTTTGGCTGCAGATTCATTCAATGAAATCAAGTATGCCCTCAACTCTATTAAAGAGTTGCGTGGAATTGAATATGCCGCTGTTAAGAATGAACTAGGGCGCAGTTATCTCAACGCTCGTAATGCTAATGAGCGTATGCAGGCAGTGAGAAACATCGAAGAGCAGATTGCCGAGATAAGCGCATTACGCTATGACATCCCATTAGAGGATGCTAGACAGATTTATCAGCAATTTAGCAATATGAGAACATCAATGATGTCCTCTATGCGCGATCACGGATATTGGGTAGATGATACTGGTAAGTTAATTACATCTCCATTCTGGAAATCTGAAATGCCTAACGTTGTTCCTATGATGGACTTCAAAGATTTTGATTCCGTAATGAGACTTTATAGTCGTTTTTCGGTAAGTGGAGAAAAGGTTGTTGGCGCTGCTGCTATGACACGCCTTGCTGGTAAAGAACTTACAGACTTTGCTGACCTAGCCAACTCTATATTCAAGGCTTCAGTACTTACTCGCTTTGGTTATCCAGTGCGTAACACCATTGACGGTATGCTTCGTACCTCCTTAGTGCTTGCTCAGATGGCTAAGACCGATGATTACTTCAAGAACTTCTCTAAGAATCTTAAAACAAGAGCACAAATTGGTAAGAACTTCATTATGGATTCTATCCAGTTGAAAAATCCTGGTGAATTGCGTGAGCAAACTGGTCGCCTTATTGCACAGAAGAATGGTTTTGTAGATGTTCGCAATCAGATTCTTGATGAACTAACACCGCAAGCCTACTACGCTGGCGCTGCTGGCACATTTGGCAAAATGGTAGAACCTTCTATGGTTGAACTTGCTATATCATCAAAAACAAAGCCACTAATAACTGGCTCAAAACGCGATTCATATTTTGAACTTACAGAGAAAAAAAATAAACAAGGTGGACTTTTATTTGGTGAAGAAAAAGCCAAGTATCAAAGAATACGCGAAGAGGCTTTTGGTAAATATATTCGTCAGGAAGTAGTACCAAATCTTCCTGAAGGAACCACAATGGTCTATGCAGACTATCTAAGTGGTAAAGTTTTCTATAAGATCCCTGGAACTAAAGGTCGCATTCCTAAAGGTGCGTACCCAGTTATGGAACCACGTAAGGGTATTCCAGCATCTATGTTGGAGATGGAAGTACAGGCTGGTAAGAAAGTAAATTTACGAGCCAAAGAACCTGGTGCTCAGCCAGATATCCGCGTTATTACATCATACGATATATCTCGTGGTCGTAATTATGAAGACATTGCAGAGATTATTGGCGAAGATCAAATGCGTAGAGTTCGTTCCTATACTCAACAAATTGATAATATAGAAAATGAAATCAACGGTAAGATTCTTGAGTCACAACGCTTAGCCGCAATTCGCTCTGAGTTAAAGATCGTTCGTAGTGGCGAAGGCCGTGATAAGTATGTTACCCCAAAGGGCCAGACTGTTCTTGCTGATGGAGCATTTGCTGGTCCAGCAGGTATGTTGGTTCGTCAAGATGCGTCATCTAATCGTACTCTTAACTGGCTTACTGAGGGTCAAGCATATCTTTCTTATGATGCTGCTAAAGGCGCAAGTTTTGGAAAACCATTTCAAAGACTAGGTACAGAATACAACCAAGTTGTTGCTCCAACTGACCCACAGTATTTTACTGAACTTGCAAACTTTGCTAACAACCGATTCCGTAAAGATCAGTTGGCTATGCGCTTACTCAAAGGCGAGTCAGATGATGAGATATCTCAGTGGTTGCGTAGCAAGAATGGTAAATTCTATTTACGTGAGATTGATGCTGATATAACTCCAGCAGAAATCAAGGCTCATATTGAAACAGCACGCTCACGTGTCTATAAGTTATTTCCAGATCAACAGATTAGATCTCTTATTGCTCGTGAGGAAATGACTCCACAGCAATTCGATTCTCTAATGCGTAACCAACCAAATCTTGCCAACGTTCCTGGGCGTGAGATTATGGAAACGACCTTCCGTTATGGCGCTGGCGTTATCAAGCAAACTGTCAATACGACAATATCTAAGTTGTTTGAAGTTATTGGAACTACACCAGAAAACAATCTTATAGCGTGGCCTTTCTATGAGAAACTTTACAAACGTCAATTACAGCGTGAGATAAACCTTGCAGAGGGTGCTGGCAAGAACATTCAAGATCCAGACCTTATCATTCAGATGCAGCGAAGCGCACATAGCCAGGCTCTCAAGACTACAAATGAAACGTTATATCGCGTAACGAATAACAGTGGTCTATCTAGCGCATTACGTTTCTTGGTTCCATTCTTTAATGCACAATACAACGCTATTAAGGTTTATGGAAGTTTGATCGCCAAAGACCCATCACGAGCAATACGTGCATCTATGATTTGGAATGCACCAAACCGTGTGGCAACTGTAGTAGACGAAGAAGGTAAGGAAGTTCCACCAGGAGCGCCACCATCTACACCGCAGTTTATGTTGTTCACAATCCCAGAAGGATTGCAGGGTAAGTTTGGTATTCCAAAAGGATATCAAATCTCTATTCCAAAGAACAGCCTTAACATTTTCTTACAAGGCGAGAATCCACTTGCTCCAGCGTTTGGTATTCCAGTAACAATCCCAGTATCTATGTTCGCTAATAAGCGACCAGAGGTTGTAGAAGATGCTCGTACTTGGCTAACAAATAACCTTGGCAAAGAGGCTGCAGATACAGTCTTTGGCTCATTACTTCCATTCGGTAGAGCAGCAACTAATCCTTGGGATCTTATTCTCCCAGCAGCAGCGCGTAAGTATGAAGCAATGCAGGCTGGTCTTAGTGATGAAGGCTATGCACGAGCAGTAGCAGCGGCTATGAAGACCCAGCGTTACGAGTGGGAAATGAATGGTCGCGTAGGTAAAGAACCTACATTCAAAGATGCTCAGCGTTTGGCTGACCAACTTTACTCAATTCGTATGAAGGTAAACCTTGGCTTGCCATTTACATTCACATTCCGTCCAGAGTGGCAGTTCATTATGGATGATTACCGTAGCGCTATTGCTGATCCAAAGGTAGGCCCTACGAAGGTAGACGATTACATCCTTGGTAAGTATGGTGATATTGGCTATATCCTTACAGCACCTACCAGTATCAATAAGACTGGAATTGCTGCAACAGGCGGTGCGGTAAAGAACCAGAAGGAGTTCAATTACCTACTTGGCAAGATGGATAAGAACGATACTCCAGGCCTTATTGGATTCCTTGCTAACTATGGAGTAACTGGAGAGCGTTATTCTGATGCTGCTTCTAACTACTTCCGTAATAAAGAAGTTCGTCCAGGTGGTACATACAAGTACACAGAACAACGCGACATTGAGCAGATCCTTGTCGATCGTGAGATAAGTTTAGGTTGGTCTCAATACACAAAAGTTGCACAAGAACGCGATGCGGTGCTTGCTCAGTGGAGGAAAAAGGGCTATAACACATCCAGTATTAACTCTACTGCCGCTAAGCAACTAGGTCTTGAAGAAACCTGGAAATCAAAGGTTGCACAATTAGAAAAAACATATCCAGGCTGGGCAAAAGAAAGACAGTTCGGAATTTCAGACTTCAACAAAACCAAACGCTACATCCGTTCCCTAACAGATATTGCTTCTGACAAGAAATGGATGGATAAATACGGAAATGCTAGTAAGACGGGCATCAATACAATGGAAGCAGTGTCTGACTTCCTTGTCAATCGTACATATTTATCACAGGAACTTGCAAGAAGAAAGACCATTGGCGGAAGCGCCACTCTGGACAACGAGCAGAATACAGACTTAAAGGATAGATGGGATAACTACATCTTGAATATGAAACTATGGTCAAATGGATTTGCTGATCTATATGACCGTTACCTAGAGAACGATAACTTAGAGGTGATAAAGCCGTGAAGACTCTTGAAGAAATCAAGGCAGAACTACGTAAGGCGAACCCTAAGTGGAGTGATACTAAACTTAATAACGAAGCCCAGGCTGCATTTACAAGACAACGAAGCGATGCTAATAAGCCAACCCTTGATTGGAATACCCCAGATAGCCAACAGGAAAGCGGAGTTCTATTTGGGTTTGGAATCAAAGACAGAGTTCTTCCTATTGAGGTTGAAGCATTTATAGTAAACCTTGTTAAGAATGACAAATCTGCCTATGCAAAAGTTCAAAGCGCCGTCAAACAAGTAACTGGAAGAACTATCAGTGACCCATCAAGTCTTGGTTCTTGGGTAGGTCGTCTTGCTACCAATATGCTTAGAGATGAAGAAGTTGCAAAGAATGTAACTATCGAATCATTCCTTCGAGCAGCAGCAGGTGCTGGTGGTGCTGGTGGTGCCGCAGGTAAACTGCCGACTAAGCAGATCTACCCAAAGACACCACAACAGATTGCTGACATTGCCGAACAAGCATCTCTTTCAATTCGTGATATGGGCATATCCCCAGAAGAAATGAATGAAGGTTGGTATAAAGATCTTACCAAGGCCATTGAGAAGATGGTACAGCAAGGCGTTACTCAGAAAACCTCTATTAAAGGTGGATTCAAAGTTATTGAACAACAGGTTGGATTTACAGAAGAAAAGGCTCAGACTGCTGCAGCCCAAGCCATTGCTAAGGCTAAGCCAACAGATGTCCAACGTCAAGCAGATATTTCGTTTATGGATTGGGTTCGTCAGAATGCACCCAAAGATGTTGTAGGGGGTAGATAATGGCTGAAACTTCTACACCAGAACAGATTGCTTACGACCAAGAGTTAGCACGCATTAAGACTCTTGATCCCAAAGACAGAGATAAAGCACGGGATGCTCTTTCTGTAAAATATCCTAATGGTCGTCCTTCAACTGGCACTACTTCACTTGGTTCCACTACTTCTACTTCTGTTTCGGGAGATGGCGATTTAGAGGCAACTATTGGTATTGCACCTATCTTACTTACTGACGCATCTAAATATAAAGATGGCTTACTCAAGATCAAGAAACTTTACGATGCTAAGAATTTTGCTGGAGCAAAAGCAGAACTTGAGAAGTTCTTCCTATCCAACAAACTTACCGTAAATGGATTAGACCGATACACTCTTTCACTCAAAAATACAGATGCTTACAAAGAAGCGCTACGTGAATGGTCTATCCCATTAAGAAAAGAACTTGCCAGAAATAATCTTGAACTTACAGATAAAGAATTAGAAGATTACTTTCTTCAGGGAACTTCAAATACCATTATCTATGAAGATGCCTATAAGAAGATTCAAGGTACTGGCGTTGGTCCAGAAAAAGGAACACTAACGGCCCTTGGGGTTATTGCCCAAAAGAACGGGTTTAATTTACAAAAAGACTTTGCAGACAAGTTACCTAAGTGGACAGAAGATATACGTCTAGGTAAAAGTCCAGAAATAATCTATCAAGAGATTCGTGATGCTGCTGCAGCAAAAGAAACGAACCCTTACGTTCAGAAACTTCTCAAAGAAGGCAATAACTTACGTGATGTCTATGCTCCATACATCAGTGCTATTGCCTCTACATTCCGTGTATCTGCAGATCAGATTCAACTAGATGATCCATTGCTTGTTGGTGTCTTTACCGATAAAGGCGGAATCTCACTTGGAGAGTTCGAGCCTAAGTTATACGCAGACTCTCGCTATAATACCGCTTTAGGTACAACAAGAATTGGTGACTATAAGCAGGCTATTACAGACTTAATTGTTCAGCAAGGATTTGAACTTGATGATGCTGCCATTACTCGTATCACTAACCAAGCAATAGCGCTTGGACTAACTGCATCATCTCCACAAATCAAGAACCTTATAGATGCTGAATATACATACAAGCCAGGTTCAACATTAGGTGGTTTATCAGGAAAACGCTTGTCTGTTCTACGCCAGACTGCTGCTGCCAATGGATTTAACCTAGAAAAAGATTTTGGTCCACAACTAGATAACTGGCTTACTCGTATGAGCAAGGGTGAGGATGTAGAAACTTTCAACTCCATCATTCGTAATGCTGCCAAAATTGGATTACCTGAAGAGATTGGCAAAATGATTGATCAAGGTATGAACCTTGACACCATTATGAATCCTTACAGAAATGCCCGTGCAAGTATTCTTGAAATAAATCCAGATTCCATCCCACTTAATGAGTTAGTTCAAATGGCTATAACGGATAAAGGATTTGTTCCTGTATATAAATTCAAACAAAATCAACGCAAAGATCCTCTTTGGCCTAATACTGACAATGCTCGCCAAGAAGCATCAACAGTTGCATACAACGTTCTTCGTGACTTTGGAATGGTGGGGTAGCAATGGCTAACGTAGATCCTAAATTTGTTCGCTCTGCAAAAGCAGAAGCAGATGCTATGAGAGCAGGAATAACTAAAGAATATATTGAATCTCGTGGTGGAGTTAATTCCTCTGGCTACTATGGAGACTCTTGGAGTTCATCTAAGAATCTTACTCCAGAAGAATATGATGCTGTTATCAAGGGAGGCTTAGCAAGAGGACTTTCAGGTGCCGCTATTGGTGGCGCTATAAATAGTGCTACTGAGGCAAAAGCATCTGGCGGAACCGTAAACATACAAACAGGTCAATGGTCAGGCGGAACTCGATCTACTGGCGGTGGAGGATCTTTCCTTACTACTGGCTCTGGGTCGTCTACCCCAACTACATCATATACAGCAACAGATGGCACTAAGTTTACAGATCAAGCAGTATTTACTAACTATCAAAAAATGCTCAATGAGAATACTGCTATAAAAGAAAAAGATTTAACAACACGTCGTTCTGCTTTCCAAATTATTAAAGAAGAGTTTGATCGTTATGGAATTGGAAAACTTGTTGGAGACGTAGAAAGACTGCTTGTTGAAGGAACTCCTCCAGCAGAATATAGTTTTCAACTACGCCAAACTCCTACCTACAAACAACGTTTTGCTGCTAATGAACAAAGAATTAAAAAAGGTTTACGCGCTCTTGATGAATCAAGTTATATTGCACTTGAAGACCAGTACCAAGATGTAATGCGTCGTTATGGCCTACCAGAAGCATACTACCAACGCGATGATATTGGAACCCAGAAGGCTTTTGAAAAACTTATTGCAGCAGATGTATCTAACGTAGAACTTGAAAAAAGAATCCAGAATACTCAATCTCGTATCTTTGATGCTAACCCAGAAGTAATGACTGCTATGCGTCAGTTCTATCCAGACATAACAAATGGAGAAATCCTTGCTTACGCATTAGATCCAGAGACAGCGCTTCCTCAACTTGAGCGTAAGATTGCAGCAGCCGAAATTGGTGGCGCTGCGCTACAGGCTGGTTTAACAACTGGACTTGGTAGAGCAGAGGAATTGGCAGCAGCAGGTATTACTAAGGCTGCGGCACAAGAGCAATACGGCAAGATTGCACAGATACTTCCACGAGCAGGAACTCTGGCTGAAATTTACAAACAAGGTCCATATACCCAAGCGATTGCTGAGACAGAAGCATTCGGCTTGAAGGGTGCTGCCGAGGCAACGAAGCAACGTAAATTGCTTACTGAACTAGAGCAAGCACAATTTGCTGGACAATCAGGCGCTGCTAAAAGCGCACTAGCCCGCGAACGCGCAGGGCAATTCTAGGCCTACTAACGGAACGACTGGCCCGTTAGAGAGAGATCAAGACCAGGAGTAGAAGCCATACAGAAATCCCCCGAATCTGTATGAGGTCTACGAAACCAACTAACAAAGGGAGAAGGACCTATGTCCAACTACGACTACGAAGATGACGACTTTGATACCGATAACGGTAATGACCTC
>Ga0315907_10009115_pt1 | contig 10085 bp, 6 predicted proteins | sample LakEriMetagenome_3_FD_203525 | JGI IMG/M metagenome (GOLD analysis project Ga0315907, IMG submission 203525) | Freshwater fungal communities from buoy surface, Lake Erie, Ohio, United States - Buoy 12 MA123 | ecosystem: Environmental > Aquatic > Freshwater > Lake > Lake biofilm | place: USA...
ATACGGATGGCGACGGGGTATCGGATTACCAGGAAGTAAAAGACGGTTCAGATCCGAAAGATGCTACTGACTTCAAAGACAGCGATGGAGATGGAGTGCCGGATTCCATTGAAATCCAACAGGGAACGGCTCCTAACACTGCAGCAGATTTCAAAGACAGCGACGGCGACGGCGTACCGGATTATGTTGAAACAGTGCTTTGGCCAAGCCTTGGTTTGCCAGCCGGTAATCCGAACGCGACTGGAGATCAAACCCGCGACACGGACGGCGACGGCGTGGCTGATTACATCGAGATCCAACAAGGCACGGATCTAAAAGATGCAAAAGACTTCAAAGACAGTGATGGAGATGGTGTGCCAGATTACATCGAAATCCAACAGGGCACTAATCCTAACAATGGATCTGACTTCAAAGATACCGACGGCGATGGGGTGCCCGATTATGTAGAAACAGTACTTTGGCCAAGCCTTGGTTTGCCAGCTGGTAATCCATCCGCGACAGGGGATCAAACCCGTGATACGGATGGAGATGGTGTTCCGGATTACATCGAAGTACAACAGGGTACCAATCCAAGCAACGCCACGGATGTCAGAGATTCGGATCGAGATGGTGTACCAGATTACATTGAGCTGATCGACGGGACAGATATAAATGATGCAAAAGATGCCAAAGATAGCGATGGAGATTCTGTTCCGGATGTGGTTGAAAACCAGCAAGGCTCTAGCCCTTCCAATGGACAAGACTTCAAAGATAGCGATGGGGATGGTTTGCCGGATTATGTGGAAAACGTTCAAGGATCAGACCTATCGGACCCATCTGATTTTAAAGATACCGATGGGGATGGAGTTCCAGATTACGTAGAAGTCCAGGAGGGCACGAGTCCAGCGAATGCCATGGAATCAAAAGATTTGGATAAAGATGGCGTGGCGGATTACCTTCAGTTCCGCTCCATTCAGATCACCAATCGTGAAGAGGTTGTACTCGTTTGGGGGGATAAAAACCTCCGTTCAGCGCTTACAAAAGCAGTGGACGTAACGCTTTATTCTGGAAAAAAAGCAAGGATTGAGGTGGTTTGGACCGCTCCTGAAACAGTGAACGTCTTGAAGCGAGGAACTTACGAATTGCGGGGGACACTCGTTCTTCCAAAAGGAATGTACAACCCATTCGGGGTGAAAGGCCAAGTTCGAGTAACTGTACTTCCAAAGCCGGCACCTCAAGACATCACGCTAAACAACAACAGCTTTGAAGGCAGTACGACTACCTTCATAATCCCAGTGGGCGCGTTTGTTGTGACCGATCCTGTAGACAATATCCACACGTTGAGCTTGTTTGGAAATGGATACGATAATCAGTTTTTCGAGATCAAGGACAATACCCTTTTCTGGAAAAGTAGAGAACCTGCAGCCGGAAAAACCAGCTTTAGGATTGGCGTTCGCGTGATGGACCGAGATGGAAACTCCATAGACAAGGTCTTCGAGATTCGTAGGTCCCGACTAGAGTTTTCTTCGGTAACTGTTTACAGTGCGTTTAGCCCTAATGGAGACCGAATTAACGATTCTTGGACAGTTCCTGAGTTGCGCTTCTACGAAGGGGTGAGCATCCAACTCTTCAATAGCGGAGGATTGCGGGTCTTCTACACCGAAAACCCTGACATCCGTTGGGACGGAACCTATGAAGGCAAGAGTATGCCAATTGGCACCTACTTCTGGGTGATCAAAATCCAGGAAACTGGAGAAATGAGACGAGGGATGTTGAATTTGATCAGAAAATGAAGTAGGGATTAGAAATAAGGAATTTGAAATACGATGGAAATAGCATGGAAATAAACCGAGCTTGCCTAGCGCAGGCAGGCGAAGCGCAGTCTATTTCTACTTTATTTCCATTGTATTTCTTGCTTCAAAAAACACATATGAAAAAGATATCCACACTACTCCTTGCCCTTTTGCTCTCTGTAGGAGCATTTGCGCAGTCAAGAAAATACATGTCCCAGTTTAGCCACTTGCAGGGCTACTTTAATCCTGCCTTGACGGCCCACGAAGGCTCGATGGTAAAAGGATTTGTCCGCAACCAATGGGCAGGCTGGGATGGAGCTCCAAGGATGAATTTTGTGTCTGTGGAACTGGACTTTGCGAATCTGGGCGAATCCTCTGAACTGGGAAAGAATGCGGTTGGAGCAAACCTACTAAGTGATGAATACGGCGCTTTTTCCGAAACAGAACTAATTTTGAGCTACGCGACGCGTGTTCATCTAGGAGAGGAGACAAACCTTCGTTTGGGAGCAGGTGTCAATTTCAACAGCATCCGTCTAGACGGATCAAGGCTAACGACTGAGCAAGCGAACGATCCTATCCTGGGGCAGTACTTGGGTGGTTTTACCGATATGAACATCGTGGATCTCAACTTGGGGATGTCCGTAATTCACCCCAACTACTACGCTTCCTACGCAGTGCATAATATCAACCAAGGAAGCATCAGCGGTGGTGACGTATTTATGGATAAAAAACCACGCGTAGGCATCGCCCAGGCAGGCTACCGCAACCGCTTCAGCGAGAACATGACTGTCATCACCAATGCGATGTGGAGAACACAGTCGGACTTGCCGGCGACCGTGGAGTTTAACATGAAGGTTTTGTTCAAGGATAAGTTCTGGGTTGGCGGCGGCCACCGCGTAGACTATGCCAACAATGCACAACTAGGAGTACTTCTTGGCAAGCTACGCTTCGGCTATGTGTATGAGTGGCCAATGCTCAAGAGCTACCTTATTCCAAACCAAACCCATGAGTTTATGCTGAGCTATAGGCTGTTTGGAGGAAACACATCCATTTGGTAGGGATGAAGTAGGAATAAGAAATAAGGTGTAAATACTGAAATATACTCCGCTTCGCTCCGTGAAATAGGTTGAAATAGCAGCAGAATTTACTATTTCACCGAGCCTCAGGCTCGGTTTATTTCTATGGTATTTCTACTGTATTTCATTTTAAGACTACTAATTACTTGATACTTGCTACTTCCTAAATGTCGAACGAATGCAACAAAGGCTTAGAAAAAACCACATAAACACATAGAAAAGATCCTATGTGTTTATGTGGTTTTAAAAAGCGACTGGAATTACTTTCCTAATGCCGAACACCCAACGCCGAGTGGAGAATTTCGAAGTAATGTACAATGTACGAAGTACCAAGTAATAAGTAGGGATTCAAATTAGGACCAGAATTCTGCCCCTAATAGGTCTTGATACTAGCTACTTGATACTCCTCACCTACTTCTCAATTATTGCTTTTAGATCAGCCGGCGAATACCCAACAGACTTCAAGGTCTTGTGGTCGCCCTCGCGGAAGACCAAATACAAATCTCCTTCTTTTTCGTAGAAACATGGTGTGCCCTTGGCCTCGTAATGGGCCACGGTGGCCTTAGCTTCCTCCTCTGAGGTACAGGCCTTGCTCATGTTGGAGCGCTGCACCTCGTCAAAAAGTGCCTTAAACTTTTCCCCTAAGCCAAACTCCAAGATGGCACCGGAAAGCACGTACTGCAAATCACACAAGGCATCTGCAATCTCCACCAAGTCTTTGTTTTCAATGGCCTCTTCCAGCTCCTTCAGCTCCTCGGCGAGCAAAGACACACGCAATGCACAGCGGGTTTCGGAAGGAATGGTAGGTGAAGGTAAAATGGGGTGCTTGAAGGTCTCGTGAAAGAGGGCAACGGAACTGAGGGACTTGGGATCTTGCATGGGAAAGGATAGCGTATAGAGAAGAAAATTAATTTAGTTTGTTTATCCGCGATGATGCTCGGGGATTAGACTTTGGTAAGTAGGTCGCGGATAAACGTCCACAGACGACGGTCCACAGTCCACAGCAAAGTCAATTGATATCAACGTTAGTATTCAATAGAAAGCGTACTGTTCAAGAGGTATACATTTTAGGTAGTCGCTGCCGCAAAACGTGCCGCTACTGCGTTCCAATTGACCAGCTTCCAAAAGGCAGCCACGTAATCGGGGCGGCGGTTTTGGTAGTGCAAGTAGTAGGCGTGCTCCCAGACATCCAAACCCAAAATAGGGGTTCCCTTCACCTCGGCGATGTCCATCAAGGGATTGTCCTGGTTGGGAGTCGAACTTACGACAAGCTTGCCTGTGGCATCTACAAGTAGCCAAGCCCATCCCGAACCAAATCGGGTCTTGGCAGCAGTTTCAAACTGGCTCACAAAGGCTTCGTAACTTCCAAATGACGTTTGTATGGCGGATAATAAGGGTCCTACAGGCCCGGCACCTCCCAGAGGTTGAAGTATACTCCAGAAAAGTTCGTGGTTGAAATGTCCGCCACCATTGTTACGCATCTTGGTGGAGTACTTGGACATGGAAGCGAGTACCTGCTCCAAAGGCTGTGTAGTATCTACCCCTTCTTCCTTGGCGGCATCCCGAAGGTTGCTCGCATAAGTGGCTGCATGCTTCGTGTAGTGAATCTCCATGGTCCGCGCATCGATGTGCGGCTCCAGGGCAGCGTATCCGTAGGGCAAGGGCTGCTGGGTAAATCCCGTAGCGAATACCGGAAGGTTTTCCTGTCCGAAAAGATCGGATATTCCGGTTCCTAAGATGCCTACCGTCAGCCCTGCTTTGGCTGAATTGGAAAGAAAAGTTCTTCGGCTTGGGTTGCTTGGATTCGTCTTCATGGCGTTTGGTTTGGATATACGAAGCTACACTATTTTGAGAATTTCTGGTTTCGAACGCACATTTTCCCAGCCCCATGAGAAAGGATTTTCCTTTCCCAACAATTGCGTAAGTTTGTAGTTCATTCGGGAAAAATTCTTCCAAAATCCTCAAACTGATGGCCCTACCCCAGGACATGCGATTTTACAAGTACCAAGGCACGGGCAATGATTTCGTGATGCTCGATGATCGGCAAGCTCGCTGGGACTTAGCCAATATCGAGCTGGTGCAGGCCCTCTGCCACCGGAAGTTTGGGATTGGGGCCGATGGGCTGATCCTGATCCGTTCCCATGTAGATTACGACTTTGAAGTAGTCTATTTCAATGCCGATGGCAGCCAAAGTTTCTGTGGAAATGGGGCTCGCTGCGCAGTAGCCTTCGCAGCTTTTCTCGGAATCATTTCCCAGCATACCCGATTTCTAGCGATTGATGGCCCCCATGAGGCGAGTATCACCGATGGATTAGTGGCACTCAAGATGGGTGACGTTTCCAAAATATCAGAAAGTTTAGGCGATGCTTTTGTACATACAGGCTCCCCCCATCATGTGCGCTGGGTGGAGCAATTGGAAGATTATCCGGTGCTGGAGCAAGGGCAACTCCTGCGCCACGACCCCTGCTATGCTCCTGGAGGCAGCAATGTTAACTTTGTGCAGCAACTAGGCGATGCCGAAATTTTCGTCCGCACTTTTGAGCGCGGGGTAGAAAATGAAACGCTCTCCTGTGGCACGGGAGTCACAGCCGCAGCCCTCGTTTGTGGGGCCCTCACCCAGCAAAAAGACATCCAAATCCGTACTCTTGGGGGGAATTTGCGGGTGACTTTTGAAGGGAATGCCCACACAGGATTTACAAACATCTGGTTAATTGGACCAGCACAACAAGTTTTCTCCGGACAATTTCGCTCAGAAGACTTTCGTTAAGCCCATTGAATTACCGACCCCAAAGGAGTACCAATTCTAAAAAAAGGACGTATTTTTAAGTCCCAAAATAGGGACAGACCAGACCATGCTAGATTTTATTGCCAAAGGATTAGCCAAGATTTTTGGAACCAAATCCGACCGAGATATCAAAGAGTTGCTGCCCAAAGTGGCGGAAATCAACCAGATTTTTTCAGGCTTTGCGGCACTTTCCGATGATCAACTTCGGGAGAAGACCCAGTCGCTCCGTACTCTAATTCAGGAGCACCTCAAAGTTATTGACGATAAAATTGCCGCCACCAAAGCGAAAATTGAAGAACTACCTGCTGAAGCGGTCCACGAGAAGGATGAACTTTTCAACCAGATAGATGCCCTAGAAAAGGAGCGAGATATAGAGTTGGAAAAGGTGTTGGAAGAGGTGATGCCTACGGCTTTTGCGATTGTGAAGGAGACGGCCCGCAGATTCAAAGAAGTGGGCAAGTTGGAAGTGAAAGCAAGCCCTCGTGACCGAGAACTAGCTGCTACGAAGGCCAACGTACAGATCCAAGGAGAGGTAGCCATCTGGCACAACAAATGGATGGCAGCGGGTACTGAAGTGGTCTGGGACATGGTCCACTACGACGTGCAGCTGATCGGTGGCATGGTACTTCACAAAGGAAAAATTTCCGAAATGGCTACTGGGGAAGGAAAAACCCTTGTTTCTACGCTTCCTGCATTTTTGAACGCCTTGTCAGGTCGTGGCGTCCACCTAGTGACTGTCAACGACTACCTCGCCAAGCGAGATTCGGAGTGGAACGCGCCCCTATTTGAGTTTCACGGACTGACAGTAGACTGCATCGACAAGTACCAGCCGAATTCCCCAGGCCGAAAGCGCGCCTACGGATGCGACATTGTGTACGGAACCAACAATGAGTTTGGCTTCGACTACCTCCGAGACAACATGGCCCGTGAGGCAGAAGACCTGGTCCAAGGCAAGCACCACTTTGCCATGGTGGATGAGGTGGACTCCGTCTTGATTGACGATGCGCGTACCCCATTGATCATCTCAGGACCTGTTCCTCGGGGAGATGTGCACGAGTTTGATCAAATGAAGCCTCGTGTAGCTACTTTGGTGGAAGAGCAACGCAAGTTGGTGCAGGGATTTTTGACCACAGCAAAAAAAGCGATTGCCGACGGAAACGAGAAAGAAGGAGGGCTAGCGCTCTTCAGGGCCTACCGTGGCATTCCCAAGTACAAGCCTGTGATCAAGTACCTTTCTGAACCAGGAATCCGAGTGATTCTTCAGAAAACGGAGAACTTCTACCTTCAAGACAACAAGCGCAACATGCCTGAGGCAGACGAGCCGCTTTTGTTTACCATCGACGAAAAGACCAATGTGATCGATTTGACCGATCGTGGAATTGAAGCGATGACCTCCAAAAACGAGGACCCTACTTTCTTTATCCTTCCAGATATCGGGATTTCTCTAGACGCCTTGGAGAAGGACAGTTCCTTGGACGACACCGAAAAACTCGTGCGCAAGGAAGAAGTAATCAAGGATTACAGCATTAAAGCGCAGCGCATCCACACCGTCAACCAGTTGCTCAAGGCCTATTGCATGTTTGAGCGTGACACGGAGTACATCCTAGTAGATGGAAAGGTGAAGATCGTAGACGAGCAAACAGGCCGTGTAATGGAAGGCAGACGCTATTCCGACGGACTACACCAAGCCATTGAAGCCAAGGAAAATGTGAAGGTGGAGGATGCTACGCAAACCTATGCCACGATCACGCTGCAAAACTATTTCCGCATGTACCACAAGCTAGCGGGCATGACGGGAACGGCAGAAACAGAGGCAGGAGAATTCTGGGAGATCTACAAGTTGGACGTGGTGGTCATCCCAACCAACAAAGGAATCATCCGTCAAGACCGAGATGACAAGGTATACAAAACCGTACGCGAAAAGTTTAATGCGGTGACGGACGAGATCAACGAACTCGTAGCACAGGGTAGACCCGTGCTTGTGGGTACCACTTCAGTAGAAATCTCCGAGGTACTCAGCCGCATGCTGACCTTGAAAAAAATCAATCACCAGGTGTTGAACGCAAAGCAGCATGCTAGAGAAGCCGAGATTGTGGCCGAAGCAGGCAAGCCGGGCACCGTGACTATCGCTACCAACATGGCGGGTAGAGGTACAGATATCAAGCTGACCCCTGAATCCCGAAAGGCAGGAGGATTGGCCATCATCGGTACGGAGCGTCACGAATCTCGTCGCGTAGACCGTCAGCTTCGTGGACGTTCTGGTCGTCAAGGGGACGTGGGTTCTTCCCAGTTTTTTGTTTCCCTGGAAGATAGTTTGATGCGCCTTTTTGGATCGGACCGCATCGCCAAACTCATGGACCGCATGGGCTTGGAAGAAGGAGAAGTGATCCAGCACAGCATGATTTCCAAGTCCATCGAACGGGCGCAGAAAAAGGTGGAGGAAAACAACTTCGGTACGCGTAAGCGCTTGCTCGAGTACGACGACGTGATGAACTCCCAGCGTGAGGTAGTCTACAAGCGAAGAAGAAATGCATTGAAAGGGGATCGCCTGGAGCTCGATATTCTCAACATCCTATTCGATGTCTGCGAAAATCTGATCGAAATGGGCAAGTCCACTGCCGATGCAGAAAACTTGCGTATGTCCGTATTCACGACCCTAGGAGTTGACTTTTCGGTGACCAATGATGACTTGAAATCCAAGGACTCCAATAAACTGACTCAAGAGTTGTATGCTTTGGCTTTTGATTTTTACCAAAAGAAAAACGTGCAAATCGCCCACACAGCCCTTCCGGTATTCAAAAATGTACAGGAAGAGCGTGGAGCGACGGTAAAGGATATCCTGGTTCCGATTACGGATGGCATGAAACAAATTGGCGTGGTCTGCAACTTGGAAAAGACCTTGCAAAACAACGGTCAGGAGCTAGTTCGGGCCATTGAAAAGAATGTGTCCTTGGCAATCATTGACCAGAATTGGAAAGAGCACTTGCGCGATATGGATGACTTGAAGCAGTCGGTGCAGAATGCGGTGTACGAACAAAAAGACCCGCTGCTGATCTACAAGTTTGAGGCCTTTGAATTGTTCAAGCGCTTTATCGGCAAATTGAATGAAGACATGACCTCCTTCCTCACTCGAGCAGATCTTCCGAAGCAGGATCCTGCTCAAGTACAGCAAGCACAGCCCAGACGCACTGCCGAACCCAAATTGCAGGCATCTAAGGAAGAAGTAGGCAATACGCTGAATCCAGGAGCCAATCGCGCCTCTGCAGCGGCTGCATCTGCGGGCAGACCTGCTCCTCAGCCGGTTGCCCCTCGAAAAGTGGAGAAGGTATACGGAAGAAATGACAAGGTCTCTGTACAGTACCGAGATGGAAGCACCAAACTCGACGTCAAGTACAAGAGTGTGGAACAAGACATCGAACAAGGAAATTGTGTGGTGATAGAAAATTGATGCCCATGAAGAATTTTTGGATCTTAGGAATTTTACTCGTGGTCTGGGGTTGCAAAACTAGCGCCGGACTTCCCCAAGTGGATGCGTCCACTTTTTCTGGATACCAAGAAAACTTGAGTGAGCGACTTCCCGATTTTCCGGATTACAGCCAGGCTTTGCAGCAACTGAATACGTCATTGCCGGCCTCTTCCCAATCCGTGGATGGGCAATTGGAGGAACGGATGCGGAGTGGCTACGAAAAGACAAAAGGAGAACCCTATTTCAGTGGGTTTACGGTGCTGGTCTATTCGGGTGTTGACCGAAACGAAGCCTTTAGAACCCGAGACAATCTGGCCCTATTTTTTCCGGAGGTAAAAACAGAAATGCAATACCAGCAGCCGCGCTATTTGGTGAAGGTGGGACGGTATGGCTACAAAATTGAAGCACAGCCGGTATTTTATAAATTGAAAACCCAGTTTCCTACCGCGCGAATCATTCAGGATAGATTTCTAAGAAAAGAATATACTCCTCCACCTGCTACCGAATCTTCGAATGCTCAAGGACAGAATTAAATCCCTGGCTCAGGCCTACAAGCAGGAGGTGATTGCGAATCGCCGTCACTTGCATTCCCATCCAGAGCTTTCGTTTAAGGAATATGAAACGGCAGCCTTTGTGGCGGAAAAGTTGAAAGAAATCGGGATCACCGAGATCGAATCCAAAGCGACTACCGGCTGGTCTGCCCTGATTAGGGGAAAAAACCCCGAAAAAAAGGTTGTTGCTCTTCGTGCAGACATGGATGCCTTGCCAATCATTGAGGCAAATGAGGTGCCGTACAAGTCCCAAAACCCTGGCGTCATGCATGCCTGCGGTCACGATGCACACACGGCCTCTCTTTTGGGAGCAGCAAAAATTTTGAACGAAGTCCGAGATCAGTTTGAGGGAACCATCAAGTTGATTTTCCAACCTGGAGAGGAAATCATTCCAGGAGGGGCATCACTCATGATTAAAGACAAGGTGTTGGAAAA
>Ga0315907_10009121_pt1 | contig 10080 bp, 6 predicted proteins | sample LakEriMetagenome_3_FD_203525 | JGI IMG/M metagenome (GOLD analysis project Ga0315907, IMG submission 203525) | Freshwater fungal communities from buoy surface, Lake Erie, Ohio, United States - Buoy 12 MA123 | ecosystem: Environmental > Aquatic > Freshwater > Lake > Lake biofilm | place: USA...
CGGGGTTACGGGTTGCCGTATTACTACCCGGAGATTGACCAGTACTTCACCATTCTGCGGGACCCATTTGAACTCGTGGTTTCGATGTACTTTTTTGCCAAAGGCCGCAGCGCTCAGGGGAAATTCTGGTACCGGGGCGAGCAGGTCGACTTCCGCAACCAGTTCCCCTCTGTGGAGTATTACGTCCGTTCCTACCCCTATTGGCTGTTTAATCATCTTCCTCAGGACCTGACCCTCGACAATTATGAGGAATACTTGGAGCAGCGGTTCGTCTATATTGGAATAATTGAGGATCTGCAGACGTCCGTGGCAAATTTGGGAACGATCCTGGGGAAGCCCTATTTCGAATTGCCGCAATTGAATGTCTCGACTTACGACGAGAAAATTCCAACCTACCTGCGGGAGCAGTTTTACGATGATTATCCCCTGCTCAAGCGGGTTTACGACTTTGCTCTGCAGAATTATCGTCGAGGATTTGGAGAGCGCGATTCGGCGGGCTCCCGACAGGCAGGTGAGGTTGCCGTCAAGGCGGGTTGAGGCCTCGGTAAATGGCCGAGGGGTAGTCTCCGGCTCCTTGCGAACTTGAAAGCAGTTTCTGTGAAGTTTGGCTTCTATTCATGCATGTCAGGCGTCCCTTGGGGTGGCAGTGAAGAGCTGTGGTGGCGGACCGCGCGCCGCATGCAGTCGTCGGGACATGAAATCTGCGTGAACTACAAGTGGTGGCCTGAGCCGGCGCGGCAACTGCAGGAGTTGGTGGCTACCGGCGGACAGGTCTGGTATCGGGAGGCTCCCCGGTCTTTTTGGGAGCGTCAGCGGGAGAGCGTCAAACGCTTTCTCCGTCCCAGCGAACGCAAGCGTGGAGGCTGGATCGACCAAGCTCGTCCCGAGGCGGTCTTGATTACGCTCGGCTACCATCCTGACCGGATCCCGATCGCCGATGAATTGCATGAGCGGCGAATTCCCTACGCGATCAATGTGCAGGCCGCGAGTCATTTCTTTTTCATCCACAGCGACTGCGTGCCGGCCTACCGCCGCTGGTACCAAAACGCTGCGCGGGTGTTTTTCGTTTCCGCGGAGAACCAACACAAGCTCGAAACCAATCTCGCATTCAAGTTGGAAAATGCCGAGATCGTCGACAATCCGTTTAATGTCGATCCGAAACGGGTTGTTGGTTGGCCTGACTCGGATGATGTGTTCCGCCTCGCCTGCGTGGGACGAATTCATTTCCAGTCCAAAGGCCAGGATTTGATTCTCGACGCGCTGCGCCGCAACTTCTGGCGGGACAAACCGATTGAGATTACTTTTTTTGGCAAAGACCAGGGAAACCAGCGGCAATTGGAAGACTTGATTCGCCTGTATGGGCTGGAGTCCCAAGTCCGAATCGCCGGTTTTGAAGCCGATGTCTCCGGGATTTGGGAAAGTCACCACGCCTTGCTCCTCCCCTCGCGCTACGAAGGCGCAGCATTGGTCGTCGTCGAGGCGATGCTCTCTAACCGAATTGTGATTGCAACTGACACGGGACGAAATTCAGAGCTGATCGATCACGGCCGGACCGGCTTCATTGCAGCCGGCGCGACGACCGATTTGGTCGACCAGGCGCTCCGCGAAGCTTGGCAAGCGCGCCAACAGTGGCGGGAAATGGGCCTGGAAGCCGGGCGTTCCATTCGTCAGCGGTATTCCGTCGATCCAATCGCCGATTACGCCCACAAGTTGCTGCAACTCGGGCAGCAACCGGCGCGGCAGCCCACTTCGGCTCAAATTTAGTTCAACGTATCCTCGCCCTGCCTTGGGCCCTACGCCCATGATTCAAACCGTCGAGATTGCGATTTGTACCTGGAATCGCTCGGCCTCGCTGGCCCGGACCCTCGACTCGCTGCTGCACCTGAGAATTCCCCCGGGTCTCAACTGGCGGATTCTCGTCGTCGATAACGGCTCGACCGACGACACCGCGGACGTCCTCGATGCTTATGCCGAGCCCTTGCCACTGGTGCCGCTGACAGAGCCTCGTCAGGGACACACTCTCGCCCGCAACCGGGCCATAGCCGAGTCGCGAGCGGAGTTAATCCTCTGGACTGACGACGATGTGCTGGTTGATAGCAACTGGTTGGAAGCTTACCTGGCGGCAGCCAATCAATGCCCTCAGATGGGGTTTTTCGGTGGCCGAATCGAACCCCATTTTCCGGCCGGCAGGCCGCGCTGGATAGCGGAGAATTGGAGCCAGGTGGCCGGTTGTTTCGCAACTCGCGATCTCGGCAGCACCGCACTTGAGTTGACCACCGAACGCTTGCCATACGGAGCCAATTTCGCGGTGCGGGGGGACGTCCAGCGGGCCTTTCCTTTCAACCCGAATCTGGGAAGACGGGGACAGGCCGTCGTCGGCGAGGACGAACTCGATTTGCTCCGTCGGCTGCTGACCGCCGGCCAGCGAGGGCTCTGGGTCCCCGCCAGTTCGGTGCAACACGTGATTCCACCGGAGCGAGCCAGCACGCGGTATGTATTTGATTACTTTGTTGGCCAGGGAGCCATGCTGGTGAACAAGGGTCAGCCTTGGTCCCACTCGCGCTGGGCCTTGCGCCGGCAGTATCTCTGGCATCAGTTTGCTTCCGAAGTGGGGCAGTGGGTTCTCCCCTCGCCTGCCTGGTTTGCGCACCTGGCGCGGGCCGGGCTGGCCTTGGGCCAGTGGCAGGAACTTGTCGAACAGCAACGCCAATCGTCGACGGCTGGATCGGACCGAGTTTGACTACTCGCCAAGTCTGCCCAAGTCAGCAAGCAGCTCGCTCATCTCGCCCGCCGCGTGAGCATCCCCTTGGGCTCGCGCTTGTTCGATTCCCTCTCGCAGGATGCCCCGGGCAGTTTCCGTTTCTCCCTGTTCGGCCAGCATCTGCCCATACATGAAAAAGGATGGAACATGAGGCGGCCGGACGGCGATCAGCTGCGCGAAATGCTCCGCTGCCCGATTGGTGTCGCCGAGGCTGCGATACTCCATCGCCAGGGCATAACGCAGGAACGTATCCTCGGGTGCGGCCTGGAGCATGTGCAGAATTTGGTCGAGTCGTGGCATGGGAATACTCCAGCAAAAAAGTGTCTTCAAGGTTAAGCGAAATTCAGTCCGGCGGCGAGCGGAACCGATCGAGGATTGGCCTGTCGAGGATTGGCCTGTCGAGGATTGGCCTGTCGAGGATTGGCCTGTCGAGGATTGGCCTGTCGAGAATTGGCGGCGTGTCGCACCCGGCAGGTCTCTGCGCTTTGATTAGGTCTCAGGCTGACTGGGTTTTGAGCGCTGCGCCCGGCAAAGACAGTTGGGAGAGGATTGCCTCGACGGTTTCCAGTCCGCGCTCCAACGCCTGTAGCTCGCCAGCCGGTAGCGAATTGCCGCCGAAACGAACGGCATGAAAAGCCTGCTCGAACATCGGCAGCAAGTCGCTTACGGGCAACGTGGTCGCCGCGCTCCCCGCGGCCAGTCCGGTCGCGGCCAGTCCGGTCGCGGCCAGTCCGGTCGCGGCCAGTCCGAGCGGGGCGTTAGCCATGGCGACTTGGCATTCCCGGGCCGCCCGGTTGAGGAACTCCCGATGTGTTTCACCGATTTGACGACGCAGCCCCTGCCTGGCGAGCAACTCGGTCAAACGCTGGTAGAACGGCACGACGGGGCCGCTCTGACCGCCCTCCAGCAACCACTGGCCGAAGCGGGGCGAGATCATTCCCAAGGCTTTGCTCATCAGTCGTCGGAAGAGACCAGGCGGACGCGGCCCGCTCCGCTTTTTCTTGGGCTTCCGCAGCAGCGAGAGCAGGACGGAGGCAATTAAAACCATCAGAATCAGGCCGATCACAAGCAACCGCAGAGCAGGTGACTGCTGGACACGGGCAAAGCCCAATTGCAGTGAATTGGAGAGCGAGTCCAAGCGGAGCATCGAGAGGATTCCGCCCGAAGAACTCCAGCTCTCTTGTGTACCGGCGTCCATTCCGAGAACGTACTCCTGCCACATTGTGCGGGCCAGATCCAGAGCTTGGGCGCCATTCAAATTGGCGTTCCGCCGCAAATTGGAAGGCGGGGTTGGGTCGAGCGTCAACCATGCTCCACCGGGCCCTGCAGCTTCATCACGCAGCATTTCCTCCGTGCAGTGCTCGGGCGGAATGTAGGCCTCGACCCAGGCGTGGGCGTGTTCATTGGAAAACGTGTAGAAATTCGCCCAGGTGTTGTAGTTGCCTCCGCAGTAGCCGACGACAACCCGCGAGGGGATTCCCTGACTGCGGAGCATCAGCGTCAACGCGGAGGCATACATTTCGCAATGCCCCATCTTGTGGTTGGCGACAAAGTCCTCGATCGGATCGATCCCGGCTCGTCGTGGCACCTGGGTAAAATCGGTCGTGTAGAGGTATTCCCGGGATTGAATGAAGTGCTGCTCCAGAGCCTTGGCCAATTCCAGCGGCCGCCCCTTCCCAACACCCCCGGCAATCTCGGAGGCAATCGAGACTATCCGGGGATACCGCGAGGGGTCCATCAAGAGCAGCCAGTTCCAGTCATTTGGATTGCCCGCGAGCGTTTGGGCTGACTTGGCAGTCGCTCCGGAAATGTATGGCCAGCTTTGTGCCAGTTCCCCGTTACCCATTCGTGGAACCCAGAGCTTGAACTTGAAGGGGCTCTGCTCAATTCGTTGTACATCACGTTTGCGCGAGAGGGCTGAAAGCTCGAGACAGAAGTCCGTCTGGTCCGGCTCACCTCGCGGAATGAATGCTGGCAGGCAGCAGTAGAGCATCGGATCGTCGGTCGGCTCGATCGTATACTCGACTTCGATCCACGAGCGGCGTTTGTCAACCTTGGGAAGCAACTCGTAACCAAACCGATCGAGCCGGTCGTAGGGCGCCGACCATGTCGTGATTCCGTTTTCGATACTCCACTGTCCCAGTGCCAGGCCCCGCATGTATACCGGTTGGGCAAAATTCAGGGGCTCCTTGGAGTCCGGGTCGAGGAACTGGGCCCGGAAAATCTGTGTCGTGTCAAACTTCAGCAAACCGCGCGGGTCAAGTTCCATTTTCTTGGAGATGCCGGTAGCCGAGGCGTTCATGTACTTGGGGCCAAACCAAGCCGATTCATTGCGGGGAACGAGCACAAACAACACGCACGAGAACACGATCGAGATTAACGCCCAGCCCAACAGAAAACCAAGCATCCCAGGCATTTGCTGGACAACGCGCTCGGGAGGCATGAAACCAAGCTGGGGTACTCCCGATGAACCGCGGGCCGCCTTGGCGTTGACCTTCGATTTCAGTAATCCGGCCCCCGGTAAATTGGGCCCCGGAGTTGTTTCGGTCTCGAGATTAATCAGGAACAGCATCACGCCGGCGAGTGTCATGTAGCAGAGAAACATGAAGCCGCCCTCGAACTGCAGCGTGAAAATGGTCGCCACGACGACCTGCAGCAGGTTGAGCACCGCGAGTTGCCAATACTGGCGTGGATTTTTCTCCTGAAACAGCAGGATGGTTTGCAGATAAACCAGCAGGTTGGCAACGGCCACCAATTGGAGGCTGCTGTCTTGGCGAAAGAAATCTCGCATCGTCAAAACCAGAACGCCAATCGAAAGCAGGTTGGCCAGCCAGCGGGGCATATGAACCCAGCCTAACCAATCGACCAGCAACCAGGCCAGCGTTGCTCCAGCAGCGCCGATTGCCGCCAATTGCCAACTCCCCTGACTGAATCCGAGCAGCGCGGCGCTGAGGTACACCAAGCCGAGAAACGTCAGTTCCAGAGCCCGTTTAAGCGTGATCATAGGTTACGATTCCCCTTGTACGGCGGCATCGGGGTTGAGGCTTTCCGGCAAAACAAACAACTCGGTAAACTCGTCGGAGTCAATCTCCAGCCATCGAATCCAGGGTTCGATCGCCGCGAGGCTGCCAGAGTGCGGCGCCGCTCCCGCCAAGTCTTGGAGATGTACCGGCCGTGGCCGGGTGCTGACGACATAAAACGGAGTCCCTCCGGAGATTTCCCGCGAAACCCGCTCCAGCACGGAGACGAGTTCGGGCTCTACGGCGGGCTGCGCGACCGCCAACTCATTCCACACTTCAGCCAAAAACTGGGGGCTGTTGATGTCGCAGAGAACGACAGATTCCCGACCGCAAATCCCAATCGCGACTTTTCCCCGAATCACGCTGGAAAGGCCCGCCATGACGGTGGCAGCAAAACTCAAACCCTGCTCCGCCCAGCCGCGCTCCCATTGGTCGTCACCCTCGGGCAACCAAAGGTCGAGCAAGAGGACAAAGTCGCGGTCGCTGCGGGAGTCAAATTGCTTGACCATCAACTGACCGCTGCGAGCCGTCGCTCGCCAATGAATGTGCCGCTGGCTGTCGCCGCTGCGGTACTGCCGCAACCCAAAAAACTCTTCATCCTGCGCGCCGCGCCGCCGCTTGATCGCCTCCGCACCGCTGGCGTGCGACATCAGGCGGCGGTCCCAGGAAGCGGTCAAGCGCCCCAGCGCCGGAGCGACCAGCACGGGCTCTTCTTCCGGCAAGTCAATCCGGGCGGCAACTAGTCCAATTGGAAACCGCGATGTGAGCTTGGCCGGACCGGCAAAAAACTGCCCGCGCTGCGGGAAGTGAATCTGGTAGGTGGCGTAATTTGTCTCTCCCGGTCTGACACGCGGCAGCACGGCCCGGATGCCAGCCACTTCCTTCCGCGGGGCTTCCGCCCGGCGCCATTGATCCAGCACGGTCAATGCCCACGTCGGCAAGACTTGACGACCGTTGGTGACCTTCCAGGTTGCCTGCACAGTTTGGCCGGCAAAAAGTTGTTGAGGCAGCGTCCGCCGAGCTGTCAGCTGCCGCAGCATCAGCAAACAGCCGCGCCAGCTGAGGAACAGGGGCGCCACCATGATGCCCGTCATCAACATCAACAGGTTGATATTCCGCAAGAGCGAACCAGCCGAAACGAAAAGCAGGATAACCAGAAAAATCCAGCCCTCTCGGGTCAGCCATACCTTGGGCTGAGACTGCCTTTCCTGTTCCGACTGAGATGGCATGCAGATTCCCTGATTGGACGAGCCGCGCCACGTGCCGCGGGACGAAATCATATTTCTTTTGCCCGCCCGCGACTCTCCTGTTGTCAGGAAATTCGCGAGAGGCTCCAGCGAGAATTTTACCCGAACGATTCCATTGGGTCTGCATCCGTGAGCACGGGTCGGAGAAACTTTGCCTGAACGGAAGCTTCAGGGAAGAGAAGCCCGGCCGCGCAGGGCGAATGCGGCGGGGCGAATGCGGCGGGGCGAACGCGGCGGGGCGAACGCGGCGGCCTAAAACAAACCGCTTGCCCGCTCCGTTCGAACCAATCCGAGCACCGGCCGGGATGGCAACGCCACCTGACGCCTCGGCTTGATCAGTGACGGCTGCGGCAGTCCCGGAGTTTCTTGCGGCGATGCTCCGCCCGCGGCCGAGGACCTGACTCATTCATACGCAACCGCGAACCCGAGCCGGCCGCAAATCCTCCGCGCCAAATCCTCCGCGCCAAATCCTCCGCGCCAAATCCTCCGCCGAGGACCGCACCGAGCGGGCAGCGGGTCATCACCCGCTTCAGCTTGACACCATCGGCTTGAGCCGGACTGCCCGCGATCGCCGGACTGCCCGCGAACGCCGTGTTAATCGTCCGGCGTCAGGACCCAATTGGGGAAATTGTGACCCAACCACTTATCAGCAACGTCGGCCCAATCCTTGTCGAAATTCACCTTCAAATCGGCGAAGCGAGCCGCGTTACGCTGGAAGGCCAGTCGCAAGTAGAGTTGCCCGGTGGCGACGTCGTGCATCTTGACCGACTCGGGCAGTGTTCCATTGACCAAGAGGCTGGTTACCCGTGAGTAAACGCAGGAAGCCATGAAGAGTTCGGTCGCAATGTCTCCCAAGCGGGCCTGAACGGCTTGTTGGTCGAGGATCCCTTCCTGGTACTTCAGCCCGGCCATCTTGCAAGCCCAGGAGAAGGCTCCGATCTGTTTCGACAATTGGCGGGCATGGAAGCGAACATGCTCGTGCTTGATCGGAATGCTCGGGCCGGTGATGTTGACCATCTTGTACATTTTCCAAGGGGTCTTTTTCAACTCGTCGCCTTCCTTCTTCAGATTCCGCATGCCCACCATGGCGACGAAGCAGCGGAGGACGTCGTTGGCGCCCTCGCCAATCAGGTTCAATCGCGAATCCCGCATGATTCGCTCGAAGGGTTGGTCGGTGAAGAACCCTGCACCGCCCCAGATTTGCAGAGCGTCATTGCAGATCCGCCAGAGCATATCGCTGGAGAAGACCTTCAGCATGGCGGTCTCGATCATGTAGTCTTCGGCACCGCTGTCGATCAGCGCGGCAGTGTGATAGGTCGCGCTCTCCATCGCAAACGTGTCTGCCGCTGCTTCAGCGATCTTTCGCTTGACCAATTCGAACTCACCAAGCGATTTGCCGAATTGCCGGCGATTGTTGGCTCGGTGGACCATTCGTTCGAGGCAGAATTTGGCGGCGCCGGTGCAACTGGCTCCAAAGGTCGTGCGACCGAAATCGAGCACGGTCAAGGCGACCCGCAAACCCTTGCCGATCGGGCCGAGGATGTTCTCGCGGGGGACGCGAACGTTGGTGAACCGCAACCGCCCGGTGGCAGTGCCCCGGATCCCGGTTTTTTCCATCCGCTTTTCGACTACTTCGAAACCGGGCATGTCGGGCGTCACCAAAAAGGCGGTGATCTTGCCGTCCGGATCGCTCGCGTCCGGCGTCCGCGCCATTACCGTCAGGACTTGGGCGATTCCGCCATTGGTGATCCAGCGTTTTTCGCCGTTAAGCAGGAAGGCTTTGCCATCCTCGGTCGGAGTTGCCGTGGTCCGGACGTTCGAGGCATCGGAGCCCGCCTCTGGTTCCGTCAAGGCAAATGCGGCGATCTTCTCGCCGGTGGTCATCGGCTTCATCCAGGTCTTCTGCTGTTCCGGCGTGCCGAACAACTCCAAAGCCCGCAGTCCGATGGAGTGGTGAGCGTTGACGAAAACCGCCGTCGACGCACAGTGAGCCCCAATCACTTCCATCACGCGACAGTAGTTGAACTGAGACAAACCCTGACCGCCGTGCTCTTTGCTGACGGTCATTCCCAGCACGCCAATCTCACCCAAACCCCGAATCACGGAGTCGGGGATCATCGCTTCGCGGTCAATTTTGACCGGGTCAATGTGGTCGCGGCAAAACTGCTTGACCCGGGCAATCGCTTCGTCGCCCTGCCGCTTCGTTTCCCCTGTAACCTCGGGGAAGGGCATCACCGACTCGGCGCGGAAGCGACCAAAGTAGAGTTCCTTCGCAAACCCTTCCTTTTCAGGTCCGGAAAACAGCAGTTCTTCGGCTTGAGCGATTTGCTTCTTTTGAAGTTCGGTCAACGTTGCAGTCATGGGAGTTCTCGTTCTCTCTACCTGTGTGGGCCGATCCGCGGTGCAGAAGATTGTCCGCGTTTAATATTGATTTGAATGTTGTTTTGGAGGAGGCTGCCAACCACGTTGTCTGCCAACCACGTTGTCTGCCAACCACGTTGTCTGATGCTCGACTCGATTCAAACGAGCCAAGCCATTGCGCTGACAGCCTTTTGCCTAAGTACAAAGTTTTGCCAAGTACGGGGTCTCACCAAGTACGGGGTCTCACCAAGTACCGGGTCTCACGTCCGAAGTTCAACCGAACATGGCAGTTCAACCGAACATGGCGTTTGGGCACCGGCTAAGGCCAGACGACGCGAGCAGGAGAGCCCCGCAGCCCGCTCTCCTCGACCTGCAAGCAGAGAATCCGCTGCAGCCTGCTGCAAAACCGATTTTCTTTTGCTCAGGCAACAAAAGTCGGGCAGTTCAGCCAGTATTTCCCCGGTAAGGGCACAATTATCGCCATTTCGGGCCGTTTTCGCAACGACCCAAATCAGGCCGATTTCGTTTGGTAGACAGTTCGCCGCACCTTCTCAGCGCCGCCCGGCGAACGCTGGTTGGGACCACCCCGGAGCAGCCAAACAAGGGCGGAAAGGGGCGGGAGGAAGTCGGGCCGAGGTTCGGCCAGCGGCCGCCCCGCCGTGTACAGGGAGGGCGGCCGATTCGAGGGCGG
>Ga0315907_10009125_pt1 | contig 10077 bp, 14 predicted proteins | sample LakEriMetagenome_3_FD_203525 | JGI IMG/M metagenome (GOLD analysis project Ga0315907, IMG submission 203525) | Freshwater fungal communities from buoy surface, Lake Erie, Ohio, United States - Buoy 12 MA123 | ecosystem: Environmental > Aquatic > Freshwater > Lake > Lake biofilm | place: USA...
GGAACAACAAAAAAACAAATATGTGCACTGGTTCATCATTGGAACCTTTGTGACACTTTACGTTCTCGTGTCTCTCATCTCAACGATTCACGTGATCGACTTCTTCGAACTCTCTAATGCTCGCTGGTTGGCTATTACTCTAGCGATTGCTTTTGAAATAGGAGCCGCGGCTTCGTTAGCATCCATCATCGTTCTCGATAAGATGAACAAGTGGATCGTATGGGTGCTCTTTTTTACTCTGACAGGAATGCAAGCGATGGGTAACACTTATTTTGCATTTACTCATCTCCAAGACTATCAGGGCTGGGTAGAACTCTTCGGACTCAACGAGGAAGAACCTCTCTATCAGAAGAGAGTCCTTTCAATAGTCAGCGGAGCAATTCTTCCACTCGTTGCTCTAGGCTTCATCAAATCTCTAGTCGACTACATTAGACCGACCAAACAGGAAGAAGTTAAAGTAGCCGAAGAGATCGAAGAGCTTGTAGTAAAAGAGCCAGTAGCCGAAGAGCCTAAAGAAATAAAGACTCCAGAAGGAAAGACTTTAGTTGATATTGAGAGTCTTCTTGCAGCTTTAGCTATGGCCAATGCAAAAACAGAAGACATTAAAGCTGAGTTGGAGCAAGAACAAGAAGCAGAACAAGAATTCTTCCAAGTTCCGGTAGTTGACAATATCGAAGATTTTCAACCGATTTCCATGGAAGTACCTTTAGATTACGTAGAACCTGTCGTATCTGATCTTCAAGAAGAGAAATATGCTGAAAGCTATTCAATGCCAGATCCTCAAGAAGAGGAGAAAAAAAAACTGAGCTAGAACTTCAGCCTGATCCTCAACCTCAGAAACACAAAGAGCTTCAGAACAAGGTCAATCCTGACATCATTCTCGGTAATGCTCCTGATACTGACGGCGACGGTGTACCAGATCACATTGAAGAGATGATGGGTACTGATCCAAACGATGCAGCTGACAAACCAGAAGAACCGGTCTCGTCTTTCATGGTCTACGATAAGAACACTCACCAATACGTTCCAGCTCTAGATCAAAACGGACCTCAAGCAGATTTCTTCAATGATCCGGTTAGAATAGTGGTCCCCAACAAAAGAGACGCTAAAGCAAGTAGAACACCAATACCAGGAACAGGTAACAGATATTTCAAGAGAGGTACTGGAGGATAACGAGAGACACTTTAATTAAAAAGACATATTTCCTTATTAGGAAGCAAAAGAGAGGCTCAGAAGGTCTCTCTTTTCTTTTTGTCATTTTTCGCATGAGTGATATGACAGATTGTCATGTTAATTCAAGCAAAAATCTCAGAAAATGAACATTTTGTCATAGTATCTGCTCTGGCATACTTTTTGTACTATTATTATGGGTGTCACCCAAAAAATAAAAACTAATATGTACAGAACTAAATCAATTAACAGCGATCTCATTGCAGGAATCTTTACAGATCTCGAAGAGATCTTCAATTATGGGATCGACAAGAGCAGACACACTGCTTACACTGAGATCATCAGAGCTGAAAAAGAAGAAGAGGGATACAAGATCCAATTTGCTCTTCCAGGCTACGACAAAGAAGATCTCAAGATCTCACAAGACAAAAGAGATCTCATAGTCTCAGCCAAATTTGAAAAAGAAGAAGGTTGGAAGAAGAGCTTTTCTAAGAGAGTCCAGCTCCCTGACAATGCCGATTTTTCATCTTCTACTGCATCTCTCGAAAAAGGAGTGCTCACTATTCAAATCCCTTTCAAAGCTGATCAAAAGCCTTTTGAGATAAAAATCGGTTAAAATTTTGAAACATTATGTAAAGTGCCGTCTAAAATATGTGAACAATTCAAATTTTAGATGGCACTTAATTTAGCACAAGCTTTAGGAATTTTGGTCCAATCTGCTCAAGCTCATCTTAACGGTGAACTTTTAAGTAGTGAAGCCGATCGAGCACTGTTAAAAGAATCGGTAGATCTCTTGATGCAGACTGAAGAAAAATTAGAAAAAGAAAAGAATGAGCAACGAAACGAAGAACCAACCGGAGACGGAGCTGCCGGAGACGGACCAGTACTTGACCCAGCCATTTGATGCTACTATCAGATTGACGCCTCCTGAATTTATGTTGAAGATTCAATCGGCTGAAGGTAAAGAGCTGATCAGAATTCTTCCTAATGGAGACATCGTAGCAGAAAATCTCGAAAATGCATCCGAAGCCGGTAGATTTTTTATTGAATCGATGAGAATGCAAGGGAAACCTCTTTTAGAGAGAATTCATGAACTTGAAACAGAAAACGAAAAACTTAAATCTGAACTATATGAAATGCGTGAAGGCAATAAAATCTTCTAAGAATGTAGAAGTTGGTACTGTTATCAGAATCAGCGACAGCGATGCTGATACAAAAGTCAAGACTGGATATTGGGCATACGCTCCAAAATCTGAATGGAAAACTCAAAAGAACCCTCAAAAAACAACACAAGAATAATGGAAGTAAAAAACATGAACGTAGCAGAACCGACTGCAGAAGAATCTTACATTGTAAGATTGAGAGAAGCCTATCCTGACATGAAAGAAGTAAAAGATCTTTCTGACGAGGAAGTCGTAGAAGAGAGAAATAAGTTAAATTCTCATTCTGACGATTTGATGAAGCAGAGCCAGGAGAGAGCTTATAAAATTCAAGTCGGATCTCATCAAATGGCCGGAGATTTGATCGGTCTTTTGAGCGAAAACTGCGATTGGACAGTATCCGACGCTGCAGTATTTGTTTCTTTAATGAACGATCTCAGAGGCAGCAAAAAGAACATGGACAAAGAAGGAAACATCCAGATTAGAACTGCTAATATCACTAGTCTTTACCAATATCTGTTGAAGATGAAAGGAAAAGGCTACAATTCAGCAGTCAACTATTTGAAAATCCTTTCAGTGGTTGGAGGAAGCGTATCTGAAGCAGTAAAACAGATCCACGACGATAACCAATTATTGAAAGACGTCCATACACGTCTCAGCGAATTGGATGACGAAAAAGACAGAAGAAACGTTGAAGGAAAATAATTTCCTCGTACACTGTCTATAAATATGTTCAAATAGTAAAGGACATGTCGATGGACAGTACAACACAGGTCCTGATCGCCTTCATTACCGGCGTATTAGGACCTATTCTTTTACAATACGTAAAAACGTTTCTAGAGAGGAAGAAGGAGAAGAAAGATCCCTTCATGTCTGACATTGAGTATGATGCAATAGTAGCTGAACAGATAGAAAGCCTCAAAGAAGAGTTAGAAGTAGATAGAGTTTGGATTAACCAATTTCATAACGGAGGACACTTTAATTATTCAGGAAGATCAATGAGCAAATTCACAATGTTCTATGAGACAGTATCACCCGGAGTTTCTACGACAATGTCGCAGTTTCAAAATGTGCCTACTAGTCTTTTTGCCAAGAGCCTGACCCAAGTAATGAAGAACGGAGAACTAGCGGTTGAGGATTTTTCAGATGAGTCGAAATATACGTTCGGTCTCAGAGATACTGCTCAATCGACTGGATGTCAAAGCCTCTATTTAATCGGACTTAAAAGTCCTACTAATAACAAATACCTAGGGCTGATGGGAGTCGAGCATGTCAAAGACTCACACTCTTTCAGCCTACAGGAGAAAGCCCGTATCAAAGAGATAGGATCTTTCCTCGCAGGTGTACTCACTCAACAACAGAGATTGAGATAACTGAGCGAGTTTAAAAAACAGCCAACATGGACAGTGACCATAAACAAGAAGAAAATATCGAAGCCGAGCCTGAAGGACATCTGTCTTTTATTGGGAACATTTTTCAATCCCTTGGGATTCGACGCGCTCTTCGCTCTGGTGATGGAATGGACTGGATCATTCTTAATCACAGATATCATTTTTTACTGCACCTCAATACTTTTCTTCTTATTCTACTATTACTTGTCAAAAAGAGATACTCTTAAAAACCAATCGCATGGGATTCAACAAATGTCACCTAACAAAGAGATCAGTTAAAACTTATTACGAAAACGGTGGTATTAGAGCTGTCATGGAAATGTTAACAAAATATGACTCTTTTACCACAGAAGATTGTTCGTTTCTTCTAAATTTTACTACATTAGACCAAATTGAAAAAGCTGAGCCGGAAATAAAGGCCTGGCTCTACGAAGATGGAAGACTTGAACAACAAAATAGATGAAATAGTCCGAAGACATTTCGGAGAAAATTTTAATTTCCGAGCAGGCCAAAGAGAAGCTGTTCTTGAAATATGTGAGACTTATTTCAACGGCACTGCAGAGACTATCATTTTAGATGCTCCAACTGGAACCGGCAAGAGCATCATCGCAATGGTCGCTTCTTTAGTCCTTAGTTCCTATGGGAAAGAAGGTTATTTGATAGCCAGCGACATTGCTCTCCAGGAACAGTACGAGAAAGACATCAACAATTTTGGATTTCACTGGGGATCGATAAAAGGAGTCGATAATTATTCATGCGATGCTAACGGAGAAAAATTCTCTCTAGGCGAATGCAGAATCCGCAATTTATCGATGTCTCAGACTTCATCTCTCTCATGCTTTTCTAATTGCGCTTATTACTATAATCGTAGCAAAGCAATCAACTCAAAAGTCTCTCTACTCAATTACAGTTACTGGCTAGTCCAAAGAAATTATGTCGAAAGAAGACTCGCTGAAGAAGGTTTAGAAGCTCCTTTTAAGAAAAGAGATTTTGCTTTCTTTGACGAAGCTCACAAAGTCGATGAGATCGTACAGAATTATTTCTCTCCTAGGATTGATAAAGATCTGACAGAGAGAATGATGGAGCTTCAGATCTTTTTAAAAAGAGAAGGCTACAGCGATCCAAAGTTGGTAGAAGCTGAGATCTCTTCAGAGGTTAGAAAAGTCTTTTCATCAGATTCAAAAGATGAGCTCTTCTTTGCATTAGAGGCAATGGAACATTATCTTCTCAGACTGGTTAGAATTGGAAAAGAGCTGAAAGAAAATCTCAAGAAAACTTATCCCTTCGACAAAGGGTTTCAGATACCGAAGAAATATAGAAGGCCTCTCTTCCTCGTCGATTACGCCAAAGATGTCCACTGCAAAATTGAAGATTACACAGAACTTCTCATCCTCTCGGGGATACATAATTTAGTGAAGATACCTAACGGAGAACTTTCTACTTCTTTTCAGTGCCTCGACGAGGCGCATCTATTGCTTTGGCACTTTCACGAGAAGGCTCCCTTCAAAGTGATGATGTCAGCCACTTTCGGCAATCACAGGAATTATGCTCGAGTGGCTGCTCTAAAGAGTGCTAAAGTCATCAAACTTAAGAATGATTTCGATTATTCTCGATCTCCGATTTATTACAGCAAGCTTTACAGACTAAATTACAAGGAGAGAGAAAAGAATCTCCCTCCTGTTATCACGATGCTCGATAGAATTCTCGATCGCCACGTCGGTGAGAGAGGCATCATTCATACCGGCTCTTATTACTTTTCTGATGAGATACTGAAAAGAACTCGTCACAAGAGCAGAATCATAAACTACGACGGTTCAAAAGAAAAAAGAGAGGCTCTCCAGCGGTTCCACGATTCATCGGACGGAATCATGATCGGCCCATCATTATTAGAAGGCTTAGACCTTCACGAAGACAAAAGTCGTTTTCAAGTCTTCTTCAAAGTACCCTTTCCATCACTCTCTGATCCAATGGTGAAAGAAAAGTTAAAACTAGGAAATGAGTGGTATGATTGGAAAACGGTGCTAAACATCACACAAGGTGTCGGTCGATCGATTAGGAACCGAGAAGATTGGGCAGTCACCTATTTTTTAGATGCTTGTTTCTACGACCTTCTAAAAAGAAAGAACAACTTTCCTGACGATTTCCTCGCTAGGATAGTTGAAACAAAAAAGAAAAACAATGGCGAAAACTCAGACCCGGAAAAAAGCAGCGTACGACTTTCAGACTCATCTAAGTCAGATTAGACTCAGTGAGAATCAAAAACAATTTTCAGATGCCATATTCAAGAACAATATCACATTCTGTACAGGTCCAGCTGGTACCAGCAAGACTTTCACAACTCTCTATACTGCTCTAAGTCTTCTGAGTAAAGGCAGCATCAGAAAAATCATCTTCACCAAGCCGATCCAAGAATCAGGCGAAAAGCTCGGGTATCTACCTGGTAATGTCGATGAAAAGATCGCCCCTTATTTAGAGAGCTACATGCTCACTCTACAGAAGATGATCCCTGAGGAACTGGTTAAAACTCTCTTCGAATTCAAAGTCATTGAATTCAGACCTCTGGCTTTTATGAGAGGAGCGACTTTCGACGAGACTATGATGATCTTAGATGAGGCTCAAAATACTATCGAGTCTCAACTGATTCTTTACCTCACTCGAATGGGAGAGAATTCAAAGATAGTGGTGATGGGTGATACTAATCAAATAGACATCAAGCATCAAGACTCAGCATTCGAACAGTTCATCGAAATGATCAAAGACGTGAAAGGCGTATACCATCACGAATTTGGAAGAGCAGACATAGTCAGAAATCCTATGCTGATCGAAATTACTGATAGATACGATCGTTGGAAGCATGCTCAGAATCTAACAAAAAAGAACGGTAACGGGCATTCTAACGGCAACGGACACTCAAACGGACACTCAAACGGATTACATTTAAACGGCTCGAGCTCTAAATGAAAGTAGCAATCGTAGTCCCAACAAGAGGGGACAGACCAGAATTCTTGAATCACTGTAAAAAACAGATACATCGTCAGACGTACTGTCCTGATGAGGTCATCTTCGTCGATCACGAACCAGCTCGGAGAGACTTAGTTGACCTCACTGGGAGGTACAGAATAGGCATTAGCCGAGCACGTCAAAAGGGTTGTAATTTCATAGCATTCTGGGAAGACGACGATTGGTACGACGAAAAATATCTCGAATGGATGATCACTGGCTGGAAAAATAATGGTCGTCCAGAGATTTTCGGAATAGACACGAGCTTCTATTTTAATCTTAAGTCTATGAGAGGAGCACGCTTCGATCACGGCGGCAGGTCATCTATGTTCTGTACATGTTTGGCCATCAGTGAAAACAAGTGGAATGGCCTCTCTTGGCCACTTGACAATGAGAGATTTTTGGATCTTTGGATCTGGAGAAAATGGCAGCTGACGAAAGCCGCAATACCCTTCAATGAAAAGATATACACAGTCGGCATCAAACACGGTGTCGGATTGACAGGTGGAGGTGGACATAACGTAGACGCTAATTTTTACACTAACGATTACAATAAAGACTGGCTAAAAAGTAAGATAGATCCTTTCTCTTACCAGTTCTATCAGACTTATGAAGTTCGGAGTCATCATAGCAACATATAAGAGACCTGATGGTCGAACACCTTTCTTTCTAAACCGAGCTCTGAAATCAGTATCTCGACAGCTGCACTCAGACTATTTGGTTCTCCTGATCGGAGATGCTTATGAAGATGAGGAAGAGCTGATCAGACTCTCTTCAGCGGTTCCTTCAGAAAAAATGTATCTTGAAAATCTACCGATAGCGGTGGAAAGAGAGAGATATCCGGAAGGTGGATCTGCTCTCTGGGCTTCCGGCGGATTGAACGCAATGAACAGAGCTGTAGAAATAGGATTAGAAAAAGGCATCACTCATTTCTGCCACTTAGACCACGACGATCACTGGGCTCCCGATCATCTGATCAATTTTAAGAAGGAATTAGAGCACAAAGACTGGAATTTTCTCGTCTCTTATTCAACTTCACCCGTTTTTAGAACTTTTTTACCTTCTGATCCGCCTGAAGAGATTCTTCCGATACCTTTCGGAATGATTCATTCTTCGACGTGTGTCAATTTTGCATTTTTCCAAGAACGTTATCGAGACGTGAACCTAGAAATAGGAGAAATACGTCCTGCCGATGCAGACCTTTGGATGCGTCTAAGCGAAACTATGACGAGATTAGATATAAAAGGAAAAATGATAAAAAAATTGACATGCTTTCATGAAGACGAGGGTTACTCTTCGTACTAATTTTGTCACTTTCAAAGGACTAGGAAATTACGGAAGACTTGCTAATCAACTTTTCCAAGTTGCTGCTGTGCTCTCTTATTCCAAGAAGCACGGCATCGATTACATTCTCCCAGAATGGAAGAACAAATGGACCGAAGGAGTTGACATGACTGAAATTTTTAAAGGACCTTTCGACGTAGACCCCAGAGTCATCGATTACGAAACCGACGAATATAGAGAAAAGTCAATGGAGTATCTCATGATTCCTCGTTCCAAACGACTCAATCTCTCGGGTTATTTTCAATCTGAATTCTATTTCATCGAACACTCTGACTACATCAGAGAAATGTTTTCAGCTGAACAGAGAATTGAGAATGCTATCGTCGAGAAGAACATAGGAACTTTTGAAGGTCACTGTTCTATACATGTCAGAAGAGATGACTATCTTAAGTACCCAGAAGTCCATCCTTTTCCTGGAATGGATTATTATGAGAAAGCAATAGAGATGATGAAAGCAGAAGGGTATCAAAAGTTCCTCGTTTTTTCAGACGATATTGGTTGGTGTAAAGAGAATTTCAAAGGCGAGGAATTCAAATTTTCTGAAAAGAACGAAAAGAATTACGAGGATCTGATCCTCATGTCACTCTGTAGTTCACACATCATCGCAAATTCGACTTTTTCGTGGTGGTCTGCTTGGATGAGTAGAAACCCTGAAAAGAAAGTAATTGCACCTCGAAGATGGTTCGGCAATAATGGGCCACAGAGACACGACATTATTCCAAAAGAATGGATCGAGCTATGAAGATAAGCGTAGTGATGCCGTCATATTTAGGTGAGTACAGCACAGGCCCTAACAAATCTGCTACCAACAGGGAATTCAAGCTCAAAAGAGCGATCGATTCATTTCTCCTTCAGATTCATAAAGACTCTGAGCTCATAATCGTCAGCGACGGATGTCAACATACCATCGACATAGTTGAATCTGACTATAGACTATTTTTAGATGAATCTAAGATCAAGCTCTTAAAACTAGAGAAACAGCCCCTATTCAGTGGAAGAGTCCGAGCTGAAGGACTGGCCCACGTCGCCGGAGATCTTGTCTGCTACTTGGATTCTGACGACATGATCGGACCTTACCACTTAGATGTGATGGAGAAGTACTACGATAGAAATTTGCAGTGGATGTATTATGATGATTACCTCTACGATGGAAATAAGAAGACTCTGAGGACTGTAACCCCAGAAAATTGTAAAATTGGCACGAGCTCATTCTGTCACCTCTCTTCAGCTAATGTATGTTGGAAGGACGGATATGGACATGATTGGGGAACCATTTCAGGCATCCTCGGATATTCACATCGAAAGATGCAAACCCCTGAATACCTCGTCTGCCACCTTTCTGTGATAAATTTAGACTTTTAATAAATGCGACTACTTGATTGCTTTGACAGCGTGTATGTAATTAACTTGGACTCTCGTCCTGATCGAATGATGAATTTTAGAGAGTCGATGAGATCTCTCGGTCTTCTCGATCACGAGATAGACGAAAAGATAATCAGATTTCCTGGTGTGATACCGCCTAGCGGTGCAGGGCCACTAGGCTGTACCCTCTCACACCTAGAAATAGTAAAAGATGCGAAAAAGAGAGGCTACGAAAAGATACTGATCTTTGAGGACGATGCTCAGCCTTTCGTTGACGGGCTTCCCTATTTCAACGATGTCATAGATGACATTCTCACTCAAGAATGGGACGTCTATTATTTAGGTTATAATTCTCACAGCAATCTTAACCTCCACAGCAAGAACTCTCTCGTGGCTCGAGATCTTTTTTCGACTCACGCAATTGCATATAGGTCTTCTTTCTTCGACCGTTTCATTGATGATCACCGACATGATAGAATCAAGCTTTTTGACGTTTGGATAAGCGAAACAGTCCAGACTTCTATGAAATGTTTGGCTTCTTATCCGATGTTGTTTATTCAGCAAGAAAGTTATTCCGATATCGAGAAAAAAAATGTAAACTATGGGATCCAGATCGAAAGGTATCAAAACTACACCTCTCATTTACCAAG
>Ga0315907_10009129_pt1 | contig 10076 bp, 12 predicted proteins | sample LakEriMetagenome_3_FD_203525 | JGI IMG/M metagenome (GOLD analysis project Ga0315907, IMG submission 203525) | Freshwater fungal communities from buoy surface, Lake Erie, Ohio, United States - Buoy 12 MA123 | ecosystem: Environmental > Aquatic > Freshwater > Lake > Lake biofilm | place: USA...
AAAGAATAGTTTCCATCCAAATCGGTTGACGTTCCGACTGTTTTATTATCCTGAAGAAATACAGTAGCGCCAATAATTGTTTCACCATTTTCATCTGATATTTTCCCTCGTACAATGCCTTGTGCAGTAACACCATGAAAACTTATCGTTAATAAAAGAACGGTAATGGTTCTCAAACAATTTTTCATAAAATCGGGCTTAAAAGAAATTATCCGATTAATAAATTAATTTTTGACAAAACGTTGAGACGAACGTTTACCATCTGAAATGCATTCTAAAATATACAGCCCACTTGATAATTCCGAAACATCTATAGAATTTATATTGTTGGTATTAACCAATGTTTGAACCCACAATCGATCTCCTCTCATAGAATATATTGAGTAACGACAAATTGATCCTTGTTTAAATCCTGAAGAAATTTGAAGATTGTCGCTTACTGGATTCGGGTAAGTAATTAATTTCTCCGAAATGTCTTTAGGATTTTCTGTTGAGGTAACTAATTCAGAATTGTAGGTTAGTTCAGGAAATAATATTTCATTAGAAGATGGATTTGAAGCCACGTAACGCTCAACTCCTCCATCAGGAGTTCCAATTTGAATATTGAGCTCAAATGTTAATACGCCATCGGTAGTTATTTGAGCAATTAGTACTTGATTCGTTTCGGGATTGGGTCCAGAAGCGCCAACAAGTGCAGCCCAAGAGCCATCGAAAGTAGAAAATACCGGCCCATTTGAACCATCATTTTGTGCATCAAAAATCGACCATTGATCATTACCACCAACAGTAGTTACAGATACAGGAGTACCACCAACAACAGAAAGCAAACCATCTTGAGTGGTAAGAGGGATTCCAATTTGCGGACTTTCGTTGCTTAAAACACCATCATTATTAGTATTATTTAAAACACCGTCGTCAGCTGTTTTTAAAACACCAAAATTACCAGCGCATCCAGCCCCAACACTAAGCCATGAATCTAACATCACGGTATTGTCCTTGGCTTGGGTTTTAGAGTAAGTAGGATGAATGGCACCTCTGTCTTCATTATTAAAGAACAACGTTGTTGTAGCTATTCTTAATTCGTGGTTGGGAACACCATATATTGCCTGTAATTTATAACCCGGCAACATGTCAACATAAATTCTTCTGGTTACAGAGCCAATAGGTAAAACTCCTCCAAGATCATTTACGGTTGCGTCATTTGCATCAGAAACATAATATGTTTCAACAATAATATTTTCTAAGCCTTGTGTTTTTCCAAAGAAAGGAATAGAAATTAGAGAGGCAAGTAGTAATGCTTTTTTCATATAAGAAGCGTTTAGTAAAGAATTTAAAACGCAAATTTCTTATAAATAAAAAGAGGATGTCTATGTGTTTTGTTAAGGTTCAGTTAACTTATTAATCAATCATTAACTTTTAAAAGATTGATTTTCTTTGAAAAATGAATTAAAACGAACGAGTTTCAACACATACTATGTTAAGCAAATGTTAAAATAAGCTTTAGACAATACGAATAAAGAACAAGGCTACCTGTCTTGACGTTTTGTCACATCAATGCGCTTATCCGCTTCAATTCCTTCCACCAAACGATCTTTTCCCCAGATAAAATCTTCGCGTTCATAATCAGAAGGAAGAAGTTCTTTTGTTAAGAAGATAGCCTCTTTCGGACACGCTTCTTCGCACAGTCCGCAAAAAATACAACGGAGCATATTAATCTCATAAACAGCCGCATATTTTTCTTCACGGTACTTTCCTTCTTCGCCTTTTTGACGCTCATCTGCTATCATCGTGATGGCTTCGGCAGGACAAGAAACCGCACACAATCCACAGGCTGTGCAACGTTCAGCTCCGTTTTCGTCGCGCTTCAATACATGCCGACCACGATAAACCTCGCTGTTTTCACGGGTTTGTTCTGGGTATTTAAGTGTAACCGGACGTTTAAAAAAATGCTTTAGCGTAACCGCCATTCCTTTCAACACTGCAGGCAGATACGACCCTTCTGCAAGGGTCATGTGTTTATCGGAAACTACTTTCGATCTGTTGGTAAGTTGCATAATTATGTCTTGAACTTATTTATCGGCCCAGAGCAAAACCGCCCCAACGCCAAACAGGTGAATCAATGCCAATGGAATCATATACTGCCAACCTAATCGCATCAGTTGATCGTAACGGAAACGTGGTAAGGTCCAACGAATCCACATGAACAAAAAGATGAACGCAAAGATTTTTAGGAAGAACACAAAAACCCCAATAATGGTAATGGCGTTTTGAGAAAGTCCTAAGCTATCCATAAAAGGGAAGTTATATCCTCCAAAATACAAACTGGCCATAAATGCCGAAGAAATAAACATATTGATGTATTCGGCAAACATGAAAAAGCCCAATTTCATGGAACTGTATTCGGTATGATATCCTCCCACCAATTCCGTTTCACACTCCGCTAAATCGAATGGAGTACGATTACATTCCGCAAAGGCACACACAACAAACAACAAGAATCCAAGTGGCTGGTAAAAGATGTTCCAGTTCATTCCGTGTTGTTGCTCTACAATTTCTTTCAAGCTCAACGTACCCGTCATCATGATAAGTGCAATCAAGGCCAAGCCCATGCTTAACTCGTAGCTAATCATTTGAGAAGATGCACGAATAGCACCCAATAGTGCAAACTTATTATTAGAAGCCCAGCCTCCAATCATAATTCCATAAACACCCAAAGAAACAACCCCAAAAATGTAAAGCACGCCAATATTCAAATCGGAAACTTGTAAAGAAATTTCACGACCTGCAATGCTCAATGTGTCTCCCCAAGGAATGACAACGCTGGTCATCAAGGCGGTGAGCATGGCAATTCCAGGTCCAGCGATGAACAGAAACTTATCAGATGCATTCGGGATAATTTCTTCTTTGAAAAAGAATTTACCCGCATCTGCAAGGGGTTGGAAAATACCAAAGGGACCCGCACGATCTGGTCCTACGCGATCTTGCATAAAGGCTGCAATTTTACGCTCGGCATAGGTGCTGTATGTTGCAATTAGCAAGGTTATAGCAAATGCGATAAAGGCAATAACCGTTTTGTCTAGTAAAAACAGAGTATCCATATCAGCTCAGTTGTTTTTTAGGAAGCGACTCGGGCGATGCCACGAACTTAGTTCCTTTTTCATAATGATTTGCAGAAATCACAGAATGACGATCGATTTGACGAGGGCCTTCTTCGGTCCAATCGCTCAACTCTTTCTTATCATAACGGCAGGTATTGCAAATGAAATCTTCGACTTCACCCCATTGGTCTTTGCGTCCTGTTACACGGTAAACAGCATTTCCATATTTCCAGATAACCGCTTTTCCTGTACACTTTTCATTCTCGCAATTGCGATGTGCATCAATGGGTTTTAAAAACCAAACGCGACTTTTAAAACGGAAGGTCTTGTCGGTTAATGCTCCCACCGGACATACATCAATCATGTTTCCGGAAAATTCATTGTCGATGGAGTTCTGAATGTATGTGCTAATTTCGGCAACATCTCCACGGTTAATTACACCATGAACACGACCTGGAGTAAGCTGATCGGCCACTTTAACACAACGGAAACACATTATGCAACGCGTCATGTGCAATTGGATTTTTTCTCCAATGTCAATTTTCTCGAAAGTGCGGCGTTCAAACTCATAACGGCTTTGGCTTCGGCCGTTTTCATAAGACAAATCTTGCAAATGACATTCTCCGGCCTGATCGCAAACTGGGCAATCGAGCGGGTGGTTTATCAAAAGAAATTCTACAACACCTTTACGCGCATCAACGACTTCAGGAGAAGTGTAGTTTTCTACTTCCATTCCGTCCATTACTGTGGTGCGGCAAGAAGCCACCAATTTCGGCATTGGGCGAGGATCTTTTTCAGAACCTTTGCTCACCTTTACAATACAGGTACGGCAGTATCCTCCCGAAGTTTTAAGTTTGGAATGATAGCACATTGCCGGTGGGGCAACTTCTTTCCCGATCATGCGGGCTGCTTGAAGAATCGTTGTTCCCGGTGGAACCTCGATGGTGTGATTGTCGATTGTTACTTTCAGCAAGTCCATAGATACATGCGTCAAATTATGCGTTGACCATAGCAGGCGCTACGGGCATTATAGGTTCGTGATGTCCGTGTTTCGGATCTTTTACCTTTTCAGGAAACTTTACGTGGTGCTCAAATTCATGACGGAAATGTCGAACTGCAGCAGCAACAGGCCAAGCAGCAGCATCTCCAAGCGGACAAATGGTATTTCCCTCAATTCTACGAGCTACATCAACCAATAAATCAATATCGTCCAAGTTGCCCATGCCTTTTTCAAGACGGTGAAGTACTTTCTCCATCCATCCTGTTCCTTCTCTACACGGACTACATTGTCCGCAGCTTTCATGATGGTAAAAACGACTAAAATTCCACGTGTTTCGGACGATGCATTGGTTTTCGTCGTAAACGATAAATCCACCCGAACCTAACATGGAACCTGTTGCAAAACCACCGTCAGCAAGCGATTCGTAAGTCATCAAGCGCGGTTCTCCGGCTGCAGTTTTACACACCAAATAATCGGGTAAAATTGGAACAGAAGAACCTCCAGGAACACATGCCTTCATGCGTTTTCCGTTGGCAATTCCTCCGCAATATTCTTCTGAGTAAATAAATTCTTCCACAGGCAAACCAAGTTCAATTTCGTAAACCCCCGGTTTATTGATATTTCCGGATGCAGAAATGAGTTTGGTTCCAGTAGAACGTCCAACACCAATTTTCGAATAAGCTTCACCACCATCGTTTACAATAGGAACAACTGCGGCGATGGTTTCCACATTATTTACCACCGTTGGACAACCATACAATCCTGCAATTGCAGGGAATGGTGGTTTGATGCGTGGATTTCCGCGTTTTCCTTCGAGTGATTCAAGAAGAGCCGTTTCTTCTCCACAAATGTAGGCGCCACCTCCAACTTGAACGTACAAGTCGAGATCGTAGCCCGAGCCCAAGATGTTTTTTCCTAACCAACCATTTGCATACGCTTCAGCAATGGCCGTTTCCAAAATACGCGATACGTAGAAATATTCTCCACGTATGTATATGTATGAGGTGTGAGCACCCAACGCGAAGCTCGATGTAATCATCCCTTCAATCAATAAATGTGGAATGCGTTCCATCAAATACCGGTCTTTGAAAGTTCCCGGTTCAGACTCATCTGCATTGCAAACGAGGTAGCGCGGAACGCCTTCTGGTTTTGCCAGGAAACTCCATTTCATTCCGGTTGGAAAACCAGCACCACCTCGGCCACGCAAACCGGAAGTTTTAACTTCTTCTAAGATGGCTTCGGGAGTCATGGTTTTGATTGCTTTTTCTACAGAAGAATATCCACCTTTAGAGCGATATACCTCGTAAGTTGCAATTCCAGGAACGTTGTCGTGTGTTAACAGCAGTTTTTTTCCCATGGTTACTTACTGTTTTTATAGTCAAGATCGGTGTAGTTGCGACGTTTTCCTTCGGATCTCATGCGTTCCAAAAGGTCATCAACTTTCGATTCGGTTAAATTCTCATGATATTCGGCACCGCACTGAAGCATTGGAGCGCTTCCGCAAGAACCTAAACATTCAACGGTTTTCAATGTAAACATACCATCGGAAGTTGTTTCTCCCACTTTGATGTTCAATTTTTTGCTGATGTAATCAACAATGTCTTCGGCTCCGCGAGCCCAGCAAGAAGATGTTCTGCAAACCTCTAAATGACATTTGCCAATAGGCTGAAGGTTGTACATCGAATAAAACGATGCCACTTCAAACACTTCGATTGCCTGAATTCCTAAAATGGAAGCAACCAAATCCATAGCTTCGGCGCTCAGCCAACCTTCGTTTTCGGCTTGAGCAATATGCAAAATAGGTAACAAAGCCGATTTGCTTTTCCCTTCGGGATAGCGGCCGATGATTGTATGTATCGTACTCATAGCGTCCTCGCTAAACTTTAGCTGAGAGCGAACTGCGGGGTCGAAGGAATGCGTTCCTGTTGGATGTGCTGACATTCGATTGGTTTTAAGCGTCGAGTTCGCCTGCGATGACGTTCATGCTCGACATGGTAAGAATGGCATCCGAAAGCATCGATCCTTTGATCATTTCGGGGTATGCCTGATAGTAAATAAAACAAGGGCGACGGAAGTGTAAGCGATACGGTGTGCGCCCTCCATCGGAAATCAGGTAATAACCTAATTCACCGTTTCCTCCTTCTACCGCATGATAGACTTCTCCTTTCGGAAGATCAACTTCACCCATCACAATTTTAAAGTGCCAAATAAGCGCTTCCATACTGGTATACACATCCTTTTTTGCTGGCAAGTAAAACTCAGGGCAATCGGCCATGTGCTTGCCTTCGGGCATATTGTTAAGCGCCGTTTCAATAATCTTCAAACTTTCACGAATCTCCGCCTGACGAACACAGAAGCGATCATACGTATCGCCATTGGTTCCGATAGGAATGGTGAAATCGAAATCGTTGTATGAGCAGTATGGATTCATTACGCGAACATCGTAATCGACACCAGCAGCGCGCAAATTCGGTCCGCTGAAGCTGTATTCTAAAGCGCGCTCTCCGGTAATAGGACCAACGTTAATAACGCGATCCATGAAAATTCTGTTCCGTAGTAACAAACCTTCAAATTCATCGAAACGTTTTGGGAAACCTGCAATAAAATCACGAATCATTTGAACCGCCTTCGCACTGAATTCGCGTTCAAAACCACCAATTCGTCCAATGTTTGTTGTTAAACGAGCACCACACATTTCTTCGAAAATATCGTAAATGCGTTCGCGCTCTTGGAACATATAGGTGAATCCGGTAAGTGCTCCAGTATCAACACCAATAACGGTATTGCATACAATGTGATCGGCAATACGCGAAAGCTCCATGACTACAATACGCATGTAATCGACCTTTTTCGGTGTCTGAACACCTAACAATTTTTCAACCGTCATGTGCCATCCCATGTTGTTGATGGGAGAGGAACAATAGTTTAATCGATCGGTAATAGGTGTTACTTGATAAAACGGACGGTGTTCGGCCAGTTTTTCAAATGCACGATGAATGTAGCCAATGGTAGGTTCGGAGCTCATAATGATCTCGCCATCCATTTGTAAAACATTCTGAAACACCCCATGCGTAGCAGGGTGCGTTGGACCAAGATTAAGCGTGTTATATTGCTTAACTTCTTGGTCTATATTTTCTTCGCCGTAAATCGATTGCTCTGCCATGAATAAGTTGTTTAGCGTCCAAAGAATCGGTCGTCTTTATCTTCGCGTGAGGAGTCTTCGAGTGGATATTGTTTCAACAAGGGGAACATCTCCATGTGGTCAACATTGAGAATGCGTTTCAAATTGGGATGTCCTTGAAAACGAACACCAAAGAAATCGTAGGTTTCACGTTCCATCCAATTAGCTGCCGCAAAAAGCGGGGTTGCTGAAGCGATTTCTGGATTGGCTTCGGGAATCCAACATTTTAAACGAAGGCGAACATTGTTTGTTAAGCTGTGCATGTGATATACCACACCAATCTCACGTCCTTGTTGTTCGGGCATGTGAACGGCACAGAGGTCGGTCATATAACCAAAAGCTAAATCGGCTTCGTTTTTCAGAAAGCCAATAACGTCCAGATTACGATCTGCCGGAATTTCGATAGTCAAAAATCCATAAGGCGCATCGTGACTAAGAATCGCATCACCAAAATGATCCTGCAAACGAGCTAGGGTTGTTTCTTGTGTAAGTGCCATGTTATTCGATTCCGTATGATGCAAGCAATGCTTTGTATTCGGGTTGGTTACGGCGACGAAGGCTTTCGTTCTTAACCAACTCTTGTATTTTCATAACACCGTCAATGATTTGTTCTGGACGAGGCGGGCAACCTGGCACATACACATCCACCGGAATAATGCGGTCGATGCCTTGTAAGACGCTGTATGTATCAAAAATACCACCGCTCGAAGCGCATGCTCCAACGGAAATAACCCAACGCGGTTCGGCCATTTGCTCGTACACGTGTTTCAATACCGGAGCCATCTTTTTCGCAATGGTTCCCATCACCATTAACAAATCGGCTTGACGAGGCGAGAAACTCAAACGCTCAGAACCAAAACGAGATAAGTCGTAATTCGAACCCATCGTTGCCATGAACTCAATGCCGCAGCATGATGTTGCAAATGGCAATGGCCAAATAGAATTAGCACGCGCCAATCCAATCACTGTATCAAGGCTAGTGGCGAAGAAACCTTGTCCTTCAACACCTGCAGGTGCTTCCACCATCTTCAAATCACTCATAGTGCAATTTTATTGATGTTTATTCCCACTTAAAAGCATCTTTCTTATTGAGGTATAAGAATCCCAAAAGAAAAAACGCAACAAAAATGAGCATGCTAATGAAACCGTCAAACCCAAACTCACGAAAATTTGTGGCCCAGGGATAAAAGAAAATAACCTCTACATCGAATAATACGAAGAGAATCGCTGTAAGGAAATACTTAATGGAAAAAGGCAAACGTGCATTTCCTTTTGATTCAATACCACACTCAAAACTCTCCAGCTTTTTATCACCACTCCGTTTAGGCCCAATTAAATGCGTTATAACGAGCACCATAATCACAAATCCTGCAGCAAATACCAGTTGTATCAGCAGAGGAATGTATTCGCTTGTTCCGTTCATAAAGGTTTTTTTAAGGAAACACCTAACACACCGCAAGGGATTATGTTTAGCTGTTTGACCCGAATTTTGCGCCCAAATCTACAAATATTTATAATTGAAAAAGGAGGAAGATGCAATGTTTTGAAAAATGAGATTTAATCTTCATTAAAAATAATTGTTTCGTTCGTCAATATGCCAATTTGTTCTACTTTTAAGGATGGACGAACCCAATAAATCTCAGTTTTTTGCCGACTTGCGCGACTTAATTGTTACGTATTTTCAAGATCGCTTGGAATTGGCAAAGGCACTTGCCTACGAAAAAATTGCGCGAATCATAGCCTTCTTGTTTATTGGCTTGTTGATGCTCTTGTTTTTCTTTTTTGGAATCCTATTCCTAAGCTTTATGCTGGCAATGTATTTCAGCGAATTGCTTCAGAGCCAAATGGCGGGATACGGACTTGTTGCGGGCATTTATTTTGTTGCGTTCCTGTTCTTCTTTGCTTTTCGAAACAGCTTTGTCGGAAATGCCATTGCCAGCGCTGTTATTCGTATTTTGTATGATCATCAAAACAACCCAAACCATGGATAAACGCCCGATTCATTCCTTGAACGACTTGCGTCAGGAACAAGCCCGTTTACGAACAAACATTCAACAATCGGAAAAGGTAATTGGCCATCAACTCGATTATTTCCGTCGGCATTTTCCATCCATTTTATTGATGCAGGTTTTGCCTTACGATGAACGTAAAAAAGACATCATCATTTCCGGACTCGGATTTGCCGCGAGCATCCTCATGGGTCGCATTGCTGAATCAGGAAAAGACCTGTTCGAGAAAAACATCCATGCATTCATTCACTGGGTTAGCAGTAAATTTGGAGGAAAGCCCAAAGAAGATTCGCCAAAGGAAGATTAACCCAAGGCTTCGATAATATCGTACTTGGTTATGATGTGAACCGCTCCCAGCATGTCGCGCACCAATACCGCTTCGTTTTCGCGGTTAATCTGTTTCGAAACTTCTTCGAGTTTGGCTTGCGGATTCACAAATGGGAAGGTCTTCTGCATCACTTCTTTCACCTTCGATTGCTTCAATTCTGGGTTATCGCAAATGAGTGCATACAAATGACTATCGCTCAAAGATCCCACAAAGTCGTTTCCAGATTTTACTGGAATTTGTGAAACATCAAACTTGCGCATGATAGCAAATGCATCTGCAACGGAGTCTTCCGAATCCACAGTAACCAATTTCAAATGTTTGTGGCGTTCAATTAAATCGATGGCTTTAGGAGATTTTTCTTCCAAGAAACCGCGATCGCGCATCCAATCGTCGTTGAACATTTTGCCTAAGTAACGCGTGCCATGATCGTGGAAAATCACCACAACCATATCGCCTTCCT
>Ga0315907_10009130_pt1 | contig 10075 bp, 6 predicted proteins | sample LakEriMetagenome_3_FD_203525 | JGI IMG/M metagenome (GOLD analysis project Ga0315907, IMG submission 203525) | Freshwater fungal communities from buoy surface, Lake Erie, Ohio, United States - Buoy 12 MA123 | ecosystem: Environmental > Aquatic > Freshwater > Lake > Lake biofilm | place: USA...
CAGTCATCAATGGAGATTCAGCCAACGCCCGCTTTCGCCAACTCATCACTAGCGGTATCGTTTACAATGAGGAAATATTCTACGCAAAATCCGTTATCACCCAAAAACCCGATGGCAACATTTCCGGCGACAATGCCATCGCTCCCGGTGAATGCGGTTTTGCTTACATCGATAATATTCCTTCAGACATCAAAGATTCCCGACCCATTGCCATGGCTCCATTCACATACGGCTCAGGCGAATTTGACAGAGATGTATACGACAATAAAGCCATCATCCTCTGGACCGACAACTCAGTCACCACTCTTTCCATTGATCCAGCCTCAGGCAAAGCCCTACTCAATGGTCAGGATATCCTCGATCCAGCACATCCCATCTGGGCGGGAACCCCACCGAATTTGTTGATGCCTGAGTGATACCGGAGAGCCGCGCCTCCGGCCGGCTGCAATATTGGAGAGCCGAGCCTCCGGCCGGCTTACAGCGAATGAGGTTTCATGATTTTAGAAATATTAAGATGAAACACCTTTCACCAATAATTTTTAACCACGAATTTCACGAATCACACGAATGAGGATTTTTGTTTTAAATGAAATATCTAGTTTTGGATTATTGATTTCTTAAAATTCGCGATATTCGTGAAATTCGCGGTTCAGAATCTTCAATTAGACTGTTTGTCCGTCCCTTTGTCACCTTTGTCATCTAGCTTCAACGCTCAACCGCACACAAGAGCGAACACGAGCATCCCTTTCACCGACCATAGAACGGTGCGTATCCAATTGCTGCGGATGAGAAAACTGCATTTCTCAGCATCGAATCCCTGCATGAGACGCGTGTGGCATGGAGCCTGAATGAGTGCGGTGGAAATCAGGTTACCAAGTGACAGCGCGAGAATCACCCATTGCACCATTCCGCCATATCCCGCCCAAACCAGAAAGACCGCGGCAACAAGCTCTGTCATCATCAGCGGAGCCACGATCACGCCAATCCAAAAGCTATGTCGAAAATGCGCCCTAACAAATTTGTCCGGCTGAATATCCAAAAACCTCGGATAAACACAAAGCTGCACAACCCAAATAACTCCAAACATCGCCATCGTCGACGCCAGCTGAATTGCTTCCGCTAGTTCGATATAATTTAGCCATAAGATAGGTAGCTGCATTTCGATGTTCTTTGATAGCTCTCCCTCAAATCAAAAATCAAAAATCAAAAATCGTAAATCAACAATCATCAATCGTAAATCTCTACGGTGATTGATAAGCAAAGGAAGCGACACTTGGTTCGTTTATTGACGATTGTTGATTTTTGATCTTTAAAGAGCGGAATTGATCTCACTCCTTCACAGGCTTCAGCTCTTTTAGGCTTTTCTCACCTTCTTCGATAGTTTCTCGAATCTGCTGCTGTTCTTGCAAAGCTTGCTCTAGAAACGAGGAATCGTATTCGGGATTTTCTTTCAGCTTGGCTCGCTCCATATCAGCGAACGCCTCGATGTCCTTGATATTTTGCCGACCTGTCTCGATTTCGCGTTTGAGTTCGGTGATACGTTCATCGGTTGTTTCCTCCTGTTGGGTCACTGTGGGAATAGCCTCGGATTCCACCTTGTCCGTCTGAGGTGGATTATCCCGGCAGGCGCAAATCCAGAAACCTAACGACAACAGTAACAGTCGTGCGAACATAGGGAAAAAATGGAATAACGGCCTCATCGATATCGCAACTTAGTAGGTGATGTGGGAAATGCAAAGACGGAGCTTATGAAATTATCCAGCAATACCGGAGAGCCGAGCCTCCGGCCGGCTTGAGGCGCATGAGGTTTCCAATTTCAGAGATTTCTCCCCAAATCAAAAATCACATATCAACAATCATCAATCGTCAATTAAACGAACCAGCTCAACTGTCCTTTGCTTCTCAACCACCGAATAGATTTCCGATTGAGGATTTTTGATTTTTGAATGAAGAAGACAGATAGGAAGAACCTGTTCGATCCAAAGCATCACATCTGGGGCAGCACGGAACTTCGGTTGTTGATGCCTGAGGAATTGTGATTCAAGCAGCTGCAAAATCCAAATCACGCGTTGCGCGCACCGTCGATTTTGGAAGCACTTCTCCCTTAGCAATACGGTGCTCAATTTCATCAGAGATGATTCCGCAAAGCACTGCATAGGTATCAACTTCAACTTCTCCATGACAAACTCCACCTAAAAAAAGGTCAGGGCAATAACCGATATAGCACTGGTCATCATCCGACCATTTCACGAAGCGGAGGTAGTTGTCTGCGGGTTTCATGGTGGTAATCTAGTCTTTTTGCTTGGATTTGGCAATGACTTCAGCGACCTGACGTTCTTGGTAGATTTTTGCATCATCGCCTTCAGCCCCTGAAACAGTAACGACACCAGCAAGTTTTGAATGCACAAACTGTCGATGAGAACCTTTTTGACGATCTAGTTGGAAACCTGCTTTTCGCAGATCTTTTAGCAGATCACGGATTTTTCTTGGTATATGAAGCGTTGTTGGGGGGGAGCGAGTAGGGGTTATTAACCCCTATCATCACTGACAAGCCTCGCACTCTCCCCCATTCATCATGGCATCGATGGAGCAGGCCATCTTCTGCTCAGCCGTGAACGTCTTCGCAGCTGCGTTCGCTGCAGCAGTCGTGGCGGTTTGGGTGGCCATGACGCCGCGTTGCTCTTTCTTCACATCGACGGTGGTTTTTTCGATGTTAGAAGCTTGGAGGGTGCGTAGGTAATAAGTGGTTTTGAGGCCTTTATCCCAGGCACGGCGATACATGTGGCTGAGGGTTTTGAGGTCTGGGGTCGAGAGGAAGAGGTTGACCGATTGAGATTGGTCGATCCATTTCTGACGACGTGCGGCGGCATCGATGATGTATTCGTATTCGATGCCGAAGACCGTTTTGTGTTTCTGTTTGATGTTCTCGGGGATCTCATCGATTGAATCGAGTTCGCCATCGAAGTATTTCAATTGATCGACCATTTCTGGGTTCCAGAGGCCGGCTTTTTTGAGGTCTTTGACGAGCTCGGTGTTGAGGATGGTAAAATCGCCGGAGAGGTTGGATTTCACGTAGAGGTTTTTGTAGTTCGGCTCGATACATGGAGTGGTGCCCATGATGTTAGAGATCGTTGCGGTCGGAGCGATCGCGAGGACGTTCGAGTTGCGCATGCCGTGTTTTTTGATTTTTTCACGAACGACAGACCAATCCATTTTGCCTCCACGTGGGACATCGATTTTACGACCGCGCTCATCTTCAAGGAGATCGACCGTGTCTTGTGGGAGAAGTCCCCTGCTCCATTTGGAACCTTCGTAGGTGGAGTAGGTTCCGACTTCGGCTGCGAGGTCGGACGATGCGCTGTAGGCGTAGTAAGCGATGGCTTCCATCATCTCGTCGTTGAACTCAACGGCGGCGTCTGAGGCGAAGGCGATGTCGCGTTTGTAGAGAGCGTTTTGAAGACCCATGACGCCGAGGCCGATGGGGCGATGGCGGGAGTTCGCGGTTTTCGCGGCTTCGGTTGGGTAGAAGTTGATATCGATAACGTTGTCGAGAGCGCGGATGGCGACCGTGATGGTTTCCTTGAGCATCTCGTGATCGATGGCACCATCCTTGGTGATGTGCGAATCGAGGATGACGGAGCCGAGGTTACAAACAGCGGTTTCCTGATCCGAGGTGTTGAGGGTGATCTCGGTGCAAAGGTTGCTGGAGTGGATGACACCGCAGTGATCTTGAGGTGAGCGGACGTTGCAAGGATCTTTGAAAGTGATCCATGGGTGACCGGTTTCGAAAATCATTTTCAACATGCCTTTCCAAAGTTCGATGGCTGGGATCTGGCGGGACCAGATTTTTCCATCGGCAGCCATTTGCTCATATTGCTGATATTTTTCCTCAAAGGCTTTGCCGTAGAGATCGTGAAGATCAGGGGTTTCGTTAGAACGGAACAAGGTCCAGTCCAGGCGCTCTTCCATGCGTTTCATGAACAGGTCAGGAATCCAGTTCGCGGTGTTCATGTCGTGGCAACGGCGGCGGTCGTCGCCGGTGTTTTTACGAAGTTCGAGGAAGTCCTCGATGTCGTTGTGCCAGCTCTCGAGATAGGCGCAGCCGGAGCCTTTTCGCTTGCCACCTTGGTTCACGGCGAGCAGCTGGTCGTTGTGGAGTTTCAGGAAAGGAATGATGCCTTGGGATTCGCCGTTGGTGCCTTGGATATAGCCACCTGTGCCGCGAACAGCGGTCCATGAACCACCGAGACCACCTGCCCATTTGGAAAGGTAAGCATTTTCCGCAATACCGCGCTGCATGATGGATTCGATGGAATCGTCCACTTTGTAGAGGTAGCAGGAAGAGAGCTGGGAATGGAGGGTGCCAGAGTTGAAAAGGGTCGGCGTAGATGAGCAGAAACGACGACCTTTGTAGAGGTTGTAAAGGCGGATCGCCCAGTCCTCGGCGTTGGTGGGCTCGGTTTTGAAGAGACCCATGGCAACACGCATCCAGAAGAACTGCGGAGTTTCGATCCGTTGATGACGCTCGGCGGTCTTATCGACGATGAGGTAACGATCGTAGAGGGTTTGAATACCGAGATAGTCGAAGTCTAGGTCGGCGGTTGGATCAAAGGCTTCGCAAAGTTTGTCGATATCGTATTTCTCTAACAAATCTGGATGCAGGCGTTTAATGGAAACGGCATACTTGAGGTAGGATTTGAATCCTTTCTTGTGCGCGTCTTTCAATTTCTCGACACCATCGGTGGTAATATTCCAGACAAGAACTTCCTCGTAGATATACGAAAGCAGAATACGGGCGGCGAATTTCGCAAAATCCGCATCTTTCTCGATGAGAGTTTTTGCGTTAAGGATGATGGTTGCTTTGAGGTCTTTGGCGGAAATTTCCGTACCAATGGAGCGGCGAAGTTCACGTTCGATCTCAGCGTCGTCCAAATTCAATTTGAGGCCGATGGAAGAGAAAGAGATGCGTTTCTTGAGTTCGGTACCATCCCAGAAAGAAGATTGTCCGTCCTCGGTGGTGACGACGATCATCGAATCCTGCGAGAGATCTTCTGTGGCTACGCTTTCTTGCTCACGGCGGAGAAGGTTGCGCTGGGCACGATAGAGAATATAATGCTCTGCAGCCTTGAAGTGGCCTTGGCGCATGAGTTCTTCCTGAACCATGTCCTGTACGTCCTCGATGTGAACGAAGGATTGGTCGCCACGGCGCACCCGCTCGGTGACGGCTTTGGCGACATCGATGGCTGGCTCGGGGTTTTCCTTGATTGTTAAGAAGGCTTTGCGAACCGCGATCTCGATCTTGGTTTCCGACCATGGCACAACATTGCCGTTACGGCGGATCAAACGAACCGGTAGCGCGTGTGGACCTGAACCCACATCCACTTGACCTGTTTTTTCGAGCGAACGACGAAAAGCGAGGGATTTCGCAACATCGTAAGCTTCGTTTTCTAATAAGGCTTTTTCAATCAACAAATATAAATCCGATTCTGAAAGACGAAGACGGCCGCCCGACTCGAGAGATTTTGTTAGAGAAACCGCAACCGCATGAGCCACTTGGGAAACGAACTGACGGTTGACATCGGAGAAAATGGATTTCTCGTCCTCACTACGAGCAATCAAAAGGTCAGCAAGTGAATCACCAATCGCATCTGCAACATCCTCTAACGAAAACTGCGTTTCCTGTTCACCGCGGGTGACGATGATATCGGCATAAGGCTTGCGCTTGTCGGTAGGAATCGTCCCGCGCCAGTCATAGCTGCGATTATTATCAGGAAGTGCGAAGCGATCGGAGATAACTTGTTTGAGGATGTTGTCTTCGGCGAGGTTAAGGGAGCGGTACATATCAGTTTGCAAGTGCGGGTTTGTTAATTATGGAAAAGTTTGAAAAGGTATTTTTGAAAAGTGGTGGCGGATTCTATCCGCCATACTCATACTGGAAGGGTTGGCTTGGCGGATAAAATCCGCCGCCACGATCACAGCTCATCATCACTGACGGCGTTGAGGGCACCTGCTTTTTGGTATTCCGTAACGCGGCCTTCGAAGAAGTTCTGCTCTTTCTTAATGTCCATCATTTCGGCCAGCCATGGGAATGGGTTGGCGACGGATTCGTTGAGTGGAGCAAGGCCACAAGATGTTAGGCGACGATCGGCGATGTAATCGATGTATGCCTCGAAATCGACCGAGTTCAGGCCAAGGCCGGAAACAGGAAGGCAATCGCGGATAAATGCTTTTTCTAGAGCGATGCCCTCTGCCATGGTGTTACGAAGATCTTCACGGAAGTCCTCAGTCCAGATGTCTGGGTTTTCATCGATGAGATCCATCAGCAAGTTGCGGAATACTTCGATGTGGTTAGATTCATCACGAAGGGTGTAACGGAACATCTGGCCGATACCTGGGAATTTATTTTGGCGATACAATGAAAGGATCATTCCGAACAATCCGTAAAACTGAGTGCCCTCCATGATTTGACCGAACATGAAAATGTTTTTCGCTAACGCTTGCTTGTTAGCTGTGACCGTGAGGTCGATGTCACGACGGAGCGCACGGGAGTTAGAAACGACGAAGTTATTTTTTGCGGTGATGGTTGGGACGTCTTCGAACATTGCTTCGCACTCGTGCGGGTTGATGCCGAGGGAGGAAATCATGTAAACTAGGCTGTCTGCATGAATGTTTTCCTCGTGGGCGTGGCGGCCCAGCACCAGTTTCAGCTCAGGAGCAGTAACCACTTCGCGGACGACGTGAAGGACGTTGTCGCCGACAATACCTTCAGCAGCGGAGAAGTAACCGATGCCCATTTTGATGATCCAACGCTCCACATCGGAAATATCGTTAGAACGCCATTGTTCGACATCTTTCTGCATCGAGATATCCTCAGGCTCCCAATGGTTGTTCTTCATGGTCTTATACAGATCATAGGCCCACTGGTATTTGAGAGGCAGGATGTTGAAAAACATCGTGTCCTTGCCGTTGATGACACGCTTGGAATTGAAAGCCAGCTCTGCTTTTGCCTTGTCGAGAATGAAGATACGGTTGCCGAGGGTAAGTGTTGTGGTGGACATAGTTAGATAGTTAGAATGAAGGTAAAAATATGGGTTAGAAAGTCATGCTGGCATGAAACGCAGCGTGCGATACACCATACGGAAATCGTTACTCGGGTCAATTCGTTTTTGTAGATGTAGTATCCACAAATTATTCACAATACCACATGTAGTAGGTGCTTGAGATACCCGTAAAGTCGTCACCCTTTAATTTTGGGAGTTCCACGGCTTAATTATCAATCTCGCTCACAGGTCTAGGGGCTAAAAAAAAATCGCAAAAAGTATTTCGATCCAGCGATTTCAAAAATTTGAAAAAATTCATTAACTTTTCCTTATAATCCACAAGAATTAACCATTCAGTTTACGGAAGTCGTTGAAAATCAATGATGTAAAATTTTATAAATCCCATCAAAACAGTATCGTAGCCATAGAAACTGACTGATAATACAGGGATTACAACGCTAAGAGTATTTTTAACCGCTGATGGACGCAGATGAACGCAGATTGAAGAGTCAGTGAATTACTTAAGAAGTAAACATTTCCGACCTCTATCTTTATTCTTTATCTGCGTCCATTTGACTATGCTTCGCTCCGTCCATGTCCGCTTCGCTGCCATTGTGTTCATCTGCGGTTCAATTCCTCCATTTTGGTTTTTTTAAGACAGCCTCTAAGTTAAGACAGCCTCTAAGATATCGCCGAGAAACTTTGCAAATAACCGATCATTCGGGTTAGGTGGGCAAATGAAGCGACTCGCACCGCACTGGCAAATTCTCATCGCACTGGGTTTAGCGACCATAACGGCACTAGTGTTACGCGGTTTATTTGGCAATGCGCCTGAAGCATCATCGGGTGAAAAGCTGGTAAGTGGTGTAACAGCGACGTGTGGTTTCATCGGAGATCTTTTCATGCGTGCGTTGAAAATGATCATCGTGCCTCTGATTGTAACCGCAGTCGTTTCAGGCATTACAGGACTAAAAGGTGTGGAGGGCTTTGGTCGACTTGGTATCAAGACCATGGTGTTTTATCTAACATCTAGTTTGGCTGCGATACTTGTTGGATTGGTGTTAGTTAATTTGATCGAGCCGGGTTTGAACGATGGCAAACCAAACACAGAGATTCTTGCTGCGTTTGAAGAAAACAAAGCGAAGGCAGATCCGGTGGATATTGCGAAAGTAGAGGTGGCAAGTCAGCGTGAAGGCAAAGATTTCCTGTCGATTTTTAAAGCAATGATACCGGAAAACGTCGTGGATGCCGCGAGTGATAACGGCCAGATGCTAGGTGTGATCATTTTCAGCATCTTATTTGCGATCGCAGTCACCCAACTTCCCGGCCACATGGGAAATAATGTTAGAGATTTCTTCGAAGCTGCCAATGAAGCGATGGTCACTGTCACAAAATGGATTATGGCGGTTGCTCCGATAGGGGTTTATGCGTTGATCTTGCCATTGATACATAAGACTGGGATGGATCTGTTTGGACAGTTAGGAAAATACTTTTTCACCGTGCTATTTGGATTATTGATCCACTTTACAGTAATACTGCCTTTGGCTTTAAGATTCATCGGGAAAGTCAGTCCAAAGGCGCATTTCATGGCGATGCGCCCAGCGTTGTTGATGGCATTTTCCACCGCTTCATCATCTGCAACCCTTCCCGTCACAATGCGTGCCGTGCACGAAAATGCAGGCGTATCCAAACGAGTTTCGAGTTTCACTCTACCCTTAGGATCCACGGTAAATATGGACGGAACAGCCCTCTATGAATGCGTGGCGGTGATTTTCGTGGCGCAAGTGATGGGCATCGAACTGGGATTCGGATCGCAGTTTTTCATAGTGGTTGCGGCTTTACTCACCAGCATTGGAGTGGCAGGAATCCCGTCCGCGAGCTTGGTGGCGATTCTATTGATCTTAAAAAATTCCGGCATACCAAATGCGGAGATCGCCGTCATCACTCTGCTTTCGGTGGATAGACTGTTAGATATGAGTCGGACAGCTGTGAACGTCTACAGCGATACTTGTGCGGCGGTGATTATTGGCCGCAGCGAAGGCGAGGCGTTTCACTTCGATGAACTGCAAGAGGAAGAATTTATTCCTGAAGATAATTTTTCGGACGATAAATCATCGCAAACGGAATAAAAAGGATGGAGGTAAGCCCCATCAATCCGCTGAAAAACCAGAAATATTTGGCACCTTGGAGTTTTGGCTGACCACCGGAGAAGGTGGTTTTGGTGTAAAGTTCTTCAGCCGATTTTGCATCAGCTTTGGTTTTGATACCCAAGGCTTTCTTTCGCTCTGAAAGCCATGTTTTTTGAGGCTGAATCGCATCGAACCATGATGAAGATTTTGCGGGTTCATCATCTGCTTTGCTAATGATGATTCCAGTGTCCCATTTGGTATTCCATTTTCCATCGCCACCTGCGCTACGAATCCGAATCGAGTTGGAATTCATGATTTCATAGCGCAATGGCTTGTTCTGAATGTCGCGAAAGCTGGAGACGATCTCATTACCGCGCTGTTGTCTGGGGAATGAGTTATTGGCTGAAATCGATTCCGAAATGATTTTGCTGGCGATTTCATCGAGCACCACTTGATCGGGGACGATCAGTGGATTTTCTGCGTCTTTTTCGAGTCGTTTGACAAAATCATCCTTCGTTCCGGGCACGCCATCATAACCTGCCAAGATGATGGTGCGCGGTGATGATCGCCAGTCTTCAGGAAGCCTCTGGATTTGCTGTTGATATTGCTGTTCGGCGGCGCTTGGGACTTGGATGAAATGATTCACCCCAACCACCAGCAAATTTCCAATCGCCACCGCTGCAAGGTAGAAGCACATGATGAACGACTTCATTTTTCTTGGTGCCTGAATGTAGGCGAACTCAAGTGCCACGATGGAAATCAGGATCTCTGCCGCGGTAAGTAAGGCGAAGGCTGATATTTGCCAGCCAATGTTTGGCTTATCTCCCGCATCGATCCATTCTTGGATGACACTCACCAGAACAAATGCCGCAGCCATCAGGATAAAGCCAATACCCATTTTCCTTA
>Ga0315907_10009132_pt1 | contig 10075 bp, 7 predicted proteins | sample LakEriMetagenome_3_FD_203525 | JGI IMG/M metagenome (GOLD analysis project Ga0315907, IMG submission 203525) | Freshwater fungal communities from buoy surface, Lake Erie, Ohio, United States - Buoy 12 MA123 | ecosystem: Environmental > Aquatic > Freshwater > Lake > Lake biofilm | place: USA...
CTTACTCCTGAGTTTACTTTTCGCCATTTGCACCCACTGCCTCAGCGCACAAGTGTCCATTATACTTTCTAGTAAGGAAGTCAAAACAAATAGTGAAACTCAAATTACTGTTGTTTCAGAAAATCCAATGGATATTGAGTTTTCTGTTTTCAGCTCTACACACCTCGTGATAACACAAGAGGCTCATCTTTCTGAAAAACACACCACTTTTGACGTTTCTTTTAAGGATGCGCCCATTGGAAAATATTTCATCTTAATAAAAGGCAAAGACCTCCACGAACAAGGCACAATTTACGTGGTAGAATAAGATGACAACCGTTCATGAAAAAAGGCCCTTTCGGGCCTTTTTTTATTTGCTATTCATCATAGCCTCAATCTCCTCTACCTCAATCGGGAAGTCTTTGAATAAATCATCATTTCCGTTTTCAGTAATGACAATATTGTTTTCGATGCGAATGCCCAAGCCCTCCTCTGGAATATAAATTCCTGGCTCCACTGTAAATACATTTCCCGCCTCAATAGGAATGGTCCAATCGCCTACATCGTGCACATCAAGTCCTAAAAAGTGGGAAGTGCCATGCATGAAGTATTTTTTATACGCCGGCCACTCTGGGCGCTGATTGGCTACCTCTTCTGCCGTGATCAATTTCAAATCGATTAACTCTTTGGTCATCAATTCTCCCACTTGCTTGTGGTACTCATGCATATATACGCCTGGACGTAACAAGGCCTTTGCTCCGTTCATTACTCGAAGCACAGCATTGTATACTTCTTTTTGACGAGGAGAGAACTTACCATTTACAGGAATGCAGCGAGTCATATCAGCGTTATAATAGCCGTACTCCGCTCCTATATCCATCAACAACAAATCGCCATCCTTACACTCCTTATCATTTTCGATGTAGTGCAATACGCACGCGCTTGCACCCGAAGCGATGATGGGCGTATAACCACCACCACGCGATCCATTGATCATAAATTCATGTATATACTCCGCCTCTACGGCGTATTCCATTACGCCGGGCTTTACAAACTTCATTACGCGCTTAAAAGCAGCACAGGTAATGTCCATCGCCCGCTGTAATTGTGCAATTTCTTCCTTGTCCTTAATGGCGCGCAAACGATGCATGATGGGAGCGCTGCGTTCAATTGTATAATGTGGAAAATGTTCGCGAAACCACTTAGAGAATCGCATTTCTCGAGTTTCCACTTCAACATGAGCACGGGTATGCTCGTTATTATTAAGGTACACGCATTTTGCTTCCGCCAATAAACCACGTAACACTCGTTCAAAATCACTCAGCCAATAAATAGCTTGAATACCGGTGCGTTGGCGCGCTTGTTCTTTGGTCAATTTTGCTCCTTCCCAAATCGCTATTGTTTCACTGGTTTCTTTTACAAAAAGCACTTCTTTATGAAGGCCATGAAAAGAATCGGGGAAAATCACCAATATCGTTTCTTCTTGATCGACACCAGTGAGGTAAAAAATATCTGAAGCTTGCCAGAAAGATCGATGTCCATCAGCACTTGTTGGATAGGTGTCATTACTGCAAAAAATAGCCAAGCCACCTGTTTTCATTTTAGCGGCAAAACGACTTCTGTTCGCAGTATAGTGCGCTGCACTTAAGGGAGTATATTTCATTGTATGTTCGACTAATTAATGGATCATTTGCCACTTCATCACTTCGTCTTCTTCGATTGCACGTGAAGCTTTTTTACCAATCACTTGAGAAATATCTTTTGGAGAAATGCCGCTCGCAGGGCGCTTCCACGTAAGATCTGCCGCTTGTATCACTTGTCCTTCTGCTATGGCGCGTGCAGCTACCAAGCTGCGACGAGCATTTGCACGAGCAGGAGCCTCACTTTCTAGTGCCTTCATTTCGAAAGTCCCCAACAAAGCGAATGTTCGTTCGAGTCTATTCCAAAAATGCTGAAGGTCCTTGTAATCCATTGCGTGATAATGGTCATTACCCGGCAAAGTTTTATCATGAGAAAAGTGTTTTTCCAAAACGGTAGCACCCAATAGCGTCGCCACTTCCAAGGTATGCATGTCTTTTGGCAACGTATGATCGCTATAGCCCGGCACTACGTCCGGAAACAAGCGAATCATATCCTTGATCATACCCAAATTTGCATTTTCATCCATCGTAGGATAGTTCAACACACAGTGCATTAAACAGAGCTTGTTGCCATATTTTTCAATGGTTTCTACTGCTTGCATCACTTCCCACTTGTAAGCCGCACCCGTAGAAAGAATGATTGGCTTACCAAAGCTGCACTGGTACTCTATGAAAGGCAAATTGGTGATGTCTGAACTCGAAATTTTGAAAACAGACATTAAGTCGTTCAAAAAGGTAGCGCTTTCTACATCGAAAGGAGTACTCATGAACTCAATGCCTGCTGTTTCGCAATAGCGGGCCAACTCTTCGTACTCATTTTTCCAAAATTTATCGTATTTCTTGAACAGCTCGAATTGGCTGCGGGTAGGCTCTTTCGTAATGTCCCAATAGTACGGACTATCCTTACTGGCGATTGTTTCTGCCTTGTACGTTTGAAATTTTATGGCTTGGGCACCGCCTTGAGCGGCCTCATCAATCAATCTTTTGGCAAGATCCATTGAACCTTCATGATTTACGCCAGCTTCTGCAATCACATAAGGCTTGCGCAATTCGCGTGAATTGTAGCTTTCTAAATATTCGACTAGTTTCATGCGCCTAATTTAGCAAATTAGACGCTGCATTTACTGCCCATCCTCACATCTACAGGGCGTGGACATAATAATGTTACACTTTGGCAGCAAAGAGATCAAACGCTCCTGCGTATCGTAGCTCATGATATTGTTGAGCAAATCGAGATGTTCTAATTTGTTCAGTTCTCCCAATTCATTGGGGTAAGAGTTAATAGGGTTGTCCCACAAAATAAGCAGACGCAGTTCTTGGAGATTTTCGATACTCTCCGGAATTTCGGTCAGAAAATTATCTGAAAAATCGAGGCGTCGTAAGTTTCGTAAGGTCCAAAAGGCAGGTGTGATCGAATCGATCTTATTTTGACCAGCAGAGAAAATTTGCAGGTATTTGAGCTGCGCCAAGAAATCGGGCACTAATTCAATTTTGTTCTTATCTAAATGCAGTTCCTGAAGGTTTTTGAATTTTTGAATTTCCGCAGGAACTTCGGTCAGTTTTTGCTTGGAAAGGTCAAGGCGATATACCTCATCTGGGTTGGCCAGAGCCGCTTCCATGCTTTTGAACATCTTCAGTGTATCGAGCGCGTTGAACGGCAGCAGTTGCGCCTTTCCTTCATAAGAAAAAAGAAAAGCGAAAATTCCTACGATCAACGTTTGCTTCCAATTCATAATATCAATTTGGCCTGTTCTATATCTGCAGCTATTTGTTCCTTTAATTCAGAGATCGAGCCAAATTTCTGTTCATCGCGCAATTTTTGAACGAATTCCACGGTCAGGTTTTCACCATAAATCTGCTGATCAAAATCTAAAAGATGGGCCTCCACATGCAAAGGACTAGTCTCATGAACGGTAGGGCGCACACCAATATTGAGTACAGCTTTATATTTTTCACCATTCCAATGCACGTTCACCGCATACACCCCTCTACCAGGAATCAGTTTATAGGGATAATTACAGTGGATATTCGCTGTCGGAAATCCAATGGTTCGGCCTTTTGCATCGCCTTGTTCTACGGAGCCTGTCAGCTTGTATCGATAACCTAATAATCGTTCTGCAACGGATACGTTACCTTCTATGATAGCCTGACGCACTTTGGTGGAACTCACTTGAATTTCGTCGATTTGATGAGAAGGAATTTCTTCTACTTCAAAACCAAACAATTCGGACAACTCTGTTAGAGTAGAAAAATCACCTTCTCGATTTCTACCAAAGCGGTGATCATAGCCTACCACTACTCTTTTTGCATGAATACCATTTACCAAAAGATCCCTCACGTAGTCAAATGAGGACATGCGTGAAAACTCAGTACTAAACGGATAGACCACCAAATGTTGTATCCCCGCTTCTCTGAGCAAGGTGGCTTTTTCTTCGGGCGTGTTTAACAATTGCAATCCATGATCATCCGGATGTAAAACCATGCGTGGATGCGGATAAAAAGTGAGCAATACGGTTTCGCCATCGAGCTCTTGAGCAATTTCTTTTAGCCGATTGATGATTGTTCGGTGACCACCGTGCACACCATCGAATGTACCAATAGTAACGATAGCATTCGTTACTTGACTGAGTCCTGAAAAATCGGTATGAATTCGCAAGATGGGAAAATTTTTATCAAAAGTACAAGAAGCTATACAAAGAATAAATAACAAGTATCATCCAAAATCGCAACAAAAGAAAGAGCCCTTCTTCCAGAAGAAGAAGGGCTCTTGGTATAAAGATCGGATGAGATTCCTTATTTGATAACGTTCATGTGCTTAGTGAACATGTTTGCACCGTCAATAACGAGTGACAAAGTGTAGTTACCAGCAGCCATGTTAGAAGCGTCAAATTGGAAAGTGTTTTGACCAGCTTGGAAAGAGCCCAAACGGTTCCACTGAACCAAACGACCGTTCATATCACGAACTTCATAAACAACAGCAGCATCAGACTTCAAAGAGAAGTTAACGCGACCAACGTTGTTTACTGGGTTAGGATTGATTTGGAAGAAAGAAAGGTTATCAGAGTTGATTTCGTCAACAGTAACCAATTCAGCGATGATCAAACGCACAGCTGGAGTCCAGTTTTGGCTAGAGAACCAAACGAAGTCTCCACCGCCTGAAAGTTCGTAAACACCAGTAGAATTGTCGTTATCGCTATCCGCTTGAGCCGCGATAGTCAATTGCAATGCATCTGTGTTTTCGTTTTGGATAGCACAGAAGTAACCTTGGTCGTTAGCAACAGAAACTGAAGCTTCGAAAGGATAGTACTGATAAGCGCTGTTCAATTGACCAGCAGTAGTGAAGTATTCACCAGAAGCGATTACTTCGCCAGCACCGTTAAGGTCACCGTTAGTTTGGAACAATACAGCATTGAAGTTTACGCTTTCGTCACAAGTTGGACCGAAAACACACGACAAACCATAAGCGGTAGAACCGTTATTTGGGAAGGTAAAGAAGTTACCATAACCAGTTGGATCGAATTCACCTGGAGAGTCGTCGCTTTCACGTGGACCAATTTCCAAGCCTAAGTCAGCTTCGTTATCATGACCATACTCGTACTCAGAGTAAACGATTTCACGAGCTTGAAGGTTGTTTGCATCAGCCTCATCAACTGCATCGCTGCTGATAGTAGCACGAACGAAGTAGTTACCAAGCGCTGTTGGTTCCCAACCAGTCTCGATATAAAGAGTGTCGGCCAAGAAAGAAGGACACTCTGGAGTGTTACCGAAAGATTCCATCAAGAAAGGATCAGTAACAGTGGTAGAAAGCACGTTTTGTGCAGCATCCAACACCTCAACAGTGATCGTAGTATTAGTTTGGTCGCTGTTACCGTTGTTACGATACATAACGCCAGCCAAAAGACCACCATCAGCAGCCAAAGTGCGTTGCTCTAGAGGAGTGATGCGGTATTCCCAAAGGTTGAATACATCACCGTTCGTTACTTGTAATACTTCTAGATCGTTTACAACGTTGTTTTGTGAGATAGTGATATCATCAATACCCCAGAAGTAGTGGCTATAACCAGCTTCGTTGGCTGTATTGTAACCGAAACGAATTTGAACGTTCGCTTGGTTTGCAGCAGCACAAGAAATATCTACACGAGTAACTTGTGGGTTAGCCGACAATGTGTTGGCAGACTGAATGAAGTTACCATGACCTGGGAATACAGTCCAGTTAGCACCGCCATCTGTAGAAACCTCCAAAGTCAAAGGAGACAAAGAGAAGCAGCAGTAGCGGAAGTATTGTTCCCACTCAACGATTACTGAGTTAACACCAGTGAAATCCATCACTGGAGAAGTCAAAGACCCTGTAACGTCTTCAACACCGTCAGAAATTGGTGTATTGTAAAGGTCACAGTCAAAAATCATCCAACCGTTCGCTGCTGTAGTAGAAGCAAGGGCTGCAATGTTTGTAGAGAACTCACCACCCGGGCTGTTAGCGTTAGCCACCATCCAGATTGGAGTAGCACCTGAATCTTCGATTGTCCAAGCACCAACACCACCGTTGTTACCTGCAAGACCGTTAGCGAAGTCTTCCGTAAAAAGAATAGTACCACCACCGCGGTTACCTGAGTTTTGACGCTCTGTCATGGTGCGAGAGTTGTTCAACTCTGCGCTAGAGGCCATCACTGGCGTTTTAGCAACATCGCCTGAAACGTTGGCAATACGCTGCGCGTTAGCCGTGAATACAAGGGCAAGTGCTGAAAAGAGAATAGAAATCTTTTTCATCCTTTAATCGTTTTTTGATTTATCCGTGCCTAAAGTACTGTATTTCCTTGATTCCCCCTACTAAAAAATGATCAAGATTTCCACCGTACATTCTGAATTCCTGCATTCCTAAGAATATTTTCCAAAAAAAAAGCCCCGTCCGGTTTAGGACGGGGCTTTCTATATCGAGAAGTTACGATTAACGTACTACCAATTGTTGAGTTACTTGGTGGTCACCAGTTACCAATGTGAAACTATAAACACCAGCGCTCAAAGCTTCTGTATTGTAACGTACTGAGTAAGTACCAGCAGTGCGGCTTCCCTCGTTTTGAGTAGAAACTACACGACCAGCCATATCACGAACGATCACGGATACTTTAGCGTCTGTTTTCAAGGTGTAAGACATTACTGACTCACCGTTTGATGGGTTTGGATACAAGTTGCCTACGTTAGCTACAACAGCGTTGATGTTGTCAACAGCCAAAGAAGCATTAGCATTCAAACGAACCATTGGGATAGACAAGGTAGCACCCCAACCTGTATCGTCAAACAACCATGAAGAAACCCACTCGTTGCTGCCAGATACTGGAGTACGAACACCGCTAGTAGCGATAGTTACGAGGTAAGTTTTACCAGCTTCCAATTCAGCTGCAGCAGTGCCGCTACCTGAAGAGAATGGCAAGAACACGAAGTTACCTTCACCTACAGAGTTGAAATCAGCATCCAATACTTCGTATTCGATGGTTTCTGCTACTGGATCAGTCAATACTGGCAATCCAGTGTCATCCAATCCTTGGAATTCGTAAACACGACCCAAAACAATTTCACCAGCTGTAGAACCCGCACCTACTGCGTAGTCTATACCACCGAAGAATTGATTGTTGTAGATATCAAACAAGTTACCGTACTCGTAGCTAACACCTGGATCAGTGAAGGCTTGAGCACCACCCGCATCGCGTGCGTAGGTAAATTCTGTCATTTCTAAGCTGTTGGTAGCTACGTTGTTTGCAGCAACATCATCACCAGTAGTAGATGACAAGCTAACAGAAACACCCACTGTACCAATTGCATCAGGAACGAATGTAGAAAGAACTGAAATGGTATCTTTCTCAAGGCTTGGCAACAAAGCAGAAACTTGACCACCAGCGAATGGAGATCCTGTTACTGGAGTGCCATTGAAAGTTACATCGAAAGAAGCACTTACATCAGCTTGATCGTTGAAACCATTGTTAGAAGCCACTACAGTAGCGTAAACCGGGCTAGCCTGAGTTACTGGAATTTGAGTGTAATCCCAAACACCAGCACCGAAGGTATCGTAGTTCCAGTTACCGAATTTCACTTTATCAGCTTTCAAATCGAAGTTTGGCAATTCACCAACGATCACGTTGTCAACTGCAAAACCAGAAGCCCATGAAGTTGCATCAGACCATTGGAAGCGGAAGATTACAGAAGCTTGACCAGTTAAATCGTATACAGGTACGATGATGGTTTGCCAGTAATCTTGATCCACTGGAAGCGTTTCGATAGCGACGCCATCAGCATCCAAACCTAAAGTTACGATGCTGAAAGTAGTACCACCGTCAGTTGATACTTGAAGTGTAGCATCTCCACCGCCAAAACCACGGTCATGGAAAATGTCAAAAGTAATAGCCACGTTAGTAGCTGTAGTGAAGTCCATCGTTGGAGTCTGCAAGTAGATATCTACCATGTCGCAGTCACAAGGTGGTGCATCGTCGTTGGCACCAGCAAATTGGTTGTTGTTGCCGGTTTCAGCTACTGGCCAGTAACCACCTGCGTTAGCAGTTGTAGCATTATTTGTAAAGAAAGCGTTTACATCTGCACCATCAGCATCAGTAATAACGTTAGTTGACCAACCTGAAGGAAGAGCTCCTGGCAAAGTACCAGATACACCTTCAAAGTTTTCATTCAACAACTCTACGCGGTTTGATGGAGCATAGGGAGTAAGGGTTTGACGTTTCGCAGTAAGAGAGAAAACTTCACTCTTTGAGAAGTTGCGACGAGCAGGGCTCTGTTGCACTTTCCACTGAGAAAACGCTGTAGAAGCAAAAGCGGTAGCGAGAGCTAATAAGTAGATTTTCTTCATTTTTTGAATTTGGTGATTAAACAGGTTAATTGGCCGCCAAATATAAAAAAGGCTTAACCTTTTCCTACATTTTAGACCAAAATGACGATTCTAATACACCAAAACACCCAAAAGCCCTACTGGTTCTCAGCTTTTAACTTATTTTTTTCCACACGAGTGGTAATGAAAATACTTGCCTCGTAAAGGAGTAAAATGGGCAATGACACCAAAATTTGACTAGTCACATCGGGTGGGGTAATAATTGCTGCCACAATCAAGTTCACAACAAAGGCGTGACGGCGGTATTTCTTCAAAAATGCAGAGGTGACCAAGCCGATTTTTGCCAAAAAGTACATCAGAACTGGCAACTGAAACATCAACCCGGTACCTAATACCAATGAAGTGGTGAGTTTGAGGTAAGAAAGTACGGTAGAAGACACGGCCACATCAGCAAACTGGAAATTGCCCAAAAACTGAATGGACAATGGGGCCAAAACGTAATATCCGAATAATACACCGGTAAAAAACAAAAGCGACACCCACATTACTATACCGCTCACACCGCTTGATTCCTTTCGATTGAGGCCTGGTTTTATAAAAGACCATAATTGGAAGATGATGTAAGGAAAGGCCAACACTATTCCACCCACTAGACAAACCAATATATAAGCAGAGAAGTTACCGCCCATGGTGGTGCTTTGTAAGGTAAAATTCATTTCGGTGAAGCAAAGCTGCTCACCAAGCCCCATGCTTCGGCCCATGTTGCAGAAAAACTGATACGTAGGAAAATCGAGATGGCGCGGACCCATGATAATTTGGTCAATTACCACGTCATCGAAGGCTACAATAATGCAAACGCCGACTATAACAGCAATTACAGAGCGAACGAGCCGAGATCTCAACTCTTCCAAATGCTCTATAAACGACATCTCCTTTGCTTCTTCTGCCATGAGTTTAGAATATTCCTTCTTTCAAAATGTCGTGCAAATGAACAACGCCAGCATATTTGCCGTTCTCTGTTAAAATTAATTGGGTTATCGAGCGGCTTTCCATCATATGAAAACCCTCAACAGCTAGGGAATCGCCATCAATGGTCATGGGTGAATGCCCCATGATGTCTGCAGCCATCAGGGACTGAATATCGCCCCCGCGCTCTAGCATTCGGCGAATATCACCGTCGGTTATGATACCTACTATTTCGTCCTTGTGTACCACTACTGTTGCCCCTAAACGCTTCGATGAAATCTCTAGAAGCACATCTTTTACCGGCGTTTGTGGCGCTACCATCGGTTTTGCGTCAGGATTAACCAAGTCAATCATGCGCACATACAGTTTTTTACCCAAAGCACCGCCCGGATGATAACGGGCAAAGTCGCCAGCTGAAAAACCGCGACATTCCATCAAAGCTACGGCTAGTGCATCGCCCATGGCCAATTGAGCTGTAGTGCTGGTGGTTGGAGCTAGATTATTCGGGCAAGCCTCTCTTTCCACTGGGGTTGGCAGCACGTAATTGCTGTGTTTAGCTAAAAAACCTTGAAGGTTACCCGCCATTCCTATCAACACATTTCCCATGCTTTTTACCAAAGGCACAAGAAACTTAATTTCAGGACTATCTCCGCTTTTCGAA
>Ga0315907_10009133_pt1 | contig 10075 bp, 14 predicted proteins | sample LakEriMetagenome_3_FD_203525 | JGI IMG/M metagenome (GOLD analysis project Ga0315907, IMG submission 203525) | Freshwater fungal communities from buoy surface, Lake Erie, Ohio, United States - Buoy 12 MA123 | ecosystem: Environmental > Aquatic > Freshwater > Lake > Lake biofilm | place: USA...
TGGTTGCCGGTTCAGCAGGAGTTTCTCCGTCTTCTTCGTATAAAGAAAAAGACCTTTCCAGGTTTTCAACAACTCTCCGTGTTTCTTCACGGATTAGTTTTTCAAGACTAGCAAAGGTCATTTTATCTCCATTAAATGTTTTCAGAATCTAATTTTCTTTGTCTTCTGATTGCAGCATTTCTTTTTTCTGATTTCTTTTTCGATGGTTTAATATATTCCATACGACTTTTATATTCTTCAAGAATACCAGCTTCCTTAACTTTACGTTTGAAAACTTTAATCATTGTATCTACGTTCATTGTACCTGCCTTAACTTTCACATGAGCAGGTTTTGATGTGGTATAAACTCTGTCTGACATAACACTTTCCTTATTATTTTTTTATTTCATAAAACGTTCCGAGTTGTTTACCTATATTTTCGTAGATAGACTCCAAGGTTCTTTGTAATTTAGTTATTCGTTCTGATATTTTTTGAAATTCATTCAAAGATTCTTTCAATCTTTTTGAATTTCTTCTGTGTGATACTCCTTCAAACCAATCACCAGATTCTTCAACCATATTTTTAGTAGCAAATTCTACCATTCTTTTTATTTCAGATACAACCTCTGGAAGTCTTTTTGAACGATGAACTACCTCTCTATACTCATTGTATCTAGATATTGCTTCAATATATTGTTGTTTTTGTTCGGATGTTAATACCTTTGTACTAAATTTTTCACTCATTACTTCTTGTACAGCATCTGCAACTAATTGATTGAGTTCTTCCTTTGTCATTGTTTTTTTTGTTTCACCGACTTTTCTCGGTAAACCTTTGTGTTTAGTTCCAGCAAAAGCAACAAGTTCTTTTTCTGACATTGAGTTTGCTAACTGTCTTACTGACTTACTCACATCACTTGATGCAACTTTACCTCTTTTGTAAGCAAGAGCCAATCCCATTAGTTTTTGCTGTTGTTTGGATAATGAAGGCATGATTATCTCCCCTCAAATATACATTCACAAACATTCCCAATTTCACAAATAATGTTTGTTATATTATTATGAATACGTTGAATTTTAGGATCTATTTTTGTAATAGTAGATGTTGATATGCCTTCTGTTATCAATCCTTCATTTATACCCTCACCCATTGGATTTGGGTACATAAACGCACCATGAGTTGATGGGTTAGATACAAAATCCCAACCAATCAATTCAAAGTCATCCTGAACTTCAACCGTTCCTTCACTAATTTCTTCAACCGATCCTAATCCTCTTGATGAAATACCAAGACGAATACCCGCACCAAGTAATTGTTTTAGGATATTACCAGATGGTGTTGGTAGTATTTCAACAGTCCCAACAACATCATTTCCTTTCCAATCTACACCAAGAACATTATGTGAAACATTGCGGAGATTTATCACAGATGAATCAGGATGATCAAGTTCTCCGAGAGCACGGTTTTCTTTTATATTGGTTGCTGCATATTTTTTAACTTCACGCATCAAAATCTTTTTTGGGTACACTCTACCATTTTGATTTTTTGCCTCAGCTCTTTGTAAAACACCCGAAACTATAACTTTACCATTATTTTTTCTTTCTGATTCTGCAATCATTTTTGGATTTGCAGCAAAAAGTATAGTATCTACGAGTAGTTGTTTCATGTTATGCACCTAATTCGTGTATTTTTTTACTAATTCTATTTATTCTTTCGGCGATTTTTGTTAAACGTGATCTGGATTCTCTCCATAATGTTCTTTGATCAATTGCCATTTCTACTTTAAGTTTTGAGGCGTGTTCAACAACTCTTTCAACTTCATACATAATTCTATTTATATTTTTTATAGAATCATTTATTTTTCTATTACTACTTCTAGTTTCATCTTTGCGAAAATCTTTATACGTTCCTTCTGAAATAACATCCATTGCTTGTTTGTATACGGATTCATAATTTCTTTTTTTATTCTTTGGGACAATTTTATATCCGTAAACTTCAGCAGTTTCTTTGTTATGTTCTTCAAAATCCTTTTCACTTGGAGCAAATGCCTTTGGTGTATCATATCCAGCAACATTTGCAGTGACACTCATTTCATCAAGTGACAACTCTTCTGCAAATTCACGATATTCTTCGGATTCTTTTAATTTTTTTATGAAAGATTCAACATTCATAATTCACCCTTATTTTGTAACTTGATTTTTTATCAAAACATATACTGTTCCAGAACCAACAGTTACAGATGATATTGAAAACTCAAAAACTCTTTGAGCACCAGCAAGAACAGAAAATGGAACTTCACCGCCCGCTGAAAGAGATGCGGTTCCTGTTGTTCCACTTGGAACGATTATACCACCTGCACCATAATCAGATCCAGTAAAATAAGTTGTACCAGTCCCACATGCAATTGACCTTAAAAATTTTCCAGGATGCCCCTTCCGTTCAAAATCATCAGCTTGTGTTGCTGGAAAATTGTATTTATGTGTTTCATTAAATTGCATTATTTACTCCATGATAAATCATCTATTAAACTGTAATAACGAAGTAGTGCAGATATATGATTTTCTTCTACTTTTTTTATATTTTGATATTCGTCTAAAAGACCAACAACTTCTTGTAATTTTATTTTCAATGATTTGTCTTTTATTCTATGTATATTTTTTGAAAACAATCTTTTAACGGTAACTGCCTCGGTTTGAACAAGAGACTTTAAGTTATTCGTATTACTTACGTTTTCGATATATTCCCTTAACAATATCTTTTGTGATTCAGAAAGATTCATGTATTTCGCATTAAATTTTTCAACAAGATATTTGTATGCCATCAAACGAACTTCTTTTGGTTCACTTGCAATGGCAACATCTTCTGTTAAAGCGGATTTGTTTTGTTTTGATGTTATATTTTCAAGAATTGTTATTCTTGATTTTGTTATTTCAACAGGATTTTCTATTTCATTGTATTCAAAAATCTTGTATATTGATGCAAGAAGTTTATAGTTTTGAACTTTTGTTTGGAAGAATGAATCAATTTCAAAATTTTCTTTGATTGTTTTAATCAAATCATATTTTTCGTTTTGTAATTTATTCTTATTCAATCCTCTACGGGCTTTTAATGCGGCCTCAATAAGCATATTTGCTTTAGTATCGGACTTTAATTTTTCATCAGATAGAGTTTTATACAGTCTATACTCTTTAATAAGTTCTGTATTCTTATTAAAGAATTTTTTCAATATCTGTATTGCTACTGATTCATTTGAAGAAATGATGTCCGATGTTATTTGTCTTGTCAATAACTCGAACAACATTGCAGTATTTTTGAACTTTGAATGTTTTATTTTCTTCATTTTTCCTTATACCTGTTTGTGTGCACTTTCATAGAATAAATATAGAAAAAATTACAATTCATCTAATAAATTGTTTTCATCCAGTAAATTTGGTTCATTTTCTTGTATATTAGATGGTTTGAGACTTTCTGATATTATCTTCTTTGTTTTAATTTTAATACCAGACATACTATCAATCAATTTTTCAACATTTTTATTTTCGAGAGATAGTGGTGATCCACCTTTACTATTAACTTTCGGTGAATTATTTACCTTCAATGTATTACCAACGTCTTTCATTCCAATTGGATCACGCCCAAATGGACTTTTATCTGTTCCATAATTCAAATTCTTAGCAGGTCTACCTGCACCAGGCCAGCCACCTTCTGGAACTTCTACATCATTTATCATTTTTGCACTACCACGAACTTGCATACTTGCAATATCATGTGGTGTTCCAAATGATTCTTTTGTAACAGCAGGATCATTTCCTTCATTTTCAATTTGTTTTTGACGGAATGCATGTTTAATGTCTTCAAGAACTTCATTCTTTTCAAACTCAGCTTCATCTTCTGAAAGATTGAATATGTTTGAATAGATATATTTCAATGAAAATAGTTTCTTTTCAACAAGTGTTCCTGCCAAATCCACCTTTTCTTTCATAAGAGCAACTTTTTCTTGTTCATATATTATAGATGGACCGGTCAAACCAAGTTCAAAATTTACGAGGTCTGCATTTTCATATCCTTGAGCATATAAGTGAACAATCGCAATCTTTGTTAATTCCGATACAACTATCCTTTGTATTCTTTCTATTGTTCTAGCAAAACGAATATCAAGAGCAGCCAGTGTTGCCTTTCCTTCTGTTCTTTCATCATAGCCCAAATATGGTTTTGGAACTTTAAGAGCAGCAAAAATCTTTGATTTTAGATATTCAATATCTTGAATGGAATCATATTGTAAACCAGCAAGCGTTTCAATAGTAGTTCCAGATTGTCCACCACGAACTGGAAGATAAAAGTCTTCCAACAGATTTTGCATATTGAAACGAAGATTATAGTCACCTGTTTGTTCATTGATAACAGGTGTCTTCTTCATTCTATTCATAAGGTTATTCATATATTGGTCTACTTCTGCCGGAGGTATGTTGCCAATATCAACTTTGAATATCCTCTTTTCCGGTGCCCTCATAATACGATGTATCAACATAGCATCTTCCATGAGTATAAGCTGTTTGTAAAGTTTACGAGCACCTTCTAACATAGATTTACCATACGGAAGATAATTTGTATCACCGAGAAGACGGAAGTGAGCAATTTCATAGTTCTGAAATTCTCCTTTTCCTAGAGGTCCTTCATAGATAAATTTAGTCATATAGATATGTTCTGGATCAGTTCCTTCTTCTCTTTGCATTTCATACGGTGAAAATGGAACAACATTCGTTACACCCAATTCATCTTTTACATCAAGATAGAGATAAAAGTCTCCATACTTACAAAGATTTCTGATCCAAGGCCATAAATTGTATTCTATATTAAGAACATCATAAAAAAGATTGCGAAGAATTTTTCGTATATTATCATTATCTGTTCTAATTGTAAGAACATCACCCTGATCATTTTTTAATGTACTTTCATCGGAATATATGTCAAGTGCAGATGAAATAATAGCATCGGTGTCCATTGCCTCATAATCAGAATATAAATCTATTTTTGTTGCTGAAAATGAGTTGTATTGATTGTATACTGATATTGGGGTTCCCTTTGTTCCATGTAATCTACCGTATCTATCAATAACTTTTGATGTATGTGGGTTCCCATCGGCTTGATAACGAGCAGTATCAACAACTTTTAATTTTTTACCACCAACGTTGCGAACAACAACATTAGTTGAAAAAAGTGTTTTCAATCTGTCAAATAATGATTTTCTTTGAGCCATTTGTCACCTATTTTATGTAATATAAACTTAATATAAATATGTAGGAAAAATACGAAATCTTATTTTATTAACCAAGTTAAATCTTCGTCTTGTCCATTTACTTTCATATTCCATCCTGTATCGTCACCAAAACCATATGTTGTTTTATGCGGAACAGATGCCTTACCCATGTAGTCTAAACTCATTCTTGTTTTCATCAAACCTTCTTGACGAAGTTTTATCGCGGTATCTCTAACCCAAAGACCAATCGCAAATGACATAACCAAATCATCGTTATATCCATTTTGTGCTTCCGCCTTTGATCCGTTCCAAACGAATACAAGAAGTTCTTCGGTCAATCTTGCAGATTTTACTATCGGTGTTCTTTCACGGAAATATGTTTCCAATTTAGAAATAAGAAGTGGTCTTGTTTTTGCACTTGTAGTAAAACCTGGAACCATTTGTGATTTATCTTTTAAGTCATAACCTTTTGGTATTTGTATGGATGGATCAATATAACCATCTTCTTTGTAAGTGTAATAAAGATTTGGATAACCTCTATCAATAATTTGTTGAATAACCGCCCAACCAACATTGGCATTTTCAACTACTAACATTGCATCATTGTATTCTGTGGCAACTGATACTAACATATTGCCATATGATTTTGTATCAAGTTTTCCACGATATTCTGCAACTTGTTCTAAATTATCTATATCAAGAACATGAAATGCTGAGTTATCGTTTCCATCACCACGAGCAACATCGGCTACAACAATATAAGTTTTATTTGGATCAGGATATTCCCATATCCAATAAGCATCTTCTGCACCTCGTTTTTCTTTTGGTTCACAGACATAAGTTTCTCTATACCATTGAACCAATTCACCATCAATAACAGAACGACCAGATGCAAGGAAGTTTCCATCACATTCTTGTTTTGCCATATCGGGTCCAAGAAGAACATCTTGTTCGTCTCTCCATGATTGGTCACGGTCTGGATGAACTTGCCACAGTAATTCTATCGGATTAAATGCACTCTCTTTTAGTTTTGCCTTTACCCATTGTTTATGGTAAAAGTTACCAACACCGTTTGGCGTAGAATTGATAATCGCAGTTCCACCAGTTGCAAGAGTTTGTTGTGCAGATGCCCATATCTTATCAATGTCATCAATAAAGGCGGCCTCATCTATAATCAGAAGTGAAAGTGCCTCAGAACGAGCAGAGTCAGCGGCAGCAGAAACGGCTTTGATTTGTGAACCATTCTTAAATCGAAGTGAAAGTTTGTTATCTTCTTGAACACCTGTTTTCAACCAACTTGGCAAATTGTCATACATAACACGAACTTTTGTAACCAAGTTCTTTGCAGTCTCTTGTTTAGTTGCAATAACAAGAATGTTTTTATCTTGATTGAACAACATTAACCAAAGTGAATATCCTGCAATAAGAGTGGAAATACCTAACTGACGAGATTTTAATACGATATTCCATCGGTTATTGTTAAATTCTTTTACAACATCTTCTTGGAATGGGTACAATTCAAAAAGGATTTTGCCACGAGTTGGGTGTTGAATCTTTGCATATCTTTTCATAAAGTATACAGGATTAGACGCACACTTAGCAAATTCTTCTTTTATTATGTCTTTAAGATTTTTATTTGACTGACTCATTGAACTACTAAAATTATTCCAACAACAGAAGCAGCTCCAGTTAGGAACCATAAAAATTTATTATCATACCAACGAGGTTGTAGTTCTTCATTTATTTTTTCAAGTTCTTTGCTTCTTTTTTGACAAGCATCAATAACATTATCTCGATTGTTTAATTGTTTCACAAACATATCTGATCTAGATTCATATAAATCTATAACAGTATCTTGAACATCAACTACCGTTTGAAGATAATCTATTGAATCACGAAGTAACTGTATTTTATTTGCAAGTAATGTTATTTCTTTTTTATTAAAACAGTAAACTGAATCTTTTTCAGTAGCAAATAAAGCCGATGTTGAAAAGATTAACGCCAAAACATATTTCATAATTTACTCACTTAAAAATTTATTGATATACTTGATTGCTTCGTTTGAATTTTTTATGGTAGGTTTTCTTCTTTTGTTGAAAGATCCTTTTACTTCTTCCAATTTATCTTTTTTTACATTAAGCAATGAATCCATTTTATCGGCTTTTTTTTTCAATTCGATATAGTCATATTGATATTTGTTTATCAATGCTTCCAAACTGTCTTTTGTTTTTGTTGAAACCTTTATCTGTTCTTTTGATTGTGAGTTTTCATACACATTGTATATTAACAAAATTGAAAGAACCGATATAGCAATAATTTTTATGTAATCACCAATCTTTTTTTCCAAAACATCTTCCATTATCAATCCTTTGTAAATGTTGAAACCATTTTTGCTTTACCACGAGCAGTTGCACCCTTTCTTCTCTTTCGTGTTACAGCACTTCTTTTTTGTTTTGATGACATTGAAGCGGCTTTTGATGCAGGAACACATTTGGGATATGCTCTCTTACCGCCTTTTCTGGCTTTACTACCAGCAGAAGCGCCACATGGCGGATGACCACCACTTTTTTTCTTACGAGAAATATCAACCCATTTTTCTCTAAACCAACCGGTTAATCCACCACTGGGTTTCTTCCCTTCTATCAATACTGAACGGAAGTATTCTCTAATAATTTCTCTAACGATATTTTCTGTGCATTTATTCATACACATAAATATATGTAAATTATATTCCAGTTGTTCCAGTTTTTACATATCCGGTATTGTCATCAAGTGTTATGTTATTATCTGCAATCATAATATCATATATGTAATATATCCTATTAACGTCTTGTCCTTTTAGATTACCGATTTCTTTTTGTAATGATGTATTAAAAGCAATTTCTCTTTTTATACTATCGGGAATAGGGTTTGTGTAAGTTTGAGTTGAAAGTTGAACAACCCAATCTGCATTAAACTTATTATTAGCAGCACGAACTATTCTCAAAATTCTACGTTTAACATTTATATCACTAACACCATTCAAATCAAATCCACCCACACCTTTTTCGCCGGAAGTTCCAGATGTTCCACCCGTTCCACTTGTTGTATTTCTACCTCCTGTTCCAGAAGTTCCGCCAGTTCCAGATGTACCAGAAGTTCCGCCAGTTCCAGATGTACCAGAAGTTCCGCCAGTTCCACCCGTTCCGCCAGTTCCAGATGTACCAGAAGTTCCGCCAGCTCCATCCCCTCCGTCAGTTCCACCGGTTCCAGATGTACCTTCCGTTCCACTTGTTCCTGATGTTCCTGTGTCTGGTAATGGAGCACTTAATATGGCAACCCAAGGAAATATGCCAGGTATTGGTGATGGGAATGCCGGGACCAATCCATTATATGTTCCTGCAATTTTAGTATGATGGGCAACGAGTGCATTGTAAAGGGTATCTGTGAACATTTCAAATTCAGGTTGGTCAAATGCCTTTATCAAATCCTTTTCCAATTCTGTTGGTTCTCCTGGAAAAAGAACAGTAGTGCCTTTTAATGGGGAAATACACGGCGGTAAAGTTGGTAGTGGTGTAAAAACTGCCTTCAACCAGTATGAACAAAAACCAGTTGCCATTAAAATAAAACCACTTTTTGTATTAGTTGTTTTATTCGTATCGAAAGCTAACTTTATGAATTTTTTTAATGTATCTTTGTCACCACTAATTACTGTTGATCCAAAAAAGGTACAACTCGAACCTATGTTAGCCAAATCATATGCATCTGCAAGTAATTGTGCAGCATGATCAGTGTCCGTAACATTATTAGTTCCCATTTCGGGAGTTAGCATTGATTTGAAAGTTACTGCATTCATTTATTATGTTTTATCTATTGCACCTTTTCCAGAACTTGGCCATCCAAAACGGCAGGACCAATATCTGGCTTTATGTCTTGGTCCAGGAGACTGACAATTATGACGAGCACGGAATGATTTTCTACGAGCAGCATTACTCTTTTTAATTCTCATAGTCTTTTTTCCACCCTCACCCTTATGACCAAAATTTACCTTAACAATGTTTCCATTGGGTTTTTTTACATAAACGGAAAACTTTTTTGGACCACCGGGTGTACGGAATGGTTTACCGAGAGAAACTTTTCTACCACGATATTCCGCCTCATTGACAGAAGCCAATCCACTTTCTTGTAAACCAAAATGTAATTCTGTTATTTTTCCGCAAGCATTTGTTCCATACCCTTCAAGTTGATATGTTGGATTTGTAATAACTTCCTTTACATTACGATACCCACCACCGGCTGCTTTATATGCCTTTACAAGGGCACCAGATGCATAAGCACTTGGCCATACTTTGTATTTTTTCTTAATTCTAGACTTAATACTGTTGTAAAGTTTTTTGTTTGTTGGTACAGCTCTCTCAACAATCACTTGTTTCATAAATTTCTCCGTTTTCTTCTTGGTGGTTCATCTACAATATCATTATCATTTATTTCTTCGTAATAATCGTGGTGTTCCATCTTCCTAAATTTACTGGCAAACTGTTCTGATGCTACTGAAAACAATCCACCGACTACTATGTAAAGGAAACCATCGAATATAAACTGTTCTACTTTTTTTTCATAAAAGGTAGAAAGTATTGCCATAAATATCATCACAAGAAAAGAAAAGAACATCATTACTCTTTTTGATGATACACTACCACCTATCCCTCTAAAAGTTTCTGATATTGGATTAACTTTCTTCAATCCTTTCTCCCAAATCCTTTTCTAGTTTTTCAATGAAATTTTTTCTAAATTCTATAAATTCATTTTCTACTTTTTGTAAAAGTTCTTCTTTATTCAATGGAGTATTCCATTTTTCAATA
>Ga0315907_10009136_pt1 | contig 10072 bp, 6 predicted proteins | sample LakEriMetagenome_3_FD_203525 | JGI IMG/M metagenome (GOLD analysis project Ga0315907, IMG submission 203525) | Freshwater fungal communities from buoy surface, Lake Erie, Ohio, United States - Buoy 12 MA123 | ecosystem: Environmental > Aquatic > Freshwater > Lake > Lake biofilm | place: USA...
GAAGGGGGCCATCACCCGGTGGTGCTGGACAATCTGTGCTTGGGTCACCGAGGCGCATCCGAGGGATTTGCTCTAGAGGTGTGTGACCTGATGGATCGATCCCGCGTGGAGGCGATTTTGCGCGCCCACCAGATCGAACTGGTGATGCATTTCGCCGCCTTTGCCGCAGTGGGAGAATCGGTTGTCGATCCATCGATCTACTACGGAAACAACGTCGTCGCCACTTGGCAGCTTCTGGAAGCGATGCGGGCTGCGGGTGTGCAGCGTTTCATTTTTTCGAGCACGACGGCAACCTATGGCGAGCCGAAGACAAGTCCTATTGTGGAGACAACGCCACAGGATCCGATCAATCCTTATGGTCGCAGCAAGCGGATTGTCGAGCAGATGCTTCGCGACTATGGTCATGCCTATGGATTGGCTTCCGTGGCGCTGCGCTACTTCAATGCCGCAGGGGCCAGTTTGCGGCATGATATCGGTGAAGACCATCATCCCGAAACGCATTTGATTCCGATTCTGCTACAGGTCGCTCTGGGGCAACGGCCGCACATGACGATTTTCGGCGATGACTATCCCACGGAGGACGGCACCTGCGTGCGCGATTACACACACGTCGACGATTTGGCTTCGGCGCATCTGCTGGCGATCGAGCAATTGAAGCCATCGCAGTTTCAGGCTTTCAATCTAGGAAGCGGCACCGGCAGCAGCGTGCGCCAGGTGGTGGAGATGGCTAGGCAAGTCACGGGGCATCCCATTCCGACGCAGATGGGATCTCGTCGGCCTGGCGATCCTCCGCAATTGGTCGCCGATATCGGGCTGGCTCAATCGATCCTGGGATGGCGACCGGTGAGCAGCGATCTGGAGACGATTGTGCGCAGCGCCTGGAATTGGCATGCGCGCCATCCCCGAGGCTACGACGACCGAAGCAACTCGGCGGGCCGATAATGACGGGCCGATAATGACGGGCCGATAATGACGGGCCGATGATGGCGATGATTCGATGGCGGGTGGAGGCAGTCCTGAAAATCACTCCAGCGCGAGGCGAACTTGCAAGAAATCATTGTGGAAAAGCCCTACCGCATGGTGCCACCCTGGCGCTCGCGGTGGTTCCAGTGGACGGCTCAGAAGCTGCACCTAGCCGATTGGTATCTGAACCGCTACGAGGGGGTCGATCGCCATCAGCTGATTGGGATCGATCATTTGCGAGAAAGTCTTCGGCAGGGGCACAGCGTGCTGCTGGCCCCCAATCACTGCCGTTACTCCGATCCCTTTGTCATGGGTTGGGTGGCGCGAGCCGCCAAGGTGCCGCTGTATGGAATGGCAAGTTGGCATCTGTTTCAGGGAGGTAGGTTACGGCGCTGGGCGCTGCAGGCGCTGGGTGCCTTCAGTGTCTATCGCGAAGGGATCGACCGAGCTTCGCTGGATCTGGCGATCGAGATTCTGGCGACCGGAGAGCGACCGCTGTTGGTGTTTCCGGAGGGAGCTGTCTTTCGCACCAACGACCAGTTGCAAAGTCTGCTGGATGGCGTGTCCTTCATGGCCCGCGCGGCAGCCAAGAAACGTCAGAAGGCGAACCATCAGGCGGGTGTGGTGATCCATCCGGTGGCGCTGAAGTATCTGTTTCATGGCGATCTCCAAAAATCGATGCGGCCTGTGCTGGATCGGATTGAGCAGCGGTTGACTTGGCAGCCTCAAAGTCATTGGTCCAGCCGGATGCGGATCCAGCGCATCACCCAGGCCCTGCTGGGGCTAAAGGAAATCGAACACCTGGGGCAGGTGCAGGAGGGAAGTTTTCAGGAGCGACAGCAGCGGCTGATCGATGGGTTGCTGCATCCTTTGGAGACGCGGTGGCTAGGGAGGACTCAGGAAGGATCAATCATTCCGCGGATCAAGTCGATTCGGATGAAGATCGTCCCCGAACTGCTGCAGGGACTTGGACAGCTCGATCGCAAAATCCTCTGGAAGCAGCTCAGCCACCTCTACTTGGCTCAGCAAATCGCCTCCTACCCCATCGATTACCTCTCCCCGCCTACCACTCAGATGCGCGTCCTGGAGACACTGGAGCGGTTGGAGGAGGATTTGACCGACCGCGTCACGCTGCATCGTCCATTGGAGGTGGTGATCCAGGTCGGGGAGGCGATCGAGGTGTCGACCGACCGAGGTGCCAAGGGGGAAGAGGATCCGATCCTAGCGACGCTACGGGAGCGGCTTCAGGGGATGCTGACCGACCTGGCGCGGCTTTCGCCACCCTATGAGGATGAACTTTCCGAGCAAATATAAGGCTTTCGACATGGCAGGGGGTGCGGGAAACCGGGAGGAGCGCCGCTGTCCTGTCAGGGTCATTACAATAAAGCGATTGATGCGGTGCCCTCTTCGAACGCAAGAGGATTGGTGCCGGATTGCTTCGTCAGGCCGGATGGTTTCTCAGGGGGGTATCGCGTCGGATGCTGGGACCGATTTTCGAACGCGAGGTGGTGGTGTTGCCGCGGCGAGCCAAGCATTTCTTTGGACGCTGGGTGTATGCCATCGCGCTGTTCTCACTGATCTGCACCGCATGGCTGTTGCTGACCGGGATCCAGCCGGTGCGCAACGTCGGGGACTTCGCGCGTTTTGGAACCTTGATCTTTCAGTTCCTCGCGCCGCTGCAGCTGCTGGTCCTTTCCTTCATGGCCGCGATCGCTGCTGCCAATGTGGTGGCCCATGAAAAGGATCGCCGCACCATGGATCTGCTGCTTCTTACCTCGCTGAGCAACGCTCAGGTGGTGATTGGGAAGATCGCCGGGGGGTTGATGCCGGTGTGGAACTGGTTCTTTTCGGGACTCCCCGTGGCGATGCTGGTGCCGCTTCTGGGCGGGGCGACGGTGGAGCAGGTGGTGCAGTGCCAGTTACTGACGGCGGCGGCGATTTTGGCCAGCGGTGCTCTTGGGGCGACGATGGCCTTCTGGCGCGAGAAAACATTTCAGGCCATTGCGCTGACGCTTCTGGTGATCGTCTTGTGGCTGGCGCTGGGCGAGGTGGTGGCTGGCGGTTGGATTGCGATGGTTCCTGCCGAGTCGGCACGATGGTTGAGCCCTGCGAGGGCGATCTGGAGTCTTTGTCAGCCGATGCCTCAGGCAGGTCCTTGGAAGTCGCTGGAGTGGCTGGGAGCGGGAGCGCCGGCGACGCTGCTGCTTCTGATTCAGGCGGCGGCGATGACCGCGATCTCTTGGCTGTTCCTGCGCATTTGGAACCCATCGCGCCAGGCGCGACCGGTCGCCGCGCAGGACGATGCTTCGGCGCTGGCGGCCACTGAGCAGGCGGAGGCGGAGGCAGCGGGTCAACCGAATCGGGTTCTGTCTTGGAAGGCACGCCGCGCCCGCGCGGTATGGAACTGGCCGATCCTTTGGCGCGAAGTGCGCACCTGGGCTTACGGCCGCAAAGTGCTGATCGTGCGACTGGCTTATCTGCTTCTCTTTGCGCTGACGGCTGTTGCCCTCCAGCAGCTGATCCAGGATGGGACCGCGCTGGGCCGAAGCCGCCTATCCGATTCGCTGATCCCCGCTGCTGCCGGACCGCTGGCTCCCTTGGGAATCCTCTCCCTGGTGATGATCAACGCCTTGGCGGTCAATTCGATCACCAACGAACGGGATGGACAGGCGCTCGACTTTCTCCTGATGACCGAGATCACTCCTTGGGAGTTTATCCTCAGCAAGATGGTGGGGGCTTTCTATGTCGCCAAGGAGATGATTCTGCTGCCGATGGCGTTGGTAGGGTGGTTGTGGTGGAGTGGCGGCATATCGACAGAGAATCTCTGGTTCACCCTGGGTGGGTGGCTGGTGATGGTGGTCTTTGTGATCATGCTGGGCATTCACTGCGGCATGATCTACAGTCGCAGCCGGACCGCCATCGGGGTCAGTCTTGGGACGGTCTTCTTTCTCTTTCTTGGGATCATCACCTGCATGCTGATCATGATCAGCTTTCGCGGTTCGTTTGGTCGCCAGTTGGCGCCGTTTCTGGCGATCATTTTGGGAGGTGGCACCGGGCTGTTCATGGCCTTGGGGCATCGCAATCCCTCGCCGGCGATCGCGCTGGCCACTTTTGGCCTGCCGTTTTTGACTTTCTTTGCGATCACTAGTTTCATCCTGCGCAATCAGGAGTTGACGGTCTTTTCGGTGGTGACGACCACCTACGCCTTTGCGACGGCGGCGATGCTGATTCCCGCGATCAGCGAATTTGACTTTGCGACAGGCCGCACGCGGCTGCAGGAAGAGGATGCCGCCTAGCGGCGATTCCATGGATTCCTCCAACACGTCGGTGATTCCTCAGATCCTGGCTCAACTGCCTCTTTTGGTAGCCCTGCTGGCGGCCAGCGCCTTTTGCAGCGCCAGCGAGGCGGCGCTGTTTTCACTTAGCTGGGTGCAGAGGAAGAAGCTCAATCCGCAGCGCGCCAGCGACGAACGGATTCAGTCGCTGTTGGCCAATGCCGATCGGCTGCTGTCGGGTGTGCTGCTTTGGAACCTGTCGGTCAATATGCTCTTTTTCGCTCTGGTCGGTGGACTGTCGACACGACTGGCTAGGCAAGAAGGAGGGCAGTGGTGGGCGGCGGTCACTTCCCTAGTGGCCATGGCGATGGTGATTTTATTTGGGGAGCTATTGCCTAAGAGTTTGGCGGTGCTGGCGCCTCTTCCGATCAGCCGCTGGGTTTCGCTGCCGCTGTCGATCGCTTTGCGACTGATCGATCCGGTCGCCACCGCCCTGCGATGGTTCAGCGAAATGTCGCGTCGGCTGCTGATGCCTGGAATCGAGGCCGAAAGCTATCTGGCGACCAGCGACTTGGAGCAGGCGATCGAGCTCTCGTCGGAAGATAGCGCGCTGGTGACGCAGGAAAAGACGGTGCTTCGGCAGGTGATACAGTTGAGCGATTTGAGGGCCGAGGAATGGATGAAGCCGCTCAGCCATTACCCCATCCAGCGACCATCGGCCCAGAAGTCCTGGTCGCTTCAGGGCAACACCCAAGAAAAATACCTTCTGATCGCCGATCATTCCGGAACCGATATTGTTGCGTCTGTGCCTTTGGCCGATCTCAGCTACAAGCAGCTTGGCGAATGGGAGCGAGCCAAGCAGCCGGTGCTGGTGGTCCCCTGGTGCGCGCAGTTGTCGGCTGTCCAGCAGCAGATGTCGCAGCAGGCTCGTCAGGTGGCTGTGGTGGTCAATGAGTATGGGGAGATCGTCGGCGTGATCACCTGGGAGGATCTGATCGACGCGATGTTCGAGATCCCCTCGCCCCAGGCACCTCTGGTCAGCAGCTCTTTGGCGGAGGGTGCAGAATCCCCATCACCGCGCTGGGTGGTTTCTGGCGGAGTCTCGCTGAAGCGGATCGAGCGGCATTTGGGAGTTCGGTTCCCGAAATCCCGATTTCTCACCTTCAGCGGACTGCTGCAAGACCAGCTGCGACGCGATGGGGTACCGGGAGATGTGATCCTCTGGGAGGGGTATCAGCTAAGGGTCATGGAGTCGTCGGCGGGTGGTGACGTGAAGATCGAACTGACGCAGCTGGAGTCCCAGGAGGGCGAGTCATGAGCCTGGGACTGATTCTGATTTTGGTCGGCGGCATGCTGAGTGCCACATTCAGCGGAACGGAAACTGGTTTCTACCGGGTGACGCGCGTCCGCTTGGTGATCGATGGCCTGCGCGGGTCGCGGATCGCGCGCGGGCTGCTGTGGCTGACCAACCATCCCGCACTCTTTGTCAGCACTGCGCTGATCGGCAACAACATCGCCAACTACCTAGTTTCGCTTGGATTCGTGTTGCTATCGGAGCGGTTGGCGCCTGGCGTTGCGGCTAGCGCGCGGGACCTGCTGGTGACGCTGATCAGCACCCCGATTCTCTTTATCTACGGGGAGCTACTCCCGAAGCAACTGTTCTTTCTGGCACCCAATCGGCTGCTTCGATGGACGGGACCGTTTTTCCTTCTAGTCACCATCCTCTTGGCGCCGCTGTCAGCGCTCCTCTATGGCATCAGCCGATTCATCCAGCAACTGGTGGGTCAGATGCCGCTGAAGGTTCGTCCCGAACTGGCGCGGAAAGAACTCCAGCAGGTGTTGCTGGAAGGGCAGGAGGCAGGGCTTCTGACACCCCAGCAGCGCGATGTGGCGCAGAACCTGTTCGCCTTTGGTGGACAGCCGATCGGCCAGCTTTGCATGCCGATTCGCGCCCTGAAGACCGTGACGCATGAAGCGCCGTACGAGGAGGTTAGAAGGATCGCCGAGCGACTTGGGCAGGCGCTGGTACCGGTGCTGCATGCAAGAACCGAACGACCTGTCGGCTACTACCGCGTCGCCGAACTCTATCAGCTGCAGAAATTACCACCCCTGCATCCGATCCCCAGCTACATCCAGCAGACGCCCCAGGTCTCCGTGCTCACCGACATGGTGCGCCAGAACTGCGACTTGGCTAAGGTGCTCGATGATGCAGGCAAATGGATCGGTCTGGTGACCCGCCAGCGCCTGCTGGCTCAGACCATCCAGCATCATTAAACGATCCGGTCGAGCGGCCTTTGCCACAGGCATCGACGGTCCGATCCGACCGCCGACGCAGCCAGTCGTTTATATTCTAAAGAGGATTAGAATATCGTCAGTAGTCCCATCACTTGTTGTTGACGGTGGTTCCGGGCCAGTCGTCGGTGCGGAATGGGGTCAGAGGCAATCCATCCTGGCTGTACATGTTGACGATCGGGTTGTCAGCCCAGCCGTAACGGACCGACTTGGGGCTGGCGACTTGATCGCTGAAGACTTCGATCCGTCCATCCTTGAGGATGTTGGCGGTCGCCGGATGGAACTTGTGATCTTCGCCGGCGATGGTGAAGCCACGAGGCTGGTTGACATCGAAGGGGCGCCATCCACTTCCCAGTGCATCGAAGGTGAGGATCGCCTTGTTCCCCTCGGTGGTCATTTCCTTGTAGCGGGGGCTTTGGTGCGCGATCTGGACGCCGTAGTCTTTGGCAAGAGCCCAACGGGCTAGGCGTCGAGCGACGTCGACCTTGTTCTTTGGATGGATATCTTTCCCTTCTCCGATATCGATGATCACTGCCTGACCGGTATGGGTTAGGCGATCCATCGTCATCGTCTGCGCTTCACGCAACTCGGCCCAAGCGCTCTCCCCTGGCTCACTCTTCTCCTCCATGAAGTCGGCCAGCTGCACCCAGTAGAAAGGAAACGGCCCCTGGCCCCACTCGTCGCGCCACGACTGAATCATCAGCGGAAACAGCTCCCGGTACTGATAGGCGCGGCCCGCATTCGATTCTCCCTGATACCAGATGGCGCCGCGGATGCCGTATCCCAAGTGCGACTTGAGCACGCCGTTGTAGATGTTGCCCGGGCGGCTGTTGCCACCCATCTGGCCGCGCATGTTGTTGAGCTGCTTGGTCTCTTCCTCGGTGCGATCGGTTTTGGCTTCCAGCGCGGCAAAGTTCTTTTCCAGCTGAGTCCAGCGGTCGACCAGCGGCTGGTATTGGGGATCCTTTTCCAGCAGATCTCTTCGAATCCATGCCTCGCAGGCCGAACCGCCCCAGGCGTTGTTGATCATACCGACCGGCACGCCCAGCGTCTGTTGCAGTTGGCGAGCGAAGAAATAGCCGACGGCGGAAAAGTTGCCGATCGTTTCCGGGCCCGATACCTGCCACTTGCGATCATGCGTCCAGATCGGTTCCTGCCGGCCCACCTGAGGAAAATTGATCATCCGAATCTGATCGTTCTTCGATGCCAGTCGTTCCAGATCGGGATCGTTCGAGGCGTTGATCGACCACTGCATGTTGGACTGCCCCGAGCAGATCCAGACCTCACCGACCAGCACATCGGCCAAGGTGATCGCATTCTTCCCTTGCACTTTCAATTGATGCGGTCCGCCCGCAGGAAGTGGATCCAGATGGACATGCCACATTCCGTCGGCATTGGCCGTCGCCTCGTGCTTCTGCCCAGCGATCGAAACGGTGACCGCTTCTCCGGCATCCGCCTTGCCCCAGACCTTGTTCTTCTGGTCTCGCTGCAGCACCATATGGTCGCTGAAGATGTTGGGCAGCGTCACATCGGCCATCGCCAGTTGCGACGGACCGGCCAATACCATGGCCCCCAAGACGATTGCCCCTTTGATGCGACCCCAGACCGATCCGCTCCACTTCATTTCCGTGAACCTCTTACAATGAACATGCCTTCGGGAGGAAATAACTCGGGACAGTTCACCCGAGTTGCCGTCGTCCGAACCTGTCGGCCGCATAAGCCTGAGGACGGTTCGAGCAGCAGGTCAGTGTACCGCAGTGGCGGGAGGCGATGCAAAGCGACCGACCGCAGGGTGAATCGTGGGAGTCCTCGATCGGGATGAGCCAGGAGGTTCGCGGAACCGATTCGGGAACCGGGCTTCCCCTGATGGCGTCGATGGGGTTAGAACGCGATTCCTTTTCGGACCAAGCCGAGCCATCTTCTTAGGAACGAATCATGCAACGACGATTTGCCAGCGCCCTGTTGCTTTTGGGATGGATGCTGGTCCTGCCTTTCCTGGAGAGGGTGCGGTCGATGGAGGAAGAGACGATCGAGCAACGTCGCACAAAGGCTCAGCAGCTACGTCGCGATGGCAATTTCCAAGAGGCTTGGAACATTTTCCGGCAACTGGCCACCACCCCTCAGGAGGATGGCAAGCTGGCTGGTGGAGACCTTCAGGCGGCCTACGAGTGTCTACCGAATATCGGACAGTGGCAGGAACTGGATCGATTGCTGCAAGGGGCGGTGGGGGCGAATCCCGAGCAGTGGCGTGTCCTGGTGCACGCCGCCAATCTGCTGCTTTCCAGCCCCCATTATGGAATGATCTCGGAGGAGAAATTCCAGCGTGCCCCACAGGACAATACCGGGACCTGGGTGGAGACGACCGAGCTGGATCGAAGGCAGGCATTGCGCTGGATGGTTCAGGCGATTCCGCTGTTGGATCGGGAGAACGATCGAGCGGAGGCGGCGCGGTCGTATCTCCATTTGGCCACCGCCCTTTGGCAGTCCCGCGATGGCCGGCAGGCTTGGCGACTGTTGGAGAAAACCAACCTCGAAGCGCCGGTCGATTATCTCGATCGCGATCGGCAGGATCAGTACGTCTCGCGCTACGCCAGCGTCGATGATCGGGGCCACGCGATCTTCCATGCCTTGCCTGCCAGCTGGGAGTCGGCCGGCAACGATGGAGAGCGAATTCGATGGGCGCTCCAGGAAGCGATCGAGCTAGACAAGGAGGTGGGATGGGAGGCGATGGTGCGCTGGGCTGCGTTCCTCAACGGCCAGATGGGCGTCGACACGCTCAGCGATTACACCGCCTGGTTCGCTCGCCCAACCAACAGCTCCGACCCGAAGGAACTCTCCGAAGGCATCTTGTCGGTTCATACGCTGAACGATGACGAAACGATCGCCAGGCTTTCCAGCGGGATCCAGCGCTTTGCATGGCCGCAGGAGCATAACCCGATCGCCATCTACCAGCAGATCGCCAAAGAAGGTTCGCAGCCGCACGCCGAGAGCGCTCTGTATGCGCTGGCCAACATCTACCTGAATCGCCGTCAGCATTCCAAAGCCGCTGCCATCTGGAAAGAATCGATCGAACGATTTGGGCCGGGCCCAGATCGCTGGAAGGAACTGCAGTTGGATCAGATCATCGGACCACAGGGCCGATTCGAAACCGCTCCCACGCAGCTGGCTGGCGAGAAAACATCGCTCGATCTGGTCTTCCGGAACGCGACCAAGGTGTCGTTCGAAGCGCGTTCGGTCGATCTGGAGGCGATCGTAGCGGAAACCAAGAAGTTCTACCGCGAGGCGACTCATGGAAACCCCTCCCAGTTCGGTGGAGTTCCCAATCAGGGTCCGCCAGACTTTCAGGGTTTGCAGCAACTGTTCCCGGGGGAGCAGATCGACCGCTTTGTGCGCGGCCAGCCGATGCGATGGGAGGCGGATCTGAAGCCGCTGGAGAATCACTGGGATCAGCGCGAAGAACTGGAGACACCGCTGACGAAAGCGGGGCTTTATGTGGTCACCGCGCAGCTGGATGGTGGTAAGCGGACGTTGCGGACGCTGCT
>Ga0315907_10009143_pt1 | contig 10068 bp, 17 predicted proteins | sample LakEriMetagenome_3_FD_203525 | JGI IMG/M metagenome (GOLD analysis project Ga0315907, IMG submission 203525) | Freshwater fungal communities from buoy surface, Lake Erie, Ohio, United States - Buoy 12 MA123 | ecosystem: Environmental > Aquatic > Freshwater > Lake > Lake biofilm | place: USA...
GATGGCGGCGGTTTGGATTTCGGGGTTTTGGTCGTATCCGGAGGCGCGGACGGCCGCGGCCACTTCCTCCACATTGATCGGGGAGGAAATGCCGGCGGTGTAATCGTGCCCGGAAATCTCCGAGGCGTATTCCCACTTCCAATCCTGGACGCTCGCCCAGAAGACCACCTTGTCTGCCATTTCTTTTCCTTCGGGCGAGAGGGCCTTGAGCCCCACCGCCGTCATGATGGCCGTCATTGCTCCGACGACCAGGAGTTCGGTTGGTTTCATTTTGTTTAGTTGGTTGGGTTTTCTGTGTATGGGGAGACCCCTTCGTGGACAAGGATTCCGTGTTCCCGGTGCTGCCCGACTTCGCCCGGAGGGGTGCAGTCGCAGCGCCCGGAGGTTGGGCCTTTCTCGACGGTGATCCCGCCGCAGGTTTCGCATTCTGGCAGGGGATCACGGCCGCACATTGCGTTCATGAATTGTGCCATGGCTGCTTGCTCCCTGCGACCGCTACCGGCGGTGACGCTGACTGTTCCGTTTTTCTTTTGTTTGATTTTCATTTTGTTTAGGCGGTTTGGTTTTCTTTGGTGGATTCGGCGGCGGCTTTGATGGCTTCGATGAGGCATTCGGCTCCCCCGCCGCCCAGGATGATGGAGGCGAGGAAAAGTTCATCGGGTGGCACCGGGTTGCCCTTGAGGGCGTGTTTGCAGAAGCGCCCGACCAGGAGGTTGAGCTGCCCTTGCAGGGCCGGTGGAAGGTATTCGTTTGTCAGGATTTCGACCCGGATCATCTCGTTGACGATGCTGGCCACAATGGTTGGTGTGTTCATTTTGTTTGGGGTGTCGACTAGAAAGTCGCCGAGTAGGGGTTTGAGTTTCTTGTAGTTTTCCTCCGACATGGTTCCCCCGGTGTCGACCCCAAGGTCTCCGAGGTGATTGGCGAGGATGATCGCGTCTGCGATGTCTTTGAGCGGGTTGTTTTTCATTTTGTTGTTTTGTTTGGTTTTGGCTGGGAGTTATGGGATGGCGAGGAAGCCGGCGACGATCAGGGGAATGATGATGGAAAGGCAGACCACCAGCTCGACCAGGGTTTGTCCTTTCGGCATTTTCTTTGCGCGGAAAACTTTTCCGCCCTTTTCCCAGGTCAGGTCAGCGGAAGGCCGACCTGCCTTGCGGCGGTTCTTGATGGCCTCGAACAGTTCGCCTGGGATGTAATGCGGGGCTTTGCCGAGAACCGGGGTGAGGCTTTTTGCGGCTCGATGGGCGGCTGCGTAGCTCACGCCAGCTTTGTCTGCCGCCTCTTTGATTGTCATGGGCATGTTTGTTCCCAGCCCCACCTCGAAGGCCAGGGTTGTTTCCAACAGGTCGGTTGGGTAGGCTTCGTGGATCATCCCGGTTTTCTTATTCCGGAGGATGTGTGGGGCGAGCATCCCGAGGCGGATGGCGGTGTCTGGTAGTGTGATTTTCTTTTTCATGGTGTGTTGTTTGGGGTTATGCTTTGAGCACTGGGTTTTTTCCGCGGCTGCAAGTCTCGCGACCTTTGGCTGCTCCGGAGCCCCGGAGGATCGTGCCGTTTCCGGCTGCTTTCTTGCCGGCTTCGAAGGCTGCTTCGAGGGCGGCTTTGATTTCCCAGACCGCCACATCGTGGAAGTCGAGGCTGTCCATGCGGCGGGTTTCCAGGGTTTCCACGTTGCTGAAGTGCTTCGTGGCCAGGGCGGTGAGTAGGTCGTTTTTGTTCATTTTGTTTGTTTGGTTCCTTGCGGTGTTAGTGTTATCGTTCAGGTCTGGATTATTTGCAAGCGGTTTTTCGAATTCTTTTTGAGAAAGTTTCATTTTGTTTGGTTCCTTTCGGTGTTTTGGGTTAGTAAGGTGATGGGTCTCCGGGTTCGTCTGGCGAGGATTCTATTTCCTCGTCTGTGGGGATGGCGAACCTCTCATCCCATATTTGGTCGGCGCGATCCCGTTCATCGGGGAGTGGTTCGGGCGCTTCTTCATCGGAATGGGTGCGAGCCCCGTCTGCTTCGGCCATCTCCAGGAGCCAGGTTTCCAGATTTTCTATAGCCTCGGTCAGCCCAGCCTTAATCTCATCCATGCAGGTTTTCTTTTCCGCATGGGATGGGTTTGGGCAGCCCCGCAGGGCGGAGGCGAGCAGATCGTGGACGGCGCGTTTGGTTTCGTATTTCATGGTTTTGTTTGGGGTTTCATTTTGTTTGTTTGGGTTATTTCAGGACGAGGATGTCTCCCAGCTCGGCTGCGATTTTGGCCATGTCGCCGTGGTTGCCCCAGTTGATTTTGGTTTCTCCACCCGGGGCCGGCATGTCGTGGATCATCTCTTCGATTTTCTTGAGGTTTGCCATCGCGGTGTTGTAGGCGCGGGTGTAGGCTTGCTCGGCTGTTTCTTTGGTTTGTTTGCTCATTTTGTTTTGGCCGGTTGTTTCGTGCGGCTGATGGTGTTATAGTCCGGCTTTTTTAATTTGTAAAGCTGTTTTCGAATTATTTTTAAAAAAAATTAGGAGGACTGTTTTTCCTGAATTGCTGCTTGAGCTATGGCCAGTATTTCATCCACCGTCGGTAGTCCGCGCTGTCCGTTTTCTTCGGCTGTCTTCCTATTGTGGCAAGGGTGGCACAAGGCTTGGTAACCGTCCACCTCGACGAACATTCGGGAAAAATAGCTGTCCCATCCCTGCCATCCGACTTTGGGATCTACTACCGGAAGGATGTGGTCGGCCTGCATGTCCATCTTCAGGTGCCGGCCTTTGCAAATCGCGCAGATGCAAATCTTTACCGTCTTGCCTGTGGCCGGGTTTTTGGCTGTGCCGCATTCAGCACGGCGTAGGCATTCTTGTCTGGGTTTCCAATAGAGGCTCTTCTTTCGGATGGCGCCGATGATCATGGCTCGGAACATGGCATCCGTCATGGTGCCATGATTGCGGGTGCGCTCTGCCCTGGGTTTCCCCGAAGGTTTTCGTTTGGCACTCATTGTTTTGCCCTCCTTGCCCTTTCTTCTCGAAGCATGTCGAGGCAGTTGAAGTAGCCGGCGCCGTCGACGAGGTTATCCCGTTTGGGTGCGTGGAGCTCCCTTGAAATTTTAAGGGCTACCATGCAAAGGGCTACTTGCTCTGCGCTCACCGGTGCTCCGATAATAACGGCCCACATGTTTGCCGTTTTGGTAAAGTCATCTAGGGGGTGCCCGTAGCTTTCTTGCCTGTCCCCGGTGGTTAGGTCTAGTGCTTCTTGGAGGATGCTCATTTCTTTAATATCATCGGCTCGCATATTGCTGTCACTCCGTCAATGACCACCCCGCAGCCGAGGATGGGTTTGCGGTTGTATTTTTTGCCGTAGGCCATGGCTTCCAGTTTGTGATCAACACCGCACCCCACTTGCATTCCAAAAATCCGGGCTTGCGTGTTTGCGTGATAGAGCACTCCGAATTGGCCGTGATGGTGGCCTTGCACCACGCTCACGTGCTCTTCTTTGGCGTTAAGGTATGCGCTGGAAAGCTGCCCCCCTTTACCGCGGTCACCGTGTTGGTAAATGACCCCATCGATGATGATTTGGTCGTATCTGGGAATGACGTTCCACTTTGGCAAGTCCCAAAGTTCCTTAAAGCCTTTCAGCACCGACAAGGGGAGTTCCAGATCGGCCGCTTTTCGCTCCGTTAGGCTGTCGTGGTTGCCGATGAGCCAATCGACCTTTGGGAAGGCTTTGGATAGTTTGGCTACTTGAGCGAATGCCTTATCGAATTCTTCCTCGCTGTTTTTCAGGGATGGCGCTTTTGGGTGGTAGGAGATGCTTGCCCAGTCGACCAGGTCGCCGATATGCACCACCCGGTTGCATTGGTATTTGTCCTGAATGCGTTTCAGAAACGGAATATAGTCTGACCGCATGGCCGGGCAGTGGGTATCTCCGATGATGAGGACTCGTGCCATTATCCTTTGTAGCGAATGATTGCGATGGCGGATTTGCGGGTGCGTGTGGTTTTGGCGTAGAGGCCGTCGCCGTCTCTACTCCCCTCGCCGTTGGTGTTTCCTTCGATCGTATTAAAGGTGCCGTCGGGTCTTTCGTCCGAGGTGGCCAGGCCGATGTGTGTGCCCGAGGCTTTTGCACCGTTGAAGTCCCAGCAGATCCAGTCGCCGGCTCTTACGGATCTGGCAGCTGGGAGGCATTCCCAACCTTTGGCGGTTTTTGCCCAAGCAACCCAGTTGACCACCCCGGCGCTACGGCATGGGGAGAAGGGGATCTCGTTTTCATCTGGCCAAATGCGCCACGCGGCTTCGTGGGTAGTGTAGGCTGAAAAGGCAGCGCACCACGGCTCCCTGTTTTTAAAGCCTGCGATGCCGTAGCTTGTGCGTCTCCAGTATTTCTCAAGCTCTGGGTGCTGATTGCGGGAAGTTTCCCGGATGCCTTTTGCGAGCTCTTCCCGTGCCACCGTAAGTAGCATGCGGCGGTAGGCTTCGGGTTTGTCGACTTTGCGTTCCAGTTTCACGGTGGCGGGTTCTTTGTTTGCTTTCGGGGTTTGGACGCGGAAAAAGAGGGCGGCTATTTTGGAGATGAATGCATTCATGATGGTTTGGTTGTTGGTCAATCCTTCGGCTTAAAGTGTTAACCTTTTGGCTTAAAGTTTGGCCAACCCAACCACCGAAGCGGCCAATACACCGCGTTGTTTTTTACTTTGCCTGAGTTCATGGATTCGATCATGAGCTTGTCGGTTTGTTTGCGGTTGAGCTTTGCCGGGATCCAAGAGTTTGTTTTGGTGTCCCACTTTTCTAGGGTGCCTCGGTAGCCACCGTCGTGAAGGATAGATGAAAACCAGTCTTGCCGGTTGGCGTTGAATCCGGGGATAAGCTTTACCGCTTTGGGAATGCTCATCCCGTCTGTGCGTGACCCTGTCGGGCAGCGATATTTAGTGAGATCTTTGGCCAGGTAGTGGATTGGCTCGATGAGCTCGTCATCTGCACCGTCCCTGAAAGTCATCACGGGGAGTTTGTCTTCTAGGAAGGTTCCCGGCGATTGGTGGTCGCTATGGTGGTATTTGCTCATTCTTCGGTGGTTGTTTCGGACACTTCGAGGGCTTTGATGACGGCCGCTTTGATTTCGGTTTGGTCGGGCTTTGCAGCTTGCCCAGAGATGGTGCCAGCAACGCCGGCTACGATGCCGGCGAATGCGACGCAAATGGCTGCGAAGGATTTCCCGTGCTTCCAAAGAGATCCGAGCTCAATGGTCACTGGCTTCTCCAATTCGGTTAGGCGGGAATGGATGCTTGTGATATTTTCTTCGGCTTTGTTGACCCGACCGTTTGTTAGTTTGGTTTGAACCAAAGTGGCCTCTTGAGTTTCTGCCATGCGGTCTACCTTCTCTTCCATCCGGCATGTAATCTCCATGAGGAGTCCGCGGAATTGGTCGGCATGGTTTTCCGACTCTTTGAGGCGTTCAATTTCGGCTTTTAGGAATGAGTTCATATAGCAAAGTTCAGTGAGACAACCAAAGTTTTGTCGGCGGCTTGGGTTTGCTCCGCGTCAAGTAGAAGCTGGTATCCACCACCGGTTGTCGAGGTTCCTTGTTTGAGGTAGATGCTACGGAAGGTTCTTGCACCGGGGTTCCATTGACCCGAGATTGTCCGGTTATAGGTTCCTGCCGTGTATGGGCTGTAAGCATTGGAGTTTGCCAACCCAGAGTTGCTCCAAGTTGTCGCAGGGTTAGCACCGAATGCCGGGAATGTTGCATCCGTAGAAAGTCCCCATGCTGGCCAGCTTGGGTATAAGGCTCCTCCTTGCGTTGCTGACTGGTTGTTAGAGGTCGACCCGCCGGTCATCTGCCCGTTGGTTCCTAGGAGTGATCCGCCCTGCATGTTATCAATGGTTCCGACCAGCTTGAGCTGTCCGGAAAGGTTCATCCCGTTTTGTGCGGCAAGGGATATGGTTTGAGCTGTTACCGCAAGCGTAGGGGTGACCAATGTGTAGGACATGGTCAACACATCCCCAGTATCCAGCACGATTGGGGACGAAAGCACCTTGTGCGACCAGCGTGAAGCAGGGTTCGTTCCTGACGCCCTCCATAGCATACTTCCCCCGATCGCCGCCTCTCTGATAGTCATTGCTTTTGGTGCGGCTCCGAATACCATTCGGGCTGTCCACACTTGGTTGTCGGTAGTTGGGTCAATCGTTGCCGAGTTTCCAATGGGTGCGTAGGTCGTAGTCGACATTAGGAATTCTCTAACAACTTCATCTCTAGCAACCGTCCAACCCGTAGCCTGATCGTAAGCTGTCGGCCCAAGATTTGAACCCCCCACTACCATGGTCACTGCGGTTCCCCAGTTGAAGAGTAGATCAAGTGCTCGACCTCCGTTTGCGTTAACAAGGCTCGCCGTTCCAGCTGAGTTATTGATCCTTAGGAAGTTATCCCTTGCAGTTGGGTTGATTGCGTTCTTCTCGATAGGGTAAATATCTACCTTGCCGTTTGCTCGAAGAACCTCGGCTTGATAGAAGCCCTCTTGTTTGAGGTTGACTTGAAGGCCAACATCTTGAAATTTGCGAATGAGTATATTTGGTGCGTTCATAATGGTTATGCGTAAGTGAATGAAAATGTTGGGGTGAATGCAAGGGTATCCTCGTTACCGTATGGGTCGGGAAGAGCTACGGATACGCTGTATTGAAAGTCAAAGGTGACTGAATGATTGAGGGTATCGGAGTTATTGCTTACTCGTGATTGTGGTGGATCATTTCCATATTGGGTATCCTCGAAGGTTAATGTTAGGGGAAGGGTATCATCAAAAAATTCGATGAAGCGATCAACCTCGACCGCGGTTTCTGTCGCGTCCCCGTTATACCAAACCCAATCGGCATCAAGTGAACGGTCATCAAAATAATCCGTGTAATCCGTGCCGAGAAAGTTTTGGACAAACCAAAGGATTTCGCCCACGCCTTGCCCTGCTCCTACGCCCACATAAAACCCGATTCGATCGGCTGTGATAAGGTGCGTTGCCAAGGCCTCTGTATGGCGAAGCGTGAAGGTAGTCCCATCCGCCGAGGTGTAGAAAAGGATATTCGTCCCCACCTTCCTCACATTGTAATAAATGTGAGTTGCTGTTTGGTAAATATTGTTATCCGCGAAGGTGACCGGCGTTGCCGTAGTCGTATAGTTTGTTTGCCTTTGGATAGCGTTGTTTTGGATTGAGGATCTTTGGACAATAGAAACCGATTTGGTTCCAGCCGCATCTGTCACGGTAATACCAAATTCAACCAGAATCCGTTTGCAAAGAATCGTAAATTCCCAATCTCCCACGATTGCAGAAATATCCCTTGTCAGGTATTTGGTAGTTCCCGTTGGAATGGTTGCCCCACGGGAAACCGTAAGCTGTCCTTCCGCCGCATCGATAATTGGTAGACCCGTAGGTAATGGGCCGAGATCTCCTTGCGTTCTTGCCGGGTCTTTCTGGAAGTCATAGACGTTGACCAGATCGGTCACGCCTCTACGGCGAATCCCCACGGAGTCCACGGATTGACCCGGGGCTTTTTTGGAAAAAGAAAGTTTTCTTTGTGGGGAGCTGAACATGAGTTTGCTATTCGATGAATTCTCTGCCGTCGATGAAGATGTTTACGCCTTCCGCGGATGCCACGGCTTTAAGCGAATGGCCTGCATTGAGTTGCAGTAGTGTGAAAAGAACAAGGGAGTCATTGGCTTGAAGTGTGACCGCGTAGCGTTGAACGTCCGATCCGTTATTGTGGAAAACGGTGACGTCTGCCGCTAGGGATCCCGTGTTGTGGATTTCCCCTTGTGTAAGCTGGGCACGGTTATTTGCCCCAGCTGGAACGGTATAGACGGCTCCTAGGGTTGTTGGGATTTCGGCTATGGCTACGGATTTAACGTCTGTGAACATGGTAATTGGTGATGGTTAAAATTGATGAATTTGAGCCCAGACATCTTGAATGTCGATTTGCGATCCACCGCCTATTTGGGCATAGGCGGCACCGTCCCATCGATATGTTTTGTTTGTGTCAATCGTGATGTAGGTGGTTAGGGATGCACCGGTTTCTGGAAGGGATGCGAAATCTGCTACCTCGACAATGGTGGCAACGGTTCCAGTTTTGCCGTTTACCGATTGGACTGGTGCTGCTGCGGATGCTTGCCCTGGCGTTGTGAATTGCCCGGTTGCCCAATCGTAGACCGCTTTGGTTGTTGGGAATTTGGTATTGCTTGCTTGATCGGTTGCGACGTCGGAGGATTTGTTTGCTACATTTTCAGGAACGTATCCGAATCCGACGGCCGTGATTGCCCAGTTGGTTGTTGTTTGCCCTGGGCTATCAATCAAGGCGCGTAGTGTGCAGCCTAAGCCGTATCCGTTCAATGGGCCACCTGTGGCTGCGGTTCCAATCGTCCAAAGGTCTCCTTTGAGGATAGCACCTGCGGTGCCAGACCCGCCTGTTGTTGGGAAGGTGTTTACGGATGCATCGAAGTTGCCTCTATCATCAACCAATCCGATAACTAGGGTATCGGCGTAGGATTTGGCGGTGGACTCTGCCGTGTTTGCTTTTGCAGTGGCATCGGCAGCTGCGGCAGCTATGGCAGCTGCTTGTGCTGCGCTGGCTAGGGCTTCGGCCTCTGCCTGCGTTGCCATGTCTACCGCGAAACCAGGGTTTGGGTATGACCCAGAAAGAACACCGCCTGCGGCTCCGTTGGGTGGGTAGGATGTTGCCGGGGAAAAGTTTTCCCAGACTCCCTGTGCGTTTAGGCGGAGTTGCTGCCCTGTGGTTGGGTTGGTAATGATGACATCGTGAAGCTCCCCGATGGCTGCACCGACTGCCGGGCGAACGAAGATGGATCCAGCCGTACCGCCTGCGCTGTTTACGACTATGCCGAGGAAAACCGAGTGGTTAGGGGCGGCGGGTCGCTCATCGGTAAAAGCGCCAGCGGTCTCTGAAAGGAAAATCTCCGCACCCTCTGCAAAGGCTGACGTATTAAGGCCTCTGACAAGCCCCTGCGTAGTTACGAAGCCGAATCCGTTATGGGTGATGTCTTCGGTAGCGATGCCGAGGGTGGCATGGGATTGGATTTCGTTTGCATCTGCCAAAATGACTTTGATGCGTTGCCCCTGTGCACCGTCGATTGCAACCACCGAACCGTTTGGGATGGTGCTGCCGGTCATGTTTCGAACGAAGACGAGCTGCTCCTGTCCGATCTGAAGGGTGACTCCCTCTGTGAGGGGCACTTCTAGGGTATGGTCTCCATTGTTCCAGACAAGCCGACCGATGGCTGCGTCCCCGGTAGGTGTTAGGGAGAATTGGATTGAGTTGACCGTTGGGTTTGGGTTTGCTCCACCGCCTCTGGATCCAGAAACGACAAAAGAAACGACCGACCCGTTTTCCGTGGCTATGCGTCTACGCTGGGTGAGCAGCGTAACGCGGCGGATGGGTCTGGCGTTTGGATCGGTGGATCTTACTCGCCTGGTCGCATTCGTTGTGACGAGTCGGTAGGCCATGGTGGTTATGCGTCTGGGATGTTGGTGTTAGCCAGTGCTTCGATCGTCCCCCAATATACCGCGATGATTTCCCCGGATGCGAGGGTGATGTCGAAGTTGAAGGTGAGGTATTGGGTCGGTAGGTCGACGGTGTTTTCGTCTGTGAATTCGACTTCGAAGGTTCCGGCTACGCCTCCCAGGGTGATGTCATCGGCCTCTGTAAGGACGAGGAGTTCCTCCCCGTCTCCGTCTCTGACGGTAAGTTTTGCCGTCGCACCGGTGAGGTCGATAGGGACATAGTTTTCGTCGATAATTCCTGAAAACTTTGCCGTCGTTTGGCGGGTGAGTTTGATATTCATCTCCACGCCGGTAGTGTCGAGGGTGATGGGTGCTGGGTTATCTGGGTTGCATCTCATAACTTCTTTTGGTTTGTCAAAGCTTCCATTTCTTTTCGGGGCATCTGGCGTTCTCTAGGAAGAGTTTGGCGCGGGTGCATCCGCAACGACCGCAGGTGCGAATGCCTAATAATTCACGAACCGAATATGGGCAGGTGGCGCAGGCGAGGTTCCTTTGGAAGAAAACCGAGGGTTTGGTGATCTTCCAGCCGGCCTTTTTCCAAGCTTTGATTTC